>Ga0302314_10005414_pt1 | contig 23283 bp, 15 predicted proteins | sample III_Palsa_N2_3_FD_200533 | JGI IMG/M metagenome (GOLD analysis project Ga0302314, IMG submission 200533) | Peat permafrost microbial communities from Stordalen Mire near Abisko, Sweden - III_Palsa_N2_3 | ecosystem: Environmental > Terrestrial > Soil > Palsa > Peat permafrost | place: Sweden... | reverse complement strand
GCTCCCACGGCGATGACCGTGAGCACGGCGCCAGCTTCCGGGATCGGATCGAGCGTGACGGCAAAGGCGCAATGCCCATCGCCTTTGCCGGCATGGGCCAGGTCGGCCCTGAACATCGTGGCAGCACCGCTGCCCAGCAGGATCCCCTCGGCCCGCACTTCCACATGCAGTTGCGATGGCGCTGTATCGTGGCTGCATGCCCACCCCCTCAGCACATTTCCGGTCAATCCATCCACCACACCCTCAAGTACGTCGAGAGGTATGGAATTGCTCGGGGTGTTGATCATGTAATGATTTCTCGCTGGGTCGACAGACGGGCTGACTGATGCCGTGGGCATGTCGCGCGCACTGCGGTTAAGGGGGTAAAGATCGCGTTTCCAGGCGCGATGTGCAATAGATCGCGGGTACGACGAGGGCATGCAAATGTGTCTGGTACCCGACCTCAAGACGGCGGCCATGTACATGAACAGATTTCATGATAGCCGTTCAGCCAGGGATAGCATGGCGAGCTAAGATAGACGTTTTGCCCCGTGCCGATTTCTTCCGGATGCCATGACCGCCATGAAAAACCGCAGCAAACCTGATGCACTTGGTCTGGGCACCCGTGCCATCCACGCCGGTCAGCACCCCGACCCCAGCACTGGCGCGATCATGACGCCGATCTACGCCACCTCGACCTATGTGCAGGAGAGTCCGGGCAAGCACAAGGGTTACGAGTACTCGCGCACGCAGAACCCCACCCGAATGGCGTACGAGCGTTGCGTTGCGGATCTGGAGGGCGGCATGGCTGGCTTCGCGTTTGCCTCCGGTCTGGCCGCGGCGGCAACGATACTGGATCTGCTCGATTCGGGTAGTCACGTAATCGCGATGGACGATCTCTATGGCGGTACTTACCGTTTGTTTGAGAAGGTGCGGCGGCGCTCGGCCGGGCTGGACTTCAGCTTTCTCGACCTGAACGACAGCGCTGCGATGAAGGCGGCGCTCAAACCCAATACGCGGATGATCTGGGCTGAAACGCCGACCAATCCGATGCTCAAGCTGGTCGACTTGGCCAGGGTCGCTGCGTTTGCGAAGAAGCACGGCCTGATCCTGGTGGTGGACAACACCTTTTGCTCGCCGATGATCCAGCGTCCGCTTGAATATGGCGCGGATCTCGTGCTGCACTCGGCGACCAAGTACCTCAACGGCCATTCCGACATGGTCGGCGGCATCGTGGTTGCCGGTAGTAAGGAGCTGGCCGAATCGATGGGCTTTCTGCAGAACTCGGTTGGCGCCGTGGCCGGCCCGTTCGATGCGTTCCTTGCTATGCGTGGCTTGAAGACTCTGCATCTGCGCATGAAGGCGCATTGCGAGAGTGCGCTGGAACTGGCGAAGTGGCTGGAGAAGCACCCAGCGGTCGAACGGGTGATCTACCCGGGCCTCAAGAGCCATCCGCAGCATGCCCTTGCGAAGCGCCAGATGAACGGTTTCGGCGGCATTATCACGATCGAAGTGAAGGGTGGCCTGAAAAAAGCCAAACGGATGCTGGAGCGTTGCGAATTGTTCGCGCTGGCCGAGTCGCTGGGTGGCGTCGAAAGCCTGATCGAACACCCGGCGATCATGACTCATGCTTCGGTCCCGATCGCCATCCGCAAGCGCTTGGGCATCAGCGATGGTTTGATCCGGCTGTCGGTGGGTGTGGAGGATCTTGCCGATCTTCGCGTGGAGCTGACGTACGCTTTGGGCAACTGAGCCATGGCGTGCATGTATACGAACGCTGGTATATCGATCAGAGGTCTGCGGTGAGTGGCGCCGGTAAGCCACGGAGAAGCGTGGGGCTCATGTTGCTCAATCTGTCGGCGTGGATTCGCCGACAGCCTTGGTTGAAGGAAGTCTATCGCCATTTCCCGCAGCCGCTGCGCAACAAGGTGTCCGAAACGCTCGCTTCGCGTGCCAGTACACAGATCAGATTTCAGCGGACACCGAACTGGGAGCATCGCGCACGGTTAGCCATCTCTCCGAGTGTGGAGACGGGTAACCGCAAGTTCGGCGCAGCGGCCGGCGTGAACGTGTTTGCCTATGCGCGTGGACAGTCCGGACTCGGTGAGAGTGCGCGTCTGTATGTGCGTGCCTTGCTGGCCGAGGGCTATCCCGTGGCTGTGCACAACATAGATATCGATATACCCCATGGCATGGACGACACCAGCCTGGACGAGCATATCGGTACGGATACGCCGCACGGCATCAATCTGGTTTTCGTCAATCCGGATTATCTCGACGATGCCATTGCCAACATCGGGCGTGAGCGTCTCGCCGGTCGCTACACGATGGCATGCTGGTTCTGGGAGCTGGAGAAGTTTCCAGAAGAATGGCTTCCTGCACTGCAGGTAGTCGACGAGATCATGGTCTCGTCAAGTTTTATCGGGGAAGTGATCAGGCCAGTTACGGACAAGCCTATATTGCACGTGCCGTTGCCTGTCGATGAAATTGATGACAGCGGTTTGACTCGGGCGGACTTTGGTTTGGAAGATGATGTCTTCATCTTCCTCAACAGTTTCGATTTCAACTCCTTCCTGACCCGGAAGAATCCATTCGCTGTCATCGAAGCGTTCCGCCGTGCTTTCGCTGACGGTCAAGCGGATGTGCGGCTGCTGATCAAGTCCAGCAATGGTCATCGTCATCCCGACAAGTTGCGCGAGCTGTTGAACGCAGCAGCGGGTGATCGGCGCATTCTGGTCCGCGACGAGGTGATTGATCGCAGTGACGTGCAGGCACTGCAGCGGTGCGCAGATGCGTACGTCTCGCTGCATCGTGCCGAAGGCTTCGGGCTCGGGCTCGCGGAGTGTATGCGGCTAGGCAAGCCGGTGATCGCCACGGCATGGTCCGGCAACATGGAATTCATGACGCCCGAAAACAGTTGTCTGGTCAATTATCGATTGGTGCCGGTGGGCGACGGTGATTATCTCCATCACGTCGGTCAGCGCTGGGCCGAGCCGGACATAGACCATGCGGCGAGATACATGCGGCAGCTGGCTGATGACCGGGAATTCGCGGCAAGGATCGGTGCGCAGGCAGCGTTTGACATTCGCGACAAGCTTTCGCCACATACTGCGGCCGAGCGGATCATTCATCGACTGGGGGCGTTGTCGTTACTTCCAGGTGCATCCGACGTCGCAGGCACTGGTTCGGCAACTGGCACAACATAAAGGTATACGGTTAATGAAAGAAATTCTGGCGGCGATATGGGGCTATCGTCACTTCATCGTTTCATCGATTAGGAACGATCTGCGCTCACGGTTCGCGCGCAGCAAGCTGGGTGCGCTGTGGATGGTGCTGCAGCCGCTAGCTCAGGTTGCTATCTACGCGTTGGTATTGTCGCGCATCATGGCAGCCAAGCTGCCCGGTATCGACAATCGCTATGCGTACGTGATCTACCTGATGGCTGGCATGATTGCCTGGTCGCTTTTCGCCGAGGTAGTGAATCGATCACTGACCATGTTTGTCGACAGCGGTAACCTGATGAAGAAAATGGCATTCCCGCGCGTTTGTCTGCCCATCATCATTGGCGGTTCATCTTTGGTGAACAATCTGCTTCTGCTCGTGACGGCGGTGGGTGTATTCCTGTTGATTGGTCATTCGCTGAGTCTGGCGATGCTGTGGCTGCCGTTGCTGATTGGCATCAATTTGGCGTTTGCGCTCGGTATTGGTCTGATCCTGGGGATACTCAATGTGTTCGTCAGGGATGTGGCCCAGGTCATGACCGTGGTGCTGCAGCTGTTGTTCTGGCTTACCCCGGTCGTCTATATGCCTAGCATTATTCCAGACCGTTTGCGTGTTGTGCTGGAATTCAATCCTATGATGCACATGGTCGTTGCCTTCCAGGACGTTCTTCTCTATGGGCGTGCCCCCAGTATTCCCGGGCTGGCCGTCATCGCAGTCGCAGCGACCGTTCTGCTACTGTTTTCATTGGTCCTGTTCAGGCGTGCAGCGCCTGAAATGGTGGATGTGCTGTGAATAAACCACTTCTTGCTGTAAACGGACTTGGCAAAGCCTTTCGCGATTACGGGTCAGAATGGGGCCGATTTGCGGGGTGGTTCGGTTTTGATGTCCGGATAAAATCAGAGACCTGGGTACTTCGGGATATTTCGTTCAGCGTTGCACCCGGTGAATCTATCGGCATCGTTGGCCAGAATGGTGCCGGCAAGAGTACGTTGCTCAAACTGATCACCGGCACCCTGCAGGCGACAACGGGAACCGTTGGCGTCAATGGCCGCATCGCGGCCATTCTTGAACTCGGCATGGGATTCAGTCCCGAATTCACTGGACGCGAGAATGTCTACCATTCGGCGGGGCTTATGGGGTTCCCTCGACAGGCCATCGACAGCGTCATCAATGAGATCGAGGCATTTGCGGAGATCGGCGAATACTTCGATGAGCCTGTGCGCACCTACTCCAGCGGCATGCAGATGCGCGTGGCGTTTTCTGTTGCCACGGCATTCCGGCCGGAAATTCTTATCGTTGACGAAGCATTATCGGTCGGTGACACCTATTTCTCGCACAAGTGCTTCAAGCGGATACGCGAATTCCGTGAGCAGGGCACCAGCCTGCTGATCGTCTCGCACGACAGTGGCGCGGTGCAGGCTCTTTGCGACCGCGCGTTATTGCTGGAGTCTGGCCGGCTGATCAAGGATGGGGGTCCGGCGGCAGTGATGGATCTTTACAACGCACTTATCGCGGAGCGCGAAAACAGCAACATCAGTATTGCAAGCCATGCCAGTGGACGTGAACAGACGGTGTCAGGCACCGGCGAGGCCTGCGTCGAGGAGATCGAGCTCCAAAACATGCAAGGCGAACCTGTCGAGTTTGTTGACGTGGGGCAACCGGTGACTCTGCGCATCCGTGTTGCAGCGAACAAGAACGTTCCGCGCCTGGTACTGGGTTACATGATCAAGGACCGTCTCGGTCAACCCGTATTCGGAACCAATACGCACCATACGAAGCAAGTGCTTGAGAATGTCGAGGCCGGCTCAAAGATTGAATACCGCATAGGCTTTCCGATGAATTTCGGACCCGGCGGCTATTCGATATCCACGGCACTCGTCAGTACCGACACGCATCTTGTCAACAACTATGAGTGGCGCGACCTGGCGCTTGTGTTCAGAGTCGCCAACCTGAGCCGCGTGGATTTCGTCGGTACGGCATGGGTGCCCCCAACAATCGAGACAAGCCGTACATGACCACGATTTCATACGCCCAGAATTACGAGGACGTGATGCTGTTGCGCGCACTTCGCGGCGTGCAGCGGGGCTTCTACATCGATGTCGGAGCCCAGCACCCGGTCCTTGATTCAGTGACCAAGGCTTTCTACGAAAAAGGATGGCGGGGCATCAACATTGAACCGGTAACACAATGGTTCGAACTGGTTGCCCAGGATCGACCGGAAGACATCAACCTGCAGATAGCCATTTCCTCGACCAGCAAGGAGCTGAGCCTCTTTGAAGTCGTTGATACCGGTTTATCCACCACAACGGAGCGCTATGCCGATAGACATGAGGCAGAAGGGCACCCGGTGGAGCGTCATACTGTGGCCTGTCGTTCGCTCGACGACATCATTGCTGAATACGCCATTGATGACATTCACTTTCTGAAGGTCGATGTCGAGGGAGCGGAGGACTCGGTCATGGAGTCGATTTCGCTGGATCGTCACCGACCCTGGATCATGGTGATCGAAGCGACCGAGCCTAACTCGCAGCAGCCTGCCTATGTTGATTGGGAGCCGCGCGTAATCGCGAACGGCTACGACTTGGTCTATGAAGACGGCCTCAATCGCTTCTATGTTGCAAGGGAGCGGGCGGAGTTGAAGGAGGCATTTCGGTTGCCTCCGAATTATTTTGATTTTTTCATGCCCTATGACGAGTGGCACGCAAAGAATGAGCTGGATATCCTGACTCGCAAATTCCATGCGACGGCCGGTGAGCTGCAAATACTCGAGGCCGAGCTCAACGAGCTACAGGTCGAACGCAACGAGCTACAGGCGGAACGCAACGAGCTACAGGCGGAACGCAGCGTACTTAGTGAACGCGCCAGCAAATCAGCGCACGCCCTCACGACCGCCAATGATGAAATCGAGCGATTGCGGATGCTGGTTAACACGCAAACCTGGCGTTTGAGTGTGTCTGATCAGGCGAAGGTACACGCAGAGTCGGAGCTGGCGCTGATAAGGCGCAGTCGTTCATGGCGTTTGACGTATCCGCTGCGAGCGGGAAAGCCGCTCATTCGCGGAGTCTGCGCGCGTACGGCACGTATGCTGGTCAGATTGCCTGGCGTTCGCCCGCTCACACGCCGCTTCCTCAATCATCGCCCCAGTTTCAAGCAGCGGCTTGTTATCCTGATGTACGGGTTGCCGTCAACACATGGGATGCCGGCATCGAATGCGACGAATCAGGCATCTTTCACCGGTAGCAGCGCAGATAGCGAGGCAACATCGCATGAGTTTGCCAGTCTTTCGCGTTCAGCGAGCGAAGCGTTTGAATCGCTGAAGCGGCACCGTAAATCGAAAGAGAAAGCACGCTGAAGGCGTGCGCTGCCAGGGAAAAGTTTTATGCGTTTGGTGCTGGATCTGCAGGCTTGTCAGACTACCGGAAGCCGCTTCCGGGGAATCGGTCGTTATTCGATGGCTTTGACCAAGGCCATGATCAGTCGTGCCCAAGCACATCAAATCTGGGTGGCGCTCAACGGTGCATTTCCCGATTCGATCGAGGCGGTCAGGAATGATCTGCGGGACCTAATTCCAGACGATCAGATTCGCGTCTGGAGTGTGCCAGGTTCGGTGGCGGCCGGAAATAGTTCCTACACTTGGCAGCGAAAAGCCGCCGAAGTGATGCGTGAGGTGCTGTTGCATGACCTGAAGCCTGACCTTGTCCATGTCAGCTCTCTTTTCGAGGGGCTGGGTGATGATGCGGTAACCAGCGTAGGGCAAGATTTGCTTTCACCACCTGCCGCCGTAACCTTGTTTGATCTGATTCCACTGATCAATCAGAGTACTTATCTGTCAAACCCTGTCGTCAAAGATTGGTATTTCGACAAGGTGGCGTCGCTGCGCAGGGCGAAGCTTTTGCTCGCGATATCAGAAAGCTCGCGGCAGGAGGCAATCGAACATTTGGGGATTCCTGCGACGCGCGTAGTCAACATTTCGTCGGCTGCGGATCCGATGTTCCGCCCTGTCCATGTTGCTCGTGATGTCGAGGATGCACTGCGAGCCAAGTTCGGCCTGTCGCGCCCATTCATCATGTATACGGGCGGTATCGATCATCGCAAGAACATCGAAGGATTGATCCGTGCGTTTGCCATACTGCCTGCGGGGGTCAGGCTTGCACACCAGCTGGCCATCGTGTGCAAGGTGCAGGACGAGGAGCGTACCCGTCTGCAAAGCTTGGCTACCAAGCATGGCTTGGGATCAGACGAGCTGATCATGAGCGGTTTTGTCTCCGATGATGAGCTTGTGGCGCTGTGCAACCTTTGTCAGTTGTTTGTCTTTCCGTCCTGGCACGAGGGTTTCGGCCTGCCAGCGCTGGAGGCCATGGCCTGCGGCGCACCGGTGATCGCAGCAAATACGTCCAGCTTGCCAGAGGTCATTGGTCGAGCCGATGCACTGTTTGATCCACACCGCGACGAGGCCATCGCGGAAGCCATGCAGCGGGCGCTCACCGATGAAGATTTTCGACGTGACCTTGCTCGCCACGGTCCCGAGCGCGCCCGTCTTTTTTCCTGGGATGAGACCGCGCGCCGCGCCTTGGACGCGATGGAAGCCGAGGTCGAGTCCAGATCGAGTGTCCCAGCAGCCCGGGGTGCAGGCAAGCTTCGCTTGGCCTTCGTATCCCCGTTGCCGCCGGAACGCAGCGGTATTGCCAATTACAGTGCCGAGCTATTGCCGGCGCTTGCCAAGCATTACGAAATTGACCTTGTCAACGATCAGGTGACGCTGGCCGATCCATTGCTGACTGACCGCTTCCCCATACGAAGCGTGGCATGGTTTGAAGAACATGCGTCCAGCTATGAGCGGGTGATTTACCATTTCGGAAACTCGCCGTTTCACAGCCATATGTTCGGCCTGCTGCGCCGGATTCCCGGCGTGGTGGTACTCCACGATTTTTATCTTGGTCATATCCTTCGTTATCTCGAATCCACGAATGATGTGCCGCAGGGGTGGTGGTCCGCGCTGTACGAATCACATGGTTATCCGGCGCTGATTGAGCGCGCGGCATCCATGGATAGCGAGTCACTTGCCACGAAATACCCATGCAGTTGGCGAACTCTCGTCGATGCTGATGGCGTCATCGTGCATTCCAAGTTCAGTGCGAACCTCGTGGAACAGTGGTATGGCTCTCGCTTGGCAGAGCGGGTGTGTCAAGTGCCGCTCATGCGTCAATGCGGTCCCGTGTCGATCCAACGAGAAAGCGCCCGTGCCCGGTTGGGGCTGCCCAAAGATGCATTTATCGTTGCCACCTTCGGCATCATCAGCCCTGCCAAACTGGTACACCGCCTGCTGGATGCATGGAGGGTGTCCTGCTTCGCGGCGGAACAGGATTGCCTGCTCGTGCTTGCCGGTGAGACGAATGATCCGCAGTACATCATTCAGCTGAACGCGCGCATGCCGCTCACGGCATCGGCCGTTGAAGGGAGCGTGATCAAGACCGGCTTTCTCGAACAGGCGAAGTACCAGGACATGCTGGAGGCAGTGGATGTTGCGGTGCAGCTGCGCGCCGATACGCGTGGTGAAACTTCGGGGGCCGTGCTGGATTGCCTGGCGCACGGTATTCCCACCATCGTCAACGCGCATGGGGCGGTGACTGAACTGCCACAGGATGTCCTGTTGGTACTGCCGGATGCTTTCAGCGATCAGGAACTGGTGTCGGCGCTCGCGGCGTTGCGGAGCGATGCATCACTTCGTGATCGACTGAGTCGGGCTGGGCGCACTTATGTCGAGCATGAGCTTGCGCCTGATCGCGTGGCTCAGTTGTATCGGGATGCCATTGAGACTTTTGTCGAATCCAGTCCGCGTAGGCGTCTGGATGAATTGGTCAACGCTGTTGTCGATGCGACCGCCGGTATGGATGCTTCCGATAGCCAGTTTGCCGGTGCCGCTCGGGTCATGGCTGAAGTCCGTCCTCTTGGAGGTGTTCAGCGCCAGCTGTTTGTGGACGTCTCTGAACTGGTGCGAACCGATGCGAGGAGTGGCATTCAGCGGGTGGTGCGCAGTGTGCTGTCGGAATTGCTTGCCAGGTCGCCAGAGGGGGTACGTGTAGAACCGGTTTATGCAGACGATTCGGGCGCGTACCGCTATGCGCGCCAGTTCGCGGCACGGTTCCTCAACCTTCCTTTCGTTCCGCAACCTGATGTCGTGATCGAGGGAGCGCCTGGCGATACGTTTCTGGGTCTGGATCTGTCTGCGCACATCATTCCGTACATGACGGATTATTTCCGCTCACTGCGGGACAACGGTGTCTCCATTCAGTTCGTTCTGTATGACTTATTGCCGGCTTTGCAGCCGCAGTGGTTTCCTGCCGATCTGGCGGGGCACCTGCAGCGCTGGTACGCCGCCATTGCCGAAGTGTCGGAGCGTGTCATTGCGATATCCGGATCGGTGGCGAACGAGTATCGCGATTGGCTCGATGGTGCGCAGCCCGCGCGTCGGCAGCCGCTACAGATCGGCTATTTCCATCTCGGTGCGGATATCGAATCGAGTGCCCCGACACGGGGCATCGATGCTGCAACCCAGCTCGAGATCGATGCCATTGCCGGGCGCCCAGCGTTCCTGATGGTAGGGACGGTCGAGCCTCGAAAAGGTCATGCGCAGGCGCTCGATGCGTTTGACCGGTTGTGGGCATCCGGTTCGGACGCGGCTCTGGTGATTGTCGGCAAACGTGGCTGGCGAATTGATGTCTTGGCCAACCGGCTGAACGAGCATCCTGAATGTGGGCGACGTCTCTACTGGTTTGAAAATGTCAGTGACGATGCACTGGAATCGATCTACAGTGGATCCGCGTTGCTGTTGGCGGCATCCATGGGCGAGGGGTTCGGCCTACCCTTGATCGAGGCGGCCCGTCGCCACTTGCCGCTGCTGGTTCGGGACATCCCCGTATTTCGTGAGGTGGCTGGTTCCGGCGCCATGTATTTCCGCGCCGATTCCGCCGAGGAACTTGCCGAATCCATCCAGATAGCCCTGGATGACTGGCGCAAGGGTGAATTACCCGATCCGGGCCTGGTCGAGGCGCTGACCTGGAAGGAGAGTTCATCGCAATTGCTGAGTGCATTTCGTGGAGAACGCGATGTCAGTTCATGGAATCCGGGCGAACGATTCTACTTTCCCGTGAACCATCCGGCACTTCATGCAGAGGTTGGTTCCGCTGCCAATGGTAGTCTGTCGGCAGATGGTGTGGCTGGGTACCTGCTTCACAGCCGTGAGCTTCAGCTCGCCAAAGGCACCTATGCACTGCGCATCCATGGCGAGGTGGTTGCCTCATCCGAAGCGTATGTCGAAGCCGCCAGTGATCACGGCAGTCGAGTACGCTTGCATGCCAGGATTGCTGATATGGCGCCGATGGAAAATATGATTTGCGAATGCCTGTTGACGCTCGATGGTGACGCCGAGAATTTCATTTTTCGCCTGTGGGTGGATGAGGATGCTCGATTGTCCGTCAGTACCCTGGAGATTTGCGCATTGGAACAGCCCCAGCTGCGGGCACTGGAAACAGGGCACGCAAAGGGTTCATCGACAGCAGTGCCAGTGCCCGGTGAAGGCGAGTCAAGTGCAGGCAGCTGGGGCCATCCAGTTGCGAAAGCGAAGGGTTCGGATACTTCTTGGTATTCCGGATCACTACCTTGAAGAGGCGACTGTAGGGCGCTCTGATGTATGGTCACTCGCTATGCGTGGAGTTCGTGCTTGCTGTGGCATCAGTGGTGCGTCGTAAACAACCGGGAACCTGCGCAGGATAGTGCGCAGGCTGATTACTAAAGGACTTCCTTTGGAGGTCCCGGTAAAATATTCACTTATCGATTTTGAGATGTATTGAATGAAAACAGCATTGATCACCGGCATTACCGGCCAGGATGGCGCTTATCTCGCGCAGTTGCTCCTGGAGAAGGGCTACCGCGTCTACGGAACCTATCGTCGTACCAGTTCTGTCAATTTCTGGCGTATCGAAGAGCTTGGCATCGATCAGCACCCCAATCTGTCGTTGATGGAGTACGACCTCACCGATCTCGGATCGAGCATCCGACTGATCGAGACGACGGGTGTGGCCGAGGTCTATAACCTCGCGGCACAAAGCTTCGTGGGTGTTTCCTTCGACCAGCCGATTACCACCGGCCACATCACCGGCATCGGTGCGGTGCACATGCTTGAAGCCATCCGTACGGTGAATCGCAATATCCGTTTCTATCAGGCGTCGACTTCGGAGATGTTCGGCAAGGTGCAGGCTGTGCCGCAGATCGAAACCACGCCGTTCTATCCGCGTAGCCCGTATGGCGTGGCCAAGCTCTACGCGCACTGGATGACAGTCAACTATCGCGAGTCCTACGGCATCTTCGGCAGCAGCGGCATTCTGTTCAATCATGAATCGCCCCTGCGCGGTCGCGAATTCGTGACGCGCAAGATTACCGATGCAGTAGCCAAAATCACCCTGGGTAAACTTGATGTGCTGGAGCTGGGCAACCTGGATGCCAAGCGCGACTGGGGCTATGCGAAGGAATACGTGGAAGGGATGTGGCGCATGCTGCAAGTGGACGAGCCGGATACGTACGTGCTGGCAACCAACCGCACGGAAACCGTGCGCGATTTCGTCAGCATGGCATTCAAGGCTGCCAGCATCGACATCGAGTGGCAGGGTGCGGGTGAAGCTGAGCGCGGTGTGGATGCTGCCAGCGGAACAGTCCGTGTGCGCATCAATCCGCGCTTCTACCGTCCGGCGGAAGTGGAATTGCTGATCGGCGATCCCGCCAAGGCACGTAGCAAGCTGGGTTGGGAGCCGAAAACCACGCTGGAAGAGCTTTGTCGCATGATGGTAGTTGCCGATATCAGCCGCAACGAGCGCGGGGCATCGTTCTGACGTGGGTCGACCACGCGCATTGCTGACCGGTCGTAATGGGTTCACGGGGCGGTATGTGGCCCGCGAGCTTGAGGCTGCCGGGTACGAGGTCGTCGGGCTGAGCGACCGTCAAGACCCCGCGGATACGGGTTCGATTACCGCTAATCTGCTCGATCGCGGAGCAGTGCATGCAGCGGTTGCCGCGGTGCAGCCGGATGTGGTGCTGCATCTGGCAGCGATTTCATTCGTTGCCCACGGTGACGTAGACGAGATCTACCGGGTCAATGTCGTCGGTACGCGCAACCTGCTTGATGCCCTGGCATCTGCGCCGAAGTCACCGCAATTGGTGGTGTTGGCGAGCAGTGCCAATGTCTACGGAAATACGGAAGTCGAGCCGATCACCGAGGTGACTCCGCTGGTGCCGGAAAATGACTATGCGGTAAGCAAGTGCGCCATGGAGTACATGGCCCGACTGTGGATGGGCAAGTTACCCATCGTCATCACTCGCCCGTTCAATTACACGGGCGTGGGACAATCCGAACAATTTCTGATTCCGAAGATCGTCGCCCACTTCCGTCGTGGTGAGCGGGTTATTGAGCTCGGCAATACGCAAGTGGTGCGGGATTTCGGCGATGTGCGTGATGTGTCCCGTGCCTATCTGGCAATCCTGGGAAGCAGGCCGGTCGGCCAGACGTTCAACATATGCACGGGTGTGGGTCATTCGATGGACGACGTGCTGGATATGATGGCGGATATTGCTGGCTATCGCATCGAGAAACGGATCAATCCGGCGTTCGTACGCACCAACGAAGTTCGATGCCTGGTTGGCTCGAATGCGTTGCTTGGGAATGAGATCAGCCTGGGCAGTCGGATCCCACTGAGGGATACACTCGCATGGATGTACGCGAGCGATTGAATGTCATGTGCTCGTCGGCTGCGAGGCGTCGATGGGCAAGCAGCAGCCAGACTCGACGTGATGGAGATTCGACTTGATTCAAGAGGGGACGGGGCGTGGATGAGCGTATCGACAGGGGACTTGAGCTGCTCGTTGTCTGGCTGCTGCTTGCCAGTGCTCTTGGCCTGATCTTGGCGTTAGCAGGACATTTCCTCGCGCCGCAGGTTCTGCTTGCCTCGCTGATGTTTGCGGGCATTTATGCTTGGTATACACGCGGGGTGCATACGGCGCTCGGCGTATCCCCGGATTGGCGCCATTTGCTGCTGCTGTCGCTGGTATGCCTGTTTTTCCGTCTGCCGGCGTACAACTACGTGCTTGGCGGACAGGACGAAGGGATTTACGTCAATGTTGCCCAAGCCATTGAGCGAACGGGCAGCATCGACGTGCATGACGTGGTCCTGGAGAAGTTGAAAGGCTCTCCCTTTGTGGGCACTTATCTCGCTGAAAACCGCTTCGACTACGCGAAATATCTGCCAGGAATATATTCGCCTGATCCAGTAGGTACGGAGCTGGAGTTTCAGTTCTACCACTTGTTTCCGGTCTGGATGGCGCTGTTTTCCGGTGTATTCGGGAGTGCTTTCGGGATCTACGCGCTCAGCTTCTTCGCATGGATATCGGTCCTCTTTTTCTATCGTCTTGCGCTGGTTGTCTCGGGGTCGCGGCGGGTAGCTCTGGTGGCTGGGCTGCTGCTTGCGCTCAACCCGTTGCACGTTTTCTTCTCCAAGTTTCCGGTAACCGAAGTGCCGACACTGGCATTTTCGCTTGTCGGTTTTACCTATCTGGCGGCCTTTTGGAACAAAGGGGGGGCAGCAAACAGCTATCGCTGGCTATGGATTTCCGGGGCAAGCTTCGCCGCCCTGTTTGCCACACGCATCAGCGGTTTCATGTACGTGCCGTTTTTCATCGCTCTGGCGATTGCGAGCACAATCATGGATACCGATCGGAAGCGGCGGGACGCGATCCTTACATGGACACTTAGTGTCGTCGCCCTTTATGCCATGTCCGTGTTGTATGGGCTCCACTTCTCGAGTCAATATGCGGGTGACATCTACCGCTTGTCTTTTGAGCCGATCTTACATAGTGAATGGCGCGTTGGCGTCACTGCCATCGTGTTGATTGTTTTTGTCGCCTGGGCGGCGCTCACATGGCTTGCGCGTTTGGATGGCGCGCGTGTGCGCATGCGTCGCTATCTCGTCATGCCGGTGCGACAGGCAATCGGTGTGCTTGTTGTCCTCGGTCTTGCGGTCGGGCTTTTCAAAATCTATCGACTCGGCTGGACTGACCACTATCTGCACGATTACTGGTTGGGTGACATGTGGGGCCTCGCACATTCGGGAACGCTGGCGGCGAAGTCGTCCAGCCTGTTTGAGCTTGCCGTCTATCTGGGGCCGCTGTTGCCGGCGTGCTTCCTGGCCTTTGTCGTGCGTCGGCAGGACAATCCGCACATCGAGTTCCTGCGCCTGTTCGTGTCTGGCTTTTTTGTATACGTGGCCATACTGCAATGGACCGTTCCGTACGGGCCTTACTACGCCCGCTATCTGCTGAGCGAGCTCGTCCCCTATCTCACGCTTTTCGTAGTGCTCGCATGGTCGTGCATGTCGCCGACGCCGTGGAAGAAGGTGATCAAGGGCATCCTGGCGATATCACTGGTGTATATGACTTTTGCCAGTGCCCAGCAGCTTGGCAAAAGAGAAGGCAGTGGAATTTATTCAGCGTTGCAACAATTGCTGGCGCCGGTCGACTCCAGTGACTTGGTGTTGATCGATTCCTCGCAATCTGCGTTTCCGACCGAGAGTCAAATCGAAACACCAATTCTGTATACATTCGGGCGCAATGCGGTCACTGTGAGCGAGAAGTCGCTCGATGATCGTGCCTATCTTGCAACGCTGAATGCGCTGTATGACGATACGTTCCTAGTTTCAGACAATGCCACGGTTCCACCGGAATTTGAGCCATTGGGCAGTACGCGAGTCAAAGACTGGTCTTTTGTTCCGAGTCATTTGTACCCGAACAAGCTAGTGTTACAAGGTGAAAAGAGGCTTTATCTTTTCATCCTTGCAAGGCAGGTTCTGCCGCTTGCACAGGTGCAAAAATTCGACCAGACCGGACCGTGGAATGGTTTACTGGCCCGCGGATGGGCCGGTCCAGAGTACTGGGGCACCTGGAGCCTGGGACAGCATGCCGATCTGATTATTGATTCCCGTCAGCTGCCGGATGCAGCACACGGTCTTCATCTTCACTTCGATGCCAATACATTCGTGACGCCCTCGCATCCCCGGCAACGCATTGAGGTGTCTCTGAATGGCACCGATGTTGGTCATTACGAGGCTACTTATCCAAACTCGGCCGTCGGCATTGATGTGGATATTCCCCAGAGTGCATTGACGTCGCCGGGGAAAATTCACGTCGGCTTCGTACTCCCTGATGCCGCATCACCTCAATCCGCAGGTGCTGGCGCCGATGCGCGAACACTCGCGCTAGGGCTTGAAACGATCACCATCACACAGTCGGGATCCGATCAGTCGGATCGTGCTCGATAATCGCACTCCGTCCATTTACAAGAGGCAGCCCTAGTGCTTAATTGTTTCAAGGCCTACGACATACGTGGTCGTGTGCCAGACGAATTGAATGAAGATATTTCCTACCGTATCGGTCGTGCGTTCGGGCAGATATTCAACTCCGACGAGGTTGTGGTTGGCCGTGATATCCGTGTAGACAGTCCTGTGCTGGCCGCAGCGCTAACGCGTGGCCTGAACGATGCCGGCGTCTCCGTGATCGATATCGGGCTGTGTGGCACGGAAGAGGTCTATTTCCAGACCGCGCATCGTCGTGTCGGCGGTGGCATCATGGTGACCGCCAGCCATAATCCCATGGACTACAACGGCATGAAGCTGGTGCGCGAAGACGCGCGACCGGTCAGCGGGGACACCGGGCTCAGGGACATCGAGGCATTGGCCGAGTCAGGCGATTTCGCGCCATCGAGCCGGATCGGCTCCGTTCGGGTCGATAACGACAAATCCGCCTATATCGCGCATCTGCTCAGCTATATCGACCGTGCGGCCTTGCGACCGCTCAAGATCGTCGTCAACGCCGGCAATGGCGGTGCCGGCCTGGTGATCGACGAGCTGGCGCCGTACCTGCCGTTCGAGTTCATTCGCATCCATCATGAGCCGGATGGCGGTTTTCCGCATGGCATACCGAATCCGTTGCTGCCGGAAAATCGTGCTGCGACGGCCCAAGCTGTACGTGAATCCGGTGCGGACATCGGCATCGCATGGGATGGTGATTTCGATCGCTGCTTCTTTTTTGACGCCGAAGGCCGCTTCATCGAGGGCTATTACCTGGTCGGTCTGCTTGCCGCCCAATTGCTGGCCAAGAATCCGGGTGGCCGGATCATCCACGATCCGCGCTTGACCTGGAACACCATCGAGATGGTGCAAGAGGCAGGCGGTGTGCCGGTGCTGGGCAAGACCGGTCACGCATTCATCAAGGAGCGCATGCGTATCGAGGATGCCGTCTACGGTGGCGAAATGAGTGCGCACCATTATTTTCGCGATTTTGCGTATTGCGACTCGGGGATGATCCCGTGGCTGCTGATCGCGGAGCGCATCTGCCGCACCGGAACCCCGTTGGCCGAGATGGTCGAGTCGCGTATGCAGGCCTATCCTTGCAGTGGTGAGATCAATTTTCGGGTGAATGATGCCGCAGTCACGCTGGACCGCATCCTTGCCCACTACGCAGCAGACTCTCCGATCATCGATCGAACCGACGGTTTGAGCCTTGAATTCCCGGCATGGCGTTTCAATGTGCGCTCGTCCAACACAGAGCCACTGTTGAGGCTCAATGTGGAGACCCGTGGCGACATGTCATTGCTCCAGGATAAGACTGATGAGTTACGTCGGCTGATCTGTGCATGAGGTCATCTGCGATAAATATGCGGTAAGTTTTCGACAAGGGCTCGTCGGACAAGTGCTTGACGCGTTGATTCGGAGCCGACGTCTCCCCCAATTCGAGTAGTCCGAAGCTTTAGAGCCCGATCCCATGAGTTGAGAAGATCGGACGTGAAGAAGCGTTTTCAGTAAGAACAGATTACTGGCTCCCTTAGGGAAGCGGAAGCCGACTTGGCGGTGAAGGCGCTGTGCCGGAGGTACGGCTTCTCCGAGGCGAGTTACTACCTATGACGCAGCAAATTCGGCAGCATGACGGTACTCGATGCCAAGCATCTGCGTGAGCTGAAGACGGAAAGCACGCGACTGAAGAAGCTGTTAGCTGAGTCGATCCTGGAGATCGAGGGTTGCGAAAAAAGTGGTGACCGCATTGGCACGACGACTGCTGGTGCGGTAGATGATCACCCGAGGATTGAGCGAACGGCATGCGTTATGCGTATTGCTCATAAGCGTCAGCACCCGACTGCAACGTGTCGTTGCGCGAACGTATTATGGCCTTGGGCCCATCGGCTCGTCGTTACGGAGCTGGGATGATCTACCTGAAGCTGCGTCAGGCGGGTCTGGTGGTCAATCACAAGCGGGTTGACCGGCTCTATGCCCCGGCAAAGCTGCAGGTGCGTCGCCGCAAGCGGAAGAAGGTGTCTGTGTCCAAACGTCAGTCACTGGTTCGGCCGCATGCCGCCAATGAGGTGTGCTCGATGGACTTCGTCTTGGATCAGACGGCAGAAGGCCATGCTATCAAATGCTTGACCATCGTCGACGACGCCACGCACGAATCAGTCGCCATCGTGTCGGAACGAGCGATCGGCGGGTACCCACTCCCCATCCTGGATCAGCTTTGCGTGATACGGCGCCTGCCCAAAGTGATCCGCACCGCAACGGTAAGAAGTTCTGCGGTCGCGCGATACTGACTTGGGCGCACGAGCGCGGTGTCATGTTACGCGTGATCGAGCCGGGTAAGCCTAACCAGAACGCGTATGTCGATTCGTTCAACGGTCACCTGCGTGATCAATGTCTGAACGAGCAATGGTTCACCAGCATGGCTCACGCCAAGCTTGCCATCGAAAATATAACGAGGAACGACCGAAGAAGAGTCTTGGCGGCCTGACACCTGCTATCTACGCGACTACAACTGGACGCCGGATTCTAAAGCCGACCGCTATTCAGGGCAGGGACGTAGGTTTGGTCCCGTATACATTGGACGATCAGCTAAACTAAAAAGCTAGCATCTGCGAATTTGAAGAATGGTGGTGTCGAAAATACCCTGTTCCAGCAGTAAACATGCCGCGCTGGAAGCTTCAAATACTGGCCGTAGGCGGGAAATTCAAATTTCTAGAGAATCTCAAGGACATGAATATGGCGAAACTGCATTCCGCCGAACAGCCCTGCGATACAGGTTCACTGCGCATAGCCGTATTGATTCCTTGCTACAACGAAGAAATTGCTGTCGCGCAAGTCGTGGCGGATTTTCGGCAGGCGCTGCCCCAGGCAGCGATCCACGTGTTCGACAATAATTCCAGCGATGAAACCGTACCGCGCGCCTTGGCTGCTGGAGCCTTGGTGTCGAATGTCCCGTTCCGCGGAAAAGGGAATGTCATCCGTCGAATGTTCGCCGACATCGACGCGGACATCTATGTCATGGCCGATGGCGATGCCACATATCATGCGCCTAGCGCAAACGCTCTCATTGAGAAGCTGATTCGCGAACAGCTGGATATGGTCGTTGGTACCCGCCAGCACGAGATGAAAGAAGCTTACCGCTCTGGCCATGAGTTTGGTAACAAGCTATTGACCGGCTGCGTGGTTAGCATATTCGGTGGAACGTTCACCGACATGCTTTCAGGCTATCGAGTGTTTTCGAGGCGCTACGTAAAGTCGTTTCCTGCGCTAGCTCATGGATTCGAAACAGAAACCGAACTCACCGTACACGCACTGGAACTGCGCATGCCATACGGCGAGATGGTCACGCCTTACGGTGCGCGGCTCACAGGATCCACAAGCAAGCTAAGCACATACAAGGACGGCGTCCGGATATTGAAGACAATTGTTCGGCTTTACGCTACCGAACGACCCCTTATGTTCTATTCGCTTTTTTCCGTGCTATCAATTCTTATCAGTGTCATTTTGGCGGTGCCACTCGCCATGACTTATGCCAAAACAGGTTTGGTTCCCAGATTTCCGACCGCAATTTTGTCTACGGGACTTTTTTTAGTCAGTGCTACTTCCTTTGTCGCCGGCTTGATACTCGAGGCTACGACGCTTAGTCGCAGAGAGTTTAAACGGCTTTCCTATTTAGCGATTCCTACAACTAACAGTCTTGCCAAAAGTGATAGTCACAGAAATTTTTGCTGATATTTCTTGTTCAGACGTTCATTAAATTTTTAACAAAATCTACTAAGAAGATATAACTATAAGTTATGGAAAATAAAACAAGAAATATGAAATTTCCGTCAAGTCCGACTCGGCAAGAATGGCTAAGTAGACCTTGTGTTATAGCCACCGTGATCATTAGCATGATAACGGCTTGGCTGGTCATAAGATCTTTTGGCGGCTACCAACCTTTAGTCATGTCGGACGAGCAGCGTTTCAGTACCTACTCCAGGCTACTTCCGCTATCGGACGCAAACGTACCTTCTTACCTTTTTTACTTTATTTACGGAATAACTAATCAATGCGGTCAAGCTTTTCTTGATTGTGGACGATTGCTTAATATTTTCTTTCTCTGTCTTAGCAGTGCTCCAATTTACGCAATATCTAGGTACTGGCTAACAAAAAAGGTTTCCGCGTATGTTGTAGCTCTGTCGCTAATGGCTCCAGCTGGTTACTACGCCATTTACTACATGCCAGAGATGCTTTACTACTGCGTCTTTTGGATGACAGCCTGGATGATATTGCGTGAGGGACGACAGCCGACCAACCTGGCCGGAGCATGTATCTCAGGAATCGCTATTGGTTTGCTTTCACTAATAAAACCACATGCCTTTTTTCTAATCCCAGCTTATGTTGTTTTTAAGTCGTTTTTATATATTTCCTATCGTAATAAAGTCTCTTTTCTACGGGCACTTATGCATCTGGCCGGTGCGCTCTTTGCTGTGTTCGCCGTCAGGTTCGGACTCGGCTATATCCTTGCGGGGCCAGCCGGAACTGATCTAATTGGAAGCATGTATAGCCCAGTCGCGCACAAATCGACTCAGGATGTGCCCTTGCACACTGCACTAGCTATTCTGCACGTGCTCAAAGGTCACATCTTAGGTATCTTGATACTCTTTGCCATGCCCATTGCTGCCTCAAGCATGGCAATTAGCAACCCGGGAACAACAAATAGTTACGATCCACGAAAAGCAATACTACTGATTGCTTGTATCTTGCTGACGATGCTGTTGGTTACGGCTGCTTACACAGCTGAAATCGATGGAATGGGTAAGTATGAGAGCATTGAGCGCATGCATGTGCGCTACTACTTCTTTCTATTTCCATTTTTTACAATTTTTGCCGCGCTCTATAATGGTAACAACAGTCATCGTCCAAAAAAATGGCAGAAATTTTTAATTATCTGCTTGATCGGATTGACGCTTTATGCTGGTTTTGGTGGACTTAAGGGATACACTCCTCAGCCAATCGATTCACCTGACCTGTGGGCAATTTCAGCGAGTCGAATCAGTCTCCATTTATTTACTTTATTGCAAACTCTTTTACTGATTATTTTTCTAATAAAACCAGCGATTTCGTCGAAATTCTTCATTTATATTTTCTTGCCTCTTACGCTTATCGTGACTGCAATTCAGTTCTCAGGCTTCTTGAGTCATTACAAAACTCCGAGTCCGGCAGATCAAGCGGGCATGATGTTTGATCTCACGATTGGGTCGGCGATGCCAGTCGCAGTTATTGGTGATGATGATGCAGATGCAACTCGCACCATTTTTCATTTGAATAATAAGGATATCCAAAAATATTTGATTCCGACGCATACTTTGATTTCTTACGCCCTTCTACCCAAAAGAATCCATTGGATTATTAATTTAGGTGAAAATCCACTTTCACCCGATATGAATGGACAGCTGTTCTTTTCCGCTCCAGGGTATAGCATTTGGCATGTGGGTAGTGGAATTTGGGATATCGATTTCTCTGCCCCGGTATTGCCGGGCGTCAAAGAGATACGAGGCGTATCCGGTGCAGAAAGCTTTGGAAGGTGGTCTGATCAAAAACAGGTAATGATAAATTTCACCGTAGCGATCCCAAGTGATGTCAAATTGAAACTTACAGCAGGCGCTTTTGCAAAAAATATAGATCAACCATTTGATATAGAAATTGGCAATCAACATCAAATTTTCAAGATAAAGAAAGAAGTATCTGTGTTCACTGCTGATTTTAAAAAAATCGAACCTGGAACACATGAAATTGTTATTACAGTGCCAGATGCCATCTCTCCTAAAGACTTAGGTATGAGCAGAGATCCTCGCAAGCTTGGCGCTTCCTTGGTACATCTCAGCCTGGAGCCCGTTTCCGAGAATTAAGAAGGAACACCATATAGACTGCGGAAGTCCCCCCTAATAGGACATGGAAGAATGCTGAGAGATATTGCGAGAAAGCTGGCCGCACCGGTATTGAAGCGGATCGATGCGCGGATCGAGGCCAGGGTGTCGCAAGCCGCGCAAAATCTGGAAACAGCTATCGAAAAGAGGGCCTCTGTTTCGAAGGCCGAACTGGAAGCTTTCTTAGAACGGCGAATCGACGATGCCGTGCACAAACGTCTGTATCTGCCGAGCTTTCCGCCGCTGTTCGATGCGGAGCATACTTTCATGAAGTATTCGACGTGTAGTGCGGCTGACTTCCTGCATCCGCAATTCAGCCAACTTTGCCGAGAATTCGACTACCCGCCCTCATATCACCGGAAGCTCTGGGAATGGGTGTTTGTAATCCATCACTTGAAGCACGCAGGTGTATTGAGGACCGGCGGCCGCGGCGTCGGTTTTGGTGTCGGCCGGGAGCGACTGCCTGCCCTGTTTGCAAAATATGGTGCACAAATCGTGGCGACTGATGCTTCGGAGGAACTGGGGAAATCGGTGGGCTGGGTAAAATCGAACGAGCACAGCAGTGGGGTCTCGCAACTTCTTTATCCCAACGTCGTCGATGACGATATCGTACGCAGCAATGTTATACATCGCGCTTGCGATATGAACCGAATCGATGATGATCTGACAGACTTCGATTTCACTTGGTCATGCTGTTGTTTCGAGCACCTTGGATCGTTGGAGGCCGGCATCGAGTTCGTGATCAACAGCGTCGAAAAAACGCTGAAGATAGGAGGGGTTGCGTGCCACACCACAGAGTTCAATCTCTCATCCAACGATGACACGTTGCGGGACGGGCCGACGGTCCTCTATCGCAAACGTGACATGGTTGAGCTGGTTGATCGGTTACGGGATCGCGGCCACGAGGTAGAGACGTTCAGCGTCGCCCCGGATTCGCACTATCTCGACGGTTATGTCGATGTTCCGCCGTACACGGACAATCCCCACATCAAGCTGGCTCTTGCGGGATATACCACAACTTCAGTCGGGATAGTTGCAAAGCGGGGGCGTTAGTTCAAGCCATTTCGTCGGCTGCATTGCTTCGAAAAAGCCAGGAGGCCGCAGCGTTTCTGCGTCGCGCTTATTGATCGAAGATGTAAACGTGTACTGGCCAAGATCATATTCACGATTGGTTATTGCGCCGATCATTGAATTGATTGCGCGGTGATGCATGACGTGAAGTCGAATATTGTGATGCACGCTCGCGGTGTAGAAAATTTCAATATCGAAGCCACAGTGCGTCATCAGCCGTGAAAATTAGTGGCGGTTGCACTCGCGATTATGGCGTCCATACACCGTATATTTAGATACTGATCACAGGCTGGAAGTGCCTGCGATCCAGGGGCAGTTGCTCCTCGATCTCACTATACCATTCAGCAAATTGAGCCGTTTTCAACTGGCTTTGTTTGCAGGCATTCGATTTGAGCATAGGTTTTTCCAAGCATTGATGTGCTGGGGAAGATTTCAGTCTCGTTGATGCTCGATATGCTGAAGCCGCAGGTTGATGCGCTCCAGAAGCTTCCGGTTGGTAGCGATGAGATCGCCGATGACTCCCATCATGAAAAGGAGCAGGCCCGCAATGATGCACAGAGCACAGAAGATCACGGATTGCACGTGTCCCTCGCCGTTGTCTTCGAACAGGTACCACAGGAAGCGCGCGCCGGTAATCACGCCGGCAAGCGTGAAGATCGCACCGAAAAAAGCAAAGAACTTGAGCGGCTTGTAGATCACGAACACGCGAAGAA
>Ga0302314_10005409_pt1 | contig 23289 bp, 24 predicted proteins | sample III_Palsa_N2_3_FD_200533 | JGI IMG/M metagenome (GOLD analysis project Ga0302314, IMG submission 200533) | Peat permafrost microbial communities from Stordalen Mire near Abisko, Sweden - III_Palsa_N2_3 | ecosystem: Environmental > Terrestrial > Soil > Palsa > Peat permafrost | place: Sweden... | reverse complement strand
TCCTGCCGTCGGATCCTTTTGCACGCTCTGGAGACCCGGCCATGGCCATCGAACGTACCCTCTCGATCCTCAAGCCCGACGCGACGCGCCGCAACCTGACCGGCAAGATCAACGCCCGCTTCGAAGACGCCGGCCTCAAGATCGTCGCCCAGCGCCGCATCCTGATGAGCGATGCCATCGCCGGCGAGTTCTATGGCGTGCATCGCGAGCGCCCCTTCTTCAAGGACCTGGTCTCGTTCATGACCTCGGGTCCGGTCGTGGTCCAGGTGCTCGAGGGCGAGAACGCCGTCGCCAAGAACCGTGAGATCATGGGCGCCACCAACCCGGCCAACGCCGCCGCCGGCACGATCCGCAAGGATTTCGCCGAGTCGATCGAGGCGAACTCGGTCCATGGTTCGGACAGCGCCGAGAATGCCGCGATCGAAATCGCGTTCTTCTTCGCCGGCTCGGAGATCGTCGCCTAATTCCTGGCGACATCGGACGAAATAGAAACCGCCGCCGGATCGCTCCGGCGGCGGTTTTGTTTTGTAAAGCGCCGTTGGCGCCGGTTTCAGAACCGGAACAGGCGCGCCGGCGTCTCCACCAGCACCTGGCGGCGTTCTTCGGCATCCGGCAGCCAGCTGTCGAGCATGGCGCGGGCGCTGCCGTAGTCCATCGTCCGTTCAAACTGGGTGTGCGGCCAATCGCTGCCCCAGACCAGGCGATCCAGACCAAGACCCTGCTTCAGCAGCGGTACGGCTGCGAGCGCGACCTCACTGCCGCCGGCGCGATAGGCGCCCGACAGCTTGACCCAGACGCGCCGGCTGGCCCCGGCCGACAGCAGATATCGAAAACCGGGGTCTTCGACGCCGAGCGTGGGATCGGGCTTGCCGAAATGGTCGACCACGACGGCGACGCCGGCGGACAGGAGCGGCGGGAGGATGGCGCCCCAGCGACCGGCCTCGGCCTGCACCTCGATCTGCCAGCCGCGCTCAGCGACTTGCGCCAGATGATCCCGCCAGACCTCGTCGGTAAAATCCGGATCGGGCCGGCCGATCAGATTGAGCCGCAGGCCGACGATGCCGGTGCCGTCGAGCGGGCCGAGATCGGTGCCCGGTGCCACGACGGCGATGCCGCGCAGCCGGCTGGGGTGGGCGCGGAGCGCCGCCAGCAGAAAGCCGTTGTCGGTACCGAGAAAGCTCGGCTGGACCAGCACGCCGCCCCTGAGGTCATGCCGGTCGAGCTGGCCGAGATAGGTCGAAACCTCGGCATCATAGTCCGGCGCATAGCGATGACCGCCCGCCAGCGGCAGCGCCCGCGTGAAGACATGGGCGTGGCTGTCGATGGTGTGATAGGCGATCGCTATGATGCGCTCCCCGCGATGGCGTTCGGGATGTCGAGTGCCTTGGCGCGGGTCTCCGGCAGCAGCAATAGCGCCAGCAGCACCAGCGCATAGGCGAAGACCGCGTCGACACCGATCGCCATGCCGAGCGGGATCGAGCCGCTCAAATAGCCGATCATCGCCGGAAACACCGACGACAGGATGCGGCCGAAATTATAGCAGAATCCCACGCCGGTCCCGCGCGTGCCGGCCGGATAGAGTTCGTTGAACAAGGTCGCCATGCTGGCCGGAATGCCGGCGGAGAAGAAGCCCAGCGGGAAGCCCAGCACCAGCATCAGCCCGTCGCCGATCGGCAGCATGACGTAGGCGACGACGACCAGAATGCAGCCGATGGCGAAGCCCGCGACGGTCGCGCGGCGGCCGAGGCGGTCGAGCAACTGCCCGGCGACGATGCAGCCGACGAAGAAGGCGACGATGATCACGCCCAGATAGGACCCTGTCGACAAGACCGACAGGCCGCGATCGGTCTTGAGATAGGTCGGCAGCCAGGTCGTGATGCTGTAGAAGCCGCCATGGGCGCCCAGGCCGAACAGCCCGCCGACCAGGGTCGCACGCAGCGTGTCCGGGCTGAAGATGCCGAACAGCGTCTTGAAGAACCCGGGCTGGTCCTTGGGATCATCATGGCGGATCGGCTCCGGAATGCCGCGCCGGACATAGATCACCAGGGCCGCCGGGATCAATCCGACGCCGAACATGACCCGCCAGGCCATATCCTGCGGCAGCACCGAGAACAGGCCGGCATAGAGCAGCACTGCGCCACCCCAGCCGACGGCCCAGGCGCTCTGCACCGCGCCCAGCGCCTTGCCGCGATGCTCCGGCCGGATGATCTCGGCCATCAGTACGGCACCGGCCGCCCATTCGCCGCCGAAGCCGAAGCCTTGCAGCGCCTTGGTCACCAGCAGCTGTTCGAAATTCTGGCTGAAGGCGGCGATGAAGGTCGCGATCGCGAACCATAGCACGGTGACTTGCAGCGCTTTGACGCGACCGAACCGGTCGGCCAGCGCGCCGCCAAGCCAGCCGCCGAGCGCCGAGGTCGCAAGCGTCACGCTGCCGATCAGGCCGGCCTCGGTGTGGCTCACATGCCAGGTCGCGATCAAGGCCGGAATGACCAGGCTGAACATCTGCACGTCGAGCGCATCTAGCGCCCAGCCGCCGAAACAGGCCCAGAAGGTGCGGCGCTCGACGGGTGCGCTCGCTCGATACCAGTCGCTCACCATCTTCCTCCCGAGATCTTGCCGCCTTCGTAACGGCAAATTCATCGCGCGTGTATCGATTTGCGTCCTGCCTGGATCAAGCCCGGACAATGCGCGCCCAAACTGCGGAGGATGGTGCTCGCCTTTGCGCTCGACTAGACTCGCGGCCGGTTGCGCCGAAAGGGTCCGCGATCGCACCCCATCGCCCGGGCATTCGCACCCATGAAGTATCTTTACATCAACCTCGACGCCGCCACGGGCCGCCGCGCCTTCGTCGAGGGCAATTTTGCCGACTGCAGCCATCGCGAGCCCGCCATCGAACGTGTATCGGCCGTCGATATCGCCACCGTCGAGGCCAACGGCACTCCGGGCAGCAACCGTCCCGGCGAGAAGGCCTGCTATCTCAGCCATCTGAAGGCGCTGCGCCGGTCGCTCGAGCATGACGAGGATGTCCTGATCGCCGAGGACGATGTCCTGTTCGCGCCGGGCTCGACCGCGACGATCGAGGGCGTGGCGCCGGCGTTCGAGGGCCAGGACTGGGACCTGGTCTTTACCGACATCTGCGTGCCCAGGCCCCGGGCAATGGTCCATGTGTTCGGCCTGGTGAAGCAGGCGCGCCTGAAGGGCGAGCTCTACTATCTGCCGCTCAAGGGCGATTTCTTTTTCGCCGGAGCGACGTCTTATATCGTCAATCGGAACTCAAAGCGGAAGCTGCTGGATCTGATGGAGCAGCAGCCGCTCGACCGTCCTTATGACCTGGCCATTCGCGATCACATCGCCGTTGGGAAATTGACGGCCTACGTCATCCTGCCGTTCGCGACCTCGCTGTCGAAGCATGGCGACAGCTCGCAGATCCAGGCCGACAGCTTCGCGCCGACCGAGTTTGCCTGGAATTCGTTCCGGCGGCTGATGTGGCAGGGCCGCGACCTGCCGGCGCTGCTGACGGACGCGCGCAAGATCGATGCGGATTTTCACGACGACGAGGCCGAGGTGTTCTCGACCATCCTGAAGGCCGGCCTGTCCGATGGATTCGGCCAGAAATAGCGCCTGAAACGAAAACCGCCGCTCAGGGCGCGGCAAGCCCGGCGGCGGTGGGGTAGGGCGGCGCTTCGGGTCAGGCGACCAGGAAGAACCACAGGCCGACGACGAGGAGCAGCACGGCGCCCGTACCGAACTTCACGAAGTTGGTGAAGCTGTGCCAGATCTGCTGGTGCCGCATGAGTTCGGTATCAGCCATCGCGAATATCCTCGAATGAAGCCAGAAAGGAAAAGAACCGATATCGGGTGTTACCCTCGACCGGGCCGACTTGGCAAGTGGGCTTGGGCGCTATTCCGGCGGATTCATCAACAGCGCCGCCGCATCGGGCGCGGCACCGTCGATCAAAGCCAGGTTGCCGTCGATCCGCACGCGGCCCTGGGCGATCAGCTTGAGCGCCAGGGGATAGGCCCGATGCTCGGCCTTCAGCACGCGGGCGGCCAGCGACTGCTCGTCGTCTCCCGCCAGCACCGGCACGACCGCCTGCACCAGGATCGGGCCGTCATCCAGCATCGGGCGCACGATATGAACGGTGCAGCCGTGGAAGCGCACGCCGGCGGCGAGCGCCTGGGCATGGGTATGCAGGCCCTTGAAGTTGGGCAGCAGGGCCGGGTGGATATTGATGATCTTGTCGTGCCACAGCTCGACGAACATCTCGCTCAACACGCGCAGGAATCCGGCCAGGCAGATGAACTCGACCCCGGCCGCGCGCAGGGCGGCATCCATCGCCTGATCGAACGCTATCCGGTCCGGAAACCCCTGATGCGGGATGACCGCGGTCGCAATGCCGGCGCGCGCGGCCCGGTCGAGCGCGACCACGCCGGGCTTGTTGGAGACGACCAGGACGATCTCGGCCGGGAAATCCGGTGCCGCACACAGGTCGATCAGCGTCTGCAGGTTCGAGCCGTTGCCCGAAACCAGGACGCCGACCTTCAGGCGGGCCATGCGGCGGTCCCGAGCTTCGGGATGACGCAGCCTGGCTGGCCTTCGGGGCGGGGCCCGATCCGGCCAATCTTGCTGACCTTTTCGCCCTTGTCGGCGAAGATCTTGATCAGGCGATCGGCGTCCGCCGCCGCGACGACGGCAATCATGCCGATGCCGCAGTTGAAGGTCCGCGCCATTTCCGGCGCCGCGATTCCGGCCGTGTCGGCCAGCCAGCGGAACACCGGGGGCAGGGACCAGGACGCGACATCGAGTTCGGCCTGGAGAGCGTCCGGCAGCACGCGGGGGATATTCTCCAAGAGCCCGCCGCCGGTAATATGGGCAAACGCCTTGATGCCGCCGGCACGCACGGCCGCCAGGCAGGACGTGACATAAAGGCGGGTCGGCGTCAGCAGCGCCTCGCCCAGCGTGAGGTTGGTCGCGAAGGGGGCCGCTTGCGCATAATCCAGCTGCGCATCCGACACGACCTTGCGCACCAGCGAAAAGCCGTTCGAATGCAGGCCGGTCGAGGCCAGGCCCAGGATCACGTCGCCGGCGGCGACCTTGGTGCCGTCGATGACCTGGTCGCGCTCGACCGCACCGACCGAGAATCCGGCCAGATCATAGTCGCCGTGGGTATACATGCCCGGCATCTCGGCGGTTTCGCCGCCGACCAGGGCACAGCCCACTTCCTGACAGGCCTTGGCGATGCCGGCGATGATCGCCTTGCCGGCGGCCACGTCCAGCTTGCCGGTCGCGTAATAATCCAGGAAGAACAGCGGCTCGGCGCCCTGAACGACCAGATCGTTGACGCACATGGCGACCAGATCGATGCCGACCGTGTCGTGGCGGCCCGAGTCGATGGCGATCTTCAGCTTGGTGCCGACGCCGTCCGTGGTCGAAACCAGCAGCGGGTCCTTAAATCCGGCGGCCTTCAGGTCGAAGAATGCACCGAATCCGCCTAGGCTGGCGTTAGCGCCTTTGCGGGACGTTGCCTTGGCCAGCGGCTTGATCGCCTCGACCAGCGCATTGCCGGCATCGATATCGACGCCGGCGTCACGGTAGCTTTGACTCTTCATGGCTTCCTTGCGCGTTATACGGGCGGCGCGGCCAGTTTAGCGGCCAGTTTGGTGGGTCGGGTGCGACCTGACCCATAGGGCAACATGATGGCGCGACCATACTTGAAACGGGACGGACTTCAATGATCGAGCGACGCTTCCCTGGCTTGCGCATGACACGGTTCGGCGGCTTCAGCGCCGCGGCTTTGGCGCTGGCGGTTCTGCTGCCGGCCGGGCCGGCCGCCGCGGCCGGTTTCCCCCCGGCCTATGTCGTGGCCGACGTGCCGGTCGACGCGACCGCCGACAGCTCCGTCCAGGCGCGCGAGGCGGCGCGCGCGCAGGGCGTGCACAAGGCTTTCCGCCAATTGCTGGAGCGGCTGACCGCCAAGACCGACTGGGCGCGCCTGCCGCAGCCGTCGGACGACACCATCAACAATCTGATTCAGGATTTCGAGGTCAAGGACGAGCACAGCTCCTCCGTCCGCTATCTGGCCAGCTACACCTATCGCTTCAGCCCGAACGGCGTGCGCAAGCTGCTGCGCGACGCCCATCTGAACGTGACCGAATTGGCCAGCAAGCCGGTCGTGATCGTGCCGGCGATCCAGGCCGGCGGGAGCACGCACCTGTGGGACGACCCGAATCCGTGGCTGGCCGCCTGGTCGGCGTCGGACGGCAAGGCTGGTCTGGTGCCCTGGGTTCTGCCGTCCGGCGATCTGGCCGATGTGCAGGCGTTCGACGTGCCCGACGCGGCCAAGCCGACGCCGGAGCATCTGCAGGCGCTGTCGAAGAACTACGGCGGCGGCGATGTGGTCGTGGCGCTGGCGGTGCCGGGCACCGACGGCATCGACGTGACGCTCTCGCGCTATAGCCCCGACGGGTCGGCCGATCCGGTCGCGGTCCAGGTTCCCGGTGGCAAGCCCGATGCGGCACTCTATGCCGCCGCCGTCGTCGCTTCGGAAAAGGCGCTCGAGGATAAATGGAAGGCGCTGACGCTGGGCGGCGGCGATCAGGAAGCGATTCTGGCGATCAATGTGCCGATCACCAGTGCCGCCGACTGGGGGGCGGTACGCGACCGGCTCGCCCGGATTCCGTTCGTGCGCGCGTCGCAGGTCGATCTGTTCGCCCGGAGCGAGGTGCATCTCAGGCTCCGGGTGCGCGGCGACGCCAACCTGCTGAAGATCGGCTTCGCCCAACAGGATCTGGTGTTCACGCCCGGCGACCCGCTCGCCACGCTGGCGTTGCGCACGCCGATCGGCGTGCCCAAAGCCGCCGCGCCCGCACCGGCCGAGACCGAGCCCAACGACGACTGATGAAACTCGATCGGCTTCGTAGACAAGGTGTCGACCGGGAGCCCTTATTTGCGTTACTCGAATAGGGGCGATCGTTCGAGGGGCCGGCGGTCGGGAGAGAGGTGCGGATGAACCAGACTTGGGGCCGACAGGTGTTCTGGCTGTGCGCGGTGGTGCTGTGCGCCTATGCGCTCAATCGGCTGAGCAGCATCCTCCTGCCGTTCGTCATGGGTTCGGCCATCGCGTTTCTGCTGGACCCGTTCGTCAATCGCCTCGACCGGCTGCGCGTGCCGCGCTCGCTGGGCTCCGTTCTGGTGCTGTTCGCCTTCCTGGCCCTGATCGTCGCCTTCATCCTGTTGCTGGTGCCGCTGCTGGAAACCCAGATCGTCACCCTGGTCGGCCGGTTCCCGGCCTATCTGAAACTGGCGCGCGACGAGCTCGACCAGTTCCTGGCGCTGCTGCAGGACCGGCTCGATCCGGACCAGGTCGCGAAGCTGCGCGATGCCGCCAGCGACAAGATCGGCGATATCCTGGGGGGCGCCGGCCGGGTCCTCACCTCGGTGCTGACCGGCGGCGTCGCCGTCGCCAACGTGCTGTCGCTGATCTTCATCACCCCGATCGTGACCTTTTTCCTGCTGCGCGATTGGGACGTGCTGCTGGCGACGATCGATGGCTGGCTGCCGCGCGAGCATGCCGCCACGATTCGGCAGCAGGCGTACCTGATCAATCAGACCTTGAGCGGCTTCCTGCGCGGCCAGGCCTCGGTCTGCCTGTTGCTGGGCCTGTTCTACGGGCTGGGCCTGACCATCATCGGGCTGGATTTCGGCCTGGTGCTGGGCCTGGTTTGCGGCGCACTGATCTTCATCCCGTTCCTGGGCGGCATCACCGGCGCCCTGCTGTCGGTGGCCCTGGGCTTCGCCCAGTTCGGCACCTGGCACAAGCCGCTTGCCATCCTCGTGCTCTTCGCCATCGGCCAGACGCTCGAAGGCAATATCATCACGCCGAAGCTGGTCGGCGACCGGGTCAACCTGCATCCGGTCTGGCTGATCTTCTCGCTGCTGGCGTTCGGCGCGCTGTTCGGCTTCGTCGGCGTGCTGATCGCGGTGCCGATGGCCGCCGTCATCGGCGTGCTGGTCCGCTTCGCGCTGGCCCGCTATCTGGTGAGTTCGATCTATGATCCGGTCAACGCGACGCCGGTTTATGATCCCCATGGCGGGGAGCCGCCGGTGGGCGGCGCTCCATGACGTTCGCCCCATGATCTCGCCGACAAGACAGCTGCCGCTCGACCTGAAGCATCGCCCGGCGCTCGACCGCGACGCCTTTCTGGTCACCGACAGCAATGCCGAGGCGGTCGGCTGGATCGACCGCTGGCCGACCTGGCCGATGCCGGCCCTGGTGCTGGAAGGCCCGTCCGGCGCCGGCAAGACCCATCTGGCCAGCGTCTGGCGCGCGCGTGCCGATGCGGGGCTGGTCGAGGGTGCCGGCCTGGACGCCGCTGCCGTGCCGCTGTTGCTGGACGCGGGGCGCTCGCTGGTGGTCGAACAGGCCGACCGGGCCGCCGAACAGCCGCTGCTGCATCTCTATAACGGCTGCGCCGAGCGTCGGCTGAGCCTGCTCTTGACCGCAGACAGTCCGCCGGCGCGATGGGGCACCGCCTTGGCCGATCTCAGCTCGCGCCTGAAGGCGCTGCCGGTGGCGACGATCGCCGCCCCCGACGATCGGCTGATCCATGCCGTGCTGATCAAGCTGTTCGCCGACCGGCAGCTGATCATCGCCGACGATGTCGTCGATTTCCTGACCGCGCGCATGGAGCGTTCGTTCGAGGCGGCCAGCCGCCTGGTCGCGGCGATCGATACCGCGTCGCTCGCCGCCCGCCGCCGGGTCAGCGTCCCGCTCGCCCGCGACGTGCTGAAATCGCTTTATCCCGACGAGGAGTAGTCAGCCGCGCCGTGCCGCCTCGATCTGGGCGATATCGATCTTCTTCATGCCCATCATCGCCTCGAACACACGCTTCGCCTCGTCGCCGCCGGCCGCCAGCGCACCGATCAGCACGCGCGGCGTGATTTGCCAGGAGATGCCCCATTTGTCCTTGCACCAGCCGCACGCGCTCACCTCGCCGCCATTGCCGACGACGGCGTTCCAATAGCGGTCGGTCTCGGGCTGATCGTCGGTCGCGATCTGGAACGAGAAGGCTTCGCTATGCTTGACCGACGGGCCGCCGTTGAGGCCGAGACAAGGGATGCCGGCAACCGTGAATTCCACCGTCAGCACGTCGCCCTGCTTGCCGCCCGGATAGTCGCCGGGGGCTCGGTGGACGGCACTCACCGCGCTGTCGGGAAAGGTCTCGGCGTAGAAGCGGGCGGCCGCCTCGGCGTCCTTGTCGTACCAGATGCAAATCGTATTCTTTGCCATTTGGTCTCACGCCTCCTAATCCCGCGCCGGCACGAAATAGTCGGACCGGCGCACGGACGGTGCGCCCAGGCTGCGCCAGTCGCCCTCGAATTCGATGCGCGCCCGTGCCGCGGTCGTGAGCCCGGTGAATTGGCCGGTGAGTTCGCTCGCCAGCTCTTCCAGGCCCGGATTATGGCCGATCAGCCAGGCGTGGCCGATCTCGGGCGCCAGGCGGCGCAGGCGCCCCAGCAGCGCGTCGGCCTCGGCCAGATAGAGCGCGCCCTCGAACAGCACCGGCGGCAGGGTTTCCCAGGTATGGCTGAGGATTTCCCAGGTCTCGCGAGTGCGGACCGCGTCGGAGCACAGCACCAGGTCCGGCCTGGCACCGGCGGTCTCGATCCCGACCTGGGCGGCAGCGCCGCGGCCGCGGCCGTTCAGCATGCGGGCGTGATCGTCCATGCCGGGCAGCGCGGTCACCGCCTTGGCATGGCGCAGCAGGGTCAGTTTTTTGATCGGCATCGCCGGACGAGACTCCATGGTTCTGTCGCTTCTGGTCGAAGATACCCTTGCCGCGCAAGCGCCGTACGATGAAATCTGATGGGCAGGCTGCGGATTCCTGATAGGGTCCGGCCGCAATATCGATCGAGACGCACTAAACCGAGGACGACATGAGCGACGAAAATACCCAGATGGAAGCGCTTTACGACAAGGCCGCCGACATCGCCGACAAGCATCTGGTGGCGGCGCTCGAAGAAGGCGGCGCGCTCGGCTATCTGGTCGGCGTGATGATGGTCGAGGCGGCGGTCAATGCCGCGGCCGAAGCGACCAGCCGTGAGGATATCGTCCGTCTGCTGAAGGATCTGGCCGTCCAGATCGAGCAGGACATCAAGGATAATCCCGGCGAAGACTGACCGTTCCATCGTTAATCCCGCATTCGTGCTGCCGGGCGCAAGCTCGGCCGCATGAATTGTTGGAGTCGCACCTTGTGCCCCTTTGCCAAACCTTGATTCGCGCCCGCGCGGCCCCATCTTGGCGGCTTTTGCACCGCCGAAAAAATATGCGCAGGTGCGAAATGCACAGTATTTGTGCCGGACCGTTTGTGGTACGACCCAATCCTATCCACCAATTAAAAAACCGGCTCAAAGTCTGGCGAAGTAGCGGGCATGATCGCTTGACCGATCTTCCCGGCCGCGTAAATTGATGCGTCCGCAAATTTTGCGGTGTGATGAAATTCAGGACGATGTTCGAACGTTGTCTTGGAACAAAGGCCGACCGCTGCGGGTTGTTTGGGCAGTCCCGACCGCGCGGTTCCGCCCGTAACTTGGGCGGCGGGGGCGATTTCGAGACCACGAGAGGCGGTCCCGAGATCGGGTTTCGTGGTCACCTTGGAAAGGTATGACGGCAGATGCTGTATCAGGCCTATCAGGCTCAAGTTGACTTCATGGGGCCGTTCCGCCTCATGGCTCAGTCCACCGGCGGCCTGCTCCGGCAGCCTTGGCCCGGTTTGGGCGACAATGTGATCGCGCGGACCGTCGTGGCTGCCTGCGAATTGGTCGTCCGCTCCGGCATGTCCCATTCTCGCCCGCCATTCGGCCTGCCCACCACCATGGTCAATGGCCGCGAGGTAGCGGTGACCGAGGAAGACGTGGTCGAGACGCCGTTCGGCAATCTGCTGCATTTCGCCAAGGATGGCGCCGCCGATCAGCCGAAGGTGCTGGTCGTGGCGCCGATGTCCGGCCATTTCGCGACGTTGCTGCGCGGCACGGTCAAGACGCTGCTGCCCGACAATGATGTCTACATCACCGACTGGAAGAACGCGCGCTCGGTCTCGCTGCGCCACGGCAAGTTCGACCTCGATGATTTCATCGACACGCTGATGGGCTTCATGAATTTCCTGGGGCCGAAGCATCACATTCTCGCGGTGTGCCAGCCGGCGGTGCCGGTGTTCGCCGCCGTGGCGCTGATGGCGGCCGATGGCGCGCGCAATCAGCCGGCGACCATGACGCTGATGGGCGGTCCGATCGACACGCGCATCAATCCGACCCAGGTCAATCTGCTGGCGACGACGCGCGATTTCGAATGGTTCGAGCGCAATGTCATCACCTCGGTGCCGATGCGCTATCCCGGCGCCTTCCGCCGGGTCTATCCGGGCTTCCTGCAGCTGGCCGGGTTCATGCAGATGAACCTCGACCGCCACGTGACCGCTCACGTCGATCTGTTCCACCATCTGGTGAAGGGCGACGGCGAGAGCGCGGAAGCGACGCAGACCTTCTACGACGAATATACCGCCGTCATGGATCTGCCGGCCGATTTCTACCTGCAGACCATCCGCGAAGTGTTCCAGCTGCATTCGCTGCCGCTCGGCACCTATGTCTCGCGCGGCCGCAAGGTCGAGCCGCGGGCGATCAAGAAGACCGCCCTGCTGACGGTCGAGGGCGAGAACGACGATATCTGTGCCGTCGGCCAGACCTCGGCCGCCCATGACCTGTGCACCGGCCTGTCGGGCAGCAAGCAGGCCCACCATCTGCAGCCGAAGGTCGGCCATTACGGCGTGTTCAACGGCCGGCGCTGGTCGACCGAGATCTACCCCGTCGTGCGCGACTTCATCCGCGCCCACGGCTGAGAGACAAAGGGCCGGTCCGCAAGGACCGGCCCTTTTCCGTTGTTGAACGAGGGCCTCATGAACTCCCCGGCGCAGAAACCCACCGTCGAAGTCCAACCCGTCATAGCGGTGCGCAACGTTCGGGCAAGCAGTCGCTGGTACACCGAACTGCTGGGCGCAGACTCCCTTCCAGAACATGAGCATCGAGACGTGTACGAGCGGATCTCATGCTCAGGTAAGTTGCTGCTTCAACTGCATGCTTGGGACGAGGAGGACCATCCCAACCTCGTCAACGCAGATGCAGCGCCAGCTGGACACGGTGTCTTGCTGTGGTTCCAGGTCGATGATTTCGACGCGGTCGTGAAGCGAGCGCGCGGCCTGGGCGCCGAGATTGTCGAAGAACCTCACGTCAACCCCAGGCCTCAGCACAGAGAGATCTGGCTTCGCGATTGCGACGGCTATGTGGTGGTCGTCGCCAGTCCGGACGGCGAAACCGGTTCGTAATTCTGCCCGTCTATCCGATCGCTTCGTCGTAGGTCATGACCAGATAGGCCACGGCCTCGACGCTGCCGGGATTGCGGTAGCGATGGGGGCGACCGGCCTCGAACAGGATCGCGTCGCCGGTCTCCAGCACATGGGTTTCCTCGCCGTCGTAAAGCTCCAGCCGGCCGGCGCTGACCGTCAGGTTCTCCACCGTGCCCGGGGCATGGGCGTCGGCGGCCTCTTCATAGCCGGGCGCAATGCGCAGCTCGTAGAATTCGACGCGACGCTCGCCGTCAAACGGAAACAGCGCGCGCGAGGTGAACTGACCGTTGCTCGATGCCAGCACCTTTGCCTTGTCCCGGCGCATCACCGCGGTGCCGCCACCGGCATCGGACGCGGTGAGCGTGGCGAAGGTGACGTCGAGCGCGGTTGCGATCTTCCACAGCAGGCCGATGGTCGGCGCGCTGCGGCCCAGTTCGATCTGGCCCAGCATGCCGCGGCTGACGCCCGACAGCTTGGCCAGCCGTTCCAGCGAATGGCCTTGCCGGGTCCGCAGCCGGCGCAGATTGCGCCCGACGGTGGCCGCCAGTTCGCTGGCGGGATCGCCCGGCGCGTCCGCTATCTCCTCGGCGGCGATCGGTTCGGCGGGTTCAGGACACATTACAACGTCTCGTTTCAGCGAACTATGTTGGATGATATGTCCGTTATGGCGGATGGGCTGTCAAGCCGACGACCGGGAACGATGCAGCACCGATGGCGTCCGGCGAAGATTGCGGGGTAATATCGATGGTGCGCGACCAGGATCGGATCCGCTGATGAACCTTGCGCTAGGACCGGCTATCGAGCGTTTCCGCCGCCGTTGCCCCAACCTGACGGTTCAGGCGACCGCCGGCGTGCTTGTGGCTGTCGTGGTTTTGCTGCTGGTCGGGCTCGATCTCTGGCACACTTGGACGGCCCGGACCTTCAGCCTGGACGTCGCGCAGATCCAGTCGCAGAACCTGGCCGATTCCCTGGCCCAGCAGGTCGCGCGCTCGATCGACCTCATCGACGTGCCGCTGCGCGAGATCCAGGACCGCGTCGCGACCGAGGGGCTGCAGCCGGCCGACGCCGCCGAGATCCAGGCCGTGCTGCTGAAGCGCGCGCGCATCACGCCGCAGGCGCGCGATCTGGTCGTGCTCGATCGCGGCGGCGAATGGCTCGCCAGTTCGGCCCAGAAACCGAGCGGTGTCGGCGCCGGTGGCCGGGATTTCTTCGCCGATCACCGCGACAATCCGGATCTGGGGCTGATGGTCTCGGCACCCTATGTCAGCCGGGCATCGCATCGCCTCAGCATCGCGGTCAGCCGCCGGCTCGAAGATGCCCAGGGGCAGTTTGTCGGCGTCGTGCTGGCGGCGATCGATTTGAGCTTCTTCGATGGGCTCTACAAAAGCTTTTCCGTGGGCGAGCAGGGCGCGGTCGTGCTGTTTCGCCGCGACGGCATCGTGCTGGCGCGCCGCCCGTTCGTCGCCGAAGCGCTCGGCCGCAGCGTCGCCGACGGCCCACTGTTCCGCGAGCATGTGTCGAAAACGGCGAGCGGCAGCTTCATCGCGGAATCGATGATCGACAATGTCCGGCGCATGGAGACGTACCGGCGCCTCGACGAGCTGCCGCTGGTCGTGCTGATCGCCACGGCCGAGGACGATGCGCTTGCCGGCTGGCGCCGGGAGGCCTTTGCGCATCTGGTCGGCATCGGCCTGCTCGCCATCGTCGTCGCCCTGCTGGGCTGGCGTATCGCGGTGCTCTGGGCCCGCCAGCACGAGGCCAAGCGGGAGACGGCGAAGGCGGTCGCGGACTATCGCCTGCTGGCGGACAATGCCGGCGATATGATCGTGGTCAACGATCTGACCACGTTGCGGCGGCGCTACCTGTCGCCGGCCTCGCGCGCGATCTACGGCCGCTCGCCGGAAGAGCTGATCGGCACCGATCCCCAGGATTTCGTGCATCCGGACGATTGGAAAGATGTCCTGGCGATGTGGCGGGGCCTGCAGGCCGGTGGTGATCAGGCAATGGGCTGCCACCGCATCCTGCGACCCGATGGGCAATGGGGTTGGGTCGAGGTCAAGTCCCAGGTCGTGCGCGACCCGGCCGGCCAATTGACCGGCGAGGTGGTGAGCGTGGTGCGCGATGTTGGCGCCCGCATGGCGGCCGAACGCGCGATGCGCGAAAGCGAACTCCGGTTCCGGGCGATCGCCGAAAACGCGACCGACATCATTCTGCGGGTCGCGCCCGACGGCACCAGAACCTACGCATCGCCGGCTGCCCGCGAGATCCTGGGGTTGGATCCGGCCGGCATGGTCGGCAGCAGCGAGCTGGACCGCGTCCATCCCGATGACGTCGAGCTGGTGGCCGATCGGTTCCGCCGTATGATCGCGAGCGATGGCCCCGAGATCGGCAGCTACACCTTCCGCGCGCTGCATAGTGACGGGCGGACGATCTGGCTCGAGGCGCGCGACCGGGTATTGCGCGACGAGATCAGCGGCCGGCCGATCGAGCTCATCAGCATGCTGCGCGACGTCACCGAGCGGGTGCAAAGCGAGGACGAGCTGCGCGAGAGCGAGAGCCGCTATCGGCTGCTGGCCGAAAACTCGACCGACATGATCATCCGCCTGACGCTCGACGGGCGCCGCGTCTATACCTCGCCGGCCTATCGGGAAATCCTGGGCTATATGCCGGCCGATCTCGAACCGGGGACGGCCGGCGACATCATCAGTGCGGCCGATCGCCCCCGATTCCAGGAGATGTTCTCGGAGCTGGCGGCCGGCGAGCGCGACGCCGTCGCGATCGAATATCGCGTGCATCACCGCGACGGCCATCTGATCTGGGTCGAGACCCGCCTGAAGCTGGTGCGCGATCCGGCGACCGGCGCCCCGGTCGAGATCGTCGGCGTGGTGCGCGACAACAGCCGGCAGAAGGCGAACGAAGAGAAGCTGCGCGCCGCCCATGACGAGGCCGAGCGCTCGAACCGCATGCGCAGCGCCTTCTTCTCGAACATGAGCCACGAGCTGCGCACGCCGCTCAACGCGGTGATCGGCTTCGCCGACCTGATGCGCCAGGAAACCCTGGGGCCGCTCGGCCTGCCGAAATACCGCGAATATGCCGAGGATATCCACGCGAGCGGCGAGCATCTGCTGGGCATCATCAACGACATTCTCGATTTCGCGAAGCTGGAGGCCGGCGCCCTGGTGCTGCATGAGGAGCCGGTCGTGCTGGCAGCGCTGGTCGCGACCAGCTGTCGCCTGATGGCGACCAAGGCGGAGCAGAAAGGCATCGATCTCAGCTTCTCGATCGCCGACGACGGGCCGGAGGCGCTGGGCGATCCGGTGCGGACCAAGCAGGTGTTGCTCAATCTTCTGTCGAACGCGATCAAGTTCACGCCGGCCGGCGGCAAGATCCGGGTGACGGCGGGTTCGGCTGCGGACGGTTCGCCGGCGATTTCAGTCTCCGACACCGGCATCGGCATCGCGGCGGAGGATCTGCATAAGGTGGTCGAGCCGTTCGGCCAGGTCGACAATGCCCGCAACCGCGAAGGCGACGGTACCGGCCTGGGCCTGCCGCTGTCGCGCCGCCTGATGGAGATGCAGGGCGGCGCGCTCGAAATCACCTCGCGCCTGGGCGTCGGCACGACCGTGACCGCGCGCTTCGTGTTGGCGCCGGTCGAAATGCCGGTGCAATCGCCCGCCGAATCCAATAATTAGCGCGAGATCACACCCACGGTATCGAGCCCCAGTTCGGTGAACCACAGCCGGTGATCGGGCCCCAGCCGCAGGCGGTGCATCATCGCTGTGGGCGCCGTATCGCAGCTCGGGTGGATGCAATAGGGGACGATGCTCATGTCGGGCATGATCCGGGCGATCATGTCCGGCGTCATGTACTCGATCCAGGGATGGCCCTTGGCATCGAACGCCAGTGCCGCGGGCTCGGCGCCGGCCGGCATCACCGGATAGGTCGTCAGCCCGGTGCCGGTGAGGCTGATGGTGCCGAAGGCGCTGGCATGTTCCATCGAGAACCACACCTTGTCGTCTGGTCCCTCCAGGATCGCGATCGGCCGGGAATTCTCGGCGGGCAGGGTAATCTCGGTCAGCCGGCCCTGCCTGGTGATCCGGCCGATGGCGTTCGCCGTCAGCTCGGTGAACCACAGGCTGCCGTCCGAGACCTCGGAGATATAGATCGGCGCGCTATCCGTCCGGGCCAGCTTGAAGATCGTGAAATGGTGCGTCCTCGGATCGAACCGGCCGATGACGCCGCCTTCCTTGCCGGTCCACCAGACCATGCCGTTCCGGGCGATGGTCAGGCCATGCGGGCCCGCCATTGATACCGTATCGGTCGGGATCGGGTAGGCGGCCAGGACATGTCCGCGGGTATCGACCCGGGCGATCTTGTTGGAAAATTCGAAGGTCAGCCAGAGCGTGCCGGCCCGGTCGAATTCGATGCCATGCGGGCCGTTGCCCTGGCCCATGTCGAAACTTTCGAACGTGCCGTTCCGGTGTCGATGGACGAGGCGGTCCTGGTTCTGCTGGGTCACCCACAGATCGCCATTCGGGCCGAAGGCGATTTCATGGGTGCTGCCGGTCGGCAGGCCGGGACCTTGCGGGATCTTGGCCTCGACGAACGTCGGCGCAGGTAGGCTGTCGGCCGCGAAGGCCGCTTGAGACAGAGCCAGCGTGACGAGCGCAAGCAGCCACCGACTTGCCATCGTTTCCACCCTTAAAGGTTGATCCATCAGAACGCTACCCTCTTATGAGTAGCAAGGCGGATCAGGCTTGAACAGGGGCGGGATTGATCAGCTTGCGGATTTCGGCGGCGACGGTCTCGGGGAACGGCTTCGACTTCCGCGTGGTCCCGTCCATCAGCACCACGACGGCTTCGGCGGTCGCGACGCAGCGGCCTTCGTTGAACAGGCCCTGGCCAAAGCCGACCGAGCTGCGGCCGAGCCGGGTCAGACGCGTGCCGACCTCGACCGCGCCCGGGAACCGCACCTCGTGGTGATAGTCGATGGTGATCTTGACCAGCGCGAACAGATCGGTCGGGTCCAGCAGCGGGCGGGCAATCGTGTCGATGAAGCGGACGCGGCCGCTTTCGCAGAAGGTGGCGAAGGCGACGTTGTTGACGTGGTTCTGCCGGTCCAGATCGCCGAAGCGCAGCACGTCCTCATGCCAGAAGGTGAAACCCGACCGGTCGGTCAGCGCGACATCGGGGTGCAGCTCGCTCACGCGTCGTGGGGTCCGAATGCGATGCCGTCGGCGATCAGCCGGTCGATCTCGGCCTCGGAATATCCCGCTTTGGCCAGCACGCTGCGTGTCGCGTGACCGAATTTCTGCGGCACGCTGCGCAGGCCGCCGGGGGTGCGCGACAGCTTGATCGGCGTGCCGAAGCCGCTGTATTCGCCCTCGCTGACGATCATCTCGCGATGGATGGTCTGCGGGTGGGCGATGACGTCGGGCAGATCCAGCACCGGGCCGCAGGGCACGCCTTCGCCCAGCAGCCGTTCGGCGATCTCGTGGCCGTCGAGCGTATCCAGCACCACCTGCAGCAGGGCCGCGAGCGCGTCGCGGTTGGTGACCCGATCGCGGTTGGTGACGAAGCGGGGGTCGGTGATCAGTGCTTCCAGCCCCAGGCGCTTGCAGAAGATCGCATATTGCCGGTCATTGCCGACCGCCAGGAAGATCGGCACCGTCTTGGTCGGGAAGCAATCATAGGGCGCGATGTTCGGATGCGCGCTGCCCGTACGACCGGGCGTCTTGTGGTTCAGCAGATAGTTGGCCAGATGCGGATGCAACAAGGCGACACCGCTGTCGAACAGCGAGGCCTCGACGAACTGGCCCAAGCCCGATTTGCCGCGCTCGATCAGCGCCATCATGATGCCCAGCGCGGTGTTGAGGCCGGTGGCGAGATCGACGATCGGGATACCGAGCCGCAGCGGCGGATGGCCGCGCTCGCCATTGACACTCATCAGTCCGGCCATGCCCTGGATCACCGCGTCATAGCCGACCCGGCCGCCGAGCGGGCCGTCGCTGCCGAAGCCGGAGACGCGGGCATGGATCAGCTTCGGGAAGCGCTGGCGCAGCGTCTGCTCATAGCCGATGCCCCAGCGCTCCAGCGTGCCGGCCTTGAAATTCTCGACCAGCACGTCGGCGTCTTCGAGCAGGCGGAACAGCAGCTCGCGCGCCTCCGGCTTGGTGAAGTCGAGGGCCATCGCCTGCTTGTTGCGATTGACGCCGATGAAATAGGACGCGTCGCCGTCGCGGAACGGCGGACCCCAGGTGCGGGTCTCGTCGCCGGTCGGCGGCTCGATCTTGATCACGTCGGCGCCATGGTCGCCCAGGATCTGGGTGCAATAGGGTCCCCCCAGCACCCGGGTCAGGTCGATGATCCGGATGCCGGCGAGCGCGCCGGGATGGGCTTCTGCAGCAGAACTCATCGAACACTCTCTTCGGCACGCCAGCCGAGCACCTCGGCGGCAAAGGCGGGATAGGTCTCGGCCAGATCCTGGGCGACGGCGCCGCGCATCAGCGCCAGATCCGCGTCCGTCGGCAGCGCCGTGGTCGGGATTGTCTCGGGTATCGCGAAACCGAAGCCGGTGCTGTCCAGCACCTGCTCCAGCGTCACGCCCGGATGCAGGCTGGCGAGCGCGAAGCGGCCCGTGGGCTTGTCGAAGCGGAAGATGCACAGCTCGGTCACCAGCGCATGCGGGCCGCCCGGACGATAGGTGCCGGATGGGCTGGAGCCGGGGGCCGAGATGAAATCAACCTGCTCGACCAGGGTGCGCCGCGTGTGTTCCAGGCGGAACAGGATGACCTTGGGCACGACGTAATAGAGATAGGCCGAGCCGAACGAGCCGGAGAAGCGCGCCTTCGGTCTGTCGTAGTCGCCGATCGCGACGAGATTGACGTTGCCGGCGCCATCGATCTGGCCGCCGGACAGGAAGAACGCGTCGATGCGGCCCTGGCCGGCGCAATCGAACAGCTCGCGGCCGCCATCGGTGAAGAAGCTGTGGCGACGGCTGTTCAGGATCGAGACGCGCATGCCGTCGTGGCGCCTGGCGCCCAGCAAAGCGGCGGCGGCCGGGATCGGCGACAGCGCACCGACCGCGACATGGCGGACCTTGCCGATCAGTTCGGCCACCACGCCGATCAGCAGCTCTTCGGGCCGGACGCTCATCGGGCAAGCTCCCGCGCCAGATAGGTCTGGAAGCCGGCGTCGCTCGCCGCCCTCTCGGCATAGTCGGCCAGATGGGCGCCATCGGTCGTGCGCTGGCCGAACCGGATCGGCCAGGTGCCTTCGGGCACGACGGCGATGCGGCTGACATAGAGGGCGGGCAGGGTGCCGGCGGCCAGCGTCTCGTCGGCCAGCAGGTCGCCGTCATAGAGCTTTTCGACCGTGACCAGCGTATCCCGGGCGGCGTGCGCCATGGTGACGAGTTCGCGCCGCTTGCCGACCCAGACATTGCCGTGGGCATCGGCCATGGGCGCATGAAACAGCGCCACATCCGGGCGGATCGCCGGGATCAAGGCGACCGGATCGTCGCCGGGGCCGAACGGGTTGTCGATCACCCGCCAATCCGGGCGGACCTTTAAAAGGTCGCTGCCGATCAAGCCGCGCATGGCGCCGAACGGGGCGCCTTTCTCGCTCGCCTGCAGTCCGGCATGGATGGCGGGGCAAGTCGCGTCCTTGATCCGGACCGTGCCGGCGCGGATCGCGGCGGTGAAGCGCGGCGCCAGGCCATATTCACCCAAGGTGACGGCCGCGGTCTCGATCTCGGCCACGACGCCGGCGCCGATCAGCATGTCGGCCTGCAAGCCGCTTTGCGGCACGCAGACCAGGCGCAGATTCTTGATGCCGCGCTTGATCAGCGCGCGGGTCGCCGCCATGGCAACGCCGGCATAGTCGGGCGGGATGGCGACGAGCGCGCCGTCCTCTATCAACCGAATGGCGGTCTCGAGATCGGTCACGCTGGACGCCATGGCGGGCTCGCTCTAGCGGGTGCGATAGAGATGGACGCCGGCGGCCCCGGTTTCCCGGTCCAGCTCGGCGCGGCGCATCATGTAATTCAGGTGGGCCACGACCTCGCCGACGGCAAAGCCGGTCTGGTGGGCATCCAACGGCCGGTGGAACAGGATCGGAATGATCTCGGCCGCGCTCTTCGGCTCGGCCCGGCACGCCTCCAGGATCTCGGCGCAGCGGTGCTTGTGATGCAGCGCCAACTCGTCGATGCGCTGATGCAGCCCGTAGAATGGCAGATTGTGGCAGGCCAACACCAGGACGTCTTCGGGAATGGTCGCGCGGATCTGGGCGAGCGACGCCAGATAATAGCCCAGCGGATCGGCCTCGGGCTCCATCGACCAGACGCTGACATTCGGCGAGATCTTGGCCAGCACCTGATCGGCGGAAAAGAACAATTTCGCTTCCGGCTGGTGCAGCATGACCTGTTCGGGCGCGTGGCCGGCGCCGGTCGAAATCTCGAACCCGCGGCCGCCGAGCGTGATCCGGTCACCGGCGGCGAGACGCAGGAAGCTGGGCGGCAGCCCGGTCGTCCGCTTCAGATAGCTATGGCCGCGGCCGACGACCTGCTCGATCTGCTCTTCGTTAAGGCCGGTCGACGCATGGAACGCGCGCAGCTGTTCCTCGCCGGTGCCGGCGCGGTCGAGCAGGATCGACAGGCTGAACAGATATTCGGTCTGGCTCATGTGCAGCGGCAGATCGAAGCGCTGGCACAGCCAGCCGGCGAGACCGACATGGTCGGGATGGAAATGGGTCACGATCAGCCGCGTCAGGCGGCGGCCGGCGAGCGGACCGGCCAGCACCGCCTCCCAGGCGGCGCGGGTCAGATCGTCGCCGAGACCGGTATCGAGCACGGCGAAGCCATCGCCATCCTCGATCAGATAGATGTTCACATGGTTCAGCTGGAACGGCAGCGCCAGCCGCAGCCAGAGCACGCCGGGAGCGATTTCCATCAGGCCGCCGGGTTCCGGCGGCGTTGCATGCGGGAAGGTGAGGCCGGCGGTCGGGGCCGCCTTATACGAGCTGCTCATGCCCATGAGGCTAAGGGATCGGACGCGACCCCACAAGCATCAGCGGCGGACGAGCCTCAGCGTGGCCGGTTGGCAGCGTTGCGAGGAGCGACGAGCTGGTCGATGAAGCGGCCCTGGTACATGGCGATGCCGATACTATGGCCGAAGCGCAGCGCTTCCTCGTTGTCGACGTGGCACATGATGACCTTGGCCTTGCCGGTACGCTCGACCATCTCCTTGATCTTCTGGCGCTTTTCCGGCAGCCGCTCGTCGCTCATGTTGGATTTCCACTGCAGCTTGACCAGGTCGATGCCCAGCTTTTCGCGGTCGACGATCGGCAGGGTCAACTCGTTCAGGCCGTCGAGGCACAGGCGATAGCCGCGCTCGCGGGCGAAATCGCGGGCGAAGGTAAAGGCCGCGATATCGGCATAGACATCCAGCATCTGCAGCTCGATCACGATCGTGCCGCGGGCGCCGGCCTTGAGCGAGGCGTCGAACGTCATGAATTCCTTGGACAGGATGGTCGAGACGTTGAGGTTCAGGCTGAAGGAATTCGAGATTGCGGCATCGTCGTTGCGCGTCAGCATCGCCAGCATGCGCTTGTCGAGCGTCTCGGTCAGATACTGAAACAGCCAGCGATTGGCCAGAATGTCGTAGTTCGGCAGCACCAGCTTCTGCAGATCGCCGATCGAGATGAACAGCTCGCGGAACAGCGGCTGGGGGGCCTGGGTGGTCAGGATGGCGAACACCGCCTGACGGCGCAGCAGGTTCGACAGATCCGCCTTGGCGATGATGTCGATCAGCTCGCCCAGGCGATGCGGATTGATCGGCGGCTTGCCGCCGGTGGCCGATCCGCCGATCTGGGCCAGGCGCTTCTGGCGCTTCTGCACCTCGTCATAGAGCGCCTGCACGACCGTATGCAGATCTTGATATTGCCGTTCCAGGTCGTACCAGGTGCTGAACTGATCGTCGTCGTCGGCGTCTTGGACCAGCGGATCGTCGGTGAACAGATAGCGCAGGCGCATGACCGCCTCGTCCATCTCGACCGGATCGACGTCGCGATAGACGAAGAACAGATCCTGGTTCGCCAGGCGGAACAGCTGGCCGTCGAACGATTTGACCTGGTTCTCGAAGGTGCTCGACGCGATCCGCAGATGATGGTCGCGCCGGTTCTCCGACTTCAGCCGGGACAGATGGATATGGACGGCGCGACGGCCTTCCTTATGCCGCGACAGCCGATCGATATGCTCGAGGAGGCGGTACTCCTGGTTCGTCGAAATATCCGCTTGTGCCGGCCTGGACATAGCCCCTCATGTCGCGAATGCCTTGATCGTGAAGTAGGATTCCCACGGCAGGCTCCGCGTGAGGACCATTTGGCCCGATTTGTGTTAACTTGGTGTAAACCTCGTTGCTAATCATTGCTAAATGATCAAAAGCGCGCCAAAGCCGGTGTTAAAACGACCATAGCGCGAGCAGTTCGGTCCGCTCGGCGCGCGGCACCCGATTCCTGATTTCCGGATCTTGCTCTATGATCGGTTCGGATTGACCCCCCCCCCCCCGTCCCGAGTAGGTCCGATGCAGTTGCCGCAGTCCTTCCCGTATGTTCGGACTTTCGTGATGACGGGGCGGGGTGCGGCCGGTTGGGCGCGGTCGACCTTGACGGATCTGCACGAAGCGATTTGTGCCGCGGGCTTCGAGTCCGAGCTGGTCATGGTCGAAGACGGTTCCGGCTTTCTCGGCCGCGCCGCTCAGGACCGCCGACCGTTCTTCACGATCGACGGCAATCAAAAATGCAAATTGCCGCCCGGCATTCGCAAATTCTCCTGGATGGTCGATCATCCTTGTTCGCGGTTGGACGATGCGGTCGGCGCGAGTTCGGGCGATGTCG
>Ga0302314_10005406_pt1 | contig 23298 bp, 17 predicted proteins | sample III_Palsa_N2_3_FD_200533 | JGI IMG/M metagenome (GOLD analysis project Ga0302314, IMG submission 200533) | Peat permafrost microbial communities from Stordalen Mire near Abisko, Sweden - III_Palsa_N2_3 | ecosystem: Environmental > Terrestrial > Soil > Palsa > Peat permafrost | place: Sweden... | reverse complement strand
CGAGCGATGTCTTGACCCATGCCGGCGCGGTCAAGCCCCCCGCGCGCGCTTTGCGGGCGACCAGCCCGGCGGCGACCAGCAACGCGGGATCGGACGTGTTGGTGCAACTGGTGATGGCGGCGATCGCGATCGGGTGCTTGGGCATGCCGCTGGACGGTTGCTGCGGCTTGAACCCGAACTGGGCCAGTGCGACGGCAGTGTCGGCATAGCTGAGCAAGTCCTGCGGGCGGCGCGGTCCCGCGATGTGCATGCCGATCGCGCTCAGATCGATATCGACCACCCGCGTATAACGCGGCTCGGCCAGCGGGTCGAACCACAGCCCTGTGCGCTTGGCATAGGCTTCCACCAGCGCGATGGCGGCTTCGCTGCGATGGGTCGCGCGCAGGTAGTCCAATGTATGCGCGTCCACCGGGAAGTAACCGGTGGATGCGCCATATTCGGGCGCCATATTGGCGACGACGCAGCGCTCGCCCGCGCTCAAGGTCGCGACACCCACGCCGAAGAATTCGACAAATTCGCCCGATACGCCGATCTGGCGCAGCCGCTGTGTGACCGTCAGCGCAAGGTCGGTGGCGCAGGTGCCGGCGGGCAACGCACCCGTGAGCCGAACGCCGATCACATCGGGGATGCGCTGCATGACCGGCATGCCGAACATCACCGTTTGCGCTTCCAGTCCGCCCACGCCCCAGCCCAGCACACCGATGCCATTGATCATGGGCGTGTGGCTGTCGGTTCCGATCAGCGTGTCGGGCACGGCCCAGCGTTGCCCGTCGCGTTCCTCGATGCTCACCACGGTGGCCAGTTGTTCGAGGTTGATCGTGTGCATGATCCCCGTACCGGGCGGATGGATCCTCACGCCTGGCAACGCTTTGGATGCCCAATGCAAAAATCGGTAACGTTCCGCGTTGCGGCGTAGCTCGAGCTGCAGGTTCAGCGGTGCAGCGTCGGGGCGAGCGTAGTATTCGACCGCCAGCGAGTGATCGACCGATGCGTCCACCGGCAGCGTGGGCTTGAGTGCGGCTGGATCCACTCCGGCTTCGGCCAATGCATCGCGCATCGCGGCGACATCGACCAGGGCAGGGGTGCTGGTCGTATCGTGCATCAGCACACGGCTGGGCTGGAACGCGATTTCGGCCTCGCTCGTGCCGTGCACCAGCCATAGCAAGATCGCGTCCACTGCGGCCGCGCGTTCCGCGTCAGCGGTGTTGCGTACGATGTTTTCGAGCAGCAGACGCACGGTGACGGGCAAACGCAGTAGCCGGTCGCCGAACATCGCCGGCAAGTCGATGAACTGAAATGTTGCGTCGCCGACGCTCAACCGCGATAGGGTGGGGGTGTGCATATCTTCCATACGGCATTTTTGCACGTATTTGCGGTAAAATGCAATGTGCCTTATTGCCCTCGTTCACACGCGCGGCGACAATTGCCGATATTTTTGATGTTTGAATAGGTGGGATATGATTTCCAAGCTTGAACTCGGTGCCCGTGGCGACATGCCGCGTGCGGCGCCATCCGAAGCCGGCGTGAATGCAGACGAGATCGCCGCGTTCCTTGCCGACGTCGAGGCCGCCGGACTCGAATTGCACGGCATGATGCTGCACAGGAACGGTGCCGTCCTAGCCGAAGGTTGGACCTGGCCTTATGGCAAAGACCGGCCGCGGGTGCTGCACTCGGTCGCCAAAAGCGTGACCGCCTGCGCCATAGGTTTGGCCCTCGAAGAAGGCCGCTTCACGCTGCAGGACAAGGTGATTTCGTTTTTCCCCGACGATCTGCCCGAAGTCGTCGACGAGAAACTCGCCGCGATGTCTGTCGAAGATCTGCTGACCATGCGTACCGGACACGCCTCGCAAGTGTCGGGCTCCGTATGGCGCTCCATCGACACCAGCTGGATCCGCGAGTTCTTCAAGATTCCGCTGGTCCATCAGCCCGGCACGGTCTATGTCTATACGAGCGCCGCCAGCTACATGCTGTCTGCGATCCTGACCCGGACCACCGGCCAGACCATGCACGCCTATCTGAAGCCGCGATTTTTCGAACCGCTGGGCATCGAGGGCGAGCAGTGGGAGATCGGCCCCGATGGCATCAATCCGGGCGGCAACGGCTGGACCGCCAAGACCGAAGACTTGTTGAAACTGGGCGTCCTGCATGAGCAGGGCGGCATGTGGGCGGGCAAACGCGTCTTGCCCGAGGCTTGGGTCAGTGCGGCGACCACAGCGCATGCCGGCGGCAAATACGGGTATCACTGGTTTGTGCGGCCAGATGGTGTGTTTAACGCAGTGGGCGTATTCGTCCAGATGTGCATCGTGTTTCCGGCATATGGTGCGACGCTCGCCATCACGGGCGCCATGGAGCGCAGTGCGGTCGTGTGGCCTATCGTGGAGCGCCATTTCCCCAAAGCGTTCGTCGACGTGTCGGGCGCAAGCGCTGCGGCGGACGCACGCCTGAAGGTCAAGCTGGCAGCGCTGCAAGAGCCGCGAAAGCTGTCCTCCGTTGCCTCGGCCACGCCGCGGCGCGTCAGCGGCGTGACGTACGATGTTGCTGCCAACCCAGCCACCAATCCAGCCGGCGTGCGCCAACTGCGATTCGACTTCAGCGATGCCCAATGTGTCTTTACGCTGACCGATAGTGCCGGTATGCACACCATCGCGGCCGGCATCGACTCGTGGATCGAGAGTGAAACCGACATGCCGGGCCGGGACTTGCATCATGGTTATTCGATGCCGCGAGCCAGAGTGGTGGCAGGCGCGCATTGGCTCGATGAGACGACGCTGGAAATGAGCTGGATCTTTGTCGAGACCGCGTTCCGCGATACCGTGATTTGCCAGTTCGAAGGCGAACGCGTTACCTTCAAACGCAGCGTGAACATCAACAGCGGCGCACGCAAGCACGACGATCTGTTCGGGCTCGCGACGACGAAGCGCAACTAAATGGGCATCGCCCGGGTTGCACTCAGGATACCGCACAGGATGCCGACATGACGCTAAGCCAGCTTCGGGTCTTTTGCTCGGTGGTCGAGCAGGGCAGCTTTCGCGCCGCCGCGCGATCGCTCGATACCGCGCAGAGCACGCTCACGCAGGCCATACAAAGCCTGGAGTCGGAGCTGGGTGTGACGCTCTTCAATCGCTCTCATCAGGGCATCAGCCTCACGGAATCAGGCGAAAAGCTGCTCACGCGCGCCACCTCGATCGTCAGCGACTGCGACCGGGTCGTGCAGGACATGCAGCATCTGGATAGTGAGCCGCGCGGCAATATCGCGCTGGGCGTCACCTCTGAACCGCTCGCACAGCTGCTGCTCCCGGTACTCAAGCCGTTCATGCTCAGGTTTCCCCGCGTGCGCGTGCACGTGTGCAGCGGGTCGTCCCAGATGTTGCTGGAAAAGGTTCGCGATGGTCGCCTGGACTTTGCCGTATTCGCGGTGGCCCCGCAGGTCGACGATGCGGATATCGACATCGAGCGCTTATATCGCTCGGCGCCTGGCATCCTTGCGCGCAAGGGCCATCCGAATGCCAATGCCACCTCGATCCGGGAGCTGGCAGACTGCGAATGGATCGGTATCCGCAGGCAAAACCTGGTGGGCGGCGTCGAGAATCGGTTGACGAGCCTGTTTGCCGCGCAAGGCCTGGGTGCTCCGAAAGTTGTCATCACAGCCGAGTCGCTATTGGAAACATTGCATGTGGTTTCCGAAACGGACTACCTGACGCTGGAACCCCGGGTGCTTGTCGACCTCAAGCTGTTCTCCTCGTCTCTGATTACGATTCCCATCGAGGAGAGCTTCAACCCTCGCGACGTGTGCCTGGTACGGCGGCGTTCTTCGCCGTCAACCACGGTCACGCAGGAAATGGTCACCATGCTGGTCTCGTATGCACGGATGACGCGCCGCCTCGGCGCGTGAGGTGATCGGTCGATCACGGGCGTGTGATCGGTTCAACCGATCGCGATCGTCCGAACTCGTCTTGTTAGGGGTAGCGCAAGCGCTTACGATGAGCTCGCCATAACAGCAAGACAACCTAACATGTCCAGCATTTCACATTGCCTAGTTGCCGCCACACCGGGAACCACTCATCAACTGATCAGCCACCAGTTCGGTGACAGCGCCTATGGCAAGAAAATCTATATCCAGGCCGGTCTGCATGCCGACGAGATACCGGCCATGCTGGTCGCGCTCGCATTAAAAGCGGAACTGGAACAACTGGAGCGGCAGGGGCGTTTGCGCTCGACCGTGGTGCTCGTCACGTCCGCGAATCCGATCGGACTAAGCCAGTACGTGATGGGATACCCGGTGGGACGCTTCGACCTGGGTAGTGCCCAGAACTTCAATCGAAGCTACCCGCTGCTCGCCACCCAGATCGCCAAGGCCATCGAAGGCGCGCTGACAGCCGACGCCGAACACAATCGCGAAACGATACGTCACGCATGGCGCGACGCTTTATTGCTCCGGTCACCGCGCACCGCGTTCGACGATTTGCAGCGCACACTCATGTTGTTGTCGCACGATGCCGACATCATGCTCGATCTGCACTGCTCGCGAGAAGCGGCGATGCATGTCTATACCGGCGAAGCCATCTGGAACGAGGTGCAGCCACTGGCCTGCTATCTGGGCGCTTGCGCGTCGCTGCTGGCGATCGATTCGGGCGCCCAGTCGTTTGACGAGGCGCACAGCTTTACCTGGTGGCAACTGCAGCAGCAATTCGGCGAGCGCTTCCCGATTCCCAACGGCAGCGTCGCGGTCACGGTCGAGCATCGCGGGCAACGCGATGTCTCGGACGATCTTGCCCAGCAAGATAGCGCCGCGATTCTAAATTACCTGACTTATGTCGGTGCGATAGAGGGCGTGGCGCCGCCGCTGCCGGCATTGCCGTTTGCCGCTACGCCACTGGCCGGCAGCGAGCAGTTTTACGCGCCCGTAGCGGGCATTCTGGTGCATCGCGCGAAGCTGGGCGAGCTTATCCGGGTCGGGCAGCCGCTGTTCGATATCGTCGATGCGGAAGCTGGCACGCGCACGACGATTTCCAGCAACACCGACGGTGCGTTCTACATGAGAAGAGACGTCAGGTTCGTGCGACGCGGCGATCCGCTGGGGCGCGTTTCCGGTTCGAAGGTATTGCGCACCGGTCCGTTGCTTGGCGCCTGAGCGAGCGGCTCGCTCGTGATCGGTGGCAATTTCGACCGCACGCGCTGCCCGATTATTACCGTATTGAGGATGGTTATTTGAATGACGCGATATATCGATGTGAGCGATGTACGAAAACTGGTGACTGCGATCGGCGCGCAGCCTTTCATTACAATGCTGGCCGAATACATCCGCGCGGACTACCTGCGCTGGAATGAGTTTGAAAAGTCGGCGCGCGTGGCGAATCATTTTCCCGATGGCGTCATCGAACTGATGCCCACCTCGGACAGCGAGTTGTATGGTTTCAAGTACGTGAACGGCCACCCCAAGAACCATCGCTACAACATGTTGACGGTGATGGCTTTCGGCGTGCTGGCCGAAGTCGATTCGGGGTTCCCGGTACTATTCAGCGAGTTCACCATCGTGACCGCGCTGCGCACCGCGGCGACCTCGGCCTTGGCCGCCAGCGCTTTGGCGCGGCCCGATTCGAAATCGATGGCGCTGATCGGCAACGGAGCGCAGAGTGAATTCCAGGTGCTGGCCTTCCAGGCCTTGCTCGGCATCGAGGAGATCCGCGTCTACGATATCGATCCGCTTGCGACCGACAAGTTGATGCGTAACTTGTCCGGCTTCGACAACCTCACCGTCGTGCGGGCGGGATCGATAGGCGAAGCGGTGCGTGGCGCAGACATCGTCACGACCATTACGGCGGACAAGACGAACGCGACGATCCTCACGGCCGACATGATCGAACCCGGCATGCATATCAATGCGGTCGGCGGCGATTGCCCCGGCAAGACCGAACTGCATCGCGATGTATTGACCTCGGCGCGCGTTATCGTCGAGTTTGAACCGCAGACACGCATCGAGGGCGATATCCAGCAACTTGCGGCGGATTTCCCCGTGATCGAACTCTGGCGCGTATTGTCGGGGCTGGCGCCCGGTCGGGAGTACGGGACCCAAGTGACGGTGTTCGACTCGGTCGGGTTCGCGCTGGAGGATTTCTCCGCGTTGCGGTATCTGCGCGATGTGGCGCAAGCGCGCAATATCGGCACCATGGTCGATCTTATTCCCGCGCCGACCGATCCCAGGGATTTGTATCGATTTATCGCGGCGAGCCCGGTGATCCCTGTGATCGGCCGCGCCGATGGTCCCAAACTTGCGAGTGGCTTCTAACGATGAATAACCGTCTCCCGGAGACATCGGGGCCGCAGCGTGTTGCGTGGCGAACATGGCACGCCGTGTTCAAGGCCGTGGCGATGCTCATTGCGCTGGGCTGTTTGCCTCTTGCTGCGGCACGCGCAGAGTCTACAGTGTCGACGCTGGCGCCCGTGGCGGCGGTGTCGGCCGCGGCACGAGCACCGGCACCAGCGCTACCCGAAATCCGATTCGCCGTCGGCAGCGATACACCCACTTCGATGCCGGGCAACCTGGCTCGCAATAGCACCACCGACACGGTGCTCGCTCATGTCGTCGAGTCGTTGGTTGCACTGCGTGCCGACATGTCGATCGCACCGATGCTCGCCGACAGCTGGAACATCTCGCCGGACGGCAAGACCTACACGTTCCATTTGCGCAAAGGCGTGCTCTTTCACAACGGCGCGCCGCTCACCTCGGCTGACGTCAAGTGGAGCTTCGATTACTTCATGAGTCCGCGCGCGGGCTTCGAGTGCCGCACCGCCTTCAACGGTCGAAGCGTCAAGGTCCTGGCGGTGGGCACGCCGGATCCGCATACCGTGGTGTTCAAGCTCGATCATCCGTCGGCGCTGTTCCTCACGCACATGGCGGACCCTCGATGTCCGATCGCGATCCTCAGCCCGAGCAGCGTCGATAGCCATGGTGCGTGGATCAAGCCGATAGGAACCGGTCCTTACGAGTTCACCGAATGGAAGCCGGGGCAATACGTGTTGCTGACGCCATTTGCGAAATACTTGCCGCGGGCCGAGCCGGGAAGCGGCCTGGCCGGTGCGAAGCATGCCTATGCAAACCTGCGTTTCGTCACGATTCCGGATGCTGCGGCGCAAATGTCCGCGCTGATGTCTGGCCAGATCGATGGCATGAAAGTCGATCAGAACGACCTTCCGCCGGCAGACTCTCGCTGGACCGTGGTCACGGGCGTCGGGGCCGATCCTGCCGTCATGCTGATGCAGACCCGCGACCCGCTGCTCAGCGACGTGCGGATTCGGCGTGCCATCGCGCTCGCGGTGGATCTGCCCGATGTGGTGAATGCGCTGAGCAACGGTCTTGCGCAATACAACCCGTCGTTGATGCCCAGTGCGAACCGCCTGTACTCGCCCGTCGAAGCCACCGGTTATACGAGCAACCTCGCGCAGGTGCGCAGCCTGCTCGCCCAAGCCGGATACCATGGACAAACGTTGACGTTGGAGACCAACCGCCGATACGAGCACATGTACTCGCTGGCGGTTTATATGCAGGCGCTACTGTCCAAGGCCGGGATCAACGTGGATCTTCAGGTGGTGGAGTGGGGCAAGCAGGTCAGCGATTTCCGCTCGGGAAAATTTCAGCTCATGTCGTTTGGCTATACCGCGCGTATCGATCCCGCGATGATGTACGGCGACGTGCTCGGCAACAAGGCGGACAACCCCATGGTGCAATGGGAGGATCCTGCTGCGCGCGAACTTCTGCGCAGCATCAGCGGTACCGTCGATGCATCGGTGCGTCAGCAAGCGTTCCAGCAACTGCATCAGATGATGATCGCCGATGCGCCATTGCTGGTGATGTACGACTCGCCCGATCTGGTGGTGCTCAGCACGCGTGTGCATGGTTTCACGTCTTGGCCGCTGCGGCTGGCGCGCCTGTTCAACGTCACCAAGAACTAGGAGAAGGCGATGCTCTCGTACATCCTTAAGCGCCTCGCCATGTCGGTGCCCACGGTGCTGATCGTCGCCATGCTGGTGTTCGGCATGATACGGGCGATCCCGGGCGATCCGGCGGCCCTGATGCTGGGCGACGTTCACGATCCCGTGCTGTTGCAGCAGATGCGCCATGCATTCGGCCTGGATCAATCCATCCCCGAGCAGTTCCTGCTGTGGGTCACGCATTTGCTGCATGGTGACTGGGGCATGTCGGTGGTGCGTCATCAGCCGGTGCTCGATTTGATCCGCGAGGCGTTTCCGGTTACCGCGCAGATCGTCCTGTGCGCAACCTTCGTGGCATGTGTCATCGCGATTCCCGCGGGCCTGTTCGCGGCGTGGGCGCAGAACCGCCGCACCGATCTCGTGATCGTTTTCACGACCATTGTGCTGGTGTCGATACCGAGCTTTTGGGGCGGCATTCTATTGATCTGGCTATTCGGAGTGAAGCTGCAATGGCTGCCGACCTTCGGCTTCCAATCGTTCAGTCAGGTGGGATGGAGCTCGATCAGATACTTCATCCTGCCGGTGATTGCCATTGCGATGAGCGAGATCGCGGTGGTCACGCGCATGATGCGCGCAAGCAGCATCGAAGTGCTGCGGCTCGAATATATTGCGCATGCGCGCGCCAAGGGGCTCTCTGAGCGTCGCGTGCTGTTGCGCCATACGCTGCCGAACGCGTTCGGTCCGGCGCTGACCGTGATCGGCCTGGTGCTCGGCCACCTGCTGGCGGGCGGGGCGGTGATCGAAACCGTATTCACCTTGCCCGGTATGGGGCGGCTGCTTGTCGAGAGCATTTACGCACGCGATTACCCGGTGGTGCAGGGCTGCCTGCTGGTGATCGCGCTGATCTATGTGCTGATCAATCTGACTGTCGATCTGCTATACCCGATCTTCGATCCGCGTCTCAAGCTATAAATGAACCTACTCTCCCTACGACGTCTAAACCTCTTGATCGGTAGCGTGCTTGTCGGCCTGCTTGTGGCCTGCGCGCTGATCGGTCAGTTCTTCACGCCTTATAAGCCGATCGATGTCGATCTGTTCGCGCGCTATGCCGCGCCTTCCGCCCAGCATTGGTTCGGCACCGACGAATTCGGCCGCGATGTGTTCTCGCGGATCGTGGCCGGCGCCGGGGTCAGCATGACGGTCAGCATTTGTTCGGTGCTGTTCGCGCTGTTGGCGGGCACGGTAATTGGCACGGTGTCCGGCTTCTTCGGCGGCTGGCTCGATCGGATCGTGATGGTGTTTATCGATGCATTGATGGCCTTCCCCGGTTTGTTGCTGGCACTGGGCATCATGGTCGTGCTAGGGCCGTCGAAGTGGGGTGTAGTGTTGGCGTTGGGTCTTGCCTACACGCCATCGGTCACGCGCATTGCACGCGGCGGCGCGCTCACGCTGCGACAACGCGATTTCGTGGTGGCCTCGCAAACGATGGGCAACAGCAGCATGTGGACGCTATGCCGCCACGTGTTGCCGAACAGCATGGCGCCGTTATTGGTGTTCTCCACTTCGTTATTCGGTTCGGCGTTGCTGGCGGAAAGTGCGCTCAGCTTTCTCGGCCTGGGCGTGCCGCCGCCGTCGCCGACTTGGGGCGGCATGCTGGCCGACAGTCGAACCGCCATCGATCACGCGATCTGGCTGGTTATTTTTCCCGGCGCGTCGATCTCGCTCGCTTTGCTGGGGATCAATTTATTCGGCGACGGTGTGCGCGATTTGCTCGATCCACGCATGAAAGGAGTATCGGTATGAACGATCTCACGGAGCGAGTGCGTGTAGCGCACGCGTGCGCAGCTAGCCCGCTGCTGAACGTTCGCGACCTGAGCATCGGCTTTCCCGATGCCCAGGGTAACGCCAAGCCGGTCGTGCAACAGGTGAGCTTCCAGCTCAATGCCGGCGAATTGCTGGCCGTGGTCGGTGAATCGGGCAGCGGCAAGACCATGATCGGCCGGGCGCTGCTTGGCTTGCTGCCCGAGAACGCAAGAATTCTATCGGGCTCGGCGGCTTTTGACGGCAGCGATCTGCTGGCGTCGAGTAGCGCGCAGTGGCTCAATACCCGAGGCACCGGCATCGGCATGGTGTTTCAGGAACCGATGGTGTCGCTCAATCCCGCGTTCCGGGTTGGCGATCAATTGACGGAAGCGCTGATTCGGCGTCGTGCCGTGCCGCGGGAGCAGGCCAGAGTGCAGGCCGTGGCGATGCTGGAGCGCGTGCGTGTGCGAGATCCCAAAGCGTGCATGAGCCGTTACCCCAACGAGTTTTCCGGCGGCATGCGGCAACGGATTTTATTGGCGGCCGTCATGCTGTTGCGCCCGAAACTGCTCATCGCCGACGAGCCCACCACCGCGCTCGATTGCGTGGTGCAGAAAGAAGTGCTGGACTTGATGATTGCGCTTACGCGCGAGGAAGGCACCGCGCTGATCTTCATCAGCCACAACCTGGCGCTGGTCGCGGCTTACACGGAGCGCGTGCTGGTGATGCGCGCGGGCTGCGTCGTGGAATCGGGAGACGTGTTGAGTGTATTGTCGCGACCTAGCCACGACTACACGCTCAAGCTGCTGGAGGCGTTGCCCAAGCGGTCGGTGGCGGCGCGCCCGGCTGTGCCGCCTGCCGCGCCTGCCGCCGATCCGGTGCTCGAAGTGCGTGACCTTGCGATCGACTATACGGTGCCCGGCACGTGGTTCCGCAAGCGCAGTTTCCGGGTCGTGCACGGCACCTCGTTTTCCATCCGCGCTGGCGAGACGCTGGCGATCGTCGGAGAGTCCGGCAGCGGCAAGACCAGTGTGACCAAGGCGATATTGGGCCTGGTGCAGCCGGCTCATGGAGAAGTCTTGCTGCGCGGTCGACCATTTCTCGGGGCCGGCCGCGAAGCATTGCAGGCTGCTCGACGTGCGATTCAAATCGTATTCCAGGATCCGTATTCGTCACTCGACCCCCGCATGCGAGTCGGCGACCTGGTGCGCGAAGGCTTGCGGCTGGACAAGACGTTGGATGCGCCGCAACGTGCGACGCGCGTTGCGCGTGCGCTCGACGATGTCGGTCTTGCCGACCACGCAATGCGTTACATCCATCAATTATCGGGTGGCCAGCGTCAGCGCGTGGCGATCGCCCGGGCGCTGGCGAGCCGGCCTGCAGTGATCATCGCCGACGAGCCGGTCTCCGCGCTCGATGTCACGGTACAGAAGCAGATCCTCGATATGCTGGTGTCGTTGCAGGCGCAATATGGTTTTGCGTGCCTGTTGATTTCGCATGATCTCGGCGTGGTCGAGCAGATTGCCCACCGAGTTGCGGTGATGGTGCGCGGACACATTGTCGAGGAAGGCACGCGCGACGCCGTGTTCGACGCGCCGTCCCACCCCTATACGCGACGCTTGCTGCAAGCGGTTCCCGAACTGCGCGGCGACCGTGTCGATGGTTTCAAAGTGCTCACGCGCGCCATTCCGGCAGATCGCGACCCGGCGCGCAAATACTTCGATCCGGAAAAATCCGCGGCGCATACGCACGCACTCGTCGACGCCGGGTCCGGTTCGCCATTTCATCGCGTTGCGCTCGAGGCGGCGCCGGCCTGAACAGCCAACTGCGCCACCTCGCGGTTCCCAAACGCTTGAGTCGGTTTCCTGAATCGGTTTCAGTGCGCTGCCGCTTCCACCAGCACCGGGGTCGGGCTATACATTGCCGGATAGATCTGTTTCAAATGAGCGATCTTCGGCAAGTCGTTGATCACGATATACGGGTAGTCCGGATTGCGCGCTCAAGCAGGTGATGAATTACGTGCTGCGCTGGCAGCATGCGGCAACCGTGCAAGGCACTAGGGCTTAGGGAGCGAACATGTCTTTTATCGAATTGAATCGCATCGTCAAGGTGTTCAAGGACCAATCCGACGGTGATCCTGATGGACGAACCGTTCGCCGCACTCGATGCGCAAACCAAGCTGGAAATGCAGGAAGAGCTGGTAACGCTGTGGCAGCGCTACGAGAGCACTATCGTGTTCGTCACGCACAGCGTGGATGAGGCCCTGATTTTGGCGACTAAGGTCGCCGTCATGACGCACCGCCCGGGCCGCATCCGGGAGCTGATCGACGTTGCGCAGCCCAGGCCTCGCGATTCCACCTCGCAAGCCTTTAACGACGCCAAGCGTCATGTGCCTCCCCAGCAACTCGCTGTAAGGTACCTATCCATAAAAATTAAAAAAAAGGACATTTTTCATGATCTGTTTCCTCGATCGCGATAGCGAGGACAGGTATTCCGCGAAAAATTAAATGCACATACGATCGCTTCCATTCCTGGTGCGGCAAGCCAAAAACGGCATCGACTATACGGGAAAGACTGCGCCGAGTCGTGGCGCATGTGATACATGAACTCTGAATCGAATCGGCATTGGGAATAGACCACAGCGCTACATTCGTAGTACTAATTTTTAAAAATATCATAAGAAATCAACGCTTGAGGGAAACATGATTAAACGGTCATTTTTGGTTGTAGCTGCTGTTGGCTCATTCGCGAGCGCTGCACACGCGCAGAGCAGCGTGACGCTATACGGGCTGATCGACGACGGCTTTGTCTACAACACCAACTCGAAGGGCGCACACCAGTATTCGCTGGGCGCCGGGAACCTGCAGGGCGACCGTTGGGGCTTGCGCGGCGACGAAGATCTGGGCGGCGGACTCCACGCTATCTTCCGTCTCGAAGGCGGCTTTAGCGTCAACACAGGTGCGTTGAGCCAGGGCGGCGCGGAATTCGGCCGCAAGGCGTATGTCGGCTTGTCGGGGAACTTCGGCACCGTCACGCTCGGCCGTCAATATGATGCGACCGGCGACTATGTCGGCGAATTCGAGTCGGCCAATAACGAACACGCTGCGGCGACGGAATGGGGCAGCATATACGGCGCGCACCCCAGCGATATGGACAACCTCGACAACAGCTTCCGGATCAATAACACGGTCAAGTTCGCGAGCCAGGACTACGGCGGCTTCAACTTCGGCGGTATCTACAGCTTGGGTGGCCAAGCCGGCAACTTCACCGGCAGCCAGTTGCTGGGCGTCGGCGCGGGTTACCACTATGGCGCGTTGAGCCTGGGCACCGCCTATGAAAAAGCCAAGGATCCGAATTACTCGGTATTTGGCACCAACCCCAGCGCCAATACCGTAACCTCGGCCTCCGCGTCGAATATGTCCAGCCCGGTGATCAGCGGCTATGCTTCGGCGTCGCAGTGGCAGGTGATCACGGCGGGTGCCGCATATGTGATCGGCAAGGCAACCATCGGCGGTGTGTATAGCAACGTGCAATTCCAGAATCTCGGCTCTGAAGCCGGCGCGGGGCTCAACCCGAGCCAGCTGACGGGCACGGCCACCTTCAACATCGGCGAGCTCAACGTCTCCTACCTGTTGACGCCGTCGGTGCAACTGGGTGCCGCTTACACCCACACGAAGGGCAGCGCGGTCGGGACGATCTCCGGCGCGTCGTATAACCAGATGAACCTCGGCCTGAATTACCTGCTCTCCAAGCGCACCGACCTTTACGCCGTGGGCATCTACGAGCACGCGAGCGGTGTCGACTCGACCGGCAAAACCGCGGTGGCCGCCATCACCAACTTGTCCGCCTCGACTACCAGCAATCAGACCGCACTGGTGTTCGGGATTCGTCACAAGTTCTGACCGGAAGCGCCCGCCGCGATTATCATCAAACGGCGGTTGCTCGGTGGGTGACAGCTCACAGCAGGATCACGTCCAGAGGATAGTGCAGGCGCTTGAGTACCTTCGCTACGCCCGCGGGCAGGGCTTTTCTCGCAGTCGCCTTCTTCATATCACGCTTCACTTCAGGAAAATCTCCACCTGGATTTTACTCCTGCACCCTTAGCGCGACAGAACCTGGTTTAGCGAGTGAGTTCCTTTCAGTGCGCTGCCGCTTCCACCAGCACCGGGGTCGGGCTATACATCGCCGGATAGATCTGCTTCAAATGGTCGATCTTCGGCAAGTCGTTGATCACGATGTACGGGTAGTCCGGATTGCGCGCCAGGAAATCCTGATGATGAGCTTCGGCCGGATAAAAAGTCTGGTTGGGTTCGATCTTGGTGACAATCGGCTCGCTGAATGAATGCGCCTTCGTGAGCTGGGCGATATAGGCTTGCGCCACCTGCGCCTGCTGCGCGTTCAGCGGGAAGATCGCCGAGCGGTACTGGGTCCCTTCGTCCGGTCCTTGCGCGTTGAGTTCGGTCGGATCGTGAGCGACCGAGAAATAGATCTGTAGGATGCGTCCATAGCTGATGCGGTGAGGATCGAACGTGATGCGCACCGATTCGGCGTGACCGGTCGTGCCGGTACTGACGATCTCGTAGTGCGCGGTCAGCTTGCTGCCGCCGGTATAACCGGACACGGCGCTGGTCACGCCCGCGACATGCTGGAACACGCCTTGCACGCCCCAGAAACATCCGCCGGCCAGCACGGCCACTTCGGATGTCGCTTGCGGATTAACCGGCTCATCGACGACGGCCGCCGGTATGGCATGGACTTCTTCGGCCGAGGACGTCGAAACCCGCGTCCCCAGAATGGCCAGCGGGATGATCGCCGTCAGCAGCAAGCCAGGGCGAATCTGGCGTATGCCGCGGCTTATGCCACGAAAAATCGTTTTCATGATTGGACTCTAGTAAGTAAAAGATGTGAGGCGTGATGTGAGGCGTGCCGTGAGGCGCTCGCGTGCTTAGTCATGTCATCAGTCATTCAGGACGGGTTGCCTAAAGGGCAACCGGTCGAAATGTCATGGCTACGCCATTCATGCAATAACGCAAGCCGGTCGGGTCGGGCCCGTCGTTAAAGACGTGACCCAAATGGCCGCCGCAGTTCGAGCAATGCACTTCCGTGCGCTCCATGCCGAACGTGCTGTCCCGGCGCGTCGCAACGGCGTTGTCTAGCGGCTGCCAGAAGCTCGGCCAACCGGTATGGCTATCGAACTTGGTCTTGGACGAGAACACGTCGCGCGCGCAACCGGCGCACGCAAAAATACCGGAATTGTGCTGGCCATTGAGTGGGCTGCTGTAAGGGCGTTCGGTCCCTTCGTGACGCAGCACTTCATAGCTCTCCTGCGTCAACAGGCTGCGCCACTCGGCATCGCTATGCGTGACGGCGAATTTTTCCGGGGCCGTGGTTTGCGCCGCGCCGGCCGGGGGCACGATCAGTGCTTTCACGCCCACCAGCAACCCGCCGAGCGCCCCGGCACTGAGAAACAATCGGCGATTGATTTTCATGCTTACCTCCAGAATGGATAGGGCTTTAACCCTGCTTCAGCCCTGTCGCTTTTTCCGATACTGGGTCCAGATAAGACATTTGATCCCGTCTGTCGGATCGAGCCCACCTAGCCTGTATACGTCAACACGACACAAACGGATCTATTCCCTGAAAATCTGCGATTCGAGAAAGAATAGAGCCGACTGACGATGAGTCGGCGCAAGGTCGAATTCCTTACACTCGGTTGCCGGTTTTAGTCGGCGCGGCGAGCTCGGACGAGATTCAGGCCTGGGCCGCTTCGATATCCGCCGAGGCGGCATGGGCCGCCACCGCGGTTTGGTTCCTGCCACGGGCCTTCGCCGCATACACGGCTTCGTCCGCGGCCTTCAGCAGCGCCACGACGCTCGAATATTCATCCGCGATACAGGATGCAACCCCGATACTGACCGTGATGAACCGGTGTTCGCTCGATTTGTGTTCGATCTGCAAGGCCCGGATCGAGAGATGCAGCTTGTTGGCCACCAGGGATGCACCCGCCAGATCCGTTTCCGGCAAGATTGCCACGAATTCTTCCCCGCCGTATCGGGCCGCGGTATCGGCGGGCCTGCGCACGGAGCGTGCGATCGCCTGCGCGACCGCGGCCAAAGCGTCGTCGCCGGCCTGATGCCCGTAGGTATCGTTGTAGTTCTTGAAGCGGTCGATGTCGATGAAGATCACGGACACGGGCCGATACATACGTTTTGCGCGCCGCCATTCGCGCATCAACGCGTCATCTAGCGTACGCCGGTTGCTCAGGCCGGTGAGACCGTCGGTGCGCGATAGCAGCAACAGGTTCGTCTCGACTTCCACGCGATGGCGGAACTCCGTCGCAAGCAGCAGGGCGGTGGACAACAAGCCGATCGCGAGCAGGATGGCAAAACCGATGATGTAACGCGCCCGTTGCAGCCAGGGAGCATAGATGTCCTGGGTGGCAGGCGCCACGCTGATTACCAGGGGCACGTGGACGAACTGCCGGTAGATATATAGGCGCTCTTCGCCGTCGGTGGCGGCGCTGCCGAAGAACCACGGTTCATGCAGGCGCTCGAACCGGTCGAAGTTGGGCGTGCCTTTGAGGCTGTGGCCTATCAGTTCGTCGCTGATGGGATTGCGCATGACGATCGTCCCGTCATCTTGCATCAGCGCAATGGAGCCGTGCGGCCCGAGCTTCAGCCCGTCGAGCACGTTGCGAAAATAATCGAGCTGCAAGGTACCCACCACCACGCCGGCAAATGAACCGTCCGGATGGTCGACACGTCGGCTAAACGCGATACTCCATTGGTTTTCTTGTAGTCGTGAGCGATACGGTGGGCTGATGTACAGGCCCACGCCATCGTTGGCGCGCTGGGCGGTGAACCAAGGCCGGTCGCCAAGATTGGCCTTGCGCGGCACGATTTGGGTCGAATCGACGGCAATCTCGCCGTGCTCGTCGACGTAAAGCAGGGCGCCCATGTATTCGCCGGCCGTAGCGGACCGGTCGAACAGCAATTGCTGGCGATATTGAGGCGGCAGGCGCATTACGCCCGGATCCTGGACGCCGTCGACTACGGCTTGAAGCGACAAGTCGAACAGGTCAAAAGTGCGGGTCACATCGCGCTCGACCACCAAAGCAAGATTGGCCGAATTGTCGGCGGCATGCGCGATCGCATCGTAGCGCCCCTGCAACAGCACGATCCCGACCATCGCGAGCATGGTCAAGGTGAACGCGCCGCTGCCCAGGATGATTGCGGCCGGATGCCGGACGAGAAATGCCCTGAGCCGGTACAAGAAAGATCGTTTTTTCAGCATGTATCCGATTCTCGGACGCTCGCGATCTCTCGCAGGGTTATGGGACGCACAGAGCTTAAGAAATCGCATCTGCTCACGCAAGCAATTAAATTTATCGCTTCGCGAAAAAGACGATACCAGCACCCTGGCAAGCACAATTGCGCGGCGGTTGACTAGGAGTGGGTCAAAAACAGACAGATTAATCTGTCGTAATAGCAATGATTCTCAATACGATTGACAAGAGTGGGCGCGCGCCGCTATTCTGCTTATCAATCGATATTGATTCTCATTCTCGACAGATGGGGTAATGCGCCGACGGAGTTGCCGGCCGTTAGCGAGTAATGAGGACCGTCAGAGCAGTCAAAATAAAAAATGAGGAAATGCATGACACAGCGGACTGCGAGCCTAAGCAGGCGGCATCATACCAAACGCCTGGACCGCGTCGCTCGATCGCGGCGCCTGACGATGAACGTTGCCTGCGCCTGCGCATTGATGTGGGTGGCGCATGCTGAGGCGGCTCCGCCAAGCGCCGAACCGAGCAGCGTCAGCCCGAGCAGCGCGGCCCCGGCTGACGACAGCGGCGTGGCTCCCGAAGCCGATCTCGCCATCCAAGCGCAGCCGGGCGGGCAGTGGACCGATACCTGGGGGCGCTCGAATCTGCTGGGTGACATATATGGCTTGCGCACCGCGCTTGCCAAATACGGTGTCACCTTAGGCCTGACGGAAACCAGCGAGGTGCTCGGCAACGTAACGGGCGGCGTCAACAAGGGCTTCACCTATGATGGCCTGACCACCGCCACCGTGACGATCGATACCAGCAAGGCATTTGGCTTGGCCGGCGGTACCTTCAACGCCAGTGCGCTGCAAGTGCACGGCCGCAATCTGAGCGCCGTCAACCTCAATAGCCTGCAGACCGCCAGCGGGATCGAAGCCGACACCGGCACGCGTCTTTGGGAGCTGTGGTACCAACAACAGTTCCTGGACAACCATCTTGACGTCAAGGTCGGGCAGCAGAGTCTGGACCAGGAGTTCATGGTCAGCACGAACGCCAACCTGTTCGCCAACACCATGTTTGGCTGGGCAGCGATACCGTCCCTCGATATGCCGGCGGGCGGCCCAGCCTACCCGCTGTCGGCGCTGGGCGTAAGGTTTCGCGCCGAGCCGACGCACAATGTGACGGTCTTGGCCGGCGTGTTCGACGGCAACCCCGCCGGCACTTCAGTAGGTGACCCGCAAATAGCGGATGCCCACGGCACCAATTTCAATCTGCATAACGGCGCTCTTTATATTGCCGAATTGCAGTACGCGGTCAACCAACCGACGCTGGGCGACCTCGACGACGGCCAAAACCATGGTCTGCCCGGGACTTACAAAATCGGCGTCTGGTACAACAACGAGAAATTCTCCGACCTGCAATTTGGCACGGATGGCCTGTCGCTAGCCTCGCCCAGCAGCAATGGCCAGCCGATCCTGCATCCCGGCGATTACAGCATTTATGCGGTGGCTGACCAGATGTTGTGGCGCCCCAGCCCGGACAGCACGCGCAGCCTGAATTTCTTCACGCGCTTGATGGGTGCCCCGGGTGACCGCAACCTGTTGAGCTTCAGCGGCAATATTGGCCTGACCTTGAAAGCACCGTTTGATGGCCGCGACAACGACACGGCCGGCTTGGCTCTTGGTTACGTCAAAGTCGGCAGCGGCGCCGTCGGCCTGGACCAGCAAACGGCAGCGCTGAGCAGCGTTTACTCCCCGGTGCGCAGTAGCGAGACCATCATCGAAGCGACGTACCAGTATCAGTTGAACCCATGGTGTCAAATCCAACCGGATATCCAGTACACCATCAGCCCGGGCGGCGGCATTGTGAACCCGAACAATCCAAACGAACGGATCAAGAATGAGTTGGTGATTGGTGTACGCACCAATATCACCTTCTAAACACCGGCCAGATGGGCGGCGCGGCGGCCAGCCGCGATGTCGCCCGCTTTTTTCAGCAAGACGGAGCCGTTTTCGGCTTCGATAGAAACAGGAGCGCATATGTCTCATATCAAGCGATTCGCGACCCGCCAGCGGATTGCCTCATTGGCGGGCCTGGTACTGGCCGCAACGGCCGGCTTGTCGGCGGGCGTGGCCCGAGCCGACGAGCCCAAGGGTTTTCTTGAAACCGTTCACAAGCACGTCACCTTGATCTCGACCGTGCCCGACAATGGCGACCAGAATCCCTATGCACTTGCCGTGGCGCCCGTGAGCGCCGGAATGATCCAGAAAGACGACGTGTTGATCGACAACTTCAACAACTCGGCGAACTTGCAAGGCCTGGGCACCACCATCGTCGACTACAACCCGACCACCAAGAAGCTCACGACCTTCGCGCAACTTCCGCGCGATCTCAAGGAATGTCCGGGCGGTATCGGCCTGAGCACCGCAATGACGATGCTTAAAACCGGCTGGGTGATTGTCGGCAGCACGCCGAGCAACGACGGCACCACGACCACCAAAGGCGCCGGTTGCCTGATCGTGCTCGATCCGCACGGCAAGGTCGCGTCCGTCATCGGGGGGGCGAACGTCAACGACCCGTGGGGCAATATGGCCGTGGTCGACAAGGGCGATACGGCGACACTGTTCGTCAGCAACTCTGGCTTTGGCGTGGGCAGCCCGAACGATAAGGGCCCAGACGGCGATCCGCCCGTGTTCAAGCAATCGACCATCCTGCGTATCGAACTCGCGATCGCCGACGGTAAGGCGCCGGTGGTGACGAGCCAGACCGTGGTGGCGGGCGGCTTTGGCGAGCAGGCCGACAAAGGCGTGTTCCTGATTGGCCCGACCGGTCTGGCGCTCGGTAAGGACGACAAGCTGTATGTGTCCGACGCAATCGGCAACCGGGTCACCGAAATTGCCGATGCGAGCACCCGCACCACCAGTGGCGGTGTCGGTCGCGAAGTGACCAAGGACGGCTTGCTGCAACGGCCGCTGGCCATGGTCATGGCGCCCAACGGTCACTTGCTGGTGACTAACGGTTTGAACGGCAAGGTCGTCGAGATCGACCCGGACAGCGGCAAACAGATTTACGCACAATGGATCGATACCGACAAAGCACAGACCCCGCCTGGCAACGGTGACCTGTTCGGTATCGTGATGACGCCCGCCGGCGACGGTTTCTACTACGTCGAGGACGATGTGAATACGTTGGTATTGGCAAAATGAGCAATGTGGACGATAAGGTGAAATCGCCGCCGGATCCTGCCCGGCGCGGTTTTCTAGGTAAGGCCGGCGGTTTGGCGGCAGCGGTTGGCGGCCTCGCTGCCAGCAAAGCGGCGAATGCAGCGATCGCGCAGGATCAGGCACCGGCGGCACTGGCTGCGAAGAATGGCATCGAGCCATTCTTCGGTGTGCATCAGGGCGGCATTACGACGCCGCAACAGGAACATACGTATTTCGCTGCGTTCGATTTGGTCACCGCCAAACGTGCGGATGTGATCGCATTGCTCAACGCCTGGACTGAAGCGGCCAACCGCATGACGCGCGGCGATACGGCAGCGGCCCTGGGCAACAACCCGGAAGCTGCGCCGGGCGACTCCGGCGATGCATTGGGCTTGCCGCCGTCGCGGTTGACCATCACCTTCGGTTTCGGTCCCGGACTATTTTCGAGCAATGGTGTGGATCGCTACGGGCTGGCCGCGCGCCGCCCGGCCGCATTGGTCGATCTGCCGCGTTTTAACGGCGACCAGTTGGTTCCCGAGAAGACCGGTGGTGATTTATGCATCCAGGCTTGCGCCAACGATGCCCAGGTCGTCTTCCACGCGGTTCGGCAACTCGCTCGGCTGGCCTACGGCACGGCCACCATCAAATGGGTACAAACCGGTTTCCAGTCGAACCCGGTGGCCGGCGGCACGCCGCGCAACCTGATGGGCTTCAAGGATGGCACCAACAACCCTTCGCAACGCGACGGGAAGCTGATGGACCAATTCGTCTGGGCCGGCGACGAGGGGCCGGCGTGGATGAAGAATGGCACCTATACGGTCGTGCGCCGCATTCGTATCACGCTCGAGCATTGGGACAACATGGAAGTCGGTTTCCAGGAGCAGGTGGTAGGCCGGCACAAATATACCGGCGCGCCACTGGGCAAGCACAAGGAATTCGATGTGGCCGACCTCGACGCGAAGGACGCCGACGGTAATTCGATCGTTCCCGACAATGCGCACGTGCGGCTGGCGACAGCGCAGACCAACGGCGGTGTGCAGATCCTGCGGCGCGGCTACTCGTATAACGATGGTGCCAATTTTTACATTGAGCGCTGGCCGCCGTGGCGTCAGGAAATGGAGTACGATGCGGGCCTGTTTTTCGTGGCGCACCAGCGCGACCCGCGTACCGGCTTCATCAAGATCAATCACAACTTGGCGGTGGGCGACATCATGAATCAGTTCATCACCCATGTGGGCAGCGGTATTTTCGCCACCCCGCCGGGCGCCTCCGAAGGCTCGTTTATCGGCGCGGGCTTGTTCGAAGGGCTGATGACCTAAATGCGCGCCGGCTACGCGTCAACACGCGTGCCGGCTGTCGTCAATATCGCTTTTACTGCGTCGTTTTTACTGCATTGTTTTTACTGGAGTATTGCGCATGTCTTCTTTATCACTGAATGCCGCGCTGCGCTTCAAGCGCGCAGCACGGATCGCAGCGCTCAGCAGCATCGCCGCCTGTGTTTTCACGCAGATGGGTTGGGTCAGCGCTGCGCAAGCCGATACGCTCACGCTCTATAGCGCGCAGCACGAACAGACGGTCGACCTGCTGGCCAAGGATTTCCAAAACGCGTCCGGGATTACGGTACGCACGCGCTCCGGCGATGGCCCCGCATTGGCGGCGCAGATCGTGGCCGAGGGCAGCGGTTCGCCGGCCGACGTGTACTTCACGGAAAACTCGCCTGAATTGATGCTGCTGGAAGAGAAAGGCCTGTTGGCCAAGGTCGATCCGGCGACGCTCGCCAGCATTCCCGCCCGCTATAACTCGCCACAGGGCGAGTGGGTCGGCGTGCTTGCGCGTGAAAACGTGCTGGCCTATAACCCGTCGATGATACAAGCCAGCCAGTTGCCGGCTACGCTGATGGATCTCGGCGCACCCGCCTGGAAAGGTAAGGTCGCGATCGCGCCCAGCGACTCCGACTTCCTGCCGCTGGTCAGCGCCGTGCTGGCCATCAAGGGTTCCGATGCAACGCTGCAATGGCTCAAGGGCCTGAAGACGAATGCCCAGGTGTTCGACGACGACGAAGGCGTGGTTGCTGCGGTCAATCGGCGCGCGGTTGCTGTGGGCGTGATCAATAGCTACTACTGGGCACGTCTGCACGCCGAGTTGGGCGACAAGGGCACGCACAGCATGATTTATCACTTCGCCAACCACGATGTCGGCGCACTGGAAAATGTCTCGGGTGCGGCTGTGCTGAAGACGGCGCATAACGCTGCGGCGGGTCAGAAATTCCTGGCCTATCTGGTCAGCGAACGCGCCCAGAAGCTGTTGGCAACCAACAAGGTCACGTTCGAATACCCGTTGCGCGCTGGCGTGACGGCCGATCCGATACTCAAGCCGTTTGACCAGCTCGATCCGCCGGCGCTCGACATGCAGAAACTCGGCGACGATAGCGGTGCTGTCAAGTTGCTGCGTCAGGCCGGTTTGCTTTAATAATGGACGATGGAGTAATCGCGGTCGCGGCAGGTAGCGCGACCGCCCCGGCTCTAGCGCAGGCGACGACGCGCCGGGCGCCGCTGGGATTGTGGGCCGCAGGCGTTCTGGCGGCCCTTTTGGTTTTGCTGCCGTTGGGCTTTACGGTCTACCAGGCGAGTACGTTCGGCTTCGAAGACGCCTTCGATTTGCTGGTACGGCCGCTGGTCGGCGAGTTGCTGGTCAATACCCTGAAAATTACCGTGGCCACGACTCTGGCGGCGGGCGTGATCGGCACCGCTGCGGCGTGGTTTGTCGAGCGCACGCATCTGCCGGGCCGTCGGCTCTGGTCGGTGCTGGTGGTGGTGCCGCTCGCGATCCCGCCGTTCGTCACGAGTTTTGCGTGGGTTTCGTTGAGCCTTTCGTTGCAGGATTTCGCCGGCGCGACGCTGGTGGTGACCAGCGCCTATTACCCGCTGGTGTACTTGCCGGTCGCCGCTGCCTTGCGTGGCATGGACCCGGCGCTCGAAGAGACTTCGCGTGCATTGGGCTGCGGACCGTGGGCCTGTTTTTTTCGCGTGGTGCTGCCGCAGTTGCGTCCCGCTTTGCTGGGCGGAATGTTGCTGGTGGCGCTCGGCGTGCTGGCCG
>Ga0302314_10005405_pt1 | contig 23301 bp, 23 predicted proteins | sample III_Palsa_N2_3_FD_200533 | JGI IMG/M metagenome (GOLD analysis project Ga0302314, IMG submission 200533) | Peat permafrost microbial communities from Stordalen Mire near Abisko, Sweden - III_Palsa_N2_3 | ecosystem: Environmental > Terrestrial > Soil > Palsa > Peat permafrost | place: Sweden... | reverse complement strand
GAGCGTGCGGGGGCTTTTGCGTCTGCTGGGCAGCCCTAGTTGAGCCGCTCGATCACCAGCGCCATGCCCTGACCACCGCCGACGCACATGGTTTCCAGTCCGAACGTCTTGTCCTGGGTCTGCAGGTTGTTGAGCAGGGTGGTGGCGATGCGGGCACCGGTCATTCCGAACGGGTGGCCCAATGCGATCGCACCGCCGGACATGTTGAGCTTGTCCTCGTCGATGCCCAGTTCGCGGGCCGAGCCGAGCACTTGCACCGCAAAGGCCTCGTTGATCTCGAACAGATCGATGTCCTTGACCGACAGACCGGCCCGCTGCAGGGCCTTCTTGCTCGCCTCGATCGGTCCCAGGCCCATGATCTCGGGGGACAGGCCGCTCACCCCGGTGGACACGATGCGGGCCAGCGGTGTCAGGCCTAGTTCTTTGGCCTTGGTGTCGCTGGTGATCACCACCGCGGCGGCGCCGTCGTTCAGTGGGCAGGCATTGCCCGCGGTCACGGTTCCGTTAGGCCGGAAGACCGGCTTGAGCTCGCTGATCTTTTCGTAGGTCGTTCCCGGCCGTGGTCCGTCGTCGGTGCTGACCGTGGTGCCGTCGGGCAGTGTGACGGGGACGATTTCGCGTTCGAAGAAACCGCTCTTGATGGCCTCTTCGGCCCGGTTCTGGCTGCGCACTCCCCAATGGTCCTGGTCTTCGCGGCTGACCCCGGTGAGGATGGCGACGTTTTCGGCGGTCTGACCCATCGCGATGTAGATGTCGGGCAGGGCGTGGTTTTTGCGGGGATCGTGCCAGTCCTCGGCGCCCTCAGCGGCGGTGGCCGTCCGCTGGGCGGCCTCGTCGAACAGCGGGTTCTTGGTGTCGGGCAAGGAGTCCGAGCTGCCCTTGATGAACCGGGAGACCGTCTCGACGCCGGCCGAGATGAACGCGTCGCCTTCGCCGGCCTTGATCGCGTGGAAGGCCATCCGGATGGTCTGCAGCGACGACGAACAGTAGCGATTGACGGTGGTGCCAGGCAGGAAGTCATAGCCGAGCTCGACGGCGACGACGCGGGCTATGTTGAAGCCCTGCTCGCCGCCGGGCAGACCGCAGCCCAGGATCAGGTCGTCGATCTGATGCGGGTTCAGCTCGGGCACCTTGTCCAGCGCAGCGCGCACCATCTGGGTTGCCAGGTCGTCGGGCCGGATGCTGACCAGCGAGCCTTTCATGGCGCGCCCGATGGGCGAACGGGCAGTTGAAACGATGACGGCTTCCGGCATGACGGCTCCATCCAACGGGGTGTGTTCTGGACCCGAATCTAGCCGGGGGTGGCCACGACGATGGGAGCGGGCACCCCGGTGGTGGGTCTCCGCCACAGTCGCGAGAACAGCCGACGCGCCGGATAGCCGGGACCGGCCTCGGTGTCAGTGGACGAAGGCAGGGCGGGTGTCTGCTCGTCGTTGAACTCACCGAGCGCGTTGCACAACGCCGGTAGCAACTGGCTCGCGGCCAGTGCGTATCCGGCCGCCGACGGGTGGAACTGGTCCTCGGACAACATCAGATGCGGTGAATGCCGAAATTCGTCGTTGACCAATGAGGCCAGCGGCACTGGCACGCCACCGGCGGCTCTTACGGCGCCGGACTGTGCGCGGGCGAGCCGCAGTCCCAGGGTGCGCACGGTCCAACGCAGCGGCTGCGGGATTGCCCTGACGACACCGAAATCGGGGCAGGTGGCGACGACGACCACGGCGCCGCTGGCGCACAGCCGTCGCACCGCCGCGCCGAGTCGGCGCGCGGAGGCTCCGATGCCGTTGAGCGCGGTGACATCGTTGGCGCCGACCAGGATGACCGCGGCGTCCGGCGGCGGGCCGGTCACGAACATCGCGTCCACCTGCCCGGACAAGCCCTTGGAGGTGGCTCCGACAATCGCTTTGGTGCTCAACCGGACGCGTTTACCGCTCTGTTCGGCAAGTCCGCGGGCGATCAGCACGCCGGGGACTTCTTCGGCGATCCGGCAGCCGTACCCGGTTGCCGTCGAGTCGCCGAAAACCATCAAGTGCAGGTCGACGGTCATATCGCGTTGCCAGCGCTGCACGGGGCCGCCGCCCGGGGCGTACACACCGTCGGCCCGCGGCGGGACATCCCACGACTTCGGGATGACGCTGCGCGCCTTTGCAGCCTGCCCGATCAGCAGGTTGCGGGCACCCACATAGGCCGTGCCGGATGATGCCAGCGCGCCTGCTGCGGCCAGCGCAACAATCGAACCCCGCGGTCCGCGTCGTACCACGCGATCATTTTATGTCGCGATCGGCCGGTCTTCGCCGAGCCCGGCGTTCGGGCCGTCACGGGTCGGAGCAATTCTGGTATCGAAACAGACTCTTTGATTGTTGAAGTTTTTTAAGGTGTCAAGCTAAGTTCACGAGGTTGGCTGAGCGCCAGGACGCCTCGCCGACAGCGCACTACAACGACGTAGGAGTGTTGAGCATGACCGCACCGAGCAAGGTTTCGGGGTCGCCCCGCAACGCCGTTCGCCCTCGCGACATGTTGCGGACCCGCAGATTTCCCCTCAGCGACGGCGCACCCGTCGAGGTTGTCGAAAGCGGACCGAGCATCACAGCGATGATGGCGTCGCTGGCGTGTCGCATGACAATTCGTCCAGCCCTGGCCGTATGCAGCTATGTACCGCATGTGCCTTTCCCATTCGGCGTCATCGACTTCGCTTCCCGGGTGTTGCTTCCCAAGCCCGGGACCGTCCGGAAGACGGTCGAGTTGCCGCATTGCACTGCGCAGCTGGTGCGCGCGCCCGGTGTGCTGCCGGCCGATGGCACCCGTCGGGTGGTGCTCTATCTGCACGGCGGCGCGTTCTTGACGTGCGGGGTCAACTCGCACAGCCGAATCGTCAGCGCATTGTCGAAGTTCGCCGACTCTCCCGTGCTGGTGGTCAACTACCGGCTGATCCCGAAGCACTCGGTGGGCATGGCGCTCGATGACTGCCACGACGCCTACCGTTGGCTGCGCTTGCGGGGATATCAGCCGGAGCAGATCGTGTTGGCCGGCGACTCGGCCGGAGGTTACCTGGCTCTTGCTCTGGCGCAACGGCTTCAACAGGTCCAAGAGGAACCCGCGGCGCTGGTGGCGATCTCGCCGTTGCTGCAGCTGGCCAAGCAGCCCAAACAGTCGCACCCCAACATCAAGACCGATGCGATGTTCCCGGCCAAGGCATTCGACGCGTTGGTAACGCTGATCGCCAAGGCCGCGGCCAAGCACGTCGTCGACGGAAAGCCCGAGCAGCTCTATGAGCCGCTCGACCACCTCGAGCCCGGGCTGCCCCGGACGTTGATCCACGTGTCGGGGTCGGAGGTGTTGTTGCACGACGCCCGTGTGGCGGCCCGCGCACTTGCGGCGGCCGGGGTGCCGACCGAGGTTCGGGTCTGGCCCGGCCAGATTCACGACTTTCAACTCGCCGCGCCGGTGGTGCCCGAGGCCACCCGATCGCTGCGGCAAATCGGCGAATACATCCGCGAAGCCACCGGCTGAAGGCTCGGCTGCGCGCAGCCGCACCGCACCTGAGACGATTCATGCATGCGGATCGCACGACACATCAGTGAACTGATCGGAAATACTCCTCTGGTTCAGCTGAACTCGGTCGTGCCGCCGGGGTCAGGCAGGGTTGTGGCCAAGGTCGAATACCTCAACCCGGGGTTGAGCAGCAAGGATCGGATCGCGGTCAAGATGATCGACGCCGCAGAGGCCAGCGGAGAGCTCAAGCCCGGTGGCACGATCGTCGAACCGACCTCGGGGAACACCGGCGTCGGCCTGGCTTTGGTCGCCCAGCGCCGCGGCTACCGGTGTGTGTTCATCTGCCCTGACAAGGTCAGCGAGGACAAGCAGAATGTGCTGCGCGCCTACGGCGCCGAGGTCGTGGTGTGCCCGACGGCGGTGCCGCCCGACGACCCGAACAGCTACTACAGCGTCTCCGACCGGTTGGTCGGCGAGATCGACGGCGCCTGGAAGCCCGACCAGTACTCCAATCCGCAAGGACCGGCCAGCCACTACGAGACCACCGGCCCGGAGATATGGGCCGACACCGACGGTCAGGTGACCCACTTCGTCGCGGGCATCGGCACCGGCGGGACGATCACCGGCGCCGGCCGCTATCTCAAGGACGCCTCGCAGGGGCGGGTACGTGTCGTCGGCGCCGATCCCGAAGGGTCGGTCTACTCCGGCGGCAGCGGCCGGCCGTATCTCGTCGAAGGGGTAGGCGAGGATTTCTGGCCGGCGGCCTACGACAAGGCCGTGCCCGACGAGATCATCGCGGTCTCCGACTCCGATTCGTTCAACATGACCAGACGGCTGGCCCGCGAAGAGGCCATGCTGGTCGGCGGGTCGTGCGGGATGGCGGTGGTGGCAGCGCTGAAGGTGGCCGAGGAAGCCGGGCCCGACGCGCTGGTCGTCGTGCTGCTGCCCGACGGCGGCCGCGGCTACCTTTCGAAGATCTTCAACGACGCCTGGATGTCGTCCTACGGGTTCCTGCGCACCAGGCTGGACGGCTCGATCGAGCAGCCCACGGTCGGCGACGTGCTGCGGGGCAAGTCCGGTCACCTGCCCAACCTGGTGCACACCCATCCCTCGGAGACCGTGCGCGACGCGATCGGCATTCTGCGGGAGTACGGGGTGTCGCAGATGCCCGTCGTCGGCGCCGAGCCGCCGGTGATGGCCGGCGAGGTGGCCGGCAGTGTCTCTGAGCGCGAACTGCTTTCGGCCGTTTTCGAGGGCCGCGCCAGCCTGGCCGATGCTGTCGGGACGCACATGAGCCCGCCGTTGCCGATCATCGGGGCCGGCGAACTGGTCAGCTCGCTCGCCAAGACGCTCCGGGACCTGGATGCCGTCATGGTCGTCGAGGAAGGCAAGCCGGTGGGGGTCATCACCCGCTACGACTTGCTGGGCTTCCTTTCCGACGGCGCGCCACGCAAGTAGCGTGACGGCTAATTCGCCCTACCGAGGGGTGCGTCGATGATCGAATCACCGCTCCACCCACCGCCGGAATCGTGATCGAGTTGACGGCGCACCCGACCGTGCCGATCACACGACGTGTCGGTGCTCCGCTCGCGGTTGCCGCCGCGGTGGCAGCGGCCTGCCTGGTCGTGTGGTGGGCCGATCCGACCACGCCCGGCGGCCCACTGCCGCTTTGCCCTACCAAGCTGCTATTCGGCATCGACTGTCCAGGATGCGGCACTTTGCGGATGTTGTACTCGGTGTTGCACGGCAACCTGCTGGCTGCTGCGAGATTCAACGCTCTGGCGCTGGCGGCGCTGGTGTTGCTGGTATGGGCGTATCTGGCGTGGGTCTACGGCCGCATGGCCGGCCGGCAAATCTGGAGTTGGCAGCGCCATCGCTGGGCAGCACCGGTGACGTTGGTATTGGTGGTGGCATGGTCGGTGGTGCGGAACCTGCCGTTCGGGCCCTTCCCCGCCCTCCGAGTGTGACGGCCGCAGGGTAGCGGGACGACCGTCAGGCAAATTACTTCGGCGAGCAAACCAAGTGTCGCCCGAAGCGGCCGCAGCAACTGTTATCGAGCCCTCGCGCAAAGCTAAGCGCGACGCGATTTCCGTTAGCGCCGCAGTGTGCGGCATCACCAGGTAGCGTACTGAGCGGCGTGCCCAGCTAACTAAGCGATGCGAAGGAATGGTGTCGATGACCGCACAACCACCTGGCCCACCACCGGGAGGTTATCCGCCGCCTCCCCCGCCGCAAGGTGGGGGATTCCCCCCGCCGCCCGGTTACGGAGCCCCACCCGACAACAATCTCGTCTGGGCAATTCTGGTCACGGTGTTCTGCTGTCTGCCGTTCGGCATTGTGTCGATCGTGAAATCGACTCAAGTTTCGAGTTTGTGGGCGCAGGGCCAGTTCGCGGAAGCGCATAAGGCCGCCGCCGACGCCAAGAAGTGGGCGATATGGGGTGCGATCGCCTCGGTCGCGGTGTACGTCGTTGTCGGGATCATCTACTTGATCTTCGGTGTCCTGCTTGTGGAATCCGTGGAGTCGAACATTCCGACAAGCGTTACATCCGTCTACCCGACCTGAACTGCGCGTATTCTGCCGAGCACGAAGCGGCGTAACAGCCGTCAGATCACGGACACCACGGCGGGATCGGGCAGAATTTGAGGCCCGGTGGTGGCGGCGGTGCCGGACCGGGACGGGCCTGCGCGGCACCCGGGCCGACTACCCCCGCGACACCGCCCGACAGCAGCGCAGTCGTTGCCAAGGACACGAATAGTCGCTCCATAATCTGAGATTGTGCTCTCCGGCAGGCTTCGTGCGCATGGGGCGAATTCCCTATTTGCGACGTTCGGTGCGTTCGTGCGGACCTGATCGCGATGGCTAGGCTGATCGTTGATGAGCGAACAGCGCCGCGCCCCCGCCGACCACAATGGACACTTTGCGAATGCCGGACTGGCCACCAAGGCTATCCATGCCGGCTACCGGCCCGATCCGTCGACCGGCGCGGTCAATGCCCCCATCTATGCCAGCAGTACTTTCGCCCAGGACGGCGTCGGCGGTCTGCGCGGCGGATTCGAGTACGCGCGCACCGGCAACCCGACCAGGGCCGCGCTGGAAGCCGCGCTGGCGGCCGTTGAAGAGGGCCGATTCGGGCGTGCATTCAGCTCCGGCATGGCAGCCGGCGACTGCGCGCTGCGCGCGCTGCTGCGTCCCGGTGATCATGTGGTGATCCCCGACGACGCCTACGGCGGATTGTTCCGGCTCATCGACAAGGTCTTCGCCGCGTGGGGTGTGCAGCACACCCCGGTCGCGTTGTCCGATCTCGACGCGGTCCGCGCAGCACTCACCCCGCACACCCGGCTGATCTGGGTGGAGACGCCCACCAACCCGCTGCTGTCGATCGGCGATATCGCTGCAATCGCCGAGATCGGGGCGGAAAAATCAGCAAAAGTGCTGGTGGACAACACATTTGCGTCGCCGGCGCTGCAACAGCCGCTGACTCTCGGTGCCGATATCGTGCTGCACTCGACCACGAAATACATCGGCGGACACTCCGATGTGGTGGGTGGCGCTCTGGTCACCAACGACGAGGAGTTGGACGCGGCGTTCGGCTTCCTGCAGAACGGCGCCGGCGCGGTGCCGGGGCCGTTCGACGCCTACCTGACCATGCGCGGTCTGAAGACACTCGTGCTGCGGATGCAGCGGCACAGCGAAAACGCGGCTGCGGTGGCCGAATTCCTCGCCGGGCACGCCGGGGTGGACGCGGTGCTGTATCCGGGCCTGCCCAGTCATCCCGGTCACCAGGTCGCCGCGCGGCAGATGCGCGGCTTCGGCGGCATGGTGTCGGTGCGGATGCGGGGTGGACGCGGCGCGGCTCAAGCGCTGTGCGCCAACACCAAGGTGTTCATCCTCGCCGAGTCACTCGGCGGCGTGGAGTCGTTGATCGAGCACCCGGGTGCGATGACGCATGCGTCGACAGCCGGTTCCCAATTAGAGGTTCCCGACGATCTGGTCCGGCTGTCGGTGGGCATCGAGGACATCGCCGACCTGACCGCCGATCTCCAACAGGCGTTGGGCTAACCCAACGGCCTCATCGCGCCGACCGTGAATCTGACGACGCGACACGCCGCTAGGGTGTCGAAGGATTCACGCTCGGCAGCGGAGGAGGAGCCTGATCAGGCGTGGTAAGGCTCCGCGCTGACCAGCGTCACTTTGACGGTGTTGCCGTTCGGCACCGTGTAGCTGCGCGTCTCGCCCTCCTTGGCGTCGATCAGCGCGCCGCCCAGAGGTGAGTTCGGCGAGAACACCTCGAGCTTGCCCTCGTTGACGCCCTCCTGGCGGGTGGCGATCAGGAACGTCTCGGTGTCCGACTTGTCGCCGTTGTAGTAGACCTTCACCACCGAACCGGGCAGTGCGACCCCGGACTGTTTGGGCGCTTCGCCGACCTTCGCGTTGTTGAGCAGGTCTTGCAGCTGGCGGATTCGGGCCTCTTGCTGGCCCTGCTCATCGCGAGCGGCGTGATATCCGCCGTTCTCGCGTAGATCGCCCTCCTCGCGCCGGTCGTTGATCTCGGCGGCGATGACCGGACGGTTCGCGATCAACTGATCGAGCTCGGTCTTGAGTCGATCATGTGATTCCTGGGTCAACCAGGTCACCTGGGTGTCCGTCATCTCGTCGTGCTCCTTGTAGTGTCGGTTGGCCGGTATTCGCCCCGGCGGGTTGTCAGTCGTGCTGCCGGGCGGTTCCACCACGTGTACTGCCGACCCCAGTAGGCGGGCGAACCCCCTGCGCGGCGCATCTGGCCACTAATGCAGCAATACACGGTCCCAGCCGGAACCGTGCATCGAAGAACTCTACCACCGCCGCCATCGAGGCCGGGCGCATTTTCGCAGTTCGCCTTTGTCGCCGGTGTTTGCCAGACGCGGATGCGGTCAGGGCGCGCGCAGGTAGCCTGGCACATCGGTGCCGCAGCCGTAGACGTCGCCCACTACCGCCGGCTTGTTGGACTTCACGATCGCCGTTACCTGCACCGTTGCCTGGGTTGCCGGCGGCACTAGCACCTCGCGCCGTCCCGTCTCGCTGCCGTCTTTCGCGCGTACCCGCACGATGCAGTCGACCGGCCGCGACGGGTCGGTTCGCGTCACGCTGATCGTTACAGACACGGTCTGGCTGTCGATGAGCTGATAGCCGGCCAGCGTGCCGACGACGTCGCTGCGGCCCAGCCGTTGATAACCGACGACAGCGACGGTAACGCCGGCCGCGACCGCGATGACGGCCACCGCGGCGCCCCGGCGCCGCGACATACGGCGCAACCGGCCACGCCCGTAGCGGGTCTGCGGCGGCGGGGAGAACGCTTCGGTCATGGTTCTGTGTCAGCGGTGTCGGGTTGATCGGGGCTAAGTAATCGGGTTAGGGGCCCGGCATCCAGGATGGAACTATTAGACCTGGAACTATAGGGCCCAGAGACAGCACACAGTCAGGGAGCATGTGAGCGAACTGAGGTTGATGGCGGTGCACGCCCACCCGGATGACGAGTCCAGCAAGGGCGCCGCCACCCTTGCCCGCTACGCCGATGAGGGCCAGCGCGTGCTGGTGGTAACCCTGACCGGAGGCGAGCGCGGCGACATCCTCAACCCGGCGATGGACCTGCCGGAAGTACACGGGCGCATTGCGGATATCCGCCGCGACGAGATGGCCAAGGCCGCCGAAATCCTCGGCGTCGAGCACACCTGGCTGGGTTTCATCGACTCCGGGCTGCCAACGGGGGATCCGCCGCCGCCGCTGCCGGAGGACTGCTTCGCGCTGGCGCCGCTGGAGGTGTCCACCGAGGCGCTGGTGCGGGTGGTGCGTGAATTCCAGCCGCACGTGATGACGACCTACGACGAGAACGGTGGCTATCCGCACCCCGATCACATTCGCTGCCATCAGGTTTCGGTCGCCGCGTACGAGGCGGCCGGAGACTATCGAAGGTTTCCGGACGCGGGCCCGGTGTGGACGGTGCCCAAGCTGTACTACAACCACGGATTCCTGAGACAGCGGATGCAGATGCTGCAGGACGAGTTCGCCAAGCGCGGCGAGACCGGGCCGTTCGAGAAGTGGCTGAAGCATTGGGATCCCGCGCACGATGTGCACGCCGACCGGGTGACGACCCGGATCGAGTGCTCGGCGTATTTCGGTCAACGTGACGACGCACTGCGGGCGCACGCCACCCAGATCGATCCCAACGGGGACTTCTTCGCCGCCCCGATCGCGTGGCAGCAACGGCTGTGGCCGACTGAAGAGTTCGAACTGGCGCGCTCGCGTGTTCCGGTGCGACTACCCGAGTCCGACCTGTTCGCCGGAATCGAGGCTTAGCCGTGGTAGACGTACTCCAACTTCACCTCGCCGCGTTTGGGGTGCTCGCCGACAACGGGCCGCATAACAGCGGACCGGATTTCGGGAAAGCCAGCCCGTTCGGCTTGCTGATGGTGGTGGTGCTGCTGATCAGCATGCTGTTTTTGGTGCGTTCGATGAACCGGCATCTCAACAAACTGCCGGAGTCCTTCGATCCGCAGCACCCGGAACCGGATCAGGCCGTCGACGACGGGACGATCCATCGGCCCCCTGACGATCGACCGCCGCATGAGCCCAGCGGTTAATTCGCTCGCCGGCGCCGCCAGTCCCTACCTTCGCCAGCATGCCGACAACCCGGTGCACTGGCAGCAGTGGTCGCCTCAGGCGCTGGCCGACGCCGTGCAACGCGACGTGCCGATCCTGCTCTCGGTCGGCTACGCCGCCTGCCACTGGTGCCATGTCATGGCCCACGAGTCGTTCGAAGACGACGAGGTGGCCGCGGCGATGAATGCTCGCTTCGTGTGCATCAAAGTGGACCGTGAGGAGCGGCCCGACATCGACGCCGTGTACATGAACGCCACCGTCGCGCTCACCGGGCAGGGCGGCTGGCCCATGACGTGTTTCCTGACGCCCGACGGTCGGCCCTTTTTCTGCGGCACCTATTATCCCAAATCCGCTTTCCTACAACTTCTTTCGGCCGTGTCCAGCACTTGGCGGGACCGCCGCGACGAGGTCGAGCAGGCCTCCGATCACATCGCAAACGAACTGCGGTCCGCGGTATCGGGACTGCCCGGCGAGGGCGCGGAGGTGGCGCCGACACTCTGCGACCACGCCGTCGCTGCCGTTCTGCGCGACGAGGACACCGCCCGCGGCGGTTTCGGGGGCGCACCGAAATTCCCGCCGTCGGCGTTGCTCGAGGCGCTGTTACGGCACTGGGAGCGGACCGGCTCGCCGCAAGCGCTGGCCGCTGTGCGCCGAGCCGGTACCGCAATGGCCAGCGGCGGGATGTACGACCAACTGGCCGGCGGGTTCGCCCGCTACAGCGTCGACAACGCTTGGGTGATTCCGCATTTCGAGAAGATGCTGTACGACAACGCGTTGCTGTTGCGGTTCTACGCGCACTGGGCCCGACGGACCGGCGACCCATTGGCGCACCGGGTCACCCGCGAGACAGCGGAGTTCCTGCTCGACGAATTGCGCGAGGCCGACATGTTCACCTCGTCGCTGGACGCCGACGCTGACGGCCGGGAGGGCTCGACCTACGTGTGGACGCCCGCGCACCTGACCGAGGTGCTCGGTGGCGACGACGGGCGTTGGGCCGCTTCGGTTTTCGGGGTTACCGAAGCCGGCACTTTCGAAGCCGGCGCATCGGTGCTGCAACGACCCGGCGATCCGGACGACCCGGGCCGCTTCGACCGCATCCGGACCGCGTTGCTTGCCGACCGGCGGACCCGGCCCCAGCCAGGCCGCGACGACAAGGTCGTCACCGCCTGGAACGGGCTGGCGATCACCGCGCTGGCCGAGGCCAGTGTGGCGCTCAACGCGCCGGAGTTGGCCGGGGCCGCCGCCGACTGCGCGCGGGCGGTGATGGCGCTGCACGTGGTGGACGGCCGGTTGCGCCGAGCCAGCCTGGGCGGGCGGGTCGGCGAGAGCGCAGCGATCCTGGAAGACCACGCGATGCTGGCCACCGGCCTGCTCGCGCTGTACCAGCTGACCACCGAGGGTGGCTGGCTCACGACCGCCACCGGCCTGCTGGATATTGGGTTGGCGCACTTCGCCGATCACGACCGGCCGGGCCGTTGGTTCGACAGCGCCGACGACGCCGAGCAGTTGATGCTGCGGCCGGCCGACCCGCTGGACGGTGCGACCCCGTCGGGTGCATCCTCGATCGCCGAGGCGCTGCTGACCGCGGGGCATCTGACCGGCGGACAGCATGCTGACCGATACCGGCAAGCTGCAGCCGAGGCACTACAGGCGCACTCGCCGCTGCTGGCCCGTGCGCCGCGCTCGGCCGGCCATTGGCTCGCGGTCGCCGAAGCCGCCGTGCGCGGGCCGCTGCAGATCGCGGTGGCCTGTGACGTGCCCGGGTCGGCGCTGCTGGCCGATGCGCGCCGGCTCGCGCCCGGCGGGGCGATCGTCGTCGGCGGCGCCGTGGGCTCGTCGGAGCTGCTGGCCGGCCGCGACCGCGTCGCCGGTGCCGATGCGGCCTATGTGTGCCGCGGTCGGGTCTGCGACCTGCCGGTCACCGGCGCCGAAGGCCTGGCGGCAGCTTTCGCCCGGTAACGTCTCGTGTCATGCCCAGTGCTGAACACATCGCCGACACCGTCAACCGTTACATCAGCCTGGTCGCGAAGGGCAGCGCCGACGATCTGGTGGACTTGTACGCCGACGATGCGACCGTCGAGGACCCGGTCGGCGGCGAGGTTCACATCGGCCGGCAGGCGATCCACGGCTTCTACTCCGGCCTGGCGAGCGCCGACAACGTCGAGCGGGAATGCGAGCTGGTGACCCTGCGGGTAGCCGGTCACGAGGCGGCATTTCAGTTCAGGTTGACCGTGGGGGCGGGCGAGCACCGAATTCTGATCGAGCCGATCGACGTGATGGTGTTCGGCGAGGACGGCAAGGTGACCGCGATGAAGGCCTACTGGTCGCCGAACGACGTCAAGCAGCTGTAAAGACAGATCGACTTAGAAGACCGCGAACCAAATCGCGATGTAGTGGCAGATCGCGGCCACCGCGGTGCAGGCGTGGAAGAACTCGTGATAGCCGAACGTGCTCGGCCACGGGTCGGGCCAGCGCAGGGCGTACAGGATTCCGCCGATGCTGTACAGGGCGCCGCCGACGACCAGCAGCACCATTGCCGCCACCCCGGCCGCATGCATGATCGCCGCGACGTAGAACGCCGCCACCCAGCCGAGTAGCAGGTAGAGCGGTACACCGACCCAGCGCGGCGCGGTCGGCCAGCACATCTTCAGCAGCACTCCGGCGAGCGCGCCGCCCCACACGATGTACAGCACCAACATCCCTGCGCCGTGCGGCATCGCCAGCAGCGCGAACGGCGTGTAGGTACCGGCGATCAACACGAAGATCATCGAATGGTCGAGCCGCTTCATCCACATCCGGGCGCTGGCGGTTTTCCAGGTCACCCGGTGATAAACGGCGCTCACGGTGAACATCCCCACCACAGAGCCGGTGTAGACGAAGGTCGCCAGACCCGCTTTGAGTCCCGCCAGCGGCCAGGACACCGCGATCAGCGAGGCACCCGCGGCGACCGCGACGATCGCCGACACCAAATGAATCCAGCCGCGCGCCCTCGGCTTGGTCAGCGCGGCGGCAGCCTGTACGACATGCTCGGCGACTTCTCCGACGGCTTCTCCAACAGCTTGGACGGCCCCGGCCGGGCCGGACTGAGTGGCCACGTCGGTCTCCTGGCTCAATATGCCCCCCTATGCCCTGCGTGCCTTTACGGCAGGATCGCCGACGGGCAGTACGACCCACAGTAATCTGGTTCGCTGTGGAGATCATTCCGCCGCGTCTCAAGGATCCGCTGTACCGGCTCTACGAGTTGCGGCTGCGGCAAGGCCTGGCCGCGTCTAAGTCCGAGCTGCCGCGTCACATCGCGGTGCTGTGCGACGGCAACCGCCGTTGGGCGCGCGACGCCGGTTACGACGATGTCAGTTACGGCTACCGGATGGGCGCGGCCAAGATCGCCGAGATGCTGCGCTGGTGCCAAGAAGCCGGCATCGAAATGGCAACTGTCTATTTGCTTTCCACCGAAAACCTGCGCCGCGATCCGGCCGAGCTGGCCGCGCTGATCGAGATCATCACCGATGTCGTCGAGGAGATCTGCGCGCCGGCGAACCGCTGGAGTGTGCGCACGGTCGGGGACTTGGAGCTGATCGGCGAGGAGCCAGCCCGACGACTGCGGGACGCGGTCGAGGGCACGGCGTTCACCGGGAACGGCGGCTTTCACGTCAACGTCGCCGTCGGATACGGCGGCCGCCGGGAGATCGCCGACGCCGTGCGCGCATTGCTGGCCAAGGAACTCGCCAACGGAGCCGCCGGCGAGGAACTCATCGAAGCCGTCACCGTCGACGCCATCTCAGAAAACCTGTACACCTCCGGGCAGCCCGATCCCGACCTTGTCATCCGGACGTCGGGGGAGCAGCGGCTGTCCGGTTTCCTGCTCTGGCAGAGCGCCTACTCGGAGATGTGGTTCACCGAGGCCCACTGGCCCGCATTCCGACGGGTCGATTTCCTGCGCGCATTGCGCGATTACAGCTTGCGGCACCGCCGCTATGGTGCCTAGCGGCGTGCCACACTGAGATATGGCTGCGCTGTCGGCGTTAGTGTTTTCGCTGAGCTGGTGGCTGGGGCTGTATCTGTTGGCCCGCGACCCGCGCAAGCCGGTGCTCGCGTTCTCGGCGATCGGGCTGTGCAGCTTTGCGACGGCGGTGGCGCTGGATGCGGTGCGGCTCGTCACGCACTCCGCGCTGCTCGGCCATGTCGAGATCTACCTGGTCGCCGTGCCCGGCGTGGCTTGGTTCGCGGTGCTCGTCGAGTTGGCCCGGCCGTGCGACAGCGGGCGGGCGCGCACCGGCGAGCTGTTGCTGGTCGGCGGCGTCGGAGCGCTGACCTTGGTCGGCGCGACGCTGGCCCGCAGCGTCGACGGGCCGCTGCGGCTCGGCCATGTGGTGATGTGCGTGGTGATCTCGGCGTCCACGCTGGGCGCGATGATCGCCGCGGTGCGGCGCCGGGTCCAGACCATCCCGGTGGTCGGGCTGGTCATCACGGCGACGATGTTCTTTGCGCTGGCCAACGCCATCCTGATCATTCCGCTGGGTGTGGTGCCCAGCTGGCTGGCGTTGGCGTCGACGGGTTGCGACGTGCTGGGGCTGGGTGTGGCGGTGGCGCTGTGGGACGCGTTCGACGAGGGTCAGGCGCTGCGGGCCGACATGCTGCGCTCGTTCACCGGTGCCGGCGCGGTCGTCTTGCTGCTCGGTGGCCAGATGCTGATCGCCATCGCGGTGACCCGCCAGCAGACCACCGCGCAGATCGCGCTGACGGTGCTGCTGTTCACCAGCCTGGCGATCGCGACCTGCGTGCAGGTGCTGGCAGATCCGCTGGCCGGGCTGCTGGACCGGCTGGTGTTCTCGCGATCGCCGTTGCTGCGCGCCAACCGGGAGACGTTGCGGCGCACGCAAGCCGCGCTCCCGCTGGTTTCGGCCGATCCGCTCGACGACGTCGACGATGACACGTTCGCCCGGCTGACCCGCCGCGCGCTCGGTCACTACGGCGACCTGTCCAAGCTGGTCGCCAGCCCGCTGACCGCGCTGCCGGCCATCGACGAGCGGCTGGTCGCCCACGGAGTCCCGGATCAGCCGCTGGAGCGGGCCATCGAGCTGAAGGCTCTACTCGCGGATCGCATCGCAGCGCTCAAACCGCGCGACGGCGGTGACTTCGGCACCACCGAACAGTGGCGCTACTACAACGCCCTGTACTTCCCCTACGTCGTGGGTGTGCGCGCCTACGCCCAGAACGCCACCGCCGCCGGCCTGGACACAACGGCCCGCCAGGCGTGGCAATGGTTCGTCACCGAGGTGCCGCAACGTTCGCTGCACAACTGGCAGAACGCCGCGGCCCGGCTCATCGCCGCCGATCTCCGCGGCCGGGTGACCGTCTCCAGCGCTAGCACAACCGTGAATTAGCTCTGCTAGCCAAGGAATACGTGGCCTAGATCACTCGGTTGACCTGCGCATGGCAGTGCTTGGCAGTGCCACGCGTCGATCTGGCAGTTCCGGAACGGCACGCTCAGAAGTGTCCGACCCGACATCGCAAGGAGTTCCGACATGACCGCTCTTACTCCACTGGCCACCCGACCATTCGCCGATTCGACCGACTCCCTGTTGCGCTTCGCCATGCGGCTCGACGCCACCCTGACCGGCCTGACCGGTCTATTCATCGCCGCGGCCGCGGACCCGATCTCGTCGGCCACCGGGCTGAGCTCCATCGCGGAGTACGGCTTGGGCGCGTTCTTCGTGTTCTACGGATTGGCCGTGTTCGGTCTGGCCGCTGCACCAGATCTGCGCCGCGCTGGGACCGGCGTCATCATCGCCAACATCGTGTTCACGGTGGCGGCGGTCGTCGTGGCCGCCGCGGATACGCTGCCGCTGACCCAAACGGGCATCGCCGCGACGCTGGCCAGCGGCTGCTACACCGCGCTGATCGGCTACCTGCAATACCTCGGAGTGCGCCGCCTGCCGGCGTGACTCCCATCCCGCCGGTGCGGGGCGTCGCCGTCAGAGGTTGCGGTGGACGTCCCCGCACCGGCCTGCCGGGATCTAGAGCTTGCGCAGCCTCAGCCGGTTGATGGAATGATCGGCGTCCTTGCGCAGCACCAGGGTGGCCCGCGGGCGGGTGGGCAGAATGTTCTCGATGAGGTTCGGTCGGTTGATCGAGCGCCAGATTTCGCGGGCGGCGACGTCGGCCTGCGGATCGGTCAGCCCCGCGTAGTGGTGGAAATGCGATGCAGGGTTGGCGAACGACGTCGATCGCATCGCGAGGAATCGCGAGATGTACCACTGCTCGATGTCCTCGACCCGCGCGTCCACGTATAGCGAGAAGTCGAACAAGTCCGACACCATCAGCGTGGGCCCGGTCTGCAGCACGTTGAGGCCCTCGAGAATCAGGATGTCGGGGTGGCGGACCACTTGCTTGGCGTCAGGCACCCGGTCGTAGTGCAGGTGCGAGTACACCGGCGCGCAGACGTGGTCGGAACCCGACTTGACTGTGGTGACGAACCGCATCAGCGCCCGCCGGTCGTAGCTCTCTGGAAAACCTTTGCGGTGCATCAGGTTTCGTCGGTTCAGCTCGGCGTTCGGGTAGAGAAAGCCGTCGGTGGTCACCAGGTCGACGCGCGGGTGGTGATCCCAGCGCGCCAGCAGTGCCTGCAGCACGCGGGCCGTCGTCGATTTGCCGACGGCCACGCTGCCGGCCACGCCGATGATGAACGGCACCGGTCGGTCGGGGTTCTGCTGCGGCTCGCCGAGGAATTCGGCGGTGGCGGAGAACAGTCGTTGGCGGGCGGCCACCTGCAGGTGCAGGAGTCGGGCCAGGGGCAGGTAAACCTCTTCGACCTCGAGCAAGTTGATCTGCTCGCCCAGGCCGCGCAAGCCGACGACTTCTTCTTCGGTCAGCGGCTGCGGCGTCGACATGCGTAGCGCGCGCCACTGACGTCGATCGAACTCCACATAGGGGCTCGGCTCGCTGGGCCGCGGCATAACTGTCAGTCTTGCAGCTTTGACCGCGCTGCGGGCGGCTGGGGCGACCGGATAGCGTTAGCTCGCGTGGAACCTGCCGCGCTGATCCGTGAGTATCTGCTGCTCGGTTTGCGATTCGACCGGATCGAGGCGGGTTACGTCGACGCCTTCACCGGTGACCCGGAGTTGCGCCAAACGGTGCTGGCCGAGCCCGCGCCCGACCCGGCCGACCTGGTTCGCCAGGCCCGTGGGTTGATCGCGGCGCTCCCGGATGTTCCGCACCGCAACGGATTTGATCAGCAGCGCGCCGACTACGTCGGTGCTCATCTGCGCGCGCTGGAATGCGCGGGGCGCAAGTTCGCCGGCGAAGCGGTCGGTTTCCTCGACGAGGTGCATGACTACTTCGACGTGCACATCAGCAAGGGCGAGGCGGAGACGTACCGGCAGGCGCACGCCCGGCTCGACGAGGTGCTGGGCGGCAGCGGACCGCTGGCCGACCGGATGGAGGCGCACCGCAAGGCCGAGGAAATCCCGCCGGATCGGCTGAGCGAATGCATCGAGGCATTCTCCAGCGCGCTGCGCGACCGGGTCCGCGCCGACTATCCGCTTCCGGACACCGAAAGCGTTGCCTACCAGGTGGTAACCGACAAGCCGTGGTCGGGATTCAACTATTACCTGGGAGACTTCCGCTCAACGGTCGCCGTCAACGCCGACGTCAAGCAACTGATGTCGAACCTGCCGCGACTGGTGGCGCACGAATCCTATCCGGGGCATCACACCGAGCATTGCCGCAAAGAGGTCGGGCTGGTGGACCGGAAAGGCCAGGCGGAGCAGACCATTTTCCTGGTGAATACGCCGCAGTGCCTGATCGCCGAAGGCCTGGCCGACCTGGCGCTGTACGCGGCGATCGGCCCGGGTTGGGGGCGCTGGGCCGCTGGGATCTACGCGGATCTGGGGCTGCGGTTCGACGGTGAGCGGGCCGAGGCGATGTCCGAGGCGTCGGCGGCGCTGGCCGGTGTGCGGCAGGACGCGGCGTTGATGTTGCACGACGAGCACCGCGATGCCGACGAGGTCGCGGCTTTCCTGCGTCGTTGGCTGTTGGTCAACGACGTCCGCGCCCGGCAGACGCTGAGGTTTTTGTCCTCGCCGTTGTGGCGGGCCTACACCAGCACGTATGTCGAGGGATACCGGCTGCTGCGCGGCTGGCTGGACGACCGCCCCGCCGGGGTGAGCGTTGCCGAGCGATTCGGCCGGCTCCTTGATGAGCCGCTGATCCCGTCCGCGCTGCGAGACTGACCCCCTCGATAGACTGGCGGGCGTGACTGCCGCACCCGACGCCCGTACCGGTTCCTCCGTGATGTCTGCGCCATTGGCCGACGTCGATCCCGACATCGCCGAACTGCTCGGCAAAGAGCTTGGCCGCCAGCGCGACACCCTAGAGATGATCGCCTCGGAGAATTTCGTTCCCCGGGCGGTGCTGCAGGCCCAGGGCAGCGTGCTCACCAACAAATACGCCGAGGGTCTGCCCGGCCGCCGCTATTACGGCGGTTGCGAGTACGTCGACGTGGTGGAGAACATCGCCCGCGACCGGGCCAAGGCGTTGTTCGGCGCCGACTTCGCCAACGTCCAGCCGCACTCGGGCGCGCAGGCCAACGCCGCGGTGCTGCACGCACTGATGTCGCCGGGGGAGCGACTGCTGGGTCTCGACCTGGCCAACGGCGGTCACCTGACGCACGGCATGAAGCTGAACTTCTCCGGCAAGCTCTATGAAAACGCGTTCTACAGCGTAGATCCCACCTCACATGTGATCGACATGGACGTGGTGCGCGCCAAAGCGCTGGAATTCCGTCCGAAGGTGATCGTCGCCGGTTGGTCTGCCTACCCACGAATCCTGGACTTCGCGGCATTCAAGTCGATCGCCGAGGAGGTCGACGCCAGGCTGTGGGTGGACATGGCGCACTTCGCGGGCCTGGTTGCGGCCGGATTGCACCCGTCCCCGGTACCGCACGCGGACGTGGTGTCCACCACCATCCACAAGACGATGGGTGGGGGCCGTTCCGGGATGATCGTGGGCAAGCAGGAGTACGCCAAGGCCATCAACTCGGCGGTGTTCCCCGGCCAGCAAGGCGGACCGCTGATGCACATCATCGCGGGCAAGGCCGTCGCGCTGAAGATCGCCGCTACCCCTGAATTCGCCGAGCGGCAGCAACGCACACTGTCCGGCGCCCGGATCCTGGCCGAGCGACTGCTGGCCGCCGACGTCGCCAAGGCCGGTGTCTCGGTGGTCAGCGGCGGCACCGACGTCCACCTGGTGCTGGTCGACCTGCGTAATTCGCCGCTCGACGGCCAGGCCGCCGAGGACCTGCTGCACGAGGCCGGCATCACCGTCAACCGCAACGCCGTCCCCAACGACCCGCGGCCGCCGATGGTGACGTCGGGCCTGCGCATCGGCACCCCGGCGCTGGCCACCCGCGGCTTCGGGGACGCCGAATTCAGCGAGGTCGCCGACATCATCGCCACCGCGCTGGCCGCGGGTACCGCGGCCGACGTGACCGGGCTGCGGGACCGTGTGACGCGTCTCGCCAGGGACTTCCCGCTGTACGACGGCCTGGAGGACTGGTCGCTGATCTGATCGCGAGGCGAATTTTACGGAACCTGTGTCTAGGAGTTACAGTTATCTCATGGCACAGAAACCTGTCGCTAACGCGCTGATCCTCGAACTTGAGCCCGTCGTCGGTGAGAACATCGACCGCCATCTCGGCACCGAGAAACTCTGGTACGCGCACGACTTCGTGCCGTTCGAGCAGGGCGAGAATTTCGCCTTCCTTGGCGGACGTGACTGGGACCCGTCACAGGCGACGCTGCCCAAAGCCATCACCGACGCGTGCGAGATCCTGCTCGTCACCAAAGACAACGTGGCCGGTTACCACCGGGAACTCGTCGAGCACTTCATTCTCGAAGACAACTGGGCCCAGTGGCTGGGCCGGTGGACCGCCGAAGAACATCTGCATGCCATTGCCCTGCGCGAGTACTTCGTGGTGACCCGCGAGGTCGACCCGACCGCCAACGAGCAGGTCCGCTTCGAGCACGTGTCCACCAAGGGGTATCGCGCCGACCAGTTCTCCCAGGTCGAAACGCTGGTGTTCATGGCGTTCTTCGAGCGCGCCCACGCGGTGTACTCCGACAACCTGGCGGCCCGGATCGAAGAGCCGGTGCTGGCCGGACTCATCACTCACATCGCCCGCGACGAAGCGCGGCACGAGGAGTTCTTCGCCAACCTCGTGACGCACTGCCTCGACTACACCCGCGACGAGACGATCGCTGCGATCGCCGCCCGCGCGGCTGAGCTCGACGTCGTCGGCGCCGACATCGACGCCTACCACGATAAGGTGCAAAACATCGCTGACGCAGGCATCTTCGGCCCGGATCAACTGCGGGCCGCGATCTCCGACCGCATCACCGCATGGGGCGTCGCCGACGAGCCTGCACTGCGGCAGTTCGTCATCAACTAGCCTCCCCGGCGCGCCTGCACGGCGCACAAGCGCACACGGGAGTAGCGTCGCTTTCGATGGCTAGCGACATGCTCTGCTATCCGGGCGGCGCCTCTCGTCTCAACTTCGACAGGACCGCCGGCCCCGGTCCTGGCGCCGCGGCCCCCGCCGAATCGTCCGTGCGGGCCGCGCGGGCTTCAGCCCGGTTATGACGCGTGCGCATGGGTAGGCGGTGGGGCCACCACCCGCATGCGGCAGCGAGCCGGGCGATTAGCTCGAGGAGCGCTCGTGACTGATTCCCCGGCGGTTACCCTGGACACCATCAGGACCTACGTGCTCGACACGTCGGTGCTGTTGTCCGATCCGTGGGCTTGCTCCCGCTTCGCCGAACACGAAGTGGTGGTTCCGTTGGTGGTGATCAGCGAGCTGGAGGCCAAGCGCCACCATCACGAGCTGGGCTGGTTCGCGCGTCAGGCTTTGCGCTTGTTCGACGACCTTCGGCTCGAGCACGGGCGGCTCGATCAACCCATTCCGGTTGGGACACAAGGCGGCACGTTGCACGTCGAGCTGAACCACAGCGACCCGGACGTGCTGCCCGCAGGGTTCCGCACCGACACCAATGACTCGCGCATCCTGTGCTGCGCCGCCAACCTCGCCGCCGAAGGCAAGCGAGTGACGTTGGTGAGCAAGGACATTCCGCTGCGCGTCAAAGCTGGCGCGGTGGGCTTGCCCGCCGACGAGTACCACGCGCAGGACGTGATCACTTCCGGCTGGACCGGGATGGGGGAAGTCGAAGCGACCGCCAACGACATCGACGCGTTATTCGCCGACGGCGATGTAGATCTGCCTGCGGCACGAGACCTGCCCTGCCACACCGGCATTCGGCTGCTCGCCGGTAGCTCGCATGCACTCGGCCGGGTCAACGCCCACAAGCGTGTGCAACTCGTCCGCGGCGACCGCGAGGTGTTCGGGCTGCGCGGTCGCTCCGCCGAACAACGGGTGGCGCTGGATCTGCTGCTCGACGAGTCGGTGGGCATCGTGTCACTGGGCGGCAAAGCCGGCACCGGCAAGTCGGCGCTCGCGCTGTGCGCCGGTCTGGAAGCCGTGCTGGAGCGACGCACCCAGCGCAAGGTGGTGGTGTTCCGCCCGCTGTACGCGGTCGGCGGCCAGGAGTTGGGCTACCTGCCCGGCAGCGAGAGCGAAAAAATGGGACCATGGGCGCAGGCGGTCTTTGACACCCTCGAAGGTCTGGCGAGTCCGGCGGTGCTCGAGGAGGTGCTCTCGCGCGGGATGCTCGAGGTGCTGCCGCTGACCCACATCCGCGGTCGCTCACTGCACGACTCCTTCGTCATCGTCGACGAAGCGCAGTCGCTGGAACGCAACGTGCTGCTGACCGTGTTGTCGCGGCTGGGCGCGGGTTCGCGGGTGGTGTTGACCCACGACGTCGCCCAGCGCGACAACCTGCGGGTGGGCCGCCACGACGGGGTTGCCGCCGTGGTGGAGAAGCTCAAGGGACACCCACTCTTCGCCCACATCACGCTGCTACGCAGCGAACGATCGCCGATCGCCGCGCTGGTCACCGAGATGCTCGAGGAGATCAGCGGCGCACCGCTGCCCTAGATCGGTAAGCTTCCGCCGTGCCGAGACGACCAGACAACCAGGCGTGGCGGTACTGGCGAACCGTCGCCGGCGTGGCGGCAGCCGCCGTCATCGTGGGTGTCGGCGCGTTCACCGGACACGTCCGGTTCGCCCACGCCAACGACGTCGTCGACTGCGCACAAGTCAAGTGCGTGGCGTTGACCTTCGACGACGGACCCACTCCCTACACCGACCGGCTATTGGGCATTCTGACCGCCAACAACGCCAAGGCGACGTTCTTCGAGATCGGCAACAAGGTCGCGGCCAACCCGGCCGGCGCCAAACGGGTCGTCGAGGCCGGCATGGAGATCGGCAACCACACCTGGGAACACCCCAACATGACGACGTTGCCGCCGGCCGATGTCCCCAGCCAGTTGTCCAGAGCCAGCGACGCGATCGCCGCCGCCACCGGTGTGACGCCGTCGTTGTGGCGACCGCCCGGCGGACTGACCGACCCGGCAGTCAACGAACAGGCGGCAAAAGCCGGTCTGGCCGGAATCCTCTGGGACGTCATCCCTTTCGATTGGATCAACGACTCCAACACCGCGGCCAGCAGGTCCCTGCTGCTGAGCCAGATCAAGCCCGGTTCGGTGGTGCTGCTGCACGACACCTACTCCAGCACGGTCGATCTGGTCTACCAGTTCATCCCGGTGCTCAAAGCCAACAACTATCACTTGGTCACGGTCAGCCAGCTGCTCGGGCGGCGAGCGGCGGGCAGCGTCTACGGCAGTCGGGAGAACGGACCGCCGGCCAACAACCTGCACGACATCCCCGCTGACGAGATTCCGTCGCTGCCCAATACGCCGTCGCCGGCGCCGATGCCCAACTTCCCGATCTCCGATGTTGCCGGACAGAACTCGGGTGGACCGAACAACGGCAGCTAGGCACATCCGCCACAGGAGTTTCTGGGGCAAGCGGCAGGCAATCTGCCCGCCTCATAGCGACAAAGTGGACGCCGCAGGGGATTTGTCGCTGAGAGGTGGGCACAACGGACACCGCCATCCGGAGTGGCGCACGTGACTGAGGTGACGGCTGCGGTGCTTATTGCCCCGGCAGCTCACCGGATGCGGCCAAGGCCAACAGCTCGCTGCGGCCGATCTGGCTCA
>Ga0302314_10005404_pt1 | contig 23306 bp, 20 predicted proteins | sample III_Palsa_N2_3_FD_200533 | JGI IMG/M metagenome (GOLD analysis project Ga0302314, IMG submission 200533) | Peat permafrost microbial communities from Stordalen Mire near Abisko, Sweden - III_Palsa_N2_3 | ecosystem: Environmental > Terrestrial > Soil > Palsa > Peat permafrost | place: Sweden... | reverse complement strand
ACCACGCCAGGAGCCGACACGACCCCACGAACAGACCAGAAGTGCGCGTAGAGGACGACCGGAGGGAGGACGAGAAAAGCGCCGACGAAGGCAGGCCGCCGTACGAGGTCCGGCGTGGAGCGCAGCGGAACACCGGAACGTAGGAAGGCCGACCACACACCGTCAAACAGGTCAGCCGGTGAGGCCTAGCTCGCGGGCGATGAGCATGCGTTGGACTTCGGAGGTGCCTTCGCCGATCTCGAGGATCTTCGCGTCGCGGTAGAAGCGGCCTACGGGGTACTCGTTCATGAAGCCGTAGCCGCCGAAGATCTGGGTGGCGTCCCTGGCGTTGTCCATCGCGGCGTTGGAGGCGGTGAGCTTGGCGATCGCGGCCTCCTTCTTGAAGGGCTGGCCGGCGAGCATCTTGGCTGCTGCCTGGTAGTAGGCGATGCGCGCGGTGTGGGCACGCGCTTCCATGTCGGCGATCTTGAACTGGATCGCCTGGTAGTGGCCGATGTTTCGGCCGAACGCGGCGCGCTCCTTGGCGTAGCGCAGGGACTCGTCTACGCAGCCTTGGGCCAGGCCGACGGAGAGGGCTGCGATCGCTACGCGGCCTTCGTCTAGGGTGCGGAGGAACTGGGCGTAGCCTCGGCCGCGCTCGCCGAGGAGGTTCTCCTGCGGGACCTGGCAGCCGTCGAAGGACAGCTCGCGGGTGTCGGAGGCGCACCAGCCGACCTTGGAGTACTTCTTGGAGACCGTGAAGCCCGGGGTGCCCGAGGGAACGAGGATGGTGGAGATTTCGGGCTTGCCGCCGTCGCGGGTGCCGGTTATGGCGGCGACTGCTACTACGCCGGTGATTCGGGTGCCGGAGTTGGTGATGAAGGCCTTGGTGCCGTCGATCACCCAGTTGCTGTCTTCTAGGCGGGCGCGAGTCAGCATGGCGCCGGCTACGTCGGTGCCGCCGCCGGGCTCGGTTAGGCCGAACGCGCCTAGGATTTCGGCGGAGCACAGGCGGGGGAGCCAGTGTTCTTTCTGCTTCGGGCTGCCGAAGCGGTAGATCGGCATGATGCCCAGCGCTACCGCCGCCTCCAGCGTGATCGCGACCGAGGAGTCGACGCGGGCCAACTGCTCGAGGGCTAGGCAGAGCGCGAAGTAGTCGCCGCCCATGCCGCCGTACTCCTCGGCGACCGGAAGGCCGAACAGGCCGATCTTCCCCATCTCGGCAACGATCTCGTATGGGAACTCGCCGCGCTCGTACAGGTCGCCGATCACCGGTGCCACGACATCGCGGGCGAACTCCGCTACGACGGAGCGCAGGGCCTCATGCTCTTCGTCTAGCTCAAAGCTGATCGTCATCTCCGCTACCCGCCTACTCCGCTGATTCCGCTGATTCCGCTGGCTGAGCCGGCTGACCTGTTTGAGCTGATTCAGCTGGTTGGATGGTGGCCAGGGGGTCGTCCATGGGGACCTGTTGGCCTGGGCGGACCGTCAGGCCCGTGACTACTCCGTCGTGGGGTGCGGTGACGGTGTGCTCCATCTTCATCGCCTCGATGGTCAGCAGCGGCTGCCCGGCCTTGACCTGCTCCCCGTCGGTCACACTGACGCTCTGCACCGTTCCCGGCATCGGGGAGCGTACGACGCCGTCGCCGGGCCCTGCACCGGTCCGCGCGTCTGTCGCGGCGGCGGCCTGCTCGTGCACGGACCACGTGCGGCCCTCGCGGCCGAGCCAGAGCGCGCCGTCTTCGGCGAACGCGTGGTCGTAGCTGACGGTGCGTCCGTTGTAGGCGAGGGTGAGGGTGTTGCCTAGCGATATAACGTGCGCGGTTACCGGGGCGGTTTCGCCTACGGACACTTCGGCCGACGTTGCGGCGTGCCTTAGGACTCTGACTTCCTCGGTACGTGCGGCGCAGGAGAGACGGAAGCGGATCGGCGCTCGGCCTCCGGCTCGCCAGCCGTCTGGGATCTCCCAGGGGTCTACGACGGAAGTGACCGGTTCGAGTGTGAGCAGGCGGGTTAGGGCAGCTGCGGCTAGGACCTCGTCGGGGACGTCGTCGGTGGTGAGGTCCGTTAGATTGCGCTCGACCAGGCCTGTGTCTAGGCGGCCTGCGACCACTTCGGGGTCGGTGAGTAGGGCGCGGAGGAAGGAGAGGTTGGTGCGCACGCCTAGGACTGCGGTGTCCGCGAGCGCTCCGTCCAGTCGGCGCAGTGCGGTGGCTCGGTCGTCTCCCCAGGCGATGATCTTGGCGAGCATGGGGTCGTAGTCGCTGCCTACGTGGGTGCCGGCGAGGAGACTCGAATCTGTGCGGACGTGCGGGGTGGTGGTGGCGGCCGTAGTGGCTGGTTCCCGCAGCGCGAGGACCGTGCCGCCGGTGGGGAGGAAGCCTCGGGCCGGGTCTTCGGCGTAGACGCGGGCTTCGACTGCGTGGCCGGTCAGGCGCACGTCCTGCTGGGTGAACGGGAGCGGTTCGTCGTCGGCGATCCGGATCTGGAGTTCGACCAGGTCCAGGCCGGTCACCAGCTCGGTGACGGGGTGCTCCACCTGGAGGCGGGTGTTCATCTCCATGAAGTAGAACTCGTCGGGGTTCTTGCCGGAGACGATGAACTCTACGGTTCCGGCGCCCTCGTAGCCGACGCTTCGGGCTGCCTCTACCGCGGCTTCGCCCATTTTGGCGCGGCGGGCGGGGTCTAGCAGCGGGGAGGGGGCTTCCTCGATGATCTTCTGGTGGCGTCGCTGCAGGCTGCACTCGCGTTCGCCCAGGTGGACGGTGGTTCCGTGCCGGTCGGCTAGGACCTGGATCTCGATGTGCCTTGGGCGCTCGATGAACCGCTCGGCCAGCAGGGTGTCATCGCCGAACGCGGCGCGGGCCTCTCTGCGCGCTCCGGCTAGGGCTTCGGGCAGCTCGTCGCTGCGGTGTACTAGGCGCATTCCCTTTCCGCCGCCGCCTGCTGAGGGCTTGATCAGCAGGGGGAACCACGATGCGTCAAGGTCGTCGGTTAGGTCCGAGCCGGAGAGGCCGGGGACTACCGGGACTCCGGCCTTGGATACCGTCTGCTTGGCGCGGATCTTGTCGCCCATTGCCGTGATTGCCGACGTTGGCGGGCCGATGAAGACTAGGCCTGCTTCGGCGCAGGCCTGTGCGAACTCGGGGTTTTCGGAGAGGAATCCGTAGCCGGGGTGGACGGCCTGCGCCCCGGTTCGGCGGGCGGCCTCGAGGATTCGCTGGATGTTGAGATAGCTTTCGGCGGCTGAGGCGGGGCCGAGGCGGACCGCTTCGTCCGCATCGAGGACGTGTCTGGCTCCGGCGTCGGCGTCGCTGTAGACGGCGACGCTCCCGACACCGAGTGCGCGCAGCGTGCGGATGACGCGGACCGCGATCTCGCCGCGGTTGGCGATCAGGACTTTGCTGAACATGTTCCGCCTCCACTCACATCCGGAAGACGCCGTAGCCGACGGGCTCGAGCGGGGCGTTCGCCGCTGCGGACAGGGCCAGGCCGAGCACGCGGCGGGTGTCCAGCGGGTCGATGATCCCGTCGTCCCACAGCCGGGCGGTGGAGTAGTAGGGATCGCCCTGCAGTTCGTACTGTTCGCGCACGGGCCTGCGGAACTCCTCCTCGTCCTCGTTGGACCATTCCTGGCCGCGCGCCTCCATCTGGTCGCGCCGGACCGTGGCCAGCACGCTCGCGGCCTGGTCGCCGCCCATGACGGAGATCCGGGCGTTCGGCCACATCCACAGGAAGCGGGGGGCGTAGGCGCGGCCGCACATCGCGTAGTTCCCGGCTCCGAACGAGCCGCCGATCACGACGGTGAATTTCGGCACGCGGGCGCAGGCGACCGCGGTGACCATCTTGGCGCCGTGCTTGGCGATGCCCTCCGCCTCGTACTGCCTGCCGACCATGAAGCCGGTGATGTTCTGCAGGAACACCAGCGGGATCTTCCGTTGGTCGCAGAGCTCAATGAAGTGGGCGCCCTTGAGGGCGGAGGCGGCGAACAGGATGCCGTTGTTCGCGACGATGCCCACCGGATGGCCGTGGATCCGCGCGAAGCCGGTGACGAGGGTGGTGCCGTAGTTGGCTTTGAACTCGGCGAACCGGCTGCCGTCCACGACTCGGGCAATCACTTCTCGCACGTCGTATGGGGTACGCCAGTCCGCAGGTACTACGCCGTAGAGCTCCGCCGGGTCCGCGAGCGGCTCCTCGGTCTCGGTGACGTCCCATGGGCGCGGCGGGCGCGGGGCGGCGGTTCCGACGATCGATCTGACGATCCTCAGCGCGTGCGCGTCGTCCTCGGCGAGGTGGTCGACCACGCCGGACACCCGCGCGTGCACGTCGCCGCCGCCGAGCTCCTCGGCCGTCACGACCTCGCCGGTGGCGGCCTTGACCAGCGGCGGACCGCCGAGGAAGATCGTGCCCTGATTCCGCACGATCACGGTCTCGTCACTCATCGCGGGCACGTAGGCGCCGCCGGCGGTGCACGAGCCGAGCACGGCCGCGACCTGCGGAATGCCCCTGGCCGACATCGTCGCCTGGTTGTAGAAGATCCGGCCGAAGTGGTCGCGGTCCGGGAAGACCTCGTCCTGCATCGGCAGGAACGCGCCGCCGGAGTCGACGAGGTAGATGCACGGGAGGTTGTTGTGCAGCGCGACCTCCTGGGCGCGCAGGTGCTTCTTCGCGGTCAGGGGGTAGTACGTGCCGCCCTTGACGGTCGCGTCGTTCGCGACGATCACACACTCCCGGCCAGCCACCCGGCCGACGCCGGTGATGATGCCCGCGCCCGGGGCCTCATCGCCGTACAGGCCGCTCGCGGCGAGCGGGGAGAGTTCGAGGAAGGGCGAGGCGGGGTCGAGCAGCGTGTCCACGCGCTCCCGGGGCAGCAGCTTTCCGCGGTCGACGTGCCGACGACGCGCCTGCGCGGAACCGCCGAGGCCCGCTGCGGCGACCCGCTCGCGGAGCTTCGCGACCAGCGCGGCGTGCTCCTCGACGTTGCGTTGGAAGACCTTGTCGGCCGGGTCGGCCCTGCTGTAGACAATGGGCGCGCGTTGACCGTGCAGGACCGGCGATTCGGAGGACAAACACATCACCGCCCGTTGTTAATGACTGCTAGCGCAGATGCGCTTCCTTGCGCCCTCTTAAGTTAACGTCCGCTAACAGGTATTGTCTAGTGCGTGGCAGTGGATAACAGCGTCAGCTCAGCTCCGGTCGGCACTCCTCCCCGAGCGCGCCGGGGGCTGCGCCGCGAGGAGATCATGACCGCCGCGGCCGGCCTGTTCGCCCGCCGCGGGTTCCACGGCGTGTCCATCGACGACATCGGCGGGGCGGCCGGCATGTCCGGGCCCGGCATCTACCGGCACTTCCCCGGCAAGGAGGCCGTGCTCTCCGAGATGCTGCTCGACATCAGCGGACGCCTGCTGGACGAGGGCAGCCGCCGCGCGATAGACGCGGCCGACGCGCGCTCCGCCCTCGACGCGCTGCTCCGCTGGCATGTCGAATTCGCCCTCAGCCAGCCTGATCTGATCACGGTGCACACCCGGGAGCTGGACAACGTGCCCGAGTCGGCGCGGCGTCAGATACGGCGGCTGCAGCGGCTGTACATCGAGGAGTGGGTCACGGTGCTGAGCGAGCTGTTCCCGCTCGCGCCGCAGTCGCGGCTGCGCACCGCGGTGCACGCCATGTTCGGGCTGCTCAACTCGACCCCGCACAGCGCGGTCGAGCTGCCTTCGGCGAGCATGTCGGAACTGCTGTTCGCGATGGCCAGAGCCGCGTTGCTCGCCGCCGGGGAACCGACCGGGGAACCAGGCGGCGAACCTGCCGGGCGGCACTGATCGTCAGCTGAACGGGGGTGGTCATTCGGGCCGCGCTGATCGATGCTTGCGGCATGGATGCTTCCGGCACGGGCGAGACGGCCTTCTCCTACACCTCGAGTACCAGCACGGTTCCCCTGCTCGGGGACACGATCGGCGAGAACCTTCGACGCACGGCCGAGCGGCACGCCGACCGCGAGGCGCTGGTCGACGTGGCGGCCGGTCGGCGCTGGACCTACCGCGAGTTCGACGCGGCGGTCGACGAGGCGGCCCGCGGCCTGCTGGCGCGCGGCATCGCGAAGGGCGAGCGGGTCGGGATCTGGGCGCCGAACTGCGCCGAGTGGGTGCTGACTCAGTACGCCACCGCACGGATCGGCGCGATCCTGGTCAACATCAACCCGGCGTACCGGACCCACGAGTTGGACTACGTCATCCGCCAATCCGGCCTCAGCCTGCTGATCAGCGCACCCGCGTTCAAGACCAGCGACTACCGGGCGATGATCGCGCAGACCGGCTTCGAGCGCGCGCTGTTCACCGGCGGGCCTGACTGGGATGAGCTGCTGGCCTCGGGGCGCGGCCTCGGCCCCGCCGCGTTGCGCGAGCGTGCCGCCGAGCTGGCCTTCGACGACCCGATCAACATCCAGTACACGTCGGGAACCACCGGGTTCCCGAAGGGCGCGACGCTCTCGCATCACAACATCCTGAACAACGGGTACTTCGTCGCCGAGGGCGTCGGCTACACCGAGCAGGACCGCGTCTGCCTGCCGGTGCCGCTCTACCACTGCTTCGGCATGGTGATGGGGTGTCTGGCGGCCACCTCCCACGGGGCGTGCATCGTGCTGCCGGCGCCCGGCTTCGACCCGGAGGCCACGTTGAGCGCGGTCCAGGGCGAGCGGTGCACCTCGCTCTACGGCGTGCCCACCATGTTCATCGCGGAGCTCGGCCACCCGCGCTTCGCCGAGTTCGACCTGTCCACGCTGCGCACCGGGATCATGGCGGGCTCGCCGTGCCCGGTCGAGGTGATGAAGCGGGTCGCCGACGAGATGCACATGGGCGAGGTCGCGATCTGCTACGGAATGACCGAAACCTCCCCCGTCTCGACGATGACGCGCCGCGACGACAGCCTGGCCCGCCGCACCGCGACCGTGGGCCGGGTGATGCCGCACCTCGAGGTGAAGGTCATCGACCCGGACACCGGCCTCGTGGTACGCCGCGGCGAGCCCGGGGAGCTGTGCACGCGCGGGTACTCGGTGATGCTCGGCTACTGGCAGGAGCCTGAGAAGACGGCCGAGGCGGTCGACGCGGCGCGCTGGATGCACACCGGCGACCTGGCGACCATGGACGCCGACGGCTACCTCAACATAGTCGGCCGGATCAAGGACATGGTGATCCGCGGCGGCGAGAACGTCTACCCGCGCGAGGTCGAGGAGTTCCTCTACACGCACCCTGACATCGCCGACGTCCAGGTGATCGGCGTGCCCGACGTCAGATACGGCGAGGAGCTGATGGCCTGGGTCGTGATGCGCCCCGCGGCCGAACCGCTGACGGCCGAGCAGATCAAGGCGTTTTGCGAGGGCCGCCTCGCGCACTACAAGATCCCGCGTTACGTCCACGTCGTCGACGGGTTCCCGATGACCGTCACCGGCAAGGTGCGCAAGGTGGAGATGCGCGAGCTCGCGATCGACCTGCTCGACCTGCACGAGGCCGCCGCCGTCCGCAAGGCGTGATCAAGAGTCGTTGCCGTGGGCCGGTTCGGTGGTCATGCCGCCGGGGCCGCCGAACAGTCGGGTGTTGTCGGTGGCCCCGGCGTCGTAGACGGGCCAGCCGGTGTCCCCGGTCTCGACGAAGCGGCGCCAGATGCCGTGCAGGTCGTCGCGGACGGCTTGGTTGGCCGGTGTGCCGAGACCCATGCCGTCGAGGAGGTCGAAGATGAACGCCAGGTCCATGCCGTGCGGCGTGCCGAGCTCGGGGCCGAACGGGTCGGCGCCGAACAGCGCGCGATACGCCTTTCCACCGGCTGCGACCTGGGCTTCTGCCAGTTGATTGGCGGAGACTGCGTAGATGGCGTCGGTCAGGAACCGGGAACGCAGTTCGGTCAGCTCGGCACGCGGGTGGCGGGTGCGATAGCCGGTCAGGACGCTGTCGGGTTGGTCGTAGCCGGCCTGGCGGATGTCGGCTAGCAGGACGTCCTCGCTCGACGGGGCGAAGCCCGGGAGCTGCTCGAACGCCTTGATCTCGTCCCGGTTGGTGCTGATCAGCAGCGGGAGGTGCGCGGCGGCACCCGCGCGTACGGCTTCGGTGGGGTGGCGGGTGAGCACGCTCCCGTCGAGCACGACGCCCCAGGCACGGCCGCCGGGCAGGTTGCGGCGTGCGATGTCTGATTCGGTGACCGTGCCCTGCGTGGCGAGCAGGCGTTCGACGGGCACGCTCGCCAACTCGTCGACCGATGAAAGGTCCAGTGCCTTCAGCAGATCCTCGGCGATTGCGGTACCCGTCGCGGCGGAGAAGACCCGTTCGGTGCTGCCGCTGCTCAGGATCGCACGGTGGAAGGTGCCTGATGCGCTGGGCGCGGCCAGCAGCGAGCCGATGGAGAACGCTCCCGCGGACTCTCCGGCGACCGTGATGTTGTCCGGGTCGCCGCCGAACGCGGCGATGTTCTCGCGCACCCAGTGCAGCGCGGCGATCTGGTCCTGCAGGCCGAGGTTGGTGGATCCGGCCCAGTCGATGCCGCCGAGGTCGGCCAGGTGCAGCCAGCCGAGCGCGCCGACGCGGTAGTTCATGGCGACCACCACGGCGTCGGTCGCGCGGCCCAGGGCGGCCACGTCGGTCATCGGCGGGGAGGCCGTGCCTATCTCGAATCCGCCGCCGAAGATCCACACGATCACCGGGCGGGCGCCGCCGAGGGCCGGGGTGAACAGGTTGAGGTAGAGGCAGTCCTCGTCGTTGGCCCAGGTCATCTGCTGCCCGGCGGCCAGCGCGGTGCTGCCCTGCGCGGGCGCCGACGGATAGGCGTCCGCGTCGCGCACCCCGGTCCAGGGTTCGACGGGCTGGGGCGGACGGAACCGCAGCTCGCCGATCGGCGGCTGGGCGAAGGGAATCCCCGCGAACAGAATGCCGCCGGGCAGCTCCTTGCCGCGCAGATGTCCGGCCTTGGTGGTGACGGTCGTGGTGAGGTCGCTCATTTCGACTCCTGTCGTTCGGGATGTTCGGGATGTTCGGGAAGTTCCATCTCCAGCAGGCACGAGCTCAGGGCCTTGCCGTGGACGTCCAGGTTGAGGGTGCGGGTGGCGCCCCCGGCGAGGGCGTCGTGCAGCACGAACTTCAGCGCGTGCAGTCGGGGCAGTTCGTATCGGTCCACGGGGCCGCGGACGATGTCGGCGAAGTGCTCACGTACGCGCTCGGCGGTCACCTGTTCGCGCAGGAACTCGTAGTCGTCCGGCTCGTAGGCGATGACCGAGATGTCGGAGACGTTGCCCTTGTCGCCGGCGCGCGCGTGAGCGAGCTGATGCAGCCTCATATCGATTCACGCCTCCAGGAAGGTGATCTCGGGGCGCACCTGGTCTCTCGGCAGGAGCACGGACGCGATCGCGACGAGGTCGCTGGTGCGGCCGACGGCACCGGCGCCGCCGGCCGGGCCGTTGAGCCAGAGCGCCGAGACCTCGTGGCCGATCCGTCGTGCCTGGTCGAGGGTGAGGGTGCGTCCGGCCACGCGCGCGCGTACCTCCGGCGGCTCGGCGACGGTCTTGTCGGCGGTCTTATCGACGCTCTTGGCAGCGCCGCGATGCACCGCGTCCACGCCGATCAGTTCGAACCGAGCATCGTCGGTGGGCACGCCGATCAGCTCGAGGCGCTCGCGCACCAGATCGAGGGCCAGGCGTCCGCGGGCGACGGCGTTGGGCCCGGCGTAGGAGATCTCGCCCTCGCCGACGAACCCGTCGAGGTAGCCCACGGAGACCTTGAGCGCGTCCGGGCGCCGAGTCCCGGTGACGCCGGTGACCTCGACCTCGTCGTGGCCGATCTGGGTCAGACGCGCGCCGGAGAAGTCCGCCACCGCATCCGCTGAGAGATAGGCCGCCGGGTCGTGCACCTCGTAGAGCAGCTGCTCGGTGCAGGTGCGCACGGTGACCCGGCCGCCCGAGCCGGGAACCTTCGTGATCGAGAACGAGCCGTCCTCGGCGACCTGCGCGATCGGAAATCCGAGGCGGACGAGGTCCGGGACGTCCTTGAACCCGGGATCGGCGAAGTACCCGCCGGTGACCTGGCCGGCGCATTCGAGCAGATGCCCGGCGCAGACGCCCTTGCCCAGCAGATGCCAGGCGTCCAGGGGCCAGCCGAATTCGTGAACCAGGGGCGCGAGGTACAAGGAGGGGTCCGCGACGCGTCCGGTGATCACGATGTCCGCCCCGCCCGCGAGCGCCCGCACGATCGCCTCGCATCCGAGGTAGGCGTTCGCCGAGATGATCGAATCGCCGAGCGAGCCGACTGTCCCGGGCCGGTCCAGCAGCGGCAGGTCGCTGCCCGCGACCAGATCGAGCACGTCGTCCCCGGTCACCGTCGCGATCTTCAAGCGAGTCAGACCCATGCGGCGGGCGGCGTCCGCGACCAGTTCGGCCGCCGCCGACGGATTGGCCGCGCCCATGTTGGTGATCACCTTGATCCCCTGGCGCACGCAGTGCCCGAGCACGGCGTCCATCCGCTCGCGCAGCCACGGGTTGAACCCGGCGCACGGGTCGCGCAGCCGCTCGCGCTGGGCGAGCGCGATCGTCCGCTCGGCCAGGCACTCGAACACCAGGTAGTCGAGCTGCCCGTGCTCGGCGAGCTCGGCGGCCGGCTCGATCCGGTCGTCGGCGAACCCGGCGCCGGAACCGATCCTGACTCTCCGCATGATCACCCTCCTTCCTGGACAAGTGTCCGCTGCTATTCCCCACATAACCACTATCAATTACCTATGGACTCATACACTGAGAGCATGAGTCTGACGCTGCACCAATGCGAGGTCTACCAGCGTGTCGCGCTGACCGGGTCGTTCACCCGGGCGGCCGAGGAACTCAGGCTCAGTCAGCCGGTGGTGAGCCGGACCATCGGGGACATCGAACGCACCCTCGGCGCCCGGCTGCTCGAGCGGACCACCCGCAGCGTGGAGATGACGGCCGCCGGACGCGAGTTCCTCGGCGTCGCGCAGGGCGTTCTGGACGCCTACCGACTCGGGCTGCGCCGCTTCGCCGCCTACCGCGAGGGCGAATACGGGCACGTCACGATCGCCGCGCTACCCTCCGTCGCCGCCGTCCTGCTGCCGCCGATCGCCGCGGGCTTCCTCGCCGAGCACCCCGGCGTCACCCTGCACCTGCTCGACGGCACGACCCGGGAGGTCCTCGAACACCTGCGCTCGGGAGCGGCCGACCTCGCGGTCACCGATCAGAGCCCCACCTCCGCCGGCCTGAGCGTGCATACGCTCGTCGAGGACCGCCTGCTCGCGGTGCTGCCCCCGGGACACCGCCACGGCTCTCGGACGAAACTGACCTGGTCCGACCTCGCCGCCGAGCGGTTCATCGCGTTCAGTCCGGACAGCAGCGTGCGCAGGCTCACCGACCTCGGCTTCGCGCAGGCGGGCGTCGCACCCGAGACGCTCGTGGAGACCCGCGCCGTCGCCACCGCGGGCGGAATGATCGCCAGCGGACTCGGCATCAGCGCCATGCCCGAACTCGTGCTCCCCCTGCTCTCCTTCACCCGCCTCGACACGCGCCCCCTCGAGCGCCCGACGATCACCAGGAAGCTCGCGCTGCACCTACGGCCGGGCGAGACGCTGCCGCCCGCCGCGCAACGACTGGCCGATCACCTGGTCGACGCGGCCGTGCAGAGGAACGCCTAACCCCCTAGTCCGCAGCCTGCGGGACCGCGCCGGCGCTGTTTCTCTCCCGCAACTCCTCGGCGGCCCACAGCGCCCATTCCTCGTACATGGTGTTCAGCCGGAGCCCGTATTCGAGCACGAACCGGCCGTTGGCGCTGATCGTGTCCTGCCGGGTCCAGTCGATCGAGTCACGCAGTGCCTTGAGCCGCACGTGGCGGCCTGCGGACTGCTCGGCCAGCCTGGTCAGGTACTCGTGGCCCTGCTCGGGCGAGAGGACGTCGAGGAAGAACACACGCAGCAGGCCCTCGCTGCGGCGCGGGGGCTCGGGGCGCGGATCGGTCATCCAGGTCCGCAGCTCGGCCAGCCCCGCGTCGGTCAGCGCGTACTCCTTGCGTCCGCGCGGCCCCTGGGCGGCGACCTCGATCAGACCCGCGTCGGCCAGCCGGGTCAGCTCCCCGTAGACCTGGCTCTGCGTGGCGGGCCAGACGTTGGCCAACGAGGTGTCGAAGGCCTTCATCAGGTCGTATCCGCTGGCTGGACGGACGGACAGCAGGCCGAGGAGTGCGTGGCTGAGGCTCATACCCCGATATTACCTTCCACTCTTGACAGGTCAACCGTGGAGCTTCTAGTTTCGACCTGTCAGTTTTGGAACGTCATCGAAAGGGACAGCCCCATGAGCCTGCGCAGCTTCCTGCCGTTCATCGTCTTCGCCGCCATCTCGGGCGCGGCCTGGCAGTGGGCGGCCGTGGCCGCCTTCGTCATCGGCGTGCGGATCATCATGGAGGACCGCAAGGCGGGCGTGCCGAGCGAGGCGATGATCCTTCAGCTCAGCAACGCCGCCTACTTCGCGGTCCTCGCCGCGGTCGCCTTCGCCATGCCGCACTCCGAGCTCAAGCACTACTGCGGCGCGCTGAGCACGGCCTGGATCGGCGCCACCATGGGTGCCACGCTCCTGATCCGCCAGCCCTTCACCCTCGGGATCGCCCGGCAGAAGGCCCCGCGCGAGGTCTGGAACAGCCCGCACTTCCTGCGCATGAACGTCGTCCTGACCACCGTGTGGGCCGTCTCGTTCCTGGTCGCCGCCGCCGCCATCGCCCTCTGCGTCGCCGGCAACGCGGGCACCGCCGCCTCGCTCAGCTGCCAGGTCGTCGGATTCATGGTCCCGGCCGTGTTCACCAAGCGCTACCCGAAGATCATCCAGAGCCGCCTCGCCGCCGCCGGGACCGCCGCCGGCGCCACTCCGTCCGCCGCCTGATCCGCCCAACCCACCACCGGAGCCACCCCATGACCGCCACGACCGCACCCCACATGCTCGGCGGCTACGCCCCCGTCCCCGACGAGATCACCGTCTCAGCACTCTCCGTCACCGGCTCCATCCCGCCCGCACTGACCGGCTGGTACCTGCGGAACGGGCCCAACCCGCGCGAGGCCGCGTCCGCGCACTGGTTCCTCGGCGACGGCATGGTCCACGGCGTACGGATCGAGGACGGACGGGCCACCTCGTACCGCAACCGCTGGATACGCACGAAGGCCTTCCTCGGAGAGGACCGCGACAGGCTGACCGGCGGACCCGCCAACACCCACGTCGTGCGCCACGCCGGCCGCACCCTCGCCCTGGTCGAGCCCTCATACCCCTGCGAGCTGACCTGCGAGACAGGGCACGAACTCGACACCGTCGGCGTCTACGACTTCGGCGGACGCCTGCGCACCCCGATGACCGCGCACCCCAAGATCTGCCCGACCACCGGTGAAATGCACTTCTTCGGGTACGGCGGCCTCACCCCGCCCTACCTGACGTACCACCGTGCCGACGCCTCGGGCGAGCTGACCGTCACCCGGCCCGTCGAGGTGCCCGCGCACACGATGATGCACGACTTCCACCTGACCGCCGGGCACGTCGTGTTCATGGACCTGCCCGTGGTGTTCGACAAGGAAAAAGCGCTCAGCGGCACTCCGGGCATGCCCTACGTCTGGACCCCCGAGTACGGCGCCCGGCTCGGCGTGCTGCGCCGCGACGACCCGCACGGCGCGATCCGCTGGTTCGAGATCGAACCCTGTTTCGTCTACCACTCGCTCAACGCCCACGAAGAGGACGGCGGCCGGCGCCTGGTCCTGCACGTGATCCGCTACAACTCGCTGGGCGACGGCGCGCACGTGACCGGCAACGGCTACCTGTACCGCTGGACGATCGACCTCATCACGGGAACCGTCCGCGAAGACCTGGTCGACGACCTGCCCGGCGAATTCCCCCGCATCGACGACCGGCTCGCCGGACTCGACGCCCGCTACGGCCACGCGGTGGCCGGCAACGGCGCCGACGGCGGCGCGATCCACCGCTACGACCTGCGCAACGGCACCGCGTCGAGTCATATCCTCGGACCCGGACTCATGCCGGGCGAGGCGGTATTCGTGCCGGCCGACGACGCGCCGGGCGGGGACGGCTGGCTGATGTCCTTCGTCTACGATGCCGCCACCAACGGCAGCGACCTGCTCATCCTCGACGCGGGCGACCTCAAGGCCTCGCCTGTCGCCGCGGTCCACCTCCCCCGCCGCGTGCCCGCAGGCTTCCACGGCAACTGGCTGCCGGACGAGGCGAACTGACCGAGCGAACTGACCGAAGGGCTACGAGCCGTAGGTGATGCCGCGTTCGGCGATCGCCGGGGGGCGGGTGCCCTGGATGGAGGAGACCATGTCGAGGACCTGCCGAGTCTCGGCCACCTCGTGGACGCGGTAGATGCGGGCACCGAGCCAGGCGCAGATCGCGGTCGTGGCGAGGGTGCCCGTAAGCCTCTGGCGGACCGGCTGGTTGAGGGTCTCGCCGATGAAGTCCTTGTTGGACAGGGAGACCAGCACCGGCCAGCCGGTCTCGATCATCTCGCCCAGCCGACGCGTGGCCTCGAGGGAGTGGCTGGTGTTCTTACCGAAGTCGTGGGTGGGGTCGATGATGATCGACTCGCGCGGCACGCCCAGCTCCAGCGCCCGCTCCGCGAGGCCCAGGGTCTGGCCGAGGATGTCGCCCATCACGTCGTCGTACTCGATGCCGATGCGCGGGCGCTTCCTCGGCTCGTGCCCGCCGGTGTGGGTGCAGACGATGCCGACCTGGTATTCGGCCGCGACCCCGGCGAGCTTGGGGTCGTAGCCGCCCCAGGAGTCGTTGAGCAGGTCCGCACCGGCCTCGCAGACGGCGCGGGCCACCTCGGCGCGCCAGGTGTCGACGCTGATGACGAGGTCGGGGTAACGCGAGCGGACCTTGGCGACGAACGGGACCGTGCGGCGGATCTCCTCCGCGACGTCGACCTCTTCGCCGGGGCCCGCCTTGACCCCGCCGATGTCGACGATCGGCACGCCCTCGGCCACTATCGCGTCGACCGCGGCGAGCGCCGCGTCCTCGGCGAAGGTCGCCCCCTTGTCGTAGAACGAGTCGGGGGTGCGGTTGACGATGCCCATCACGACCCGTTCGTCGGGCCCGAACACGCTGCGACCCAGTCTCAGCTCCCCCTGCTTGGCAGCGGGCGTCGGCGGCGCAACCACCAAGTACCTCCCTGTTTCCCTGTTTCGCTCTCAGTCGTCCTGCGTGACACGGCCGACGCTGACCATGCGTTCCCGGTACTGCGCGAGCGTGTTCATCGGCGGACGTTCGACCGCCGTGATCTCGTAGGTCGACGAGCGGAAGCCGCCGTCCTGGCGGTGGAACTGGGTGAAGCCGGTGTGCACCGGCTCGGCGCCGACCCACCTGCCCGAGCGCTCGAGGCGTGCGAGCGCAGTCTGCCAGATCTCGCTCGACATCCGGCCCAGCGCGTGATCGGCCTGGTGACGGTGATAGCGCGTGCCGACGTCCACCTGAGCGAGAGCGTCGAGACCGGCCACGGCCAGCGTGTCGACGAGCAGGCCGATCTCGACCCCGTAGCCGCACGGGAACGGCAGGCGTTCGAGCAGGCTCCGGCGGGCCGCGTACTCCCCGGCCAGCGGCTGCACGATGCCGGCCAGCTGCGGCCAATGCAGGTTGAGCAGCGGCCTGGCCACCAGTTCGGTGACCCGGCCGCCGCCGCCCGGCAGCACGGTGCCCGCGTCCAGCAGGGGCCGATCGTAGGCCGCCTTGACCAGCTGGACCGAGGAATCGGTCAACAGCGGGCCGAGGATGCCGCGCACCAGCGAGGCGTCGAAACGGCGCAGGTCCGCGTCCACGAAGCAGACGACGTCCCCGCTTGTCACGAACAGGGAGCGCCACAGCACCTCGCCCTTGCCCGGCACGGCCGGCAGGCTCGGCAGGATCGCGTCGCGGTGCACGACCCGGGCGCCGGCCGCCGCGGCGACCTCGGCGGTCCGGTCGGTCGAGCCAGAGTCGATCACGACGATCTCGTCGACCAGCGGCGCCGCCTCGACCAGCCGGGTCCGGATGCGGCGCACGATCTCGCCGACCGTCTGCTGCTCGTTGAGCGCGGGCAGCACCACGCTGACCGAGGTTCCCGGACCCTCCGCCTTCGCGGCCAGCAGCTTGGCCGTCGGCCAGTCGTCCAGCCGGGACCAGCGCCGCTCCATCCAGCGGCGGACCTGGTCCGAGGGGTCGGAAGCGAACCCGGGCAGCCGCGCAGAACCGTCGGCGCGTTCCCCGTCCTGATCCGAATCCGTGCCCTGGTTCATCGTGCCGATCCTCCACTCGCGGCCACAGCGGATCCTGCCCGTTCCGGCAGCCGCTTAGACCGGCGCGGACCGGCGTGATCTCCGACCGGTCGGCGGCACCGGCCGGTCAGTAGCGCGTTCCGCCGGTGGCGGGGTGCCGGTAGTGCCGCATGAAGAGCGAGAGTATCAAGGCCAGCGCGGCGGCGATGGTGAAGATCACGAACATCTGGGTGTACGCGGTGTCGGTCGGAAGCTGGGCGAGCGCGCCGGTGTTCAGCGGCGTGTTCGTGACGTGCCCGGGGGCGTTGACGTGCAGCACGAGCGAGTGGGCGGCGACCACCGAGGCGATGATCGAGGTGGCGAAGGCGGCGCCGAAGTTGGTGACCGAACCCACCATTCCGGAGCTGACGCCCTGCTGCTCCTGCGGCACCGACTCGACCACCAGGTTGGCGAGCGTGCCGAGGTACAGTCCGACGCCGATGCCGAGGATCAGCAGGATCAGCGCTATCTCGACCACGCTGTAGTGGTAGAAGGCCAGCAGCAGGCAGCTGAGCGCGAAGCAGAACATCCCGGCGACGAGCGGCTTCTGCAGCCCGATCCGGGTGGAGATCCCGCCGGCGAGCGGCGAGAAGATCACGTACACGACGGCGAGACCGAGGGTGAGCTGCACCGTGAACTGCAGCAGGGTCAGGTTGAGACCGGGCAGGTCGCCGACGACGGAGAAGTAGGGCTTGAGCACCGAGGCGGGCAGGTGGTACTGCTTGCCGGCCGCCGTGGCGGCTCCGTTGACGATCTGGGCCTTGACCGCGTTGCCCGCCGCTCCGCCCGGCGTCTCGGCGAGGTAGCCGATGGTGTAGCTGGCGCCGTTGACGATCCCGTTGCAGCAGAACCCGATGCCGAGGATGGGCAGGAACCGGCTCGAACGCAAGAGCGCGGGACTCATGATCGGCTCCGGCACCCGCAGCTCCCACAGGTAGAAGAGGACGAGCAGGACGAGGCCGCCGATCAGCCAGGACAGGGTCACCGGTCGGCCCCAGCCCCAGCCGCTGCCCCGGCTGACGTAGATCATCACCAGTGCGATGCCGGCGCCGAGCAGCGCCGAGCCGATCAGGTCGAGCTTGACCTTGTGCCGCAGCTTCGTCTCGGGCACGAACAGCACCAGGAGGGTCAGCGAGGCCACGATCCAGATCGTGCAGAACCAGAACAGCGAGCGCCAGCTGAAGTGGTCGGTGAGGTACCCGCCGGCCAGCGGGCCGAGAATGGCTCCGAGGCCGGTGCCGCCGCCCGCGATGCCGATCGCCATGTTGACCATCCGGCGCGGCGCGAGGTCGCGGATCAGGCCGAAGGAGACGAACATGGCGGGGAAGGCCACGCCCTGCAGGGCGCGTCCCACCAGCAGAATCGTCCAGGATGTGGTGACCGCGTCGAGGACGGAGCCGATCAGCGAGACGGCCACGCAGGCGACGATGACCTTCTTCTTGCCGACCACGTCAGAGAACTTGCCGATCACCGGCACGGCCACGCCGCCGACGAGGGTGTAGATGGTGGCGAGCCAGGGCAGCTGGCTGCCCGCCGCGGGGAAGGACGCCCCGATCTTCTGCGCGGCCAGCCCGATGAACGCGGTCTGGAACGTGATGATCTCGGTGCTGGCGACGATGGCCAGCACGATGAGGATGATGCGCAGTCGGGACGCGTCGTTCAGGCGTCCGGTATCGACCTCGGCCGGGTCTGTCACACCGGCGGGCAGTGTTGTCACGGCTGTTCTCCCTCTCGTCCGCCGCGCGCGGGCCGCCGTTGGCCCGCCGCGAGCGGACGGAATTAGATTCTGCAGATTAGAGAACACGATTTCCGAAGAACGTCAATGCCCCTAGCGTCAATGCAGCTGATCCTTCATCACCTTGCCGGCGGCGTTCAGCGGGAGCAGCGCCAGGAACTCCACGTACCGGGGCGCCTTGAAGCCCGCGATGTGCTCGCGGCTCCAGGCGATCAGCTCCTCGGCCGTGACCGGGGCGCGGCGCACCACGAACGCCTTGCCGACCTGGCCCAGCCGTTCATCGGGGACGCCGATCACCGCCGCCTGCGCGACCGCCGGATGCTCCATCAGGAACGCCTCGATCTCGGCGGGGTAGGCGTTGAAGCCCCCGACGATGAACATGTCCTTCTTGCGGCCGGTGATCCGCAGGTGGCCGCGAGGGTCGAGCGTGCCGAGGTCCCCGGTGTGCAGCCAGCCGTACTCGTCGATCGCCTCGGCGGTTGCGGCCGGGTCGTCGAGGTAGCCCTGCATCACGTTGTAGCCGCGGACCAGGACCTCGCCGTCGTCCGCGATCGACACCTCGACGTCGTCGCAGGGCGTTCCGACCGTCGAGGCGATGTCCTCGAACGAGTCTCCGGCCCGGGACGCGGTGACGGTGCCGGCTTCGCTCAGGCCGTAGCCGGTCATGATCGACTTGAAGGGCAGCTCGTCCCTGATCCTGCGGATGAGCTCGACCGGGATGTCGGCGGCGCCGGTCACGGCCGCGCGCAGGGATGACAGATCCCTGGTTCCGGTCGCGGCGAGCAGCGAGTGGTAGAGCGTCGGCGGCCCCGGCAGCATCGTCACCTTCTCGCGCTCCACGAGCTCGAGGACGCGATCGACGTCGAAGACGGGCACCGGGAGTATCGTCGCGCCGCGGATCAGCGAGGCGAGGCAGCCGGCCTTGTAACCGAAGGTGTGGAAGAACGGGTTGACGATCAGGTACCTGTCACCCTCGCGCAGGTCCGCCAGATCGCACCATTCCTCGTACGCGCGCAGGTTCTGGGCGTGCGTCATCTGGACGCCCTTGGGGCGGCCGGTCGTGCCGGAGGTGTACACGATGTCGCACACGTCGTCCGCACTCGACTTCCGCTCCACCGGCGAGCCGCTCGACAGGAAGTCGCCCTTGAGATCGATGCTCGGCACGCCTTCCGGCGGCGTCTGGTCGAGCCCGAGGAAGCCCTCCTGCACGAGCACGGCCTTCGCCCCGCTGCGCCGGATCACGTCGTGCGCCTCGGCCGCCTTGAACCGCGTGTTCACCGGGACCAGCACGCCGCCGGCGGTGAGCAGCCCGAAGGCCGCGATGACCCACTCGGCGGAGTTGGGCGCCCGGATCGCCACCCGGTCGCCCTTCTCGATCCCGGCCGACGCGAAGGCCCCGGCCGCGACGCGCACGCGTTCGGCCAACTGAGGGAACGTCAGCCGGAGCGGGCCGTCCACGACCGCCTCGGCGTCACCGAAGCGGTCGGCCGCGCTCAGCACCATCTGCGGGATGGTCTCCCACTCCGGCTTCAGGACCATCAGGACATCAGCCGGTCGAGGTTGCCGCCCATGATCTTGGCCTGGTCGGCCTCGCTCAGGTTCTTGATCGCGTCGATGTACGTGTACGGGTCGGCCAGGCCCTCCGGGTGCGGGTAGTCCGAGCCGAACAGCACCCGGTCCACGCCGATCAGGTCGACCAGCTCACCCAGGTCGTCCTCGTAGAAGGGGCTGACGTGGATGCTGTCCTTGACCGCCTGCACCGGGTCGCCGAGGAACTCGTTCGGCATCTTCCGGTAGACGTCGGCGAGCTCGTCGAGCAGCGGCTTGACCCAGGACGAGCCGTTCTCGATGAGCGCGATCTTCAGGCCGGGGACCCGGAACAGCGCGCCGTGGCAGACCCACGCGGCCACCGCGTCCTGGATCGGCCGCCACTCGCCGATCGTGCGGAAGGCGTTCGGCTTGAACGGCAGCATCTCGCTGCGGGCGCCCTCCCAGTCGCTCGTGTACCGGGCGTAGCCGCTGTCGGAGGAGTGCATGGCGACCAGGACGCCGGCGTCGGCGACGCGCCGCCAGAACGGATCGAACTCGGGCAGCGCGAAGGAGCGCGAGCCGCCGAAGCCGGGAACGGGGGCGGGCCGGACGAGGATCGCCTTCGCGCCGCGCTCGAGGACCCACTCCAGCTCCTCGATCGCCTTGTCCACGATGGGCAGGGTGATCACCGGGGTGGTGAAGATGCGGTCCTTGTAGTTGAAGGACCAGGTCTCGTGCAGCCATTCGTTGAGCGAGTGGATGACGACGTGGATCAGCTCCGGATCGTCGCGCATCCGCTCCTCGATCAGGCTGGCGAGCGTCGGGAACATCAGCGTGCGCCGGACTCCCAGCTCGTCGAGCAGCTCGAGGCGCGCGGCGGGGTCGCGAAAGGCGGGGATGGAGCGCATCGGCTCCCCGAAGATCTCCCGCCGGCTCTTGCCCTCGGGGTTGCCGAACTTGAAGTACTCCTCCATCGCGCCGGGCCGGGCCACCACCTCGAAGGTCGGATTCGGGATGTACTCGCTGATCTGGCCGCGGATCGCGATCTTCGTACGGCCCCGCAGCTGCACGTACTCGATCGCACCGCGGAACTCCTCCGGCAGGTGCCTGGTCAGCGCCTCCTCGGTCTCGTACAGGTGGTTGTCCGCGTCGAACAGCGGATACGGCACATCGCGGGAAGCCATGAGATCCTCCTTCTCTCGTGTGAAGAACTATATTCTCGGGCATCGTACGAGGCAAGGCCCGTTCCACGAAAGTGAGAATTGCGCTCTCGCTATAGGAGAAGGTAACTTTCAAGCATGGCACGAGACCACGGCTTCCATCCGGCCCGGATCACCCGGGTCGTGCAGGAGACCCGCGACACGCGCACGTACGTGCTCGAACTCGGCGCGTCGCCGACTCCCTACCGGGCCGGGCAGTTCATCACGGTCCGGGCCTGCGGCACGCTGCGCAGCTACTCCATGTCGAGCTCCCCGGACACCGACACCGAGCTGATGACGACCGTGAAGCGCGTCCCCGGCGGCCTGGTCTCGAACTGGATGCACGACAACCTGCGGGCCGGCGACGTCATCGAGACGACGCTGCCCGCCGGGGTGTTCTGCCTGCGGGAGAACTCGGCGCCGCTGGTGGCCTTCTGCGGGGGCAGCGGAGTCACGCCGATCCTCTCCCTGGTGAAGACCGCGCTGGCCACGACGGAGCGCGGCGTGCGCGTGCTGGCGGCCGACCAGGACGCGGACTCGGTCATCTTCGGCTCGGCGTTGGCCGAGTTGGCCGAGCGGTATCCGGACCGCTTCGAGATCCACCATCACCTCGACGCGCGGCACGGGTTCGTCACCGAGGGCCGGGTGCAGGGCTTCACCGGGGACGACCGTCACGCGGACTTCTACCTGTGCGGGCCCGCGGCGTTCATGGAGATGGCGGAACGCGGCCTGTTCGCGCACGGTGTGAGCGCGGATCAGATCTTCGTCGAGCGGTTCGGGGCTGTGCTTGAGATGGAGGTGGATGGCGAGGAAGAGGAGCAGGCAGAAGGCGGGACCGTCGAGATCGTGCTGTCCGGGAAGCGGCATACGATCGCGCAGCACGCCGGGGAGACGCTGCTGGAGAGCGCCCGCCGGGCCGGACTCGCGCCGCCGTTCTCGTGTGAGGCGGGCAACTGCGCCACCTGCATTGCCCAGGTCACCAAGGGGGAGGCCCGAATGCGTGCGAACAACGCGCTCGAGGACGACGAAATCGCCGAGGGGTGGGTTCTGACCTGCCAAGGTGTACCCGTCACCCCGCACGTCACCGTCGTGTACGACGACTGATCGGAGCAGCAGATGGACGTGGAACTCGAGGCCGACGGCGACCTGGCGGTCATCACCGTCAACCGGCCGGACCGGCGCAACGCGATCGCGCCGGACACCATGGACGCGCTGGACACGGCCCTCGACGCGGCTGTCGATGCCGCGGCCCTGGTCGTGACCGGCGCGGGCGATCGGGCGTTCGTGTCGGGCGGCGACCTGAAGGAGCTCGCATCGATTCGGACGCTCGAGGACGCGCAGGCGATGGCGCTGCGGATGCGCGGGATCTGCGACCGGCTGGTCGCGTTCCCCGGACCGGTGATCGCCGCGCTGAACGGCTCAGCGTTCGGCGGCGGGTCCGAGTTCGCGACGGCGGCCGACATCCGGCTGGCCGCGCACGACATCAAGATCGCCTTCAACCAGCGGGAGCTCGCGATCATTCCCGCCTGGGGCGGGGCCGAACGGCTCAGCAGACTGGTCGGCCCGAGCAAGGCGTTGCTGCTCGTGGGCACCGGAGCCGCGATCGGCGCCGAGCAGGCCGAACGCATCGGCCTGGTGGACCGGGTGTTTCCGCGGGCAGAGTTCGACGAGGGCTGGCGCTCGATCGCCCGCTCCCTCGCCACCGGTCGGGCGCGCGCGATCAAGCGCCTGGTAACGCAGAACCCGACGAATGAGGAGGCGGCTCTGGCCTTCGCGCAGTTCTGGGTGACGCAGGAGCACTGGGACGCGGCGGACAAAATGACGGAGAGGATGTTGACACGCTCCCTGCCCTAATGGGCGGGGATTCCAACCGTCGCCGGTTAGGTTTCCTGCTTCAGTGCCAAGCGCCCGACAGAAGGTTTCCCTTGAGGTCGAACACCGGCTCCACAGGCCATCACGACGAGTCCCGCCGCTTCAAGATTGCGGGCCGCACGCTTGTAATGGGCACAGTCGTCCCGATCATGCATTGCGCCGCATGCGACGCAGGTCCATACCTGCACTTCCGACGGAAGCGCGGCCACCTTGTATCCGCAGGCAGAGCAGATCTTGGACGACGGGTAGAAACGGTCGACCACGACCAACGTTCGCCCGTACCAGGCACACTTGTACTCCAACTGGGTAAGCAGTTCGGACCATGCGGCGTCCGAGATCGCACGAGCCAGAGCGTGGTTGCCGAGCATGTTGCGCACCGACAGATCCTCGATCACGATCACGCGGTTAATGGGCGCTACGTTTTCGCGAACGAGTCGAGTGGTCAGCTTGTGCAGATGATCCCGGCGCCGGTCGGCGATCCGCGCATGTATACGGGCGACCTTCACCCGCGCCTTGTCCCGGTTCTTCGAACCCTTCTCCTTGCGCGCCAGTTCCCGCTCATGGCTCGTGCGTTCTCGCACTGTGAGACTTGGTCGGCGTCCACCTGCGATGCAGTGTCCCGGCCTGCGTCGAGCCGCAGAGATTTGACATAAGAGCACGGATCCTGATGATCGTTGGGTGTCTAC
>Ga0302314_10005403_pt1 | contig 23307 bp, 19 predicted proteins | sample III_Palsa_N2_3_FD_200533 | JGI IMG/M metagenome (GOLD analysis project Ga0302314, IMG submission 200533) | Peat permafrost microbial communities from Stordalen Mire near Abisko, Sweden - III_Palsa_N2_3 | ecosystem: Environmental > Terrestrial > Soil > Palsa > Peat permafrost | place: Sweden... | reverse complement strand
CTGGCCTGTCTGCCGACGGGCGCCTGTCGTGTGCGAGCTGCCACGACCCGGCAGCGGCCTTCGGCCCGAACGCCCGTACGCCGAATCCGTTTGCCGACGCCGATCCCGCGCATGCGGGCACGCGCGCAATCCCGTCGCTGCGCTACGCGCAGTTCTCGTTGCGTTTCACCGAGCACACCGTCGACGACGAGGAGACGCACGGCGTCGACGGCGGCCCCACCGGCGGCTTCACGTGGGACGGGCGCGCCGACACCGCGCGCGAGCAGGCGCTCATCCCGCTGTTCGCTGCGCACGAGATGGGCAACGCGGACGACGCGAGCCTCGCGCGCCGGGTCGCGGGCGCGCGTTACGCGAGCGAATTTCGGCGCGCGTTCAGCGCGCCCGGACGCGACGTGTTCGCCGACCCGAAGCAGGTGGTCGCATGGATGGCGCTCGCGTTCGAGGTGTTCGAGCAGGGGCGCGAGTTCGCGCCGTTCGACAGCCGCTACGACCGCTGGCTCGCCGGCAAGGACACGCTCTCGGCCACGGAGCAGCGCGGCCTGAAACTCTATCGAGACCCGTCCAAGGGCAACTGCGACACGTGCCATCCCAGCAAGCGCACGGCGGCCGGTGGGGCGCCGCTGTTCACCGACGCCGGCTTCATCGCGGTGGCCGCGCCGCGCCGCGCCGGCCTGCCGGCGCTGGTGTCGACGTCGAGCTATCCGCTGGCCTCCGAGGCACGCGGCGCCGACGTCGACCTGGGGCTGTGCCGTTCAGGCCGGCCCGGCTTGTCGGAGGACCCGAGTTTCTGTGGCCGCTTTCGCACGCCCACGCTGCGCAACGTGGCGCTGCGCACGAGCTTCTTCCACAACGGCTCGGTGCATTCGCTGCGCGAGGCGGTGGCGTTCTACGCGACGCGCGACACCGATCCGGGGCACTGGTATTCGAGGAATGCCGATGGCAGCGTGCGCGCCTACGACGACTTGCCCGCGGGCATGGCGCAGTTCGTGAACCACGAGGTGCCGTTCGAGCCGCTGGCCGGCGGCCGGCCGCGCCTGGGCGAGCAGGAGATCGACGACATCGTCGCCTTCCTGAAGACGCTGACGGACGCGGACGCGGAGCCGGGCGGGAACGTCGTCACCGGGCACGCGGCCCGGTGATCGTCCCCCGCCGGGCTTGCCGCGCTCAGTTGCTCGTCACCGACGTCTTGACCGTGCCCGACGCGCCCACCGCCACGAACTCGCTGTTCGCGTAGATCAGGTCGTAGAGCGTGGCCGCGCCGGACTCGTCTTGTGCGGTCCACGTGATGCCGTCCTGGCTCGTCTCGATGCCGCTGTCGCCGACGATCACGATCTCGCCCGACGACGCTGCCACGGAGCGCAGCGCGCCCGAGACGACGGAGGTGCGCGGCGTCCAGGCCGAGCCGTCGGGGCTGGTGGCGATCAGTCCGCTGTCGCCGACGGCCACGTACTGGGTGCCGGTGTACGCGACCCCGTGCAGGTTGATGCCGGTGCCGGAAACCACGACCACTTGGCTGGCCAGCCAGGTGATGCTGTCCGCGCTCGTGGCGATGTAGCCGCTGTTGCCCACCGCCACATAGCGGCCACCGCCGTAGACGCCGGCGTTCAGGGTCTGGACGCCGGTGATGGTCGTCAGCACGGCCCAGGTCTGGCCGTTGGTGCTGCTGTAGAGATTGCCCGATTCCCCGAGCCCGACGAGGCGCGTGCCGGCGATCAGCCCGTGGATGGGCGTCGAGCCCGCGGGTGTCGTGCCCATCGTCCAGGTCGTGCCGTTGGTGCTGGTGGCGACGGCTGCGGTGGACGTGGTGTACGGCGCCGACGAGATCGAGCCGGCCGCCACGTAGGTGCTGCCGAGGTGCGCGATCGCATACGCGTCGAAGTGATCCGTCGACACGGCCGAAGTGAATAGCGTGACCGGCGTCCAGGTGACGGCATCGACGCTCGCGAGCGCGGTTCCCTGGTCCGACACGGCGACGTATTGGCCGTCGGCGTAGTCGACGCCTTGCAGGTTGGCTGTCGAACCGGTCGTGACGTTCGTCCAGTTCAGGCCGGCGACAGCCGAAGGCGTCAGCGTGATCGACACCGTCTGCGTGGTCGCACCGGTCAACGCGGCGGAAACTATTACTGTCGTGTTTGCACTAACGCTGCCCGATGCCGGCGGAACATATTGCACGGACGTGCCGCTCGAGGCGCTCAGCGAGCCTGGGCCGCTCAGCGTCCACGTGGGCGTGGCGGTGCTGTTGGCCACCACGGCATTCAGCGTGATCGAGGCGCCGCCGGCCGCCGTCGTCGTCGCGGAGGGCGTCACCGTGAGCGAGGCCGCAGGTGCGGGGGTCGGAGCGGACGGGGGAGGGGCCGGCGTCGGTGAGCCGCCGCCGCCACCGCCGCAGGCCGTCAGCGCCAACGGCAGCGCGGCGACGGCCGCATAGAGTTTCAGCCACGACTTGCCGGAGCTCGCGACGGAGCCAGTGTCTTGGGACATAGCAGATCCTTGGTTTCGGGGCCCGCCAACGAGCTCAACCGCGAGCCGCAGATGGCATTCGCTGTGCCCGCCCGCGATGCGTTCGGGTCAATGCGGAGGCGCCGACGTCCGGCCTGGCCGCATCCTCAGGCCAGAACCGAATGGGACGCCATGTAGCGCGCCGGCGTGATGCCGTGGGCGCGGCGGAACATCGCGATGAATGCGCTGACGTTGTCGTAGCCCAGATCCAGGGCGATCGTCGTGACGGGACTTCCGGCAGCCAGCATCTCGATCGCCCGCATCAGCCTGGCGCGCTGGCGCCAGTCGGCGAAGGTGAAGCCGGTCTCGGCGAGGAAGCGCCGCGACAGCGAGCGTGCGGACAACGCGCCATAGGCGGCCCAGGCGTCGAGCCCGCGCGGATCGGCCAGGTCGTCGAGCAGGGCGCGCGCGATCCGCATCAGGCGACCATCCGTTGGCAGCGGCAGGCCCAGCGTTTCCCGCGGTGCCGTGCGGATCTCGTCGAGGATCAGGTCGGCGATACGCTGCTGGCTCGCATCCAGGGCCGGGCCCTGCCACGTCGCCGCGCGGGCGACCGCCTCGCGCAGCAGGCCGGTGCAGCGGATCGCGCACGTCGTTGCCGGCAGGTCGACGCAGGCCGGCCCGCTCACGTAGACACTGCCGCCGTCGAACGGGCCATGGGAGCGCAGGGAATGGCGCTGGTGCGGCGGCACCCAGACGGCATGGCTTGCCGGCACCACCCACAGCCCGGCCTCGGTGCCCACGCTGAGGACGCCCCGCGTCGCGCCAAAGAGCTGACCTTCGGGATGGCGATGCGGCGGCGTCACGCGGGTCGTGCGCTCGACGCCGGCGACGGCGACGAGGGACCGGGCATCGCGGCGCAGGCTGGCGAGGGTATTGGCGAGGGAGCGCATGGCTGGACTGCGGTATGGGATGTCCAGTTTGCCGCAGACGAGCCATCGCAGGGCGCCTAGAGTGAACGCCAGCCACTCCTCACCACGAAAGGACGCCATGCGCGCCGACCAGATACTTCCCGATCACGTCGATCACGGCCAGTTCCAGGGCGTCACGATCCGCAAGGGCACCGTCGCGGCCTTTCTCGCGAATGCACGCACGTGGGTGGATGCGCGCGCGGACGAGGACGCCCGTGCGCAGGCGCAACGCGACATCGTCGACGCCGTGCCGGCGCTGCGCGCGCTGGGCCTGTTCGAAGCGTTGGAGATCCGCGACGAGCGCTTGCGAGCCTTCATCGAAGGCGTCGCCGGCTGAAGGCGGCGACGGCCGGGGCCGGCCCGGCCGGGCGTCTCAGCCGATGCGCCCCAGCAGCAGGTACTCCATCAACGCCTTCTGCACGTGCATGCGGTTCTCGGCCTCGTCCCAGACCACCGACTGCGGCCCGTCGATCACCTCGGCGGCCACCTCTTCGCCGCGATGGGCGGGCAGGCAGTGCATGAACAGCGCGTCGGGCCTGGCGACGGCCATCATCTCGGCATCGACGCACCACTTCTCGAAGTCGACCAGGCGACGCTCGTTCTCGGCCTCGTAGCCCATGCTGGTCCATACGTCGGTGGTGACGAGATCGGCGCCGCGGCAGGCGTCGAGCGGGTTGTCGAACAGCTTCACGCAGGCGCTGTTCTTCACGCCGGCCACGTCGGTGTCCAGCTCGTAGCCGCTGGGCGTGCTCACGTGCAGCGTGAAGCCGAGGATGTCGGCCGCCTGCAGCCAGGTGTTGGCCATGTTGTTGCCGTCGCCCACCCAGGCCACCGTCTTGCCGGCGATGGCGCCGCGGTGCTCGATGAAGGTGAACAGGTCGGCCAGGATCTGGCACGGGTGGAACTCGTTGGTGAGGCCGTTGATGACCGGCACGCGCGAGTGCGCCGCGAACTTCTCGATCTTGGTCTGCTCGAAGGTGCGGATCATCACGATGTCGACCATGCGGCTGATCACGCGTGCGCTGTCCTCGATCGGCTCGGCACGGCCCAGCTGGCTGTCTCCGGTGGTCAGGTTCACCACCGAGCCGCCCATCTGGTACATGCCGGCCTCGAAGCTCACGCGGGTGCGCGTGGACGCCTTCTCGAAGATCATCGCCAACGTGCGATCGACCAGCGGCTGGTACTTCTCGTAGTTCTTGAAGCGCTTCTTGATCTCCTTCGTTCGCTCGAAGAGATAGGCGTACTCCTGGGTGCGCAGGTCCTTGAACTGCAGGTAGTGCTTCATCAGCGTGTCGCCGGGCTTCATGCCTGCTCCGCCAGGAACGTCTTGATCAACGGCACCAGCCTGGCGACCACTTCGTCGGCTTCGGCGGCGCTGAGGATCAGCGGCGGCACGAGGCGGATCACGGTGTCGGCGGTGACGCTCAGCAGCAGGCCGGCGTCGGCCGCGCGCGTGAGGATCACGCCGCACGGCCGGGCCAGCTCGATGCCTATCATCAGGCCCTCGCCGCGGACATCGACGACGCCTGCCTGGCCTTCGAGCTCGCGCCGGAGCGACGCTCGCAGGTGCTCGCCGACAGTCTCGGCGTTCGCCATCAGTCCTTCGGACTCGATCAGCCGAATCGTCTCGACCGCGGCGCGCATCGCCAGCGGATTGCCGCCGAACGTGCTGCCGTGGTTGCCCGGGCCCAGCACGTCCTTCGCGCGCTCGCCCACCACCAGTGCACCCACCGGCACGCCCGAGCCCAGGCCCTTGGCGAGCTGCATCACGTCGGGCTGCACGCCCGCCCATTGGTAGGCGAACCACTTGCCGGTGCGCGCGACGCCGCACTGCACCTCGTCGAGCATCAGCAGCCAGTCGTGCGCGTCGCAGACGGCACGCAGCTCGCGCAGGTAGTCGTTGCGGGCCGGATTGATGCCGCCTTCGCCCTGGACGGGCTCCAGCAGCACGGCGACGACGTTCGGGTGCGTCTTCGCGATGTCGCGCACGGCGGCGGCGTCGTTGAACGGCACGCGCACGAAGCCCTCCACCAGCGGGCCGAAGCCGGCCTGGATCTTCGGGTTGCCGGTGGCCGACAGCGTGGCCAGCGAGCGGCCGTGGAAGGCGCGCTCGCACACGATGATCTCGGGGCGGTCGATTCCCTTGTCGTGGCCGAACTTGCGCGCCAGCTTGATGGCCGCCTCGTTGGCCTCCAGCCCGGTCGAGCAGAAGAACGCGGCGGAAAGCCCCGAGCGCTCGCACAGCATCGCCGCCAGCGTCTCCTGCAGCGGCACCTGGTAGTAGTTGGACGTGTGGATCAGCTTGCCGGCCTGGTCGGCGATGGCCGCCACCAGTTGCGGGTGGGCGTGGCCCAGCGTGTTGACGGCGATGCCGCCCAGGGCGTCCAGGTACTCGCGGCCGTCGGTGTCCCAGACTCGGCAGCCTCGGCCGTGCGACAACGCGAACGGCAGGCGGCCGTAGGTGTTCATCACATGGGGCATGGCGGCGGGTTGGGTCATCGCAAGTCGCTCCTGTCGGGTACGGGCAGAAAAGGCCAGCGGTAGTGAGCGACAACGCGCCCGACGAGCGCCGGCCAGGGGAGAAACATTCTAAAGGGCAGCAGATTGCACGGGCGTGAACCTGGCAGGTAACCCTGTTGTTTGCTGCGACGCAACAGCGCAAGGCACAATACGTGGTTCCCCGTCCACCCGACCTCAATGAACCCGGCTCAACCCCGTCAATTCTTCATCCAGGGCCAGACCCTGGACGGGCGTACGTTTCGCCCGAGCGATTGGGCGGAGCGGCTCGCAGGTGCCATGTCGTGCTTCCGCCCCGGCGGCGCGAAGGGCGGGATCGGCTCGTTCATCGGCTACTCGCCGTACTGCGTGCCGCGGCTGATCGACAACATGAAGAACGTGATCGTGGACGAGCGGCTGAAGGCGCTGGAGCCGATGGCCTGGGACTTCGTCATGAACTTCGCACGCGACAACAAGCTGCAGGTGGTCGAAGGCGTGCTGTCGCCGGACGGCGTGTTCCAGGCGACGCCGAAGCCGACCGAATAAGGCGGCATCCGGATGCAAAAAAGGCCTCGCAGTGCGAGGCCTTCCTGTTTGCGACAGGGTCGCTTCCCCAAGTAAAAAGGGCTCGCAAGCGAGCCCTTCCTACAAATCCACCCGGAAATTGACTTCAGGCAGCAGCGGCCGGAGCAGCCAGCGCCTTGACCTTGGCGGCCAAGCGGCTCTTGTGGCGAGCAGCCTTGTTCTTGTGGAACAGACCCTTGTCGGCGATCGAATCGATCGTCGTCTGGGCCGTCTTGAACAGGTCAGCGGCCTTCGCGCCATCACCGGCGGCGACAGCCTTCTGGACGTTCTTGATGACGGTGCGGAACTTGGAGCGCAGCGACGAATTGTGCGCGTTCAGCTTCACGTCTTGACGAGCGCGCTTGCGGCCCGATGCGAGACGGACGGTGCGCTTCTTAGCTTTGGAAGAGGTTGCCATTTGGTATTAGTGCTCCGGGTGGGGAGAAAAGTCTTCGATCATATCATGCCCTGGAGCAAAAAGCACGCTGCTGGCGGGAACGATCAACTGGACGGGCAGACAGTGGCGTCAGTTCATGTCGATCCGACCGTACAGGCCATGCGCCTCGGCAGCCGGCCCCGCCGTGTAGAACAGCGTGTTGCTCGGCTGGCTGTTCAGGTCGTTGCCGAACTGCAGCGCCCACAGGCCCGGCGTGACGATGGGCGTGCCGTCGTTGTTGCTGAGCGTGCCCTGCATGGCGCCCGTCGTCGGGTCGAACACGTTGATCTTGCCGTCGCCGAAGTTGCCCACCAGCAGCATGTTGGAGAACTTGCCGAAGTTGGCCGGCGCCATCGCGAGGCCCCAGGGCGAGTTGAGAGCGCCGCCGGTGGTCACCAGGTGCGAGATCAGCGTGCCTTGCAGGTCGAACACGTCCACCAGGCCGAGGCCGGCGCCGGCGACGTTGCGTTGCTGGTTGGCGTCCTGCTGGGCGTACGCGACGTAGATCATGCCGCCGATCTGCTGGATGCCGAACGGCGCATAGCCGGCCGGCAGCGTCGGGTCGACGAAGCCGCCGGTGGTCGTCGCGGGCGCGAACGTGCCGTCCAGCGTGACGACGGCCGCATGGTGGAAGTCGGCGGCGTAGAGCATGTTGGTGCTGCCCGTCGTGATCGCCAGGCCGGTGAAGCTGTCGCCCGCGGCGCTGTCGTCGACGATCGTGAACGAGTGCGTGGCGTCGACGTTGGGTGCCCAGGCCGAGATCTGGCCCTGCAGCGTCGCGAAGATGAACGGTGCGGCCTGGCTGAGGCTGCTCTCGGTGATGGAGAACGCGCTGCTGCCGTTGAAGACGATGCCCGACGGGTCGCCCTGGTTGAGCGTGACCACCAGCGACTGCGGCACGCCGTTGCCGTCGTACAGCGTCGACGTGCCGGTGCCCGCGTTGGCCACCCACGCGAAGCCTTGCGGGTTGAACGCCAGGCCCCAGGCATTGACGAGGTTGGCGTCGTGGTGCAGCGCGAGCGTCGCCGAGGTGTCGCTCACCAGCGCATTGGCCACGTAGTTGCCGCCGCCGGCGCCGCCGAACGTGGTGCCGTTCGGCGTGCAGGTCTGCGTGCCGTAGATGTCGGTGGTGCAGGTCTGGCCGCCGCTGCTGCTGCTGCTGCTGGTGGGTGAGGTTGACATGCCACCGCCGCCGCAGGCGGCGAGCAGCGCGCCGGTGACGAGGGCGAAAGCGAAGGGCAGGGTGCGGGCGGTCGGTGAGGTGGACATATCTCGGCTCCTGATGTGGATGCGACGCGTGATGCAGCGCCTGCACGTGGATGCCGGTGATGGTCGATGCGGTTCAAGAGCGAACCGCCTGTTTCAGTGTCGTCGCGCGAAATGCACGCGCAGGATCAGAACGCGACGCTGGCTCCGAGGATCCACGCCGGGCGGCGCCGGCTCGCGTCGACGTCGCTGCGGGGCGAGCCGGCGACGATGCCGTCGCGCGAGAGCCGGACGTCCCAGGTGGAGATCGTGTAGCCGATACCTGCCAGCGTATCGGTGCGATCGGGGATTCGCGACTGGTTCGCGCTTGCTGGGCCGTAGTGCAGCCAGCCGAGGTGGCCGAATGCGTGCCAGTGCTCGTCGAACGCCCGGCTGGCGTTCAACTCGGTGTAGAGCGTATGCGTGTTGCCGCCGAAGTAGTGCGGTGCGAGCCAGGTGCGCAGTGACCAGCCGGGGGCGAGCAATCCCACCATCGCCTCGGAAAAATCGTAGCGCGAGCCCTCGCCGTAGTGCGTGCGGTGCAGGCCGGCATCCCAGCCCCAGTCGGGCGACCAGGCGGCCAAGCCGGCCACGGCGTTCAGGCGGCCGCTCCAGCCCGCCAGCGCGTCCACGCTCGCCAGGCCGGCGTCGCGGGTGCGCCAGAGGCCGGCCACGCCGGCGTATGCGCCGCTCGCGATGCCCGACGTCGCGTCGGCCATCACGCTCGCGCGCAGCACCGGGCCGATGTCGTCGGTTGCCGTGCCGCGGTAGCGGTTGACACTGTCGATGCCCAGCGTGCCCGCGAATTGCGCGTGTACCGCGCCCGGCAGCGCCAGCATGGCGAGCGCGAGCGCGCAGGGCCGCGCCTGGCGCGATGCGCCGGCCGTCGCCGTCCTGCGAGCCGGGGCCGTCAATCGTTGGCGTCCTTCAGATCTTCATGGCGAGCGACCCGACGAAGCGCCGGTGATGGCGAGCACGGCGCGACAGCCCGGCCCCACTGTCGCACGAGAGGACGACGGCTCCGCCGCGCGCAGCAAGGACGCGCAGGCGTCGATGCCGCCGCCGGGCAGGCGCACGAGGCGCAGCGCCGATGCCGACAGACGGCTGTCGGCCTCGGCCATCGCCTGGTCCATCACGGCCAGCAATCCGGACACCTCGCCGGCCGCGAACGACGTGCCCGAGACCATGCGCCAGCCGCCGCCCGGCACCGTGGTCGGCAGGTCGCGCGCCGGGGCCGACCACACGCCGGGCCGATCGCCCAACGGGCCCTCGGACTGCGCGTCGGCCACCGCGATCACGCCCGGGTGCGCGGCCGGAAACCCGCCGCCCGGCGCGCGCTCGTCCACCGCCGCGACGACCTGCTGGCGGTGCGCCAGCGCGACGTCGATCAGGCGGCCCAGCAGCAGGTCGACAGGCCCCGACAGGCTCATGTTGATCACTTCGGCGCGGCGTTCGATCGCGAAGCTCAAGGCCTTGGCCAGGCTCAGCGAGTTGCACAACGTCTGGCTGGGGCTGACCTCCCAGCACGCGCGTAGCGCGAGCAGCTGCGCGTCGGGCGCGATGCCCACGATGCCGATGCCGTTGTCGGCGCGCGCGGCCACCAGGCCGGCCACCGCGGTGCCGTGCAGCTCGGCGACCCAGTCCTGGCCATCGACGAAGTTGGCGCGGGCCTGCACGGCCTGCGCCAGGTCGGGGTGTGTGTCGTCGACACCGCTGTCGATGATGGCCACGTGAACGTGGCGTCCTGTGGCCACCGCATGCAGGTCGTCCAGGTGCCACTGCGTGGCGGCGGGCTGCAGCGCGTACAGCGGATCGAGGTGGCCCTGCGCGTGGAACTCGTTCATCGGCTGCGCCCAGGCCACCTCGGCATGGGCCTGCAGCGCGGCGATGCTGGCGTCCAGGCTGGCCTCGGGCGGTAGCGCGAGCACGATGCAATCCATGCCCAGCGCCGGCATCGCCCACAGCGTGACGACCGTGAGCCCGTGCGCCGCCGCGAGGCGCGCGCCGACGCGCGCCTGCGACGCCGTGCGCGCGGCGTCGCCGTAGTCCGCCGCGCCGTAGCTGCCGTCGACGCGGGCGTGGGCTGGCGGCGAGCGCAGCATCACCAGTACCTGGCGGGGCGCCGAAGCCGGCGCTGCGGGCGCTGCCGGCACCGCTGCGTCGATGTCGGCCGAAAACGCCGTCGCCGTGGCGAGCCCCAGGGCCAGGCCCAGAGCGACACGGCGCCACGCGTGCGTCGCCATCACGGGGAGGCCGCGCTTTCGAGCGCCTCGACCAATGCGACCCCGGGCTCCTTGCGCAGCTTGTCGAGCGCGGCGGCATAGTGCTCGCGCGGCAGGCGCACGACGTAGGCGTCGCTCACCGTCGGGCCATCCACCAGCCGCGCGCCGCTGTCCTTCAGGCTGTGGCGGATCTGCGCCTCGGTGGCATCGGGACGGAAGCGGACGACCGCGGTGGCGCCGGCCTCGACCGGCGCGGCCAGCGCGTGATAGTCGCCGATGGCCTGAACCGGACGCAGCGTGAACCCGATCGCCACGAGCAGCGCCACCGACAGCAACGCGGGCGCCGCCCAGGCACGCGCAGGCGGGCGCTGCCATGCGGGCAGGAACCAGCCGCGTCGACGCGGGATCGCTGCGGGTGCCCGAGCGGGCAGCGGCGCGGCGTCGCCGCCGAGCCGGGCACGCATCCGGGCCCAGCCGTCCTCGACGTCCACTTGCGCGCCGTGGCCCGGCTGCAGCAACTGCCATTGACGCTCGGTCTCCAGTTCCGCGCGGCATTCGGGGCACTGGGCCAGGTGGCCCTCGACGGCGTCGTGTTCGGCCGTTTCCAGCCGGCCCGTGAGGTACCACGGCAGCAGCCGTTGCACCGCAGCGTGCGGATCGGGTTCGAGGTGAACGATCTGACCGCTCATGCCAGTCTCCAGGATTGAAGGGGTCGGGGCCCGGACGGGATCATCGGCCATTTCGGGGCGTGCGTCATAGCCAGTCGTCCAGTTGGCCGCCGAACGCGGTCTTCAGGCGCTTGCGCGCGTGGAACATGCGTGTCTTGACGGTGTCGGTGGGACATTCGACGATCTGCGCGATCTCGGGGTAGCTGAAGCCGTGGAAGTAGGTGAGCTCGACGGCGGCGCGCTGGTCGACCGACAGGGCGCGCAGCGCCAGGTCGATCGCGGCGCGCGCCTGGGCGAGGCTCATGCGGGCTTCGGGGCGGTCTGCTGCATCGGCCTGCGGCGCGTCGTCCTCGCTCGTGTCGGGCAGCGGGTCGTCGTGGCGCGACAGCGCCTTCAGCGCCTTGCGGTAGGCGATCGCGAAGATCCAGGTGGACACCTTGCTGGTGCCGTTGAAGCGCTCGGCCTGGTTCCAGACGACGTACAGCGTGTCGTTGAGCACCTCCTCGATGAGGTGCTCCGGCCGCAGCATCCGATGCAGGAAGCGCGACAGCCGCGGGTGGAACCGGCGGTACAGGGTCTCGAACGCGGCCAGCTCATGGGCGCAGACGCAGGCGACCAGGCGGCGATCCTCGGCGTCGTCGTGCAGGCCGCCGGGTGCCGAGGCGGGTCGGATCGAAGGCTGGGGTGTCGGGGCAGTGTTCATGGCTTGGCGAGGCTTCGTCCACCGTGCATGCCGCTTTCCGCGTCAACGGTTCAATGGTGGCGCAGGCGGGTGGCGCGCGGCCTTCGACACTGTGAACTGCTTCACGAACCCCGGGGCGCCGGGGGCCGGCCCGCGCGCCGCGCCCGTCTCAGTTCCACTTCCACGTGTAGATCGCGTCCAGCGCCCACGATTGATTGGCTTGATTGTTCGCCGTGCTCGTCGCCGTGTCCACGCCCGCCTGGGCGCGGAGCGTCAGGCGTTGCGCGATGCGGTAGATCAGCTGCCAGTTCCCGGCCGCCGCGGTGACGCTGCGCTCGTAGCCGACGTAGACGCGCTTGGAGACCTGGCGGCCGAGTGTCACGACGGTCTGCTTCACGTTGTCGGCGTCGGCCTTCTGGCCGACGGCGAAGTCGGTCAGGCCCAGGCGCTTGAGCACCTGGTCGCTGGGCGCCTCGCCTTCGCCGGCCAGCAGCGCCATCGCGGCCTGCTGCAGCAGCGCGGTGTCGGCGCCGCCCACCGTCTCGGGCGCGCGACCCAGCATCAGCCACGAGAGCCTGTCGCTGTCGCTCATGTCGGGGTCGCTCATCAGCTTGACATGCGGCGCCAGCGCGGTGCCGGTGATGGCCACGCCGACGACGATGTCGAGGTTGGGGCGCGTGGCGAGGATATCCAGCCGCGGGTCGCTCACCGGTCCGGTGAACGTGATCTCGCCGCGCGTGACGTCCAGCTTCTGGCCGTAGGCGACGTACTGGCCACCCGCGGTGCGCACGGTGCCGCGCACGGCCAGTGCGCCGTTGGGCGAGGTGATCTGCAGCGCGCCCTTGAGCGTGGTGTCGATGCCGCGGCCGCGCAACTTGAGATGGTCGCCGAGGTCGACGGCCAGGTTGATCTGCGTGGCCCGGCCCGTCCTGGGCACGCTCGCGGCAGCGGCGTCGCCGCTGTCGTCGGCCGGGGGCGCATTCTGATCGATCACCTCGACGTCGCTGTCCAGCGATGGCGCGCCGCCGTTGCTGAGGTCGAACAGGCCTTCGTCGATGCCCAGCTTGCCGTCCACCTTGATCGCCTCGTCGCCCAGTTGCAGCGCGAGATTGCCGCTGGTGACGATCTTGCGGTCGATGCGGCCCAGCAACTGGAATTGATTCGCCTGCAACTGCAGCTTGGCCAGCGGCACCGCGCCCAGGCGCGCGCTGCCGGTCAGGGAGAGCTCGCCTTTGCCGCCCTGCAGGTGGAAGCGTTCGATCCGCGCCTCGTCGCCGGTCAGCCGGATGGCGGCCTCGCCGCCATGGCCGTACACGCCCTCGAGCGCATTGCGGATCGCCAGCTTCGTCACCGTCAGCTCGCCGGTGAGCTGGGGGTCGCCCCAGCGGCCCGACAGCGCGAGATCGGTGTTGAGCTCGCCGGCCAGGCGCCAGCCTGGTGGCAGCCAGGCGCCCCACACGTTGAGGTCCCCGACGTGCGCCTTGACGTTGCCGTGCAGCGGCGAGTCGGCGGTCGGCAGCGACGCGGGCGAGGGCGCCTCGGCCGTCCAGTGGCCGGTGAGCTCGCCCAGGCGGCTGCCGGCGATGTCGGCGTCGGCGGCCCAGTGCAGGCCTTCGGCCTTGACGCTGGCGATCGCGCGCGTGAGGCCCAGCGCCTGTTTCGTCGACGTTGGATCCTGCACGAGATCGGACACGCTCAGGTCACCGCTGGTGCGCGCGACCTGGGCGGCGACGTGCCACTGGCCGTCGAACGCGGCGTGCAGCTGCGCGGTCATCTGCAGGTCGCCGTGCCAGCCCAGGTCGGGCTGCGCGCGTGCCAGCAGTTGCGCCACCGAAAATGACGCCAGCGCCGCGTCGACCGACCAGCGTGCGCCCGCGCCCGGTGTCGCGGGCGCTGTCCAGAACGAGGGCTGCCAGTTCAGCGCGAGGCCGGCGAACTCCGCGCCGCCAGCGCCCACGCGCAGCGTCTGCCAATCGCCCGCGGCGTCGCGCGACAGGCTCAGGTCGACCGGCTTGACGTGCACCCAGTTCGGATTGACGACCGTCGGCGCGGAGGCCTGCGTGCCGGGTGGCGTCGCGGCGTCGGCCTCGTTGGCGGCGTGCAGGTCGAATTGCGCGAGATGGCCTTGCCACGCCGGCCTGTCGACGGCCTCCGGCTGCCAAAGGCCCTGCAGCAAGACATCGAGCCGCGTTGCGTTGGCCTTGCCGATGTTGGCCAGGTGCGCGACCCAGGTCGGCGGACTGACCGGCGCCTCGCCCTGCAGCTGCAGCTGGTGCCGGGCCAGCGTGCCCGACAGCGTCGCCTGCGCGTGCGCGATGCGTGCGACGCCCATCTGGCCGTCGACCAGCGTGATGACGCCATCCAGCGGCGCCTGCAGATCGCTGCTGCCATGCACGTTCCACTGCAGCTTGGCGAGTTTGAACTGCGGGCCGACCCAGTCGCTCAGCTCGCCCTGCGTCACGATGCGCAGCGGCGCGGATTCGCCACGACGCGCGTGCGTGCTGTCCGCGATCGCAAGACGACCGCCGGTGATCTGCAGGTCCAGCTTGGCGGATCCATGCGTGGGCCAGGCGCCGCGGTCGCCCGCCGGTTCGCTCGCGCGCGCCGCCGAGGCTGCCGATGCCGCGACTGCCGGCACCAGGGCCCGCGCATCATCCGTCTTGCCGCCGGTGGCGACCTTGGTGGCGGCCTTGGCGATCAGCTGGCCAGGAATCGTCTTCGTCTCGGCCATCGCGTCGACGGCCGAGGCCGCGGCGACCGCCGGCGAGGCCGTGCGCGTGCGGGCGCCCGGCGGGGCCAGCAGTTGCAGCGCCGGCGCGTCGACGCTCAGGTGCAACTGGTCGATCACCGCCAGCGCGTCGGCGCTGGCGTTGCCGGGGCTGATCGCGCCGTCGACGTGCGCCTGGTTGCCGCCGCTATGCACTTCGGCCGCGACCGACCACGGCACGCCGAGCGCGTCCACGGTGGCCTTGCCGTCGAGCGCGAGGCCGGCCAGCAGGCTGTCGGCCAGCACGAGCTCCGCCTTCGCGCGCACGCCGGCCAGGCCTTGCCAGCTTGCCGGTGCATTGGCGAGCTGCAGCGTCAACGCGCCATTGAGCAGGTTGGGGCCGTCGCGCAGCGGGCCCGAATCGGCCAGCCGCCACCAGGCGCCCGGATCGAGCTGCGTCCACTGCGCGTGCGCGTCGCCTTGCCATGTACCGTTCTTGGCGCGGCTGACGGCGCCGGTGGCGGTCAAGCTGGCGGCGCCCGCCTTCAGGTCGAACTTGTCGAGTTGCAGCGCGTCGGCGCGCAGCAGGGCGTCGAGCTGCAACGCCATCGGCGGCAGGACGACGGCGTTCTTCGCGGCGGGCGCCGGTGCGGTGCCAGCGAGGCGGCCGGTGACATGGGCGACGACAGCGCCGAACGAGGCGCTGGCGGCGGGTGTCGCGGCCTTCGCCGACGACGGTGCGGAGGCCGCAACCGCGCCGCCCCACAGGGATGCGGGCGCCGGCAGATGGTCGAGCTCGGCGCGCAGCGGACCGCTGATGCGCCAGGCGCCCAGATGCGCGTCGAGGCGCGCCGGCTGCACCTGGTCGAGATCGAGTTGTACCTGGGCGTGGCCGCCTTCCCAGCGACCTTGCGCGCGCAGCTCGCCGCCCGCGCCCTTGTCGTCGGCCAGCACGAGGCGCAAGGACGGGATCGCGATGAACTCGCCGTTCCAGGGCGCCTCGAGGTGAGCCGTCAGCGACGAGAACGGCAGGCCGCCGGCCGACCACGCCGCAGGCGCGAGATTGCGCAGGTCGGCGGCTAGCGCCGCGGGCTTGCTGGTGGCGATGCGCAGTTCACCCTGCAGTCGCGTGATCGGCGCGCGATCGGAGAGGGCGCGCAGGTCCAGCTCGGTCGTCTTGAGCAGCACCGCGCTGACCGGCAGCGCAGCGAATGGCGTCACGTGCGCGCTCGCGCTCGCCTGCGGCGCCGCGCGCCCCGCGCGTACCTCGCCACGCAACTGGGCGACGACGTCGAAGCCCGCGAGCGGGCCACGCAGCGTGGCGCTCGCGGCCCAGTGCGGCGGCGCAGCGGACGCGGTCGACGCCGCCGACGCCGCCGGCAGGGCGGCCTGCGGCGCATCGTGCGCCGCGAGCGTGACGTCGAGTCCGAGCGGCGCGTCGGTCTGCGCGATCACGCTGGCCTCGGCCTGCACGCGTTCCCAGGCGAAGCGCAGGTGGTCGATGCGGTGCAGCTTGCCGCCTTCGGCGCCGATGGCCAGCGCGGCCTGCACGTCGCGCAGCGGTGCGCTGTCGGCGATCACCAGCGACGCGACGCGCAGGCTGGCGACGTCGAGCGCGACCGGGCTGCGCAGCGAGGTCGGCGCGGTGGCGGGGCCGTTGGCCGGTGTCCTGGACGGCAGCGGCGCGATGCGCACGGCGTCGGCGTCCCAGGCCGTGAACGACGCGCCGATCCACGCGCCCGGATGCGGATGCCAGTGCAGGTCGAGACCGGTGACGTGCAGGTTGGTGACGTCCACCTGCACGCTGGACTCCAGCGCGCGCAGCGAGCCGATGCGCAGGTCGCCGCCGCCGAACGAGCCCTGCACGTCGACCACCGTGAGGCCTGGCACGTGCTGCAGCAGCCAGCGCGTGCCGCCCTCGCTGCGCCATAACGCGCCGCCAATGGCGACGCACACGCCGGCGGTGACCGCGGCGGCGGCCGCCGCCATCGAGGCGACGCGGGCGACGCGTTGCCACGCCGGCCGCTGCGCGGGCGCGGCGGGCGTGGTCGGTTGGTCGTCGGCGGGCTCGGTCATCGCGCCCTCAGAAAGCCACGCCGACGCTGAGGTCGAGCCGGCCACGGTGGATGTTGTCCGGATACGACCAGTCGATGTTCAACGGCCCGACCGGGCTGCGCCAGCGCACGCCCACGCCGTAGCCCAACACCATCGTGAGGTCGCTGAAACGCTTCGCGGCGTTGCCGGCATCGGCGAACACGGCCCACCAGACGGACGGCAACGACGCGGTGAACGGATGCGCCACCTCGACGCTGGTGGTGATCAGCGAGTTGCCGCCGACCACGGCGCCGTCGCGGTTCAGCGGTGCCAGCGAACGCCATTCGTAGCCGCGGACCGACTGCTCGCCCCCGGCACGCCATTGCTCGGCGTCGGGCATCGGTACCTTGGAGCTGACGACGATCTGGCCCAGTTCCAGCCGGACCTGGCCGTAGAACGACTGCGGTAGCGGCCAGTACTCGGTGATGCGTCCGTAGAGCCGGGTGTACGGGCCGTACGCGGAAGGGCCGAAAGCCGAAGCCGGGCCGCCCGCCCAGCCCACGCCCAACTGCCCCGACAAGCTGTAGCCGTCGGTGGGCAGGATGACGCTGTCGACGTTGCGCCAGACGTTGGCCTGGTTCAACGACAGTGCGCGTGCATCGACGCAGTCGTCGCCCACGGTCGGATCCGTCACCGGGCCGACGAACGTCGAGGCCTTCGGCGTGCACTGGATCGAACGCTCGAACTGCACATAGGTCATGCGATCGAGCGCGTTGCTGTTCTGCGTGCGGCCGAAACGGATGTAGCCGGCCTTCACGTCGTCGCCGGTGGACAGGATCCGGCTCACGCTGGCGCCGACGAGCCAGCTGTGGAAGCTCTCGGCCGGATGGGTGACGAGCGAGCCGTCCCATTCCTGGATCTGGCGGCCCCACTGCAGCTTGTTGCTGGCGGTGACGGGCAGGCCGAACGCCTTGCGATCGATGTGTTCCAGCGTGATGCGCGCCTTGCTGAGGGAGTTGTAGCCGAGGGCCACCGTGGCCTGCTGCAGCGACTGCTCGTGCACGCGCACCGTGACGGTGGCGTGCGCGGCCTGCACCGGATCGGGGTCGTAGATCACGGTGACCTGGTCGAACAGGCCGGTCTTCTGCAGCCGATCCTGGTAGTCGATGAGCCGGGTCTGGGTCAGCGGCGTGCCTGGCCCGAAGCCGGCGAGCAGTTTCACGTTGCGTTCGGGCTGGCGCTCGGTGCCTTCGACGACGAGGTCGCCCGCCAGGAAGCGCGGGCCGGTGTCGGCGACCAGGAACAGGCGCGCCTTGTTCGTGGCAGGATCGACCTGCGCCGCGGTGGCGGTCCAGATCGCGGCGGCGTAGCCCTCGTTGCGCAACGCGGACAGCGTCTGCGCCTTCGCGCCGTCCCAGTTGCCGTTGCGAAAGACCTGGCCCTTCTGCAGCTCCCACTCGTCGCGCAGCGTCGACTCGAGATCGAGCGCCTTGGTGTCGCCCTTCTCGGCCTGGCGTGCCAGCTCGCCGTCGAACTCGAGCGTGAAACGGCCGACGGTGGCCGGCTCGCCGGGCACCAGCTTGACGAGGATGCGATGCGCGTCGGCCGGGTCCGCGGCGACGGTCACCTCGGCGCGGAAGAAGCCTTCGGTCTGCGCGAGTGCGCGGCCTTGCGCCGGTGCGGCGGCGACCAGGCGCGCCCATTCGATGTCGTCGGGACTGTCATCTTCGGCGAGGCGGGCGGCGCGTTCGATGTCGAGGTTCTTCTCCAGCAGCGCCTTGAACGGCGCGGGGGCATCGACCACCAGCTCGCGCGTGGCCGCGAGCGCGCCGGTGCTCCACGCGAGCGCGCCCGCGCAGGCCAGCGTCAGCGCATGCCGACCCGCGCGAGCCCCCGCGCGTGGCCGCGGGGCCGACAGACGCTGGACAAGACCGCGCGAGCCGTCCGCTGCCGTCATTTCGTCAGGAGACGCATCGCGCCCTCCAACCCTTGCAGGGTCAGCGGGAACATGCGGTTGCTGACGAGCTGCTCGATCAGCGAGATGCTTTGCCGGTATTGCCAGACGCCTTGCGGCTCGGGATTGATCCAGCAGTGCTTGGGGAACGCATGCGTGAGGCGCTGGATCCACTCGGCGCCGGCTTCGGCGTTGTTGTATTCGACGCTGCCGCCCGGCTGCAGGATCTCGTAGGGGCTCATCGTGGCGTCGCCGATGAAGATCAGCCGGTAATCCTTGTTGTACTTCCGGATCACGTCCCACGTGGCGTGCTTCTCCGCGAAGCGGCGGCGGTTGTTCTTCCACACGAAGTCGTAGACGCAGTTGTGGAAGTAGTAGAACTCGAGGTGCTTGAACTCGCCCTTGGCGGCGGAGAACAGCTCCTCCACGCGGTGGATGTGTTCGTCCATGGTGCCGCCGACGTCCATCAGCAGCAGCACCTTCACCTTGTTGTGGCGCTCCGGCACCATCCGGATGTCGAGCATGCCGGCCGCGGCGGCCGTGGCGTGGATGGTGGCGTCCAGCGCCAGCTCCTCCGCGGAGCCTTCGCGCGCGAACCGGCGCAGGCGCCGCAGCGCCACCTTGATGTTGCGGGTGCCCAGCTCCAGCGTGTCGTCGTAGTCGCGGTAGGCGCGCTGCTCCCACACCTTGACCGCGCTCTTGTTCTTGCCGGCACCGCCGATGCGCACGCCCTGCGGGTTGTAGCCGCCGTGTCCGAACGGCGACGTGCCGCCGGTGCCGATCCACTTGCTGCCGCCTTCGTGGCGGCCCTTCTGTTCTTCCAGGCGCTGCTGCAGCGTCTTCATCAGCTCGTCCCAGCCCATGGCCGAGATCGCCGCCTTCTGCTCGGGCGTGAGCTCGCGCTCGATCAGCTGGCGCAACCAGTCCTCCGGGATCTCCTTGGAATCGGTGAGCTTGGCCACGCCGTTGAAGAAGGCGCCGAACGCCTTGTCGAAGCGGTCGAAGTGCGCCTCGTCCTTGACCAGCGTGATGCGGGCCAGGAAGTAGAAGTCGTCGATCGACGGGCCGATCACGCCGGCCTTCAGGGCCTCCAGCAGCGTGAGGTATTCCTTGACCGAGACGGGCAGCTTGGCTTCGCGCAGCGTGTAGAAGAAGGGAATCAGCATGGCGGAGAACGGGCTGGTGCGGCCGGGCAGGAAGGGAACTTCGTGCGCGGGGACGCCTGATTCGTGAAGGGTATCACCGTTGCACGCCCCGGGTCGGTGCCGACCTCAAGGACCGCCCGGACTTGCCGATGACCAGTAATGCACCGCTTCGGAGCAGTTTCTCGAGCGTTCGCCCCGGCGGCGGTTGCGCAGAATCCGCCACAGGTCCGTCAGAGACCACGCAGGGCATTTCTATTTCTGGAGACAGTCGATGAGTTTTCTCAGCCACTGGCGCATCGGGCGTCGCTTGAGTCTGGCGTTTGCGATCGTGGTCGCGTTGACCGTCGTCTCCGCGGCGTTCACCGAGATCCGGTTGCAGGATATCCAGGGCCTGTCGCACGAGATCACCAGCGTGCAGGCCGAGCGCACGTCGCTGGCGTACCGCTGGCGCCAGAACGTGGCCGTCAACGGCAGCCGCTCGGCCATGCTGGCGATGATCACGGACGCCACCCTGGCCGAGCCGCTGAAGGAAAAGGTCAAGGCCAGCAGCGCCGAGACGGCCACGATCCAGAAGCGCTTCGCGGAACTCGAGAAGACCCCCGAGGGCCTCGCGATCCAGGCCAGGATTGCCGAGATTCGCGGGCGCTACCTGTCGACGCGCGAGGCGCTCGCCAAGGCCGCCGAAGGCGGCTCGTCGATCGCCGCAGCGATCGCCAAGGGCCAGGCCACCAACGATTTCAACGCTGTCTGCGACGAGTACCTCGCGATGGGCGACAAGCTGCTCGCCTACGAGCAGCGCCGCGCCGAGACCGACGGTGCCGCCATCGCCTCCGCAGTCACGGCCACCAGCGTCGTAGGGCTCGCCTGCGCCGCCGTCAGCGTGCTGTGCTCCATCGCGCTCGGCTTCCTGCTGACGCGCAGCATCGTCGTCCCTGTGCAAGCCGCGCAGAAGGCGGCTGACCGCATCGCTGCGGGCGACCTCACCGGCAACTGTCGCGTGGTGGGCACCGACGAATCGGCGCAGCTGGCCACGTCGCTGGGCAAGATGCAGGACTCGCTGACGCGCATCGTGCGCGAGATCCGCAGCTCCACCGAACAGATCCAGGTCGCCAGCACCGAAGTGGCCAGCGGCAACCAGGACCTGAGCGTGCGTACCGAGCAGACCGCCGGCAGCCTGCAGCAGGCCGCCAGCTCGATGGACGAGCTCAACAGCACCATGCGTCACAGCGCCGACGCCGCCATCCAGGCCCACGGCCTGGCCAACTCGGCCTCCGAGATCGCCACCCGCGGCGGCAAGGTGGTGTCGCAGGTGGTGACCACGATGGACGAGATCAACGCGTCGTCGAAGAAGATCTCCGACATCATCGGCGTGATCGACGGCATCGCGTTCCAGACCAACATCCTCGCGCTGAACGCCGCGGTCGAAGCCGCGCGTGCGGGCGAACAGGGCCGCGGCTTCGCCGTCGTCGCGAGCGAAGTGCGTTCGCTGGCGCAACGCTCGGCGCAGGCCGCCAAGGAAATCAAGACGCTGATCGGCGCATCGGTGGACAAGGTCGAGAGTGGCGCGCGCCTGGTGCAGGATGCGGGCACGACGATGCAGGAGATCGTCAGCGCGGTGCGCCGCGTGAGCGACGTGCTGGGCGAGATCACCACCGCCGCCAGCGAGCAGGCCGGCGGCATCCAGCTGGTCAACGACGCCGTCAACAACGTCGACCAGATGACGCAGCAGAATGCGGCGCTCGTCGAGGAGTCGGCAGCGGCGGCGGAATCGATGCGGGACCAGGCGGGCAAGCTGGCCAGGACGGTCGAGCAGTTCCGGACGCACTAGACCGATTCGGCCTTGCCAAGCGAAAGGCGCGCGACCGGGAGGTCACGCGCCTTTTGTGTCGGGTGCGATGCTGCCCGACTTCGATTTCGGGGCACGCGTCTGTTCGATCGTCTCGTTCTCCAGTCGCACGATGACAGAATCGCCATGTGCCGCGTGCATCGCGCCGCCCCAACTCCGATTCGATCATGTCTCCCACCACGCTCCTGCTTCTGCAACTGATCGTCGTCCTCGTGGTCGCGCGGGCCTGCAGCTGGCTCGCGAACCGGCTCGGACAACCGGGCGTCGTCGGAGAGATGGCGGCCGGGGTCGTCCTGGGCCCCATCGTGCTGGGTGCGCTGGCTCCGAAGGCGCACGCCGCGATCTTCTCGGCCAGCTCGCTGGCCGGACTGTCGGCGTTGTCGACCTTCGGCCTGGTGCTGTTCATGTTCATCATCGGCCTCGAGTTGCGCTGGCCCGATGGCGTGCGCGCGCAAATTCGCGCCGCCACGTCGGTCGGCGTGGCCAGCGTGATTGCGCCGCTCGTGCTCGGCCTGGCCATTTCACCGCTGCTGTACCCGCGCCTGGCGCCGGCCAACGTCAAGTTCTGGCCGTTCGCCCTGTTCATGGGGGCCGCGTTGTCGATCACCGCGTTTCCGGTCATGGCCCGCATCCTCAAGGACCGCGGCATGACACGGACGCGTTTCGGACAGCTCTCGCTCAGCGCGGCCGCCATCGTCGATGCGATCGCCTGGGTGCTGCTGGCCTTCGTCATCGCGCTCGCCGGTGCGGGCGACGGCTGGCTGGGCCTGGCCCGGACCGGCCTGGGCGTGGTCGCGTTGCTGGCCTTCGTGTTCCTGGTGCTCAAGCCCTTGTACGCCTGGCTGCTTCGAACGCATGCGGCCGACGGCGAGCCGACGACGACGGTGCTGGCGGCGTTGATGATAGGACTGCTCGTGTGCGCGATGCTCACCGAGTGGATGCACCTGCATGCGGTGTTCGGCGCCTTCCTGTTCGGCGCCGGCCTGCCGCGCGACGACCGCCTGCTGCGGTCGCTGGTGCAACGCGTCGAGCCGATCTCGATGGTCGTGCTGATGCCCCTGTTCTTCGCGCTGGCCGGCCTGGCGACGACCGGGGGCGCCTTCTCGGCCGCAGGGCTGGGTGCGATCGCGCTCATCGTCGCTGTCTCGGCGGTCGGAAAGATTGCCGGAGGAGCGCTTGGCGCGCGGGCCTGCGGCTATGGCTGGCGCGACAGCCTGTCGACTGGCGCGCTGATGAACTCGCGCGGCCTGATGGAGCTGATCGTGATGAAGATCGGCCTCGACGCCGGCCTGATCGGGCACGAGATGTTCACCATGCTGCTGATCATGGCGCTCGTCACCACGGCCATGGCCAGCCCGATGGTGAGCTGGTTCTCCGGATTGCGCGCGCCGGTGCGCCCGACCTCTCCCGTTGAAGGCGATTCAGGCGCCAGCGCCCGCGGCGACCTCGCCTGACAGCTCGCGCAGATACGCCCAGGGATAGATGCCCCGGTCGTGGCCGTCGCTGAAGTGCAGCTGGATGGCGTAGTGGCCGACAGGCAGGGCATCGACCAGGGTCGGCGGCACCGCGGTCGACGCGGGCTCGCCGCGCAGGCGTGCCGATTGGCACGGGGCGCAACGGCAGCGCGCGCGCAAGACTGCTGCCGAGACCGCCGACTCGCCGTCGCTCCAGTGCAGCGTCAGCGCGTGCGGAGCCAGGGCCAGCGACAAGGGCGCTACGGCGCCGGTCATGCCGACACCGACGTCGTGGCCACGAGCGCCAACCTGGCCAGCGCCAGGCGCGCCGTCTTGCGTACCTCGGGATCGGGATCGGCCGCGGCCACCTCGAGCGCCGGCACGGCTGCCAGCGCCCCGATCTCGCCGAGGGCGACGGCCGCTTCCTTGCGCAGGTTGCCCATG
>Ga0302314_10005402_pt1 | contig 23308 bp, 15 predicted proteins | sample III_Palsa_N2_3_FD_200533 | JGI IMG/M metagenome (GOLD analysis project Ga0302314, IMG submission 200533) | Peat permafrost microbial communities from Stordalen Mire near Abisko, Sweden - III_Palsa_N2_3 | ecosystem: Environmental > Terrestrial > Soil > Palsa > Peat permafrost | place: Sweden... | reverse complement strand
CGGCACGCCGGCGGGCGAGACCCTGATCGTCACGCGCGGCCGGCATCGCCTGCTGCAGCTGCGCGACCAGCATTTCGAGCTGAACTATCAGCATCCCGACGGCGCACCCGAGCTCATCGTCACCGGCTGGTCGGGCGGCGCCCATTGCTGCTACACGCTGCATGTCCTGAGCCTGGCCAAGCCGCTGCAGCATCAGGCGATCCCGGTCGACGACAATGACGAGGTCGGATTTATCGACCAGGACGGTGCCCCGCCGCTGCTGCAATTCGGCGATTTCGACTTCGCCTATTGGCATGCCGCCTTTGTCGACAGCCCGGCGCCGCGCCTGATCCTGCGCTACGACCCGGTGCAGCGGCGCTACCGGGCCGATTTCGCGGCGGTGCACCAGGATCCGCCCGACGCGGCGGCGCTCCAGGCGCTGGTCGCCAAGCCGCAGGCGCCGCTCTGGGGTCCGATGCTCGACCTGATCTATAGCGGCAACGCCCCGGCGGCGCGGCAGCTGCTCGATCTCGCCTGGCCGGACGGGCGGCCGGGCAAGGAGCGCTTCCTCGCCTGCTTTACCCGGCAGCTGCGCAGTGGCCGGCTCTGGCAGATGTTCGGGCTCGGCGCCGGCTTTGCCGCCGAGGCCGATTTCCCGCCCAAGCCAATTACGGCAAAGGCCTGTCAGGGCGATTTGTGACGGGACTCGACGCCGCCAGCAGCCCGGCGATCCGTGCCACCCCCGGGCCGAAGCCGAAATCGCGGGCGACGCGGGCAGCACCGGCGGCACCCAGGCGCCGGCGCAAATCCCGATCGCCGATCAGCCGGGCCAGTGCCGCGGCCAGCGCCGGCACGTCGCCCGGTTCGACCAGCAGCCCGGTGACCTCCGCCTCGATCAGCTCGGGCACGGCCGAGACCCGGGTCGACAGGCAGGCGAGGCCCTGGCTCTGCGCCTCCAGCAGCACATTGGGCAGCCCGTCGCGGTCGCCGTCACCGGCGACCCGGCTGGCCAGCGCGAAGAGATCGGCTTCGCGATAGGCCGCCAGCACCGCCTCCTGCGGCTGAGCACCGCGCCACGCGATGCGGGTGGCGAGGCCGAGGGCAGCCGCCTGGGCCCGGAGCGCCTCGGCCAGCACACCGCCGCCGATATGGACGAGCCGCCAGTCGAGCCCGGCCGGAAGCAGCGCCAAGGCGGCCAGCAGATCGGCATGGCCCTTCTTCTCGACCGCGCGCCCGACCGACAGGATCGTCACCGGCCCGCCCGCGTCGTTGCGCATCGGCGGCGCCGGAAACCGCGCCGGGTCGAGTCCGTGATAGGCCAGCAGCACCGGCCGATCATGCGGCGCCAGGCGCGCGAGCCGGGCCTGGCCGGCCGCACTGCAGGTGACGGCCCAGGCCGCCCCGGCCAGCTTCTCCGCGATTTCCCAATCCGGCGTGGTCCAGATATCCTTGGCATGGGCCGAGACGGCCCAGTCGAGCCCCAGCAAGGCGGCGGCATAGCGCGCCACCGAGGCCGGGGTGTGCAGGAAATGAGCATAGAGCAGGCCCAAGCCCGGATCGGCCTCCGCCGCCAGCACCAGCGCCTGGCCGAAGCGGCGGATCCTGTTGCGGGTCGGATCGCGGGCGAAATCGGCGCGGAACAGGCGCCAGGCCCGGCGCCAGGCCGGGCGGCGCCAGGCCAGCCAGGCTGCGCGCAGCACGCGTCCCGGCGCCTCATGCAGATATTCCGGCAAATAGAGCACCGAGGCCCGGATCTCGCGATGCACCGGATGGGTGGCAACCTCGGTCGGCCGGCGCAGTGAAATCAGCTGCAAGGTGAGGCCGCGCGCCTCGAGCCCGGCCAGTTCCTGGGCGATGAAGCTCTCTGACAGGCGCGGCCAGCCTTTCAGCACCACGCCGATCATGCGCCGACCAGTGCGCGCACCCGTTCGACGACGCGGTCGAGCCCGTCGAGCAGCCCTGCCGGCAGCCGGCTCGACGGCAAGGGCTGAGCCGGCAAGCCGCGCAAGGCCGCCGCCATCACCGCCGGATCGCGCGGTGCATCACCCGGCAGATGCCGCGCCAGCCCCAGCTCGGCCGCCCGCTCGGCGCGCAGCGACTGCTCCAGTCGCGGCACCACCCGGGGCACCAGCAGCGCCGGCCGGTCGAAGGACAGGATCTCGCAAAACGTATTATAGCCGCCCATGGCGACCACCCCGGCGGCATCGCGCATCAGGGTTTCCAAGGCCGCATCGAAGGTGATCGCGTGCAGCCGCTTATCCCGGCGCAGCCGGGCCAGAAACAAGTCGCGCTCGGCCGCCGGCATGAAGGGCCCGAACACCAGCAGCGCCGGCCAGGGCAGCCCGGGATCGCTTTCATAAGCCGCGATCACCCAGTCGATCAGCGCCGCCCCGTCGCCGCCACCACCCGGCGTCACCAGCAGATAGGGTGCGGGCAGATTGGGCAGTGCTGCCCCGGGCTCCTCGCCCGCGACCCGGCGCAGATAGCCGGTATAGCTGAGCTTGGCCGCGACCGATTCCGGCACGTCGAGCCCGGCCAGCGGCTCGCAGATCCCGGCCCGGCCATAGACCCAGATCTCGTCATAAAGCGCATCGAGCGCCGGCATCACCTGCTTGCGCGCCCATTCCGCCTGCAGGGCTGCCGGCTCGTCCATGATGTCGCGCAAGCCCAGCACGGCTTTGCGCCCGCGCGCCCGCATCAGCTCCAGCACCGGCCGGATCTCACCGCGCAGGCCCAGCGGCTCCTTGTCGACGATCAGCAGATCGGGATCGAACACCTCGGCCGTGTGCCGCATGATCGAGGCGCGCATGGACAGCGTCTCCTCGACCGCGAAAGGCAATCCCAGCGAGGTATAGGCGCCGTCGCTGAGCTTGATCACGCCCGGCACGCGCACGAAATCTACGCGCGGCCGAAACGCGAAACTGCCGATGATCGGCGAGCCGGACAGGATCAGCACCGAGAGATCCGGCACGGCATCGACCAGCGCATGGGCAATGGTCCGGCACCGGCGCAAATGGCCGAGGCCCATGCTGTCATGGCTGTAGATCAGGACGCGCTTGTGGCGGTGAGGATGAACCATGGGACCCGAGAGGTGGCCGGCGCGGGGGAGGGTGGCACAGCGGGGGCGGTTGGGGTATGGGGAATTTATGGGGGTGGGGCGAGCGGGCGGTGGACCCCAGTGGTTTCGAGTAAACGGAAGCATCCCTTTCCTGCAACAGTAGTTGGTCCGCTCTGCGCCAGCGAGAAACACTCATTGGCGTTGCCGCGAGAATCAGCGACATTGGTTGCAAGAGTGCGTGCTGAAACGAATGCGGCGCGAAAGCCGGCTTCGCACGCATCGTATTGGATCTTGTCATCCCCGAGTGGCGCCGGTTTCGCCAGGCCATCTGGGAAATGTCGTTTCAGGACTTTCGGCTGGCGAAGGGGGCGCTCGAATGGGGTATGAGGTCCATGTAACGCGGCGAGAGCTGTGGTGGGACGAGGACGGCCCCGAAATCGCACTTGAGGAATGGGTCGACCTTGTTCGTGAAGATCAGGAATTGCGGCTGGACGGTTTCGCGGAGGCGCGCACGCCTGCAGGCGCAACGATACGGATTGATGATCCGAGCATGACGGTGTGGACTGGTTTTTCAGGCCATGACGCTAACGGCGTCACGGTTTGGCTGATGCATTCGCACGGCCGTATTGTGGCCAAGAACCCCCATCCCGAGATTCTGCAGAAGCTTTGGCAGATAGCACAAACGCTATCCGCTCGTGTCCAGGGAGACGACGGCGAGTTTTATGGGCCTGACGGGGAAATGCTCGTGGATCCGGTCGCGGTCGAGGATCTCCCAGGCCATGTCATTGGGGAAGAGGGGCCTACCCCGAAGCCGAGCGGCAAGCCGTGGTGGCGGTTTTGGTGAGACTAGGCATGACGATCGAGGTGAAGCATCTGATAGCCGGCGCATCACAGCAAATCGGGGGAGACTATGGCCAACGAGGAGTTCGAAAGTCTTTCGAAGATGTATGACTACTATATAGACTATATTCGTCACGAGAACGAATTAATCAGTCAGCGAACGGGTCGATTCATAGCCCTTCAATCCGTGTTAATTGCCAGCATCAGCATTTCGATAAGATATCAAACCCAGGACAAGCCGCCATCAGCAACATTGGAACAGCTACCCCACTTTTCGGACCTGAACATAATCTTCGTAGTCTTCGTAGCTATGGTCTGTGCTATCGGGATCTTTTCAAGTGCGGTCGGATGGCGGGCCATAAGCGCGGCACGGGAATCTCAATACCGGACCAATGCGAGCTGGATCGAGAACGGCTTTTATGAAAGAGCGAGACTTGCTCACTTGCCGGAATTGATGGGCGGCGGCTCAAACAGAAACGCTGGCCTATCCGTCTCTAAGGCCCCAGATCGGCAAGGTGGTACGTTTTCGCTACATCTTCCGATAATATTCGTTATATTTTGGATGATCCCACTTCTCGGACTTCTATTACTATGGATTTACAGATCCTAACACCGGAGGCTTTATATTGCTGGAGATTTTAGGCGCGCTTGGGCGCCGAGCGCTTGGCGGTGTGCTCGGTAAACATCGCCTCGATCTCTCGGCGCATCTCGTCCCGGGAAGCCGTCCGGCCGGCCTTCAGATCGTCCGAACCATCGTTGAGCATATGCTCGAGGCGGTCGAGTTCTTCCCGATATTCCCCGGAACGCTCGGCGGGTGGGCTGTCGACTTCATGCATTGCACTCTCCTCGCTGGGAACATGGGTGATTCCACCGTTTGCCACAAGACGGCGACACCGGCTTGAAATCTGCCTTCGAGCAGGATGATGCCCGTTCGCCGATCGGGCGGGCTGTAAAAATCAACCACCAAGCACACCAAGCACACCAAGGCACGGAAGTCGTCGGGCTTTATCCGGTGGAATTTTAGCCCGCCTCTGCTCCGGACGTTTGCCCTTCTTGGTGTCCCTGGTGTGCTTTGTGGTAAATTCCTTCACCCGATTGGCCGGGCGGGAACGGTTAGTGGGTGTCGCAGATCTTTCCGAGTCGCACGTGAACAAAGCGCATTTGTTCTTGGCCTACCCGCTCCATGTTGCTACATTCCGCCCATGAGCACAACGCACCCGACCCACCCCCAGGCCGAGCCGGCCGCAAACGGTCCCGCGAGGGATTGGGCGGCACGCTGCGCGCCGGATCCGGCGCCCGAGCGGATCGAGCGGCACCGGACGGTGCTGGAGGAACTGACCGAGATGACCATGGCGGTGGGCCGCACGACCGTCCGCACCGCCGCGGCCGAAGCCGCCATCGCCGAGAAAGCCGCCGCCTCCGCCGAGGCCTCTGCAACGCCGCCGGTCATCACGCCGAGCAGAGCGGCGCTGGCCATGACCCGCATCGCCCATTCGGTGCGCATGACCCTGATGCTCGAAACCAAATTCGACGAGGATTACCGCGCCCGGCTCTTGCGCGAACAGGCCGGGCAACCCGTGTTGCCGGGGGCAGCGACGTCGCCCGCGGCCGCCGCAGCGGACCGGCAGGCCCAGAACGAGGCCGCGGCCCAGCATCAGCGCCGGAAGCGCAACAAGGCCAAGGCACGGCGGATCATCGCCGAGGTGATCGAGCGCGGCGAACATGACGAGCGCCCCGAAAGGCTGCACGGCATGCTCGAAGACCGGTTCGACCAGAACGACGAATATGCCGATCTCGGCGACCTGCCGCCCGGCGCCATCGCCGCCCATATCGCCCGCGATCTCGGCATGACGCCGAATTGGCGGCAATGGGCCACGGAAGATTGGGCGGCCGACGCTGTCGCGACCAAGGTACGGGCCTGGCCCGGCGACCCGGATCGGGACGAGGAAAAGGCAGACGCGGAGCGCGCGGAAGACGGGCCGTTGCAACCATCGGCCACGGTCCCGTGGCGCAGCGGCGACGGATAACGTCTGCCGCAGGTCGCCGGCGATTTGAAACGCCGGTAAAATTGAGTCGCCGTCGTCGCGGATAACGTGCGGTCACGCACATCAAGAGCCGCGTGACGTGTGGTCTGATCTACCCTATGGTTGCTCGATCGTAGCGGTCTTCTGGGATATCTCCACCATGCTGAGAGCCTTCATCCGGCGCTTGACCAGCGCAGGCATCGTCATGCTCGCGCTCGTCGCGGTCGCTTTCCTGCTGCTCCGTCTGGTGCCCGGCGGCCCTTACAATCCCAATCCGCGGACCACGCCCGAGATCCTGAGCAAACTCGCACTCGCATTTCACCGCGACGAGCCGATCTATGCGCAATTCGGCCGCTATCTCTGGGGCGTGCTGCATCTCGACTTCGGGCCGAGCACCGCTTTCCGGGAGTACGATGCTTCCGCGATCCTCTTTCTCGGTGCGCCGATAACGGTCCAGATCATCGCCTGGTCGCTCATCGGTGCCCTTGTCATCGGCATCCCGCTGGGCAGCATCGCGGCGCGCCGCCCGGGTGCGGTGATCGATAACGGCCTCCTGGTGCTCGGTATGATTGGGCTGGCCGTGCCGGTTTCCGTCGGGGCGATGGCGCTGACCTTCGTGTTTGCGCTCTTGCTGCATTGGCTGCCAGTCGGCGGCTGGGATGGCGGCTGGGCGCACGGGGTTCTGCCCTGTATGGCCCTGACCGTGCCGCTGGCGGCCGCGGTCACGCAGTTGACCCGCCGATTCCTGGCTGACAGGGCGTCAACCGCCGGCGGCGGCGCCAAAGCGTTGACGCGCGGCCAGCTGCTGGCGAGCCTTGCCCATGTCCTCTCCGGGTTCGGCTCCCTGACCGCAATCGCCGTCTTGGGCTCGATCTTGGTCGAACGGGTATTCAGCCTGCCCGGGACGGGTCGATACCTGATGCAGGCGCTAAGCGTTGCCGACTTTGCCGTTGTCGCCGGGACCCTGGTCTTTTATAGCGCGATTGTCGTCCTGGCCGGGCTGCTCGGCGATCTGGGTTGCCTGCTCATCGAGCGCCGGAGCGGAATCACAACCCGCGCCCGGTCGCCGATGGCCGCACCCGCTCTGCCAGCGCCGATCTGGCCGGTCCTTCGCCGCGATCGGTCGGTAATGATCACCGCCTGCGCCGTTATCGCGATGGGTCTGTGCTGCTGGCTCCTGCCGCTCGTCCTGCATTTTGGGCCGGACGATATGGACTATTACGCGACTGCGGCCGCGCCCTCCTGGACCTCCGGCCATCTCCTGGGCACGGACGAGCTCGGTCGGGATCTGCTGGTCAGCTTGCTGATCGGAGCCCGCATCACCCTATTGTTCGGGCTGGCGCCAGCCCTGGTTGCCGCGGCAATCTTGTCGGCGCGGCTTGTCGCCGGCCGACTCTTTCCCCGCTTCGCCCTTGGCGATATCTGGGTCGCCGGCGGATTGCTCAACACGCTGCCGATCCTGATCCTCGCCGGGGTGGTCGAGGCGAAGATTCTCGCCGACCCGCTCGCGAACCTTGTCCTGCCGGCGATCACCACCTGGTTCCTGTTCAAGGCGATACGACACCCCCGGACGCCTATCCTCTTCGCCACCATCGTCGCGATCCCATATCTGATGACCACAGAGGTCTACCTCGCCTTGTTCGGCGTCAGAGTCCAGGAGCCCTTCGTCAGTTTGGGCAGCCTGATTGCGGGCGCTGGCCAGGACATGGAGTTCACGCCTTGGGTAATGATCGCCCCCGTCGTGGCATTGGTGATCGCGGCCGCTTGTGTGGGCTTCATTGGCGAACGGATCGGCGACGTGGTTCGCGTACGGATCATCGCCGCATAGGCACGTTGCGGGGGGCGCCGTCCCGGCCGGAACGAGGCCGGCGCCCCCGCGCCCATCAATTGGCGTTGTCCGACTCCGAACCACCCCGGTTGACATTCCCCCGCCACTCCCTAAGTTTCGCCGGTCCCGCCGATGCCCGGCGGGTCCTGGTATCGAGACAAGGCGACAGGCGCGGTGAACTCCCGGCTCATCCCCCCGACCCGGTTTTTGGAAACGCAGACCGCGATCGGTGCGCTCAGCGAGCGCAGCCGCGGCATTTTTCGCCAGATCGTCGACGCCTATGTCGAGAGCGGCGAGCCGATCGGCTCGCGCACGATTTCGCGCCGGCTTGGCATCGGGTTGTCGCCAGCGACCATCCGCAACACCATGGCCGAACTCGAAGAAGCGGGCTTGCTCTATGCCCCGCACACTTCGGCCGGGCGGCTGCCGACCGAGCAGGGGCTCAGGCTCTTCGTCGATGGGCTGCTCGAAGTCGGGCGCTTGAGCCAGGATGAACGGTCGAATCTGGATGCGCGCTGTGCCGCGGCCGGCCGCTCGCTGCCCAAGATGCTGGAGGAGGCGAGTGCGGCACTCAGCGGCCTGTCGCGCTGCGCCGGGCTGGTGCTGGCACCCAAGACCGAGCGCTCGCTGAAGCATGTCGAGTTCGTCAATCTCGGCCCCGGCCGGGCACTGGTCGTGCTGGTCACCGAATCCGGCATGGTCGAGAACCGCATCATCGAGGTGCCGATCGGCATCCCGGCCTCGGCCCTGGTCATGGCCGGCAATTACCTGTCCTCGCGCGTCGTCGGCCATACGCTCGACGAGGCCAAGGCGGCCTTGGCGGTCGATCTCGATGCCAATCGCGCGGAGCTCGACGAGATCACCGCGCGGCTGGTCGAGGCCGGGCTCGCCACCTGGGCCGCCGACGAGCAGCGCGGCGGTTCGCTGATCGTGCGCGGCCAGGCTAATCTGCTGGAAGACATCAACGCGCTCGAAGATCTTGAGCGCGTGCGCACGCTGTTCGAAATGCTCGAGACCAAGGACGCCATGATGCGCCTGGTCGAAGCCGCCAATCGCGGCGAGGGCGTGCAGATCTTCATCGGCGCCGCCAACCCGCTCTTCGGCGTGGCCGGCTGCTCGGTGGTGATCGCCCCCTACCTCAACAGCCGCGAACAGATCGTCGGCGCCATCGGCGTGATCGGCCCGACCCGGATCAACTATGCCCGGATCATTCCCATGGTGGATTACACCGCCAAGGTGATCGGGCGCTTCATCGGATAGACAGGAAGACCAGATGACCGAGACCCCCGAAACCCCGGACACCGAACAAGAGCTGCCGGAGGGCCCCGAGGCCGAGGCGGCACCCGCAAACGACCGCGAGCCCGAACTCGAAACCGAGGTAGCACGGCTCAAGGACCAGCTGCTGCGGGCTTTGGCCGAGCAGGAGAATGTCCGCCGCCGGGCCCAGCGCGAGCGTGACGACGCGGTCAAATACGCTGCCCAGAAATTCGCGACCGACCTGCTTTCGGTCGCCGATAATCTGCGCCGGGCACTCGACAGCGCGCCGCCGGCCCAGGGTCAGGACGATGCCACCAAGAGCCTGCTGGTCGGCGTCGCCGCGACCGAGCGCGAGCTGCTCGGCGCCTTCGAGAAGCACGGCATCCGCCGGGTCGATCCGATGGGCGAGAAATTCGACCATAATTTGCACCAGGCGATGTTCGAACTCGAAGCCACCGGTAAGCCGGCCGGCACCATCGTCCAGGTCCTGGCGCCGGGCTATGTGCTGCAGGATCGGCTGCTGCGCGCGGCCATGGTCGGCGTCGCCAAAGGCAATGCCCCGGCTCCCGTACCCGAGCCGGGCGCGGAGAAAGACAAGCCCGAGGGTTATCAGCGGGTCGATACGAAGGTCTGACAGGAGTCCGCCGACCCGAGTCCCGGAGCGATTGCGGCGCTTCCGCGGCGGCAGGCAGAGGAAATTGTCACAAAGCATGGGGCTCCGCGCGTTCCGGCCGTTGCAGGGCCGGGACACGCCCCATATATAACGGCCACGGATGGCTTACCCCATCCGATGGTAATTCTCCTGGGGGAACGAGCGGTGCCCCAGCGGGCCGCTATTCCTGCTTACGAAAATGAGGCACACATGAGCAAAGTCATTGGTATCGATCTCGGCACGACCAATTCCTGCGTTGCCGTCATGGAAGGCAAGACCGCCAAGGTCATCGAGAACAGCGAGGGTGCGCGCACCACGCCCTCCATGGTCGCCTTCGCCGAATCCGGCGAGCGTCTGGTCGGTCAGGCCGCCAAGCGCCAGGCCGTGACCAATCCGGAAAATACGCTGTTCGCGATCAAGCGCCTGATCGGCCGCCGCTTCACCGACAATGTCGTGAAGAAGGATATCGACCTCGTCCCCTACAAGATCATCGGCGCCGAGAATGGCGACGCCTGGGTCGAGAGCCGCGGCCAGAAGCTGGCGCCCTCGCAGATCTCCGCCTTCATCCTGCAGAAGATGAAGGAAACCGCCGAAGCCTATCTGGGCGAGACGGTCACCCAGGCAGTCATCACCGTGCCGGCCTATTTCAACGACAGCCAGCGCCAGGCGACCAAGGATGCCGGCAAGATTGCCGGCCTCGACGTGCTGCGCATCATCAACGAGCCGACCGCGGCGGCGCTGGCCTATGGCATGGAGCGCAAGGGCTCGGGCACGATCGCGGTCTATGATCTGGGCGGCGGCACCTTCGACGTCTCGATCCTGGAAATCGGCGATGGCGTGTTCGAGGTGAAGTCGACCAATGGCGACACCTTCCTGGGCGGCGAGGATTTCGACAAGAACATCATCGACTACCTGGCCGACGAGTTCCGCAAGGAGCAGGGCATCGATCTGCGCAAGGACCGGCTGGCGCTGCAGCGTCTGAAGGAAGCGGCGGAAAAGGCCAAGATCGAGCTCAGCTCGTCGATGCAGACCGAGGTCAACCTGCCCTTCATCACGGCCGATGCCGCGGGCCCGAAGCATCTCAACCTCAAGCTCACCCGCGCCAAGCTCGAAAGCCTGGTCGAGGATCTGGTCCAGCGTACGATCGAGCCCTGCAAGGCGGCTTTGCGCGATGCCGGCCTCAAGGCCTCGGAAGTCGACGAAGTCATCCTGGTCGGCGGCATGACCCGCATGCCCAGGATCGCCGAGACCGTGAAGCAGATCTTCGGCCGGGAGCCCAACAAGGGCGTCAACCCGGATGAAGTCGTCGCCATCGGTGCGGCCATCCAGGCCGGTGTGCTCAAGGGCGAGGTCAAGGACGTCCTGCTCCTGGATGTGACGCCGCTGTCGCTCGGTATCGAGACATTGGGCGGCGTGTTCACCCGGCTCATCGACCGCAACACCACGATCCCGACCAAGAAGAGCCAGACCTTCTCGACCGCCGAGGACAACCAGACCGCGGTCACCATCCGCGTGTTCCAGGGCGAGCGCGAAATGGCGGCGGACAACAAGATCCTGGGCCAGTTCGACCTGATCGGGTTGCCGCCGGCGGCGCGCGGGATCCCGCAGATCGAGGTGACCTTCGATATCGACGCCAACGGCATTGTCAATGTCTCGGCCAAGGATAAGGGGACGGGCAAGGAGCAGCAGGTCCGGATCCAGGCCTCGGGCGGCTTGAATGATTCCGAGATCGACAAGATGGTCAAGGACGCCGAACTCCATGCCGCCGAGGACAAGCGCAAGCGCGAGCTGGTCGAGGCGCGCAATCATGGCGAGGGTCTCGCCCATGCCACCGAGCGCACGCTCAGCGAATCGGCCGACAAGATCGCGGCGGCCGACAAGCAGGGTGCCGAGGCGGCGATCGCGGCTTTGCGCGAGGTTCTGCCCGGCGAAGACGTCGAGGCGATCAAGGCGAAGACCGACGCGCTGACCCAGGTCTCGATGAAGATCGGCGAGGGCATCTACAAGGCGGCCCAGTCGGACGGTGCCCAGGCGGCACCGGGCGGCGAGGCCGGGGCACAGACGAGCGAGACCGCCGAAGACGGTGCCAAGGTCGTCGACGCCGACTTCGAAGAAGTCGACGAGCGCAAGAAGGGCCAGTCGGCCTGACCGCCGTTCGAGAGATGAAGTAGGAAGCCGCGCCCGGGCCTTGCTCTCACCAGCAATGTCCGGGCGTCGTTGCGTCGGGAAAAAACGATGGCGAAGCAAGATTTCTACGAGATGCTCGGCGTGGCGCGCGGTGCGTCGGCGGATGATTTGAAGAAGGCCTATCGCAAGCTGGCCATGCAGTTCCACCCGGACCGCAATCCGGGCGACAAGGCGGCCGAACACAAGTTCAAGGAAATCAGCGAGGCCTATGACGTCCTCAAGGACGATCAGAAGCGCGCCGCCTATGACCGCTTCGGTCATGCCGCCTTCGAGAATGGCGGCGGCGGCCGGCCCGCCGGCGCCGGCGATTTCGGCTTCGCCTCGGGTTTTGCCGATATTTTCGACGAGATGTTCGGCGATTTCGTCGGCGGCCGGCGCGGCCAGACCAATGCCCGCGGCAGCGACCTGCGCTACAACCTCGAAGTCAGCCTGGAAGAGGCCTTCAAGGGTTCGACCGCGCAGATCCGCGTGCCGACCTCGGTCAGCTGCGAGCAGTGCAAGGGTGCGGGCAGCGAGGCCGGGTCGCGGCCCGTGACCTGCTCGACCTGCGCCGGCGCCGGCAAAGTCCGCGCCCAGCAGGGCTTCTTCACCATCGAGCGGACCTGTCCCAGCTGCGGCGGTGCCGGAAGGGTGATCGAAAATCCCTGCAAATCCTGCGGCGGCCAGGGCCGGGTCCGGCGCGAGAAGACGCTGTCGGTCAATATCCCGGCCGGGGTCGAGGATGGCACTCGGATCCGTCTCGCCGGCGAAGGCGAGGCGGGCTTACGCGGCTCGGCGCCGGGCGATCTCTACATCTTCCTGTCGGTGGCGCCGCATCGGCTATTCCAGCGCGACGGCGCCAATATCCATTGCCGCGTGCCGATCCCGATGACCACGGCGGCCCTGGGCGGTCAGCTCGAAGTGCCGACCATCGACGGCGTGCGCGCCCGCGTCACCATTCCGCCCGGCACGCAATCCGGCCATCAATTCCGCCTGAAGGCCAAGGGCATGTCGGTGCTGCGCTCGCCGGCGCGCGGCGACATGTATATCGAGGCCGTCATCGAAACCCCGGTCAGCCTGACCAAGCGTCAGCAGGAACTGCTCAAGGAATTCGAGCGCGCCGGCGACAAGGACAAGACCAGCCCCGAATCCGAAGGCTTCTTCGCCCGGGTCAAGGAGTTCTGGGAGGATTTGAGGGACTGAGGCGGGCGCCTGAAGTCCTGCTGCAAGTCCCTCGCCCGCTTGGCGGGAGAGGGAGGGGCCCGGCGCTCTTGCGACGGGAGGGTGAGGGTTAAGACGGCTTACCTCAGCGCCTCTCCCTCACCCATTGCCGACGGTCAGATAGATCTTCTTCTCGCCCTGGGCGATGAACAGGCGCAGGCGCTTCAGGACGTCGGCGCCGATCAGTATGCCCGGCTTTTCGGCGATGGCCGTTGCCGTGATGCGGGCGCCGAAATCGCCGTCCAGCGGCCGCAGGATCAGCTCCTCGGCGGCGATGTGGCGGAGCCGGATGCCGCCGAATTCGAGGCTGTCGAGGTCGACGCGGCCATCATGCTTGCTGACGCCGAGCGTCGCGAACAGATCCGGGTCGACGGTCGTGGCCGCGGCACTGGGTGCCAGTGCTGCCCGCACGGTGTGGCTGTTGATCACCGCCTCGAAACTCGGGCCGTAATAGCCGTCGCGATAGGGCAGTTCGAGATGCTCATTCGTCCAATAGACGACATTGCCGGCGCAATGCTTGGGCGAGAACAGCCGCACGACGCCGTGGCCCAGATCGAGTTCGAGATCGACCAGGTCCAGCACGTCGCGGCCCAGGCCGAGATCGCCATCGATCCTGGCATGCGTGACTACGGCGCCGGGATTGGGGACGGTCAGCGCGCCGAGCCGGATCGAGCCCAGATTGGCGACTTCCTCAGCGGGCTCGCCGCCGCGTCCGCCGTAGACGCGGTCGCCCAGGGTCTCGGCCAGGCCGGCCCGCGTCTCGGTCTCGTAATTCTCCAGCCGCAGGCTCGCCAGCAGCGGCCGGCCATCGACCAGGACCGGCATCAGGCTGCGGCCGTGTTCACCCTGGGTCACCTGGAACTCGCCATAGCGCGCGAGCGGACAGGGTGAAGCTTGGCTGGTTCGATACCCCGACAGCGCCAGCACGGCAACCAGCGCCAAGGTCGAATTGCGGCCGAGATTGCGTCGCATCGTCGATCCTCCCTTGAGCCCGCTTCGGTCGTTCTAGCACATTGCTATCGCGGCCGTAAGTTGCGGCTACTCGGGAAACCGGTCCGGCCCGGGAAAGCCGTCGCCGCCGAACCAGGCGGATTTCTCGGTGCGGATGTGCTTCGTCCAATCGCCCTTGCCGGCATAGTGGTAGCGGATCAGATCCGTGACCATCGGCAGATCGGTCGGCAGCGGCTCGCCCGGCTTCAGCGCCTTGAAACGCGGATCGTCGAAATCCGGATGGCTCGAGACTTCCGTGATGTCTTCGAGACGCGGCGGATCGCCCGGCCGCCAGGCGATGCGGCGCGCCTGCACGACGGTCAATTCGGCGTGCTCGCCATCGGCGGCAGAATAGTGCTGCCAGGCGATCCGGTCGTTGCCTAGGCTGAAGAAATGGGTGATGAGCCCGGCATAATCGCCGGTGCCGGTGCTGCAATCATCGCCCAGCGTCCAGACCTGGCCGTCGCTCTGCGGCATCGGGTCGGTCGAGACTTTGCCCAGCTCACAATCCAGGCGCCGGGAATCCAGCACAGTGCCGTCATGATCGACCAGCCGCACCAGCCCGCGCAGCAAGGGCCCCTGCTGCATGGCGGCGGCGAGCGGCTTGTCGCCGGAGACGCCGGGATGGTGCAGGAAATCCGCGACATCCTTGCTGGCGCCCCAGAGCCAATAACGCAGGGCCGGGGTGATGCGGGCATCCTCCAGCACCTCGATCCGACGCTCGCCGGCCTCGCCGGCATGGGCGAGGATCACACTCTGGTGGACGGCCAGGCCTGCAGTATCGGGGGGTGGCGGGGCTTGCGGCTTGCAGCCGCTGGCAATCAAGGCGAGGGCGAGCAGAACGGCTGAACGGCGAAGCATGCGGATCGGAACATATCGGTGATGGACGGGGCGCCACCCTAATGCATTTGCCGAGCGCTTGGGAAGAAGCTCAGAAATTGCCGCGGCGGGCCTTGGCCCCGGCGGCGACGAAGGCTAGGCTGATCCGCTCAGGCCATGGGAGGATGACGATGACGAACAGCCGCCGCTATCGCATCGCGGTAATCCCCGGGGACGGCATCGGCCAGGAGACCGTGCCCGAGGGCCTCAGGGTCCTGCAGGCCGCCGCCCGGAAATACGGCTTCGACCTCGAGCTCGACAGCTTCGACTTCGCCAGCCACGAGTATTACCAGCGCCACGGCACCATGCTGCCGGAGGATTGGAAGGCGCGGATCGGCGGCCATGACGCCATCTTCTTCGGCGCGGTCGGCTGGCCTTCCGTGATGCCGGACCATGTCTCGCTTTGGGGCTCGCTGATCCAGTTCCGGCGCGAATTCGACCAATATGTCAATCTGCGGCCAGTGCGGCTGATGCCCGGTGTCGCCTGCCCACTGGCCGGGCGGGTGCCGGGTGATATCGATTTCTATGTCGTGCGCGAGAACACCGAAGGCGAATACTCCTCGATCGGCGGCCGGATGTTCCCCGGCACCGAGCGCGAGGTGGTGATTCAGGAAACCGTGATGAGCCGAATCGGCGTCGACCGCATCCTGCGCTTCGCCTTCGAGCTGGCGGGGCGCCGCAAGAGGCACCTGACTTCGGCCACCAAATCCAACGGCATCTCGATCACCATGCCCTATTGGGACGAACGGGTCGAAGCGATGGCCGGGAATTTCCCCGATATCCGGTGGGACAAGTACCACATCGACATCCTGGCCGCGCATTTCGTCCTGCATCCGGACTGGTTCGACGTCGTCGTCGCCTCGAACCTGTTCGGCGATATCCTGTCCGATCTGGGCCCGGCCTGCACCGGCACGATCGGCATCGCCCCTTCGGGCAACATCAATCCCGAACGGAAATTCCCCTCGCTGTTCGAACCGGTCCACGGCTCCGCGCCCGATATCGCCGGCCAGGGCATCGCCAACCCGGTCGGCCAGATCTGGTCCGGCGCCATGATGCTGGAACATCTGGGCGAGGCCGAGGCCGGCCGCGCCATCGTCACGGCGATCGAGACGGTGCTGGCCGAGCCGGGCCTGCGGACGCGGGATCTGGGTGGCAGGGCGGATACGAAGGCGTGCGGGAATGCGGTGGCCGAGGCGGTGCACTGACCGCCGGCCAGCGACGAAGCGCGTTAGAATTCCCTGTACAATTTGAAAAATGCCGCACACATATGTATCTGCCCAAGGCGGCATAGCCTACCGATTCGTGCGGAGTCCGAACTCGTTCCGGACAATTATGCAGGAGACCCTGATTGCGCCATCATGATTGCGCAAGAAAACTGTAAATTACGAACTTTGTGAATGGGGGGAACTTTGACACGGAAGTATTCTGTGACGCTACTGGCTATTGCCGGAGCGTTTGGACTGGCAGCGTGCGCGGCGCGCACTGTTACGCCAGTCACCATGGCCCAGGCTGGCGATGAGCAGTTGAGCTGCTCAGAGCTCAGCAATCAACTCAATATAAATCAAAAGACCGCTGACGATCTTCTTCACAAGGATAAGGACGTCGAAGCGGGCAATGTCGCGAAAATTACTGCTGGCGCCGTTGTACCCGGCCTCGGTCTCGCGGCGGACCTTTCCAATGAAGAACAGGTAAAGGCGCGCTCTATCATTGATCGCAATGAGAGACTGAACTTTCTTTTCCAATCAAAAGGATGTAGCAAACAATGATGTCTTTGACAAACCGCACCTTTCGGCTGGCGTTCGTTGTCGGAATGCTTGCCCTGGTGAGTGCGTGCGCCGCGCCCGCAGACCCGAAGAATATGGTCGCCAGTCCGACACCGGGCGGCAGCGAGTTCGCAGCGCCGCTGCACAGCTCCATGTGCGTCCGAAACGTCACAGGCGGCGAAGAGACCAATGCTATGTGGGTCTCGAAAGTCAACAATCAGGATTTCCACACTGCCCTGGCCGCGTCATTGGACACCGCCGGCCTGACCGGCGCTGCTGCGGCCTGCAAATATCCAATCGACGTGAACCTGCTTGGCCTGTCACAGCCCTCCGCGGGATTCGACATGGAGGTTACTTCGCACGTCAATTACAAGGTCTATGATGCGGCCAGCCAGCCGATACTCCTAGAGACGATTTCGGCGGCATACACTGCCAAAATGTCGGATGCGTTTGCTGGGGTCGAGCGATTGAAATTGGCGAATGAAGGTTCGATCCGGTCCAGCATCTCGCAGTTCCTGGACAAGCTCCGGGCCGTCAAAGTGCAGTAGCCGCATGTCACTCAGGACGGCGGCATAACGCCGGACATCACCGGATCCGGTGGAGATCATAGTCATCCGCCGGATCCGGTCACCCCTACGCCGCCCCCCGCACCCGCGCCGGTTCCTTCGTCCGCGGCACCTCGCCATCCTCCAGCACGCGGAACAGCGTCTTCCTGATCTCGGCCAGCTTGGTCTCGTGGTCGATCTTGAGGCCGAACACGTCCTTGACGAAGAACACGTCGACCACCTTCTCGCCGTAGGTCGCGATCTTGGCGCCGGCGATCTGGACGCCGAGCGAGGTGAGCGCCCGGGTCAGGTCGAACAGCAGGGCCGGGCGGTCGCGGCCATTGACCTCGATCACGGTATGGGCGGCACTTGCCTTGTTGTCGAACAGCACGCGGGGCGCCACGGTGAAGACGCGCATGCGGCTCGGATAGGCGGCCTCGCGCTTCAGCTCGACATTGGGGTCGAGGTGGCCGCGCAGCACGTTTTCCAGCAGCACGGCGAGCTTGGCCAGCTTGTCGCCGCGCTCGAAGGCGCCGCCGCCGGGATCCTGGACCCAGAAGGTGTCGAGCGCCATCCCGTCGGTCATGGTGACGATGCGGGCATCGACGATCTTGGTGCCGGCCACCGACAAGGCGCCGGCAATGCGCGAGAACAGGCCCGGATGGTCGGCAGTATAGACGATGACCTCGGTGACCGAGCGATAGGTGTCGACCCGGTTGACGACGGTCAGCGAATCCTTGTTGCGATCGGCCTGGCGCATCAGCCTGGCGTGGCGCGCCAAGGCCGCCGGATCGTGCGACAGCCAGTAGAAGGGATAGCCGCGCTGGGTGAAGGCGCCAAAATCCTCGTCGCTGAATTCGGGCAGCAGCTCGCGCACGTCGCCCTGCGCCTTGGCGATGCGCACGTCGCGGGCATCGACCACGACATTGCCCGACATCAGCTCCTGGGCGCGCGAATAAAGCTCGCGCAGGAGGCCGCCCTTCCAGCCGTTCCAGACCTTGGGCCCGACCGCGCGGATATCGGCGGCGGTCAGGCACAGCAGCAGCTTGAGGCGCTCTGGCGATTGCACGGTGGCGACGAAATCCTGCACGGTCTGGGGATCGTCGATGTCGCGCTTGAAGGCAGTCCGGCTCATATCGAGATGATGCAGCACCAGCCAGGCCGCGGTCTCGGTCTCCTCGGCGGTGAGCCCGAGGCGTGGCCCGAGCTTGACCGCAATTTTGGCGCCCAGCTCGGAATGGTCGCCCGGCCGGCCCTTGGCGATGTCGTGCAGCAGCACGGCGACATAGAGGGCGGCGCGCGACGCGATGCTGTCGATCATCGACGAGATCAGCGGCAACTCCTGCTTGAGCTCGCCCGCCTCCATCTTGGCCAACATGCCGATCGCGAAGATGGTGTGCTCGTCGACCGTGAACACATGGTACATGTCGTATTGCATCTGGGCCACGACCCGGCCGAAATCCGGGACGAAGCGGCCGAACACCCCGGCCTCGTTCATGCGCCGGAGCGTCGTCTCGGGATCGATGCGCGAGGTCAGGATCTCCAGGAACAGCCGATTGGCCGCGGGATCGGTGCGCAGCCTGCCATCGATCAGCTTCAGCGACTGCGTCACCAGGCGCAGCGCCTGCGGATGGATGTCGAGCCGGCTGCTCTGGGCGACATGGAACAGGCGGATCAGATTGACCGGATCCTCGATGAAGGCATGGTCGCTGGCGACGGTCAGCCGCCCGCCATCGATCTTGAAGCCCTCGATGGTGCGGTTCGACGCACTCGGCAGCAGGCGCCGCCACAGCGAGGTCGGCTTGCGCTTCTGCTCGGCTTCGAGTGCTGCGATGAAGATGCGCGTCAGGTCGCCGACATCCTTGGCGATCAGGAAATAATGCTTCATGAAGCGCTCGACGCCGCGGGCGCCGGCATGGTCGGTATAGCCCATGCGCCGGCCGATTTCGGTCTGGACGTCGAAGGTCAGCCGCTCTTCCGGCCGCCCGGTCAGGTAATGCAGGTGGCAGCGCAAGGTCCAGAGGAAGCTCTGGTCGCGGTTGAAGCGATGCGCCTCGTCGGCTGACAGCACGCCGCGCTCGACCAGCGCCTCGATGCCTTTGACGCGGAACAGGTATTTGGCGATCCACAGCAGCCCGTGCAGATCGCGCAAGCCGCCCTTGCCCTCCTTGATGTTCGGCTCCAGCACATAGCGGCTGTCGCCCATGCGCTGGTGCCTGGCATCGCGCTCGGCCAGCTTGGCATCGACGAAGGCGATGGCGCTGCCCTCGATGATCTCGGCGGCGAAGCGGCGCTCCAGCAGCTGGAACAGCGCCTGATCGCCGGAGATCAGGCGGGCCTCCAGCACGGCGGTGCGGATGGTGACATCGGAAGTGGCCTGGCGCAGCGTCTCGTCGATCGAGCGGGTGGCATGGCCGACTTTGAGCCCGCAATCCCACAGCACATAGAGCAGGAATTCGACGACCTGCTCGGTATGCGGCGTCTGCTTGTAGGGCAGCAGGAACAGCAGATCGATATCGGATTGCGGCGCCAGCTCGCCCCTGCCATAGCCGCCGACGGCACAGATCGAGAGATGCTCGCCCGAGGTCGGGTTCGAGGCGCGGAACAGGCGGTTGCGGATGATCCGGTGCAGCGCCTGGATCACGCTGTCCATGAGGAAGGCATTGGCGGCCATGACCTGGTCGCCATCCTGATTGGCCATGAAGCGCCGCTCGATCTCGGCCCGGCCGGCGGCCATCGCCGGTTTCAGGGCGGCGACGATACGCTGTCGCGCCGTGTTGCCCGGTTCCGCCGCGGCCGCCTCGAATTCCCGGTCGAGCGCCGCGATATCGATGATCCGGTCAGGCTCGACGATGGCGACAGCGGGGCTCGTCGCCGGCGCGGCGGGCGCCACGATTGGTGTCGGTTCGGGGGCAGGCCGGCTGCGTCGGCGCCTGATCGCGCGCATGAATGAACTGTCTCCAGCAGGGCCGCTTCATTTCGGTCGGCGACAGGGTGCGACGGCAGCGCGGCAAAGAAAAGCGCAAAAGCCGGCGGGCACGGCCGCGCATGGGGCGGTTCATAAGCTGCGGTTAATCGACGCTCGCTATAACATCCTCAAATCATACGGCCGAATCGCGGCACCCTGACAATCGAAGCGATGGCAAACTCTCCAGCAATCGGCACGGAGGACAAGCGGGCGCCGGGCTCCCGGCGTTCGCTCAAACGCGTCCTGGTGCTCGGCATCATCCTGGTCTGCGGGGCGCTCGTGGGTCTGGAGAGCTGGACGAGCTGGCGCTCGCGCCTGGCCGTCGAGGCCGATACGCGGGCCGATACCGAGACCCTGACACTGTCGCTGACCGAGCATGCCACCAACACGATCGACTCAGTCGACACGATCCTGCGCCAAGCCGTCGAATTGCTGGAACATGACGGGTTGTCCGCCGAAATGGCGGCGCGGCTCCATACGCTCTATACCGAGCGCAACCAGAGCATGGGCCAGGTCGATTTCTTTTTCGTCGTCGATGCCGAAGGGCGCTGGCAGGCCTCTTCGACCCCGATCCTGTCGACCACGAGTGTCGCCGACCGCGACTATTTCGTCTACCACCGCGACCATCCCGATCGCGGTTTGCATTTCAGCGGCATCGTCACCAGCCGCTACAGCGGGGCCCAGGTCATCGTCGTCAGCCGGCGCTTCGACCGGCCCGACGGCAGTTTCGGCGGCATCGCGCTGGCGGCACTCAAACCGGCCTTCTTCCAGGGCTTTTTCGACAGCCTGGCGACCGGCCGCGACGGCGCCGTCGCCATGTCCCTGGATGACGGCACCCTGCTCGTCCGGCACCCGGCAGCACCCGATCAGATCGGCTTGAATTTCGGCAACAGCAAGCTGTTCACCGAGTATCTGCCCCAGGCGCCGCAAGGCTCGTTCTTCGTAACCTCGACCATCGACGGCATTCTGCGCTGGGCCTCCTACCGCCGGGTGCCCGGCACGCCGCTGGTGGTGACGACGGCGCTGTCGAGCGACGAGAGGCTGGCGGAGTGGCGCCGGCAGACTCTGACCCATGCCGCGGGGATCTTGTCGATCGTCCTGATCCTCGGCGGTCTCGGCGGCTTCCTCATCATCCAGATCGGCCGGATCGAGCAGTCGCAACGTGCCGCCGCGGCGGCGGCGGCCGAGGCGCGCGCCATGGGTGCCCAATACCGGCTGCTTGCCGAGAATTCCAAGGACATGATCGTCCGCATCGGCATGGACGGCATTCGGCACTACGCCTCGCCGGCCTGCCGCAGCCTGTTGGGCTACGAGCCCGAGGTGCTGACCGGCGTCGACGCCTTAGAGCTGGTCCACCCGGAAGACCGCGACCGCTGCGGGGAACATGTCCGGCAGGTCGCACGTGGCTTGGCCGAGCCCTATTACACCTACCGGCTGCGTCACCGGGATGGTCATTTCGTCTGGGTCGAAGCGACGACTCACTTCGTGCTCGACCCGGAGACCGGCGCGCCCGTCGAATTCATCAATGTCGTGCGTGACATCTCCCAGCGCCGTGAGGCCGAGACGCGCCTGCTCGACGCGATCGAAAGCCTGGAAGACGGCTTTACGCTGTGGGACGCCGAATGGCGCCTGATCATGTGCAACAGCCGGTGTCGCGAGATCTATGCCGCATCGGCCGATATGTTGGTCCCCGGCGTGTCGATCCGGACCATGTATACGGAAGGTGCGCGGCGCGGGTCGTTCGGCGTCATCGCCGACCCCGAAGCCTTCGCCGACGCCGCCATGGACGAAGGCATTCAACCTGGCAACCTGATCGAACGGCAATTCGGTGAGCGCTGGATCCAGAGCAGCAAGCGTCGCACGACGATGGGCGGCTGGGTGGGCATCTATACCGATGTCACCGAGCGGCGGCAGCGCGAACTCGACCTCGCCGAGGCTCGAGACCAGCTGGAAAATCAGGCGGCCGCTCTCACCGCCCTGGCCGGCGATTTCTCCGTGGCCAAGGACGAGGCCGAGCGGGCCAATCGGGTCAAGAGCGAATTCCTGGCGACGATGAGCCATGAGATCCGGACGCCCATGAACGGCATCATCGGCATGAATGCGCTGCTGATGACCACGGAATTGACCCACGATCAGCGTAAATTCGCCGATGCCGTGCGACTTTCCGCGGATTCGCTGATGAGCATCATCAACGACATCCTCGATGTATCGAAGCTCGAGGCCGGCAAGGTCGAGCTCGAAGCCATCGATTTCAGCCTCGAAACGCTGATCGAGGACGCGGTCGAGCTGATGGCGCCGCGCGCGCATGACAAGGGGCTCGAAATAGCCGTCGACCTGGCCCCGCTGGCCGGCGAACCCTTGCGCGGCGACCCGGCCCGCCTGCGTCAGATCCTGCTCAACCTGCTGTCCAACGCCGTGAAATTTACGGAGCGCGGCTATGTCGCTGTCGAGGCTCGGCTGACGCCGGAAGGCACATCCGGGTTCCGGATCCAGATCGCCGTCGCCGATACCGGCATCGGCATCGACCAGGCCGTTCGTGCCAAGCTGTTCCAGCGCTTCGCCCAGGCCGACGGCTCGATCACGCGGCGCTTCGGTGGCACCGGACTCGGGCTCAATATCTCTCGCCAGCTGGTCGAGTTGATGGGCGGCAGCATTGCCGTATCGGCCCGGCCGGAGGGCGGCAGCGTCTTCGAGATCGATCTGGTCCTGCCGAGGGGCTCCGCCGTGCCGGTGCCGCCGCCGCTGCTTCCGGATGCGCTGGCTGGCCGGATCGTGCTGGTCGTCGATGATCTGCCGATCAACCGCGCCATCCTGCGGCGCCAGCTGGCGGCATTCGGAGCACTCTGCGTCGAGGCCGAGAGCGGCGAGGCGGCGCTGGCGGCACTGGCCACGGCGGACCGCGCCGGCCGCGCCGTCGATCTGGTGCTGCTCGACCAGATGATGCCGGGCACCAGCGGCGACGCCGTCGCCGTGGCGATCCGCGGCCATGCCGAATGGCAGCAGCCGAAGATCGTGCTGATTTCCTCTGCCGGTGTCTCGCCCTCCGAGGCCGCGGCGCTCGACTCCGGCCTCGATCGGATCCTGCTGAAACCGGTGCGGCAGCACGAGCTGTTCGAATGCCTGGCACGGCTGTTCGGC
>Ga0302314_10005401_pt1 | contig 23309 bp, 19 predicted proteins | sample III_Palsa_N2_3_FD_200533 | JGI IMG/M metagenome (GOLD analysis project Ga0302314, IMG submission 200533) | Peat permafrost microbial communities from Stordalen Mire near Abisko, Sweden - III_Palsa_N2_3 | ecosystem: Environmental > Terrestrial > Soil > Palsa > Peat permafrost | place: Sweden... | reverse complement strand
GAACAGCGCCTGCATCAGCGGGTAATCCTCGCCCTGGACCGCCTGCAGCAGCATGAACCCGACCCCGGGGTAGTTGAAGACGTACTCGATCAAGATGGCGCCGCTGACCACGAACCCGAGTGACATGGCGAAGCCGGTGAGGTTGGGCAGGATCGCGTTGCGGGCGGCGTAGTCGAGCATGACCCGCCAGCCGGGCAGGCCCTTGGCCCGGGCCATCCGCACGTAGTCCTCGGCCAGCGTGGTGATCATCGTGTTGCGCATGGTCAGGATCCAGGTGCCGATCGTCGTGATCAGCAGCGACAGCGCGGGCAGGATGGCGTGGCTGAGCACGTCCCCGATGAAATGCGGCGACAGCGACGGGGTGTCGCCCGCCACGTTGTAGCCGCCCTCGTAGGGCACCCAGTGCAGGTCGATCCCGAAGACCAGCACCAGCACCATGCCCACCCAGAAATAGGGCACCGCCGAGGCGATCACGAACACCGGCGGCAGCACGCTGTCCAACCGCCCGCCCCGCCGCCAGGCGGCCACGATGCCGAGCCCGGTGCCGAGCACGAACGCCAGCACCGTGGTCACGCCGACCAGGCCAAGCGTCCACCAGATGGCGCCGCCGATGACGGAGTCGACCGACGCCGGGTAGAAGTCGAGCGACGTGCCGAAGTTGCCGGTGACGATCTGGTGCAGGTAGTCGACGTACTGCACCGGCAGGCTGGTGTGGGTGTTGACCCCGAAGAGGATCTCCAGCGCGTTGAGCGACTGCGGGGTGAGGTTGCCATGGAACTTCGCCAGCATGGCCAGTGCCGGGTTCCCCGGCATCAGCCGCGGCAGCAGGAAGTTGAGTGTCAGCGCCGCCCAGAGCGTGAACAGGAAGAACCCCAGGCGGCGCAGCACATATCTCATCTGTCTGGCTCTTATCTATCCAGCCCCGGCCTACTTGGGCTGCAGGCGCAGCAGCACCTGCTCCATGTCCGGGTACGCGTACGCGGACGGCTGGGCGTAGGGGTCGGCGGCGGTGGGCCAGCCGCTGAAGGCGGCGGAGTCGTACTGGTACCAGTCGACCGCCTCCACCACCGGGATGATCGGCACGTCGCTCACCATGACCTGCTGGATCTGGTCCATGATCGACTGCTGGGTCGCGGTGGAGGTGGTGGCGGCGTAGGCGTTGAGCAGGGACTCGGTGGCCGGATTGCTGTACCGCTCGTAGTTGGTGCTTGCCACCTTGCCCACGGGGGCGGTGTCGGCCGAGTTCAGCCAGTTGTTCAGCTCGTAGTACGGGCTCGGGCCGAACGTCTGCTGGTCGTAGTACGCGAGCTGGTACTTGCCGTAGTACAGGTCGGAGTCGAAGTCGGTGTTGGTCAGGTTGTCCGGCGTGATCACGATGCCGACCGCCTTCAGGTCCTGCGCGATCACCTGCATGTCGGCCACCCAGTCGGAGTAGTCGCCGATGTTGATGACCGTGAACGAGAGCGACTGGCCCTTGGCGTTGGTCATGACGCCGGCCGAGTTCAGCTTGTAGCCCGCCGCCTCGAGGAGCTGCTTGGCCTTGGCCGGGTCGTAGGAGTCGCCGATCTGGGTCACCAGCGAGCTGTCGAGCGTGCCGGCGAAGGTCGGGGTGACGATGCCGGTCTGGTTCGCGACGGGCTCGTAGCCGGACTCGCCGATCGAGGAGACCTGCGACCGGTCGATCGCGTACGAGATCGCCTGGCGGACGTTGACGTTGCTCAGCAGCGGGTTGGTCAGGTTCGGTATCAGCGACACGTTCACCGTCGGCGGGAACCAGTAATGGAAGTCGGGGCTCTTCGCGGTGTAGAACGCGGCGATGCCAGGGATGTACTGCGCGCCCCACTGGGCCTGGCCGGTGGCGAGCTCGTCGTTGGCGGTGCTGTTGCTGGTGAACGCCGGGTACTCGATCTTCTTGACGTGCGGCTCGCCCGCCTGCCAGTAGAGCGGGTTGGCGGTGTAGGTGATGTTGGCCGAGGTGCACGGGTTCACCAGGTACGGCCCGGTGCCGACCGGGTGCGTGTCGGGGTACGCCACCGGGTTGGCGATCTTCGACCAGATCGCCTCGGACACGATCGGCACCTGGTCGGCGATGTAGTAGAACCACGGCACCGCGGGCGCGCTGAAGTCCAGCGTGACCTGATCGGCGCCGGTCTGGGTGACGCTGGAGAGCACCGACCACACCCCGGTCAGGTCGAGCGCCGGGTACTTCTTGAGCAGGTTGAACGTGTACGCCACGTCCTTGGCGCCCATCGGGGTGCCGTTGCTGAACTTGACGCCCGGGCGGATGGTGAACGTCAGGCTCTTGTCGCCCGCCCCCCAGCTGTAGGAGGACGCGAGCATGGGGGTGACCTTGCCGTCCTGCAGCGGGTTGATGTAGTCGAGCGTCTCGTAGACGAAGCCGACCGACAGCAGCGTGTCCGAGCCGTTGAACGGGCTGAAGTCGCAGGTCCAGAGCGCACCGTTCTCGTTCGAGATGGTGAGGGTCGAGCCTTTGCCGCCGGCGGCGGCGGCCCCGCCCGACGGCGAGCTGGATCCGCAGGCGGCGAGCGCCCCCGCGAGCGTGACGGCGGCCAGCACCGCCCCGGCCTTGAGAAGTCTCATAGCGTTAGCCCTTCGCGTGAGTGGAGGTTGTGCGTGACACCGTCGTCCGCCTTGCGTACTGCGATTGCGTCGACGGCGAGCGCGAGCGCTCCCACCAGCGGCGCGTCGAACGGGAAGCCGGCCAGCACAAGCTCGGGCCGGTAGGGGGCCGCCGCCAGCGCCGCGTCGAGCCGCGGCCGGATGCGGTCCCAGGACCTGGTCATGCCGCCGCCGACGGCGATCCGGACCGGGTCGATGCTGATCGCCAGGTTCACCACGTGGAAGGCGAGTTCGGCCGTGAACTGGTCGGCGATGGCGGCCAGGCGGGGATCGGCCCCGGCCGCGAACGCCTCCGCCGGCGGCCGCCCGCTCAGCCGGGACAGCGCCCGGCCGCTCACCGCCTCCTCAAGCATCAGGTAGCCCGCGTCGCCGACGTCGGCCAGCCGCCGCAGGTTGTAGCCGATCTCCCCGGCCGCCCCGTGCGCGCCGGCCAGCACGACGCCGCCGATCACGATCGCGGCCGCCAGCCCGGTGCCCAGGTTCAGGTACACCCCGGGGTCCGCGCCGGCCAGCGCGCCCCAGCGGGCCTCGGCCAGCGCCGCCGCCTTGACGTCGGTGGCCATCGTGACCGGCGTCCCCGCGAACGCCGCCCGCAGCTCGCGCCCCATCGCGATGTCCTCCCAGCCGTCGATGGCGGGGGCCAGCGCGACGCCGTCCTCGGAGGGGATGCCGAAGGTGGACACGCCCAGGCCGGCCAGCGGGCGGCCGTTCGCGGCCTCCGCCAGCAGTTCCCGCCCGGCGCGCACGCCGCGGTTGAAGGCCGAACGCGCGCCCCGCCCCGGCTCGGCGTCGATGACGTGCGTCGCCAGCCGCCGGCCGGAGAGATCGCAGACCGCGGTCGCGATCTTGGTGCCGCCGAAGTCGATGCCGAGCACCACCGGTGCCAGCGACATCTCATTCGACCGCGTGATAGAAGAGGGCGAGTCCATGTACATCCACCGTTTCGGAGGTTGTTAGGATAGTAACCTAACTAACCCGAACGTCCGCAAGCTCATGACGGTCACCGTCATGTAACGGGAGGCGACTGTGACGACGGAGCTGTCGGCTGCGCGGCCTCCGCTCATCCGAGCCATGAACGAGCAGCTGCTGCTCGGCCACATCCGGGTATCGGGGCCGTGCTCCCGGGCCGACCTGGCCCGCATCTCGGGGCTGTCCAAGCCGACGGTGTCGCTGGCGCTGGCGAACGTTGAGCGGGCCGGCCTGGTGCGGATCGCGGGCCAGCGCACCGGAGTGCCGGGGCGCACCGCCCAGCTGTACGAGGTCAGGCCGGAGGCCGGGTTCGTGCTCGGCCTCGACATCGGCCTCAAGTACCTGCGCGGCGCGGTCGCCGATCTGGCGGGCGAGGTCAGGATCAGGGATTCCCGCAAGGTCGGGGCGACCAGCGTGCGCGGCCGGCTGGCCGAGCTGGTCGAGCTGGCGGACGACCTGTGCGCCCGGGCCGGCACCACCCGGCAGGCGGTGACCCAGACCGTGATCGGCACCCCCGGTGTCTACGATCCGCAGCGGAACGCGATCGCGCTGACCGGCGGGCTGGCCGGCTGGGACCGGCCGGCCGCGCTGGCCGGCCTGCGCGAGGCGTTCGGGGCGTCGGTGGCGCTGGAGAACGACGTCGACGCGGCGGCGCTGGCCGAGCGGACGCACGGCTACGGGCGCGACCGCGACAGCTTCGCCTTCGTGCACGTCGGCACCGGCATCGGCATGGGTCTCGTGCTCGACGGCAGGCTGCACCGCGGCGTGCACGGGGTCGCGGGCGAGATCGCGTTCATGCCGCTGGCCGAGGGCGAGTCGGGCGAGGCGCGGCGGCGCGGTCCGCTGGAGGCGGCGGCGGCCGCGTCCGGCATCGTCCGGGCCGCGCGCAAGGCCGGGATGCGCGGCCCGGTGTCGGCCCGCAGCGTGTTCGCCGCCGCCGCCCGGGGCGATGAGCGGGCGGTGGCGGTGGTGGCCGAGGAAGCCCGGCTGGTCGCCAGCGCCATCTGCTGCGTGATCACCGTGGTCGACCCGGGGCTGATCGTGCTCGGCGGCGGGATCGGCCAGGCGCCGGGGTTCGCGGCGGCGGTCACGACCGCGCTGAGCTCGATCACCCCGGTGCAGCCGGAGGTGAAGGTGAGCGCGCTCGGCACCGACGTGGTGGTGGACGGCTGCCTGGCCGAGGGGGCGTCGCTGGCGTGGAACCAGCTGACCACCGCCCCGCTCGGCCACGCGGTCAAATAAATCGCGCTGCCCATGACCGGCGGCGAACCGTTCGCTAGGGAGGACCCGCCCGTGACCGATGACACCCGCGAGCCAGGCACCGTGATGGCGGCCGAACTGGCCGAGCAGCCCGCGGTCCTCGCCCGCCTGGTCGGCCGCCACTGCGCCGACCGTGACCGCGTGCGGGCCGCGCTGCCCGGTGCCCACGCCGGGACGGTGCTGCTTGCCCGCGGTTCGTCGGACAACGTGGCGGTCTACGGCCGCTACCTGATTGAGATGGCGTCGGCCCGGCCCGCCGGGCTGGCCGCGCCCAGCGTGCACACCAGGTACCAGGCGGACGTGGACTACACCGGGTACCTGGTGGTGGCGCTGAGCCAGTCCGGGGCGACGCCGGAGGTCGTGCAGACGGCCGCCGCCATGCGCCGGTCCGGCGCGGTCGTCATCGGCATCGCCAACGAGCCAGGGAGCGCGCTGACGCAGGTGTGCGACCTGACCCTGCTGACCGAGGCGGGCCCGGAGCTCGCCGTGCCCGCCACGAAGACGGTCACCGCCCAGATGCTGGCGGTGGCCGCGATCGCGGCGGCCTACGACTCCTCGTTCGTAGCGGCGGCCGACCTGGCCGCGCTCCCGGACGCGATCGGATCGGTACTGGCCGATTCCGGCGCGGCCGGCCGGTCACCGAGTCCGGCCGAAGCGGTCGCGGCCCGGTGGGCGGACGCGCGCAGGCTCGTCGTCACCGGGCGGGGGCTCGGCTACGCGGCGGCGCTGGAGACCGCGCTCAAGATCAAGGAGACCGCGCGGGTGCACGCGGAGGGGCTGTCCTCGGCCGACCTGCTGCACGGCCCCATCGCCGCGCTCGATGCACGGCTTCCGGTGCTGGTGCTCTCCGGCGGTCGGCGATTCGCGGCCGACGAGGCGGCGCTGACCGCGCGGCTGGCGGCCGAGGGCGTTCCATTCGCCGTATGCGGGTCGGCCGCGAACGCGGAACTGCCGCTGCCGCTTGGGATCAGCGAGGTCACGGCGCCCATCGTCGCCATCGTCAGGGGCCAGCAGCTCGCCCTCGCATCGTCGCTGCTCCGGGGCCTGAACCCGGACGCCCCGGCGGGCCTGTCCAAGGTCACGGCGACGCACTAGCGGCTGACCCCGGCGGCGGGTCTCCCTGCGAGCAGGAAAATACCGCTTCACTACAATTTCCCGGTGACTACCGCCACGATCTCGGCTGATGACCCTCGCAAGCCTGATGTCCGGGCGCTGCTCGAGCGGCACCTGACGTTCTGCCTCTCGGAGACGCCGCCGGAGCACAGCTTCGCGCTCGACGTCGACGCCCTGGTCCAGCCGGGGATCGCGTTCTTCAGCTACCGGGACGCCGACGGCACCGTCCTCGGCGTGGGGGCGGTCAAGGAACTCGACCCCGCGCACGCGGAGCTCAAGTCGATGCACACCGCCGCCGAGGCGCGCGGCCGCGGCGTGGGCCGGGCCATCCTTGACTACCTGCTCGCGGTCGCCCGCTCCCGCCGCTACCAGCGGGTGTCCCTGGAGACCGGGACCACGCCGGGCTTCGCCGCCGCCCGGGCCCTGTACGAAAGCGCCGGCTTCGTCCCGGCCGGGCCGTTCGCCGACTACGTCCGCACGGAAGACAACACCTTCTACACGCTCACGCTGGTTTAGCCGGGCCGCTTTTCGGTCGTGCTCTTTCCGGGTATGGATGATCGCACTCGGCGCAAACAGCCACTGTGGCTCCTGCCCAGTTTGCCCGCCGCCCGCCGCCTGCCGAAGGTCATCACATGGAAGCTAACGCAGACAGCTTCCTCGAACTCATCCATCAGTTCGAGGATTTCACCGACGCGGTCTCCCCCGAGCAAGCGCACACCGAGTTCGACGAGACCACCCTGCAGATCTTCTGGATGCGATGGCCGCAGCTTTCCGCCTGGACCGGGTCGCTGTGGCGCATGCTGTCGGAGGAACTGTCCGGCCCGTCCGCCCCGCTCACGGACCCGGAACTCGATGAGGTCGGTGAAAGTGGCTGACAGTCCCGACCGTCCCGGCCGCGCGCTGACCGTGCGTGACGTGATGACCACCCGCGTGGTCACGACCAGCCCGGACGACCCGGTCGCAGACGCCGCCGCGGCCATGGTCCGGCACAAGGTCGGATCAGCGCTCATCATGCAGAGCCGTTTCCTGACCGGCATTCTTACCGAGCGGGACGTGCTGCGGGCGGCGGCATCCGGTGGCGACCTGACGAACTCCCCGGTGTCCGCGTGGATGACGAAGGACCCGGAGCAGGCGTCCCCTGATACCACGATCGAGGACGCCCTCCAGCTCATGCTGCTGCACGGCTTCCGGCACCTCCCGGTGCTTGAAGGCCGCGAGGTGCACGGCGTCGTCAGCCTGCGTGACCTGGCCGCCGCCCGGATCATCCGGCACGCCACACGAGGCTGACGGCGGCCTTTCCTGCTGGGTCGAACGCAGTTACGGGCGGGCGGCCTGGTCGGCCGCCATCGCCAGCAGCTCGGCGGCGTGAGCCTGGCCGAATTCGGACCCTTCCATGCCCGCCAGCATGCGGGAGAGCTCGCGGATGCGGGCCTCGTGGTCCAGGCGGATCACGCTGGTGCTGGTGATCGAGCCGTCGCTCGACTTGGCGACCACCAGGTGGTTGTCGGCGAAGGCGGCGACCTGCGGCAGGTGGGTGACCACGATGACCTGGGCGAGCCGGGCGAGCTTGGCCAGCCGGCGGCCGATCTCGACCGCGGCCTTGCCGCCGACGCCGGCGTCGACCTCGTCGAAGACGAAGGTCGGGACCGGGTCGGCGCCGGCGAAGACCACCTCGATCGCGAGCATGACCCGGGAGAGCTCGCCGCCCGAGGCGCCCTTGTGCAGCGGCAGCGCGGGCGCGCCGGGGTTGGAGGCGAGGCGGATCTCGACGTCGTCGATGCCGTGCGGTCCTGGCTCGTCCAGCGGGGTGAGCACGACCGAGATCCGGGCGTGCGGCATCGCCAGCGCGGTCAGCTCTTCGGTCACGTCCTGCGCGAACCGCTCCCCCGCCTCCGCCCGCAGCTGCGTCAGCCGCGCGGCCAGCTCGTTGACGTGCGCCGCGAGCTCCGCCTCCTCGACCGTGAGGGCGGCGATGCGATCGTCGTCATTGTCGAGCTCGCCCACCCGGGCGGCGGCCCGGCGCGCCCAGTCGAGCACCGCCGCGATGTCGTCGGGCTCCGGCTCCGGCTCCCCGTCGTCAGGCTGAACCCAGTCGCCCGGATCGACCGGGGCGGGCGAGCCGTTGATGTGCGCGGAGACGCCGCCGGGGCCGTACAGCCGGGTGATCCGGCTCAGCGCGGCCCGGCGCTCCTGCACGGCGGCCAGCCGGGCCGGGTCGGCGTCGAGCGACTGGACGTAGGAGGCCAGCTCGCCGGCCACCTCAGACAGCAGGTAGGCGGCCTCGCTGAGCCGTTCGGCCACACCGTCGATCTGGGCGTCGTGGCGGCGGACCGCCTCGAGCGCCCGCCGGGCCTGGCCGAGCAGGGTCACCGCGTCCGCGCCGTCGTTGCCCGCGGTCGGGTCGCCAAGCAGCGCCTCGTGGGCCGTGGTCGCGGCGGCGTGCAGCGCGTCCGCGTTGGCGAGCCGTTCGTCCTCCGCGCGGAGCGCGGCGGCCTCGCCCGCCACCGGGTTGAGCTTCTCGATCTCGGTCAGACCGGCCCGGAGCTCGGCCGCCTCGGCCGCCCGCGCGCGGGCCTGCGTCGTGATCTCGGTCAGCTCCGCCCGTGCCTTCCGGTGCCCGTTGTACGCGCGCTGGTAGTCGGCCAGCACCTCGGCCAGCACGGCGCCCGCGAACTTGTCGAGGGACTCGCGCTGGCGCCCGGGCTTGAGCAGCTGCTGCTGGTCGGACTGGCCGTGCACGGCGACCAGGTCGTCGGCCAGGTAGGTGAGCAGCGACACCGGCACCGAACGGCCGCCGGCGAACGCGCGCGACCGCCCCTCCCCCGACACCGACCTGGTCAGCACCAGCGTGCCATCCTCGTCGAGGTCGCCGCCGGCCTCCTCGACCTGCTGCGCGACCTTCCCGCGAGGGTCGGTCCGCAGCCGTCCCTCGACCGAGGCGCGCTGCGCCCCTGGCCGGACCCGGGCCGGGTCCGCGCGCCCGCCGAAGAGCAGGCCGAGACCCGTCACCACCATCGTCTTGCCCGCCCCGGTCTCGCCGGTGAGCGCGGTGAAGCCGGGTGAGAGCTCGAGCAGCGCGTCGTCGATGACCCCGAGCCCGGTGATGCGCACTTCCTCAAGCATGACCGCCCGCGTCTCCTTCCGAGCTCTGCAGTTAAAAGCCCTGCCGTGGGCGCCGCCGCAGCCGGCCCCGCCACGCGGCAACCCCGACTCTACCGCCCCGCCTGAGGCCGGCGCGGCGATCCGCAGCCGGGCCGGGGCTGCGGCATTGTCCGCTGAGACTATTTCGCTTACATGTTTGCATTTATTGTCGCATAGCTGACGCGTTCGATTCGCCATGCGAGTCGAGACTTTTCGCGTGTCACCGGATCCGCGGCAGGTGCAGCGAGCCGGGCACCAGCAGCCGCGCGCCGAGCACCAGCGCCGCCACCGCGACGAGCCAGAAAAGCCCGACCCAGACGCCGCCGGGTACGCCGGTCAGCCGGGCGAGCTGATCGGCGTCGGACGCGCCGCGCCCGGAGCGCCGCGCCCGGCGGCGCGACCGCCACAGCTCGGCCACCGGCCGCACCCCGCCGAGCAGCAGGAACCAGGCCGCGCAGTACCCGAAGGCGGACTGCACCAGGGCGGAGGCGAGCAGCGTCACCACGCTCACCGCCGCCGCCGTCACCAGCACCGCCAGCACCCCGTAGACGTTGCGCATGGCCAGGAACGTCGCGCACAGCAGCAGGAGCAGCAGCCAGAGCAGCGCGACCACGTGGTGCGCGGCCAGCAGCCAGGCGGCGCCCGCCCCGAGCAGCGGCGGCGTGACGTACCCGGCGAGCGCGGTGAGCACCATCCCGGGCCCGTGCGGCTTGCCGCGGGACCGGGTCTCGCCCGAGGTGTCGTAGTGCAGCCGTATCCCGTCGAGCCGCCGCCCGGTGAGCAGCGAGGCCAGGGCGTGCCCGCCCTCGTGCGCGATCGTGATCGCGTTCCGCGTCAGGTGCCACGCCCAGCGGTTCAGCACCACGACCAGCGCGACGACGCCGCTTGCGGCCACCACCCAGTCCGGCGGGACGGGCTGCACGGCCGTCACCCGGTCCCAGAGCTCCGCCAGTATTGCGAATACCGACATGCCGGACAGGGTAAGCGACTCTACTAACCAACGGGCGCGCTTCTTCCCTGTCTCAGGATCGGTAGACCTTGAACAGCCCCGGCAGGACCAGGATGGCGATGACGGCGATCACGATGACCGCCGCGACGACGGCCGCGACCACGATCCGGCGGCGGCCGGCCGAGGAGTCCCGCGGCTGCGGCGCGGCGGGGTCCTTGGCCTGCGCCACCGGGCGCGAGGCGGGCGCGGTCCGGTCGGCCGGCTCACCGCCCCCGCTGCCGAAGGCGGTGGACGCCGGAGTACCGGTGGACGGCGCAGTACCGGTGGACGGCGCAGTACCGGTAGACGGCGCACCGGGGGTTTCCTCCCGGGTCATCAACCCGGGGGCGATGGTGGGCAGCGCGACCGCGCTGCGCGGCGCGGACGGGTAGCCGGCCGCGTTCACGATGGGCTCGGCGTCGAGGATGGGGACCTGCTCAGCCCACAGCCAGCCCGCATGCCAGGCCTGGGTGCCGGCTTGCGCCAGGGCGGCGCCGAAGGACTCGGCGGTCTGGAATCGCTGCGCCGGGTCGGTCGCCAGGCCGCGCATGACGACGGCGGCCACCGCCTCCGGCACGTGCGGGGCGACGTCGCGCAGCGGCTTGGGCGCCTCGTGCGCGTGCTTGAACAGCAGCGCCACCGCCGGGCCGTCGTGGCTGAACGGGAAGACCCCCGCGAGCAGCTGGTACAGCATGGTCGCGAGGCCGTAGACGTCGGTCGCGGGTGACAGCTCCTGCCCGAGCACCTGTTCCGGCGCGATGTAGGCGGGCGTGCCGAGCACGTCGCCGGCCCTGGTCATCACGGTGTCGGCGCCGCCGATGACCTTGGCGATGCCGAAGTCGGTCACCTTGAGGACGCCGCTGGCGGCGAAGAGCATGTTCTCCGGCTTGACATCACGGTGCAAGATGCCGCGCCGGTGCGCCGCGCTCAGCCCGCTGGCGCAGGCGAGCGACAGCGCCACCGCCTGCTGGGCGGTAAGGCCGGCCCGATCGGAGGCGCGGCTGCGCAGCGTCCCCCCGGGTAGCAGCTCCATCACCAGCAGGCAGACACCATCGCGCTCGACGAAGTCGTACACCGGCACCACGTGCGGATGATCGAGCGAGGCGAGCACCCGCGCCTCCGCCATGAAGCGACGCCGGACGGCGGGATCGGCCGAGAGCTCGGCCGGAAGCTGCTTGATCGCCACCCGCCGGTCGAGCTGACGGTGCTGGCCGGCCACCACCACGCCCCAGCCGCCCGCGCCCAGCTGGTCGCCAATGTCATACGCGGGCAGAACGCGGCTGAGCAGTTCCCGGTCAACGCTCATGGGAGGGTCGCCCTTCCTGTGCCTCAAGAGTACGCGGGCATGTTTTCCGCATCAGATCATCTCAAGCTCGATCAGATCATCTCAACAGGCTGTACGGGCTGAAAAGCGAATTCTACAATCCTTCCAGAAAGGGGTGCCTGGTGTCCTTTTTCGCTTACCCAAACGAGCCACCCGCCGCGGCGGCGGAAATCGAGCAGCTACTGCCGGATGCCACCGACGAGGAGTGGGCGATCCTGTTGAAACATACTCGTCACCGTAGTTTTAATCCCGGCGATGCGATCGTCACCGCCGGGGCGTTTGATCGGTCGCTTTACCTCGTTATTGACGGCCTTCTAGAAGTGCTTGTGACCCGGGGGCGGCGCGGTTATCGGCGGGTCGCCACGATCGGGGCGGGCAGTGTCATCGGCGAGCTGTCGTTCTTTGACGGCGGCGCCCGTTCGGCCCTCGTCCGCGCGGTGACGCCGGCGGAGCTGGCCGAGCTTTCACCGGCCGAATTCGACGCCTTCGCCGTCGCCAGCCCGGGCCTGGCCAGGCGGCTGCTCTTCGATCTCGGCCGCATCCTGGCCAAGCGGCTCCGCACCGTCCAGCAGGCGGCTGCCACCGAGGGGGAATACTGATGGCCGGTGCGCCGATCATCGAGATCAGGGAACTTGGGCGACCGGTCCGCCGGCGGATCGTGGACCGGTCGATCGAGGTCGGGCGCGAGTGCGACGGCGAACTGCTGGCCGACGAAGGAGTGTCGCGACGGCACCTGAGGCTGGTCCCCAGCCCGGTCTCGCTGTCCGTGGTGGATCTCGGCAGCCGGAACGGGACGCTGGTCAACGGCATCCCGGTGACGGGCCGGGTGGTCCTCGAGCCCGGTGCGGTGGTGCGCCTCGGCAGCACCGAGATCGTGATGATCGGCCGGGTGCGTGACGAGCCGGCCGTGGCCAGGGCGACGCTGCGCGGCAGCGAGGTGAACGCGCTGGCCATGCCGGCGCCCCCGCCGCTGCCGGCGGTGGCGGTCCCGCCGTCGCGGGCGTCGCGGCTGTGGGGCAGGATCCTGGGCACGTCGCCGCGGCCGGGCGAGGCGCTGTTCCCGGCCTACACCGAGATGCGCACCCGGGTCCCGCTGCCGGTCTGGCACGCCATCCGGATCGGCAGCGTGCTTGCCTACCTGGCGCTGTGCGTCACGTTGTTCATCCGCCCGGCGGGCGGGCAGTTCTGGTTCTTCAAGGTGATCGTGCCGCTGCTGCCGATCCTGTTCTTCACCGCCCCCGGCCTGTGGCGCAACATCTGCCCGCTGGCGGCCTCCAACCAGGCGCCGCGGGTGCTCGGCTTCACCCGGGCTTTTACCCCGCCGGAGTGGCTGCGCCGTTACGGCGCGGCCATCTCGATCTTCCTGTTCTTCGGGATCACGAGCACGCGCATCGCCTTCTTCAATACCAACGGGGCGGGCCTGAGCGTGCTGCTGGCGCTGACGATCATCAACGCCTTCGTCGCCGGATTCCTGTTCAAGGGCAAGAGCGGGTGGTGCAGCAGCATCTGCCCGCTGCTGCCGCTGCAGCGGGTCTACGGCCAGACGCCGTTCGCGAAGGTGCCCAACAGCCACTGCCAGCCCTGCGTCGGGTGCACCAAGAACTGCTATGACTTCCGGCCCGGCGTCGCCTACCAGGCGGACCTGCACGATCCCGACCCTAACTGGTCGGCGCCGAGGAAGCTATTCGCAGCCGCCCTGCCGGGGTTCGTCCTCGGCTTCTTTCTCCTGGTCAACCACCCCGGGCTGGCGCTTCCACCGGTTTACCTGCGGCTGGCGGCGTTCTTCCTCGGCAGCGTCGGGCTCTTCTACGCGGTGCAGGCGCTCGCCGCTCTGCGCACGACCGTGCTTATCGCGCTGTGGGCCGCGGTCGCGATCAGCATCTTCTACTGGTTCAGCGCTGTCACCCTCGAGGACTCGTTCGCCACGATCACCGGTCTCGACCTGCCGTGGCTGCGGTGGCCGATCCGGCTGCTGGTCTGGCTGCTCGCCCTGTTCTGGATCGCCAGGACCTACGTCAAGGGACGCCAGTACGAGGAAGAGGTGGCCGCGCAGTCGGCCCTGCCGCTGATCCAGATAAGCCCGCGGGCGGCGAAGGTCGCGCAGCAGGCGGTCGAGTCGAGCGGGGTCGAGGTCCGTTTCGCCGACAGCGACAAGCTCGCGCACGCCGAGGTCGGCACCAGCCTGCTGGCCCTCGCCGAGCGCGAGAGCCAGCCGATCGAGGCCGGCTGCCGGATGGGCGTGTGCGGCGCCGACCCGGTGGCGGTGCTCGACGGCGGGGCGTGCCTGTCGGCGCCGGACGAGGAGGAGCTCAATACGCTGCGGCGGCTCGGCTTCGCCACGAACACCCGGATGGCGTGCGCCGCGCGGATCCAGTCCGGGCCGGTGACGGTGTCGCTCACGCCGGAGCCTGGCCGCCCAGAGGACGGCGCGGTGGCCGAATTCGACCGGTCGATCGTCAGCGTGGTCGTGCTCGGGAACGGTATCGCCGGCGTCACCGCGGCCGACTTCGTCCGCCGTGGCCACCCGGAGTGCGAGATTCACGTGGTCGGCAGCGAGCCGCACGCGCTCTACAACCGAATGGGCATCTCGAGGCTCGTCTACGGCCGGTCGGCGATGCAGGGCCTCTACCTGCTGCCGGAGCAGTGGTATGACGACCATCAGATCGTCGCCTGGATGAACACCGTCGCCAGCAGCATCGACGTGGCGGGCAAGCGGGTGCTGCTGGCCACCGGCGACACGATCGCGTACGACCGGCTGATCCTGGCCACGGGCAGCAGCAGCTCGGTCCCCCCGGTGACGGGCTTCGGCCGGCCGGGCAGCTTCGTGCTGCGCAGCGCGGCCGATGCCATGCTGATCCGCGCCTACGCGCAGGAGCAGGCCGCCCGCGACGCCGTGGTCGCGGGCGGCGGCCTGCTCGGCCTCGAGGCGGCGCACTCGCTGCACGAGCTCGGGCTGCGGGTGACGGTGCTCGAACGCGGCCAGCGGCTGCTGTCGCGCCAGATCGATCAGCACTGCAGCGAGCTTGTGCACGCGCATTTCGCGCGGATCGGCCTGCAGGTGCTCTACCAGGCCGAGGCCGAATCGCTGACCGGTGATGACCGGGTCAGCGGCATCCTGCTCAAGGACGGGCGCACGCTGCGGTGCGACGTCTTCCTTGGGGCAATCGGCATTAGGTCCAATGTGGAGCTCGCGCGGCAGGCGGGAATCGCGGTCAACCGCGGCGTGGTCGTCAACGACCGGATGGAGACGTCCGTGCCCGGCGTGTTCGCGGCCGGTGACGTGGCCGAGCACGACGGGCGGACCTTCGGCCTCTGGCCCATCGGGGCCAAGCAGGGCGAGGTCGCGGCGCTGAACGCGCTCGGCGGCAACGCCACGCTCACGGCGGAGGTGCCGGCCACGATCCTCAAGGGGGCCGGCATCGACCTGTTCTCGATCGGCCGGCCCGCGGCGCAGGCGGGTGATGAGATCGTCGTCGACGAGGACCCGGACCCGGCCGCTCCGTCCTACCGGCGGCTGCTGATCGCGGAGGGGCGGGTGGCGGGCGCGATCGTGCTCGGCAACCACCCCGAGGATGTCGCCGCGGTGACGGCGGCGGTCAAGCGGCGCGCGGAGATCTCCCCGGCGCAGCTTGCCGCGCTGCGCAGCGGCGACTGGGGGGTGCTGAAGAACGCGGGCCGCGCCTCAGAGCCGGCTGGCGCCTAGCGTCTCGACCGCCTGGGTGCGCCCCTTGACCTGGATGGCCGACGGCGCGGTGAAGGCGAAGCTGGCCGCCGTCGCGCGGTGCACGGCGTCGGTCACCAGGACCTCGGAACGGCCATCCCGGCCGGCCACCCCGGACAGCCGGAACGCCACGTTGGTCGCGTCGCCGAGGACGGAGACCAGCATCCCGGTGAGCATGCTGACCGCCGCCGGGCCGGTGGCGACGCCCCATCCCATCCGCAGCGGCCTGCCTCCGGGATCACGCAGGTCCAGGCCCGCCGCGATCCGCGGCACCGTCTCGGCTGCCTCCACCGCGAAGGCCACCGCCGCCAGGGCGGCATCGGGGACGGCGGCGACCTCCCAGGTGGCGAAGAACGCGTCGCCCACGTAGTTGCTGAGCGTGCCGTGATGCCGGGACAGGATCTGCCGCAGCTGGGCGTACAGCCGGTCGATGTTCTCAAGCAGCAGGCGGTCGTCGGTGTACTCGGCGACGCTGGAAAACGCCATCACGTCGCCGACCACCATGACCATCTCGGCCACGTTCACGTGCCGGAGCGTCTCCAGCGCGCCGTCGTCGGCCGGGGCGGTGAACCGCCGGGACCGGAATTGCAGGTCCACCCCGCCCACCCGCACCCGGTCGCCCGGCAGGAGCCTGACCGGCACCGAACGCTCGATGCGCTGTCCGTTGACCCGCGTGCCGTTCCGGCTCAGGTCGGTCAGCCAGGCCTGGTCACGGTCGGCGTCAAGCCGCAGTTCCAGGTGCGTCCGCGAGATGGCGGGATCGTCGATGACCAGTCGCCGCCGCTCGTCGACGCCGGCGCATTCCCGGCCGACGACGAGCCGGTCATAGACCGGGATCGACCGTTCCCCGTCGACGCCGGAGGCGATGACGAGCAGGGCGGGTATCGGGATGGGTTCATCGGGCATCGGCTGGCCCGGTTAGCTGGAAGGTGAAGACCCGCCGGCCGATGCGCAGGCTCCAGCCCGGGGGCAGTTGCGTCAGCTCCGGCCCGATTTGCGTCCACTGGCCGGCTCCGGGCGGGCTGATGAAGGTCCCGTGGGCCGAAGAGGCGTCGCGCACCCGCACGACCCCGGACTCGACCGAGATGTAGGCGTGCACCCGCGAGACCACGGTGTCGGGATCCTGGATCAGGATGGGAGAGGCGGCGCCGCTTTTCACCAGGGGGTCATTGTGCGGTTCGCGGCCGAGCACGTAGGGGCGGTCGAGATAGATAACCGGCCCGTTCTCTGAGGTCAGGACGCCAAGCGGGCTGCGCGCGGCGACTGTCGCGTCCCCGTCAACCGGTGCGGGCGACGGCCCGGGCGGTTCCTGGCCGGCCGAGATCGCGACCGTGTCGGGCTTGGCCGCGGGCTGCGGGCGCGCAGCGTCTTCCGGCGCGCCCGGCCGGCCGCCTCGCCTGACCGCGGAGTCCTGCCTGACGGCGGGCCCAGGCGGCACGACCGGCGTCCGCGCCGAGGCCGGAGCCGCAGCCGGAGCGGGAGCCGCGGCGGGGGCGGGGGCGGGGGCCGCAGCCGACGGCGCCTCCGGCACCGGCGGAGCCTCCGGAGTCACCGTGGCCTCCGGATCCGCAGCCGTCTCAGCGGCCGCGGCCGGCTGCGGCACGCTTGCCTCACTGGCCCCGCTGGCCTGGCCGACTCGCGTCAGCACGAAGCCCTGTCCGGGCACGATCCCGTCCCTGAGGTCGGACCCGGGATACGCCTGCACGGTCGTGGCGGCCAGGCGGCCGATGGCCAGCCGCTCGAACGAGGCCGGAAGGATCTGGTCGACCCAGGTCACCGCCTCTGCCCCGGAGAGCCTGCGGGTCCAGTCCTGCCCGGTGACCTCACACCAGACCGCGCCGCGCAAGAACATGACGTTGCCGTCGCGCACGGGCACCACGATCCCGAAGTCGGGCGCGTGCTCCGGCATGCGACCGATCACCCAGCTGGCCAGGCGGGCCGCGATCGCGGCGGCCGGCCGCCCGGGATCGGCGGCGACGGCGACGGCGAGGCCGAGGAGCTCACTCGTCGCCTCGTGATCGTCGCCGGCGGCCGCGGCGCCGGGCGGGATCAGGATGACCGTGTCGCCGAACCGGCCGACCAGGCCGCTACCCGGCTCGATGCCTATACGCGTGGTCACATGCTCCACGGCGCTTCCTCCTTCGCGATCAGCCAGCGGACCCGAGTGCCCTGATGGTCAGGAGTGCAGTCCCTTGGTGGTGAACAGCCAGAGCGCGGAGGTCGCCCACACCCCGATCAGCGACAGCAAGACCACGCCGCCCAGGACCGGCAAGAGCCACCGGGGCATCGCGCGGCGGTCGACCAGGCCGAGACTGAGCATCTTGGCCACGAACGCGCCGTAGAAAAGGCAGCCGAGCACCGAGTGCACGAGCACTCGCAGCGAGTACGTCTGGAATCCGAGCGCGTAGATGCAGTGGATGATGACCGGCACCGTGAGCAGGATCGCGATCCGGCCCGACCAGCGGTGCACGGTGGCCAGCCAGGCCGGGGCGGTCGGCCGGCGCATCCGGGCGGCGGTGCCGAGCTGGACGGCGGCGAACACGATCGCCGCCGTCGACAGCCAGGCCTTGGCGTACAGCGGGCTGGAGAAGCCCGCGATGTCAAGCGCGAAACCGGTGGGGTGGTGCAGCTTGGCGTACACCCCGATCAGGATGGCGACCGCGCAGCCGCCGAGCAGGGAGACGACGATCGGCGTGGCGAACTGGTCCCTGGCCGGCCCGGCGGTCGTCTGTTCGCTTGTCGTCATAGCGGAGCTTTCCTCTCGCACCGGTTGGTTCTCGTCCCCGAGGGCCCGTCGTGGCCGCTCACGGGCTGACGACGGTGTCTTGGCCAGCCACCAGCGCGGCCGTGAAGCTGGCGCCGTCGAGGGTGAAGCCGTTGTCGATGAGGTCGAGCGGTGGCGCCGGCACCTTGGCGGTCCCCTCCACCGCCACCCCGACCTGCGTGCCGTCGGGCAGCACGGCCCAGCCGATCCTGGTCGCGAGCCCGTTGACCTCGATCCGGGCCTGATAGACGCCGGCCGGGTGGGGGGACAGCGCGGCCGCGAACGGGAAGGTCTGCCCGGTGCGCGGGGTGACCGTGCCGAACAGGTCGAGGCCGGACAGCGAGCCCGTCAGGCCAGCGCCGTTGTTGCCGGTCAGCGTGACCTGGTTGCCGCTCACCGAGCCCTGCAGCCACGCCTCGACGGTCTTGCCGTTGCACACGTAGGCGACCGCCTTGTCGCCCTCGGTGTCGATCGCCAGCGTCACCTCGTTGCCGCTGCTGCGGCCGGCGTAAACGGCCTGCACGACGGCGGGCTCGGCCGAGAACGGGAACGTCCGCCCGAACGCCGTGATCAGGCCGAACACGGCCGTGCTTGAGGCCGAGCCGGTCAGGCCGACCCCGTTGCCGCCGGTCAGCGTGACCTGGCCGCCGCTCACCGAGCCCTGCAGCGTGGCCTGCGAGGACAGGCCGGCGTTGAGGTCAGCCGCCGCCTTGGCGCCGTTGATGGCGATCGCCACGGTGAATTCGTCGCCGCTGGTCCGGCCGGCGAACAGGGCGTGCAGCGGGGCCGACGCCACCGGGGCGACGGACGCGGACGCGGACGCGGACGGGCTAACGCGGCCGGCCGGGCTGGCCGCGGCGACGGGGCTGGCCTTGCTCGGCGCGCTGCTGATCCGCAGATCGACCGTGAGGAGGATCGCCGCGAGTGCCACCACGGAGCCCAGTGTGAGCAGCGGGCCACTTCTGGCCATTCCCTGTTACCGCCTCTCACCGTCGGTTTCGGTCGCGGCCCGCCAGAGGCGGCGACGGTGACCGGAGACAAAAGCGCGAACGCTGCCACCGCTGCAATCAGGAATGTCTATGAACGCTTCACCCAAACGCAACAGAGTCCCCCAACCGACCTTCCGTCGAGGCGACTCAGCTTTGTCCGAAGGACTGGGTTAGTCGCGCTTAGGCGAATTCTACACAATAAGTGTGAGCGGCGTCAGCGAAGTTTTTATCGATTTAAACACGATCGTCTTGCGTTCCGATTAAACAAATACGCGCTCGATGGCGCGCCGTCGGCCTTGCTAGCCCCGGACGCCGCCAGCCCCGGACGCCGCCAGCCCCGGACGCCGCCAGCCCCGGACGTCGCCCGCGAGTGCCTTGATACCGGCCGCCAGCGCGCTTTCCCGCAGCGGCCCGTAGCCGATGAGCAGCGCCGGCGGCGCGGCGGCGCGGTCGAACCAGTGCCCGATCGCGTGCTCGAGCTGGATGCCGTGCCGCACCGCCGCCGTCGCGACCGCGTCCGGGTCAAGCTCGGCGGGCAGCCGCAGCAGCAGGTGGAGCCCGGCCGCGGCGCCGCTCGGCCGTATCTCCGGCAGGTACGAGCCGAGCGCGGCGAGCAGGCAGTCACGGCGCGCCCGGTAGACCGGGCGGACCCGCCGCAGGTGCCGCGCGAAGGCGCCGGAGTCGATGAACCGAGCGAGGGTGAGCTGCCCCAGCGTCTCGGCGGCGAAGTCCTCGAGCAGCCGGACGCGGATGATCTCGCCCGCCAGCTGCGGCGGCGCGACGATCCAGCCGAGCCGCAGCGCCGGGCTGAGGACCTTGCTCACGGTGCCGCCGTAGACCACCCGCTCAGGATCGAGGCCCTGCAGCGCCCCGACCGGCGTGCGGTCGTAGCGGAGCTCGGCGTCGTAGTCGTCCTCGATCACCAGCCCGCCGGACGCGCGCGCCCACTCGAGCAGCCGGACCCGCCGGTCGGCCGAGAGCGCGGCGCCGGTGGGGTAGGAATGCGCGGGCGACAGCAGCACCGCCCCCACGTCCAGCCCGGCCAGCCGGGCCGTCTGCATGCCGCGGCCGTCAACCGGGACCGGGACCGGCTCGAGCCCGGACGCCTCGATGATCTTGCGGTGCAGCAGGAAGCCGGGGTCCTCCATCGCGATCCTGGTCACCCCGCGCGCGCCGAGCGCCCGGCACAGCAGCATCAGCCCCTGCGAGAAGCCACCGCAGATCACCACCTGCTCCGGCGCCGCCCGCACCCCCCGCACCCGGCCCAGATACGCGGTCAGCGCGGCGCGCAGCTCCTGCGCGCCGCGGGGCGGCGGGTAGAGCAGGCCGCTGTCGGGGACCTCCCGCAGCGCGTCGCGGTAGTGCCGCAGCCACTCGCTGCGGGGGAAGAGCGCGGGGTCCGGCAGCCCGCTGGTCGGCATCTTGCCGTCGCGGTTGAGCGGCAACGGCCAGAACGGCTCGCTGCCGGGCCCGGCCGCCGCGCGGTCGCCGCCGAAGCCGGGCGCGCGGACGCGCGTGCCCGAGCCCTGCCGGGACTCCAGGTAGCCCTCGATCACCAGCTGCTCGTAGGCCCCGACCACGAGCGAGCGGGACACCCCGATCTCGGCCGCCAGCACCCGCGACGGCGGCAGCGCGGTCCCCGGCAGCAGCGACCCGCCCACGATGGCCTGGCGCAGGCCGCGCTCGAGCTGCGACCGGAGGCTGCGCGGCCGGGCCCGGTCGAGCTCGACCAGCAGGTCGGCCGGAAACTCGCCGCCCGAGAGATTGGTCGTTGTAGCGGTAGTCAATTGGATCTTCCTATCGAGTCCACTTTTTCTAGCCTAGTGGTATAGACCGGAACGGCCAAAGGAATTAAGCGAGGGGCGATGACCGAAATGGAGACGGCCGACCTGAACCGGGTGCCCGTGCTCGGCGGCCAGGGCGTGCCCGGACGTGGTCGACGAGCGGGCGCCGGGCGCGTGAGCCGACGCGCTGCTGGTCACCACCGAGCAGGACCGCTAAGCGCAAACCCTCTTCTTTGAACGCACGCGGCTTGCTCTTTGCCGCCCGATGAGTTTGCCTCCGTCGTACCGTCGTACCTGGCGGATGTTCTGCTGACCGGACGCGGAGGATGTCAATGACGGGGTTCTCGAAGTCGCGGCTTGAGCGGGTGCGGGGCGTGCTCGACGGTTACGTGGGCCGCGGCGCGGCCGCGGGCGTGGTCGCGGTGCTGGCACGGGGCGGCGAGACGCTGGTGGAGGCGGTCGGCGACGTCCGGCCGGACGCGATCTTCCGCATCGCGTCGATGACCAAGCCGGTCGTGGCGGTGGCGGCGCTGATGCTGGTGGAAGAGTGCGCGCTGCGCCTGGACGACCCGGTGGACGAGTACCTGCCCGAGCTGGCCGGCCGGCGGGTGCTCACCCGGCTGGACGGCCCGCTCGACGACACGGTGCCGGCCGAGCGGGCGATCACGCTGCGGGACCTGCTCACCTTCCGGCTGGGGCTCGGCTTCGGCCACGGCATGTGGGGGCCGCGCGGGTCGGTGCCGATCATGGACGCGATCAACGACCTGCCGAGCGGGAAGCCCGCGCCCGGCCTGATGCCGGGGCCGGATGAGTGGATGCGGCGGGTGGGCGAACTGCCGCTGGTCTGCCAGCCGGGCGAGCGGTGGCTCTACAACATCGGCTCGGACATCCTCGGGGTGCTGATCGCGCGGGCCTCCGGGCAGACGCTCGAGGAGTTCCTGCGGGAGCGGATCTTCGAGCCGCTGGGCATGCCCGACACCGGGTTCTGGGTGCCGGCCGCCTCGATCGACCGGCTGCCGCCGCAGTACGCGACCGATCCCGCCACCGGGCAGCCGGTCGTCGACGACCCGCCGGACGGGCAGTGGTCCGCTCCCCCGGCGTTCGAGTCCGGCGCGGGCGGGCTGGTCTCCACCGCCGACGACTACGCCGCGTTCGCCGCGATGCTGCGCGGCGGCGGCGTCTACCGCGGCGTCCGGGTCCTGTCCCGGGCGGCCGTGTCGCTGATGACGTCGGACCAGCTGCCGGCCGCGGTGAAGGCGGTCTCCGGCCTGATGCCGGGCGACTTCGACGACACCGGCTGGGGCTTCGGCGTATCGGTGGTGACCGGCCGGACCCAGCTGTACCACTCGGTCGGGGCGTACGGGTGGAACGGCGGCCTCGGCACCAGCTGGGTCAACGACCCGGCCGAGGACCTGACGCTGATCCTGCTGACCCAGCAGGCGTTCACCTCGCCCCGGCTGCCCGTGATCAACCGCGACTTCTGGACCAGCGCCTACCAGGCGCTGGACGACTGACGTCCTGCGGGCCATCGACTTCTGAATCGGCATGTCCCACCATCACCGGATATATCGATCCGAGCGGAGATATCAGGAACCGCATCGAGGTAGCCGAGCCGACCGCGGCCGACGTCGCCGCGAACCGCGCGGACGCGCCGACGATCTCCGATTCCCCCGCCAGCCGCGCGGCCGGCGTCCCCCGCTCGCGCCCGGCTAGCTGGCCAGCGTCGCCTCGAGGGTGATCTCGGGGACGCCGGCCAGCGCCCGGCTGACCGGGCAGCCGGCCTTGGCCGCCGCCGCCGCGTCGGCGAAGGCGGCCGCGTCGATGCCGGGCACCCGCCCCACCGTCACCAGCGCGATCTTGGTGATCGTGGGCGCCCCGTCGACCGGCCGCAGCGTGACCGTGGCCTCCGTCTGCACCGACTCCGGCGGGTTGCCCTGCTGCGCGAGGATGTTCGACAGCGCCATCGAGAAGCACGACGCGTGCGCGGCGGCGATGAGCTGCTCGGGGTTGGCCCCGGGTCCGTCCTCGAAGCGGGACTTGAACGAGTACTCGCCACTGATCGTGTCGCCCGCGGTGAACGTGCCGCTCCCCGACGGAACGTCACCCTTCCACTCGGCGGTTCCCTTTGCCGGCATGGCTGCCTCCTCGGTCGCTACCAACGATTTCTCCGGTAGCGATCCTACGGCCACCCCCGCCCACGGCGGGGAGGGCGGGGCCGGTGGGGCGAAGCAACGGCTCGTTCCTCCTGATGGTTGTGATGGTTGTGACTGATCGCGGGCTGTCGGCAGGCTGGCCGGGGGCGGGTGAGATACCGTGGCGGCATGGCCAGCGAGAACACGGCACGGCTTGCGGTGCTGATCGATGCGGACAATGCGCAGCCGTCGATCACCGAGGGGCTGCTGGCCGAGGTCGCCAAGTACGGCACCGCGCACGTCAAGCGCGCCTACGGCGACTGGACGGCGCCGAACCTGAAGGGCTGGAAGGACCACCTGCTCGCGCAGTCCATCCAGCCGATCCAGCAGTTCGCCTACACCCGGGGCAAGAACGCCACCGACGCGGCGATGGTGATCGACGCGATGGACCTGCTGTACTCGGGGCGTTTCGACGGGTTCTGCA
>Ga0302314_10005400_pt1 | contig 23309 bp, 21 predicted proteins | sample III_Palsa_N2_3_FD_200533 | JGI IMG/M metagenome (GOLD analysis project Ga0302314, IMG submission 200533) | Peat permafrost microbial communities from Stordalen Mire near Abisko, Sweden - III_Palsa_N2_3 | ecosystem: Environmental > Terrestrial > Soil > Palsa > Peat permafrost | place: Sweden... | reverse complement strand
TGAGCTTCCGGTGCTCAACGGCATGCTGATCGGCGGCGATTACCGGACGTATAGCTACACGCACAATGCGAGCGTGGGTACGGTCCTCTGCACCGCCGGCACGGCCGGTTGCCAAACCGTCAACGGTCACGATGCGGTGTATCAGTTCGGCGACTGCCCAGACCCGACCGACCCCGGCTGCATCACGGTCGTCGGTTTCCGCAACATCATGGCGTACAACGGTCTGGGACAAGCGTATGTCCCCGCCTTCAAGGCCACGGAAAGCGACTTCGATGCGCAGATCGCCTTCAGGATCGCCGAGCCGCGAGTCTACCTCGGCGTCGGCGGCTTCATCAAGCACTACAACTATCTGGGCTATCCGGACCTGACCGGTCTCGGGGTCGGGATGGAGAAGATACCCGATTTCGATAAAGCGGTCTCGTGGTACGCGAACGGCTACTACTACCCCGACGTCCAGGGCAATTACAGTTACCCGACGTCGGTCTTTCTCGGCCCGCTTTCGGGACAAACGATCAAGCTTTCGTACGCAACCATCAAGTACGCGGGCGGCGTGACCCTGAATCTCGGAAAGGCGCCGGCCTACCTCGATCTCGGCTGGGCGGGCGAGTACTACTACGGTAGAACCAATGCCCCGTCCAACACCTCGGTCTCGAGCCCGTTCGTCGGCTTAGGATTCCACTTCTAGCCCGAAAAGAAAAGGCGCAGACCACCGAAGGCCCCGGAGTTTTCCGGGGCCTTCTTCAATTGCGCCGCGGCTTCAGTTCGATCCCGAGTTCGCGCAGCGATGCCGCGGGCACGGGCGACGGCGCGTCCATCATCAAGTCGCGGCCGTTTTGATTCTTGGGAAAGGCGATCACCTCGCGAATCGACGTTTCACCGCAAGCGATCATCGCAAGACGGTCCAGACCCCAAGCCATCCCGCCGTGCGGCGGAGCGCCGTAGCGCAGCGCTTCCATGAAGAAGCCGAAGCGATCGGCGATCTCGGACTCCGGCATTTTGAATACGTCGGCGAAAATACGGTGCTGAAAGTCGACGTCGTGGATGCGGATCGAACCGCTCCCGAGTTCAATGCCGTTGAGGACCAGATCGTAGTGCTGCGCCCGCATCGCGAGCGGCTCGCGCTCGAGAAGTGCGTCCTGTCCGGGCAGCGGCGCGGTGAACGGGTGATGCGTCGGCACGAGCGCGCCCGTTTCGGGATCGCGCTCGAATAGCGGAAAGCCGACGACCCAGCAAAACTCGTACTTGCCGGGATCGCGCAAGTCTAAGCGATCGCCGACGTGCAGTCTCAGGCGTCCCGCGATATCGCCGGCCTGGGCCCGCGGGCCTGCGACGATCAACAGCGCGTCGCCTTCCTCTGCCCCGCCGGCTTCGCGCAGCGCGCCGACCGTTGCGTCGTCCAGCAGTTTGGAGATCGACGACTTCCAGCCGTCGGGCCCAAACGTGACCCAGACCAGCCCCCCCGCGCCGAACGACTTCGCAGTCTCGCTCAGCGCGTCGAATTCGCGCCGCGAGAGCGCCGCGCCGCCAGGATATCGCACGGCGACGATGCGACTGTCCTGGGTTCCGGCGAAGTCCGCCAAGAACTTGATCGGCGTGCCCGCGAAGACGGCCGCGACGTCGCGCAACTCGAGGCCGAAACGCAGGTCGGGCTTGTCGCTACCGAAGCGGCGCAGCGCTTCGGCATGCTCGATGCGGACGATCGGTTGCGGGATCGCGTGGCCGAGCGCCTTGCGCCAGACGTAGACGATGCAGTCCTCCATGACTGCCATCACGTCGTCCTGCTCGACGAACGACATCTCGACGTCGAGTTGCGTGAACTCGAGCTGGCGGTCCGCGCGGGAGTCTTCGTCGCGGTAGCAGCGCGCGATCTGCATGTAGCGGCCGATGCCGCCGATCATCAAGAGCTGCTTGAGCAACTGCGGCGATTGCGGCAGCGCGTAGAACGAGCCCGGGAAGCTGCGGCTCGGCACGAGGAAATCGCGCGCGCCCTCAGGCGTCGATTTGATCAGGTTCGGCGTTTCGATCTCGAGAAAATCGCGAGCGTCGAAGAAGTCGCGCATCGCCTTGGTGAGTTTGTGCCGGATCGAAAGGTTGCGCTGCAGGCGCGCGCGGCGCAGATCGAGATAGCGGTACTGCAAGCGCAGCGATTCGTCGACCTCGCCGTCGGCGTTGACGGGGAACGGCGGCGTTTGCGCGCGCGAGAGCACGCGCAGATCGGACACGGCGACCTCGACCGCGCCGGTCGCGAGCTTCGGGTTCTCGGTGCCGGGCGGGCGCGGACGCACGACGCCAACGATCGCGATCACGTCTTCGTTGCGCAGCGACGCAGCCAGCTCGAACGTGGCCGGCGCGGCCGGGTCGAAAACGATCTGCGTGATGCCGTCGCGATCGCGAATGTCGACGAATACCAGGCCGCCGTGGTCGCGCCGGCGATTGACCCAGCCGCGCAAATCGACGACGGCGCCGGCTTGACTCTGGTCGACGCCGCCGCAGGAAAGCCGAACGGCCACTAGGCGGTCTTTTGACCGAGCGCGTCCTTGACGCCGCCGACGTAGTGGTACTGATAGACGATGTTGCGCGCTAGCCCCGGCTTGACCGAACCGGCCCGTTCGAGCGACCGCAGCAGCTTCGGACGCCTTGCGATGAGGCCGTGAACCCAGAGCGACAGCGGCGTCATCCCGAGGCGCGCCCGCACGGCGAACGTCGGATGCTTGCGGAAGAAACGCACCGTGGAGCGCCCGGCTAGTTTCATTTTCTCCTTCTGTTCGGCGTACGGCACCGGATGCCAGTGAAAATCGATGGCCTGCGGATCGTAACGGATCGTCAAGCCGGCGCGCTCGAGCCGATACCCCAGCTCGAGGTCCTCGTGGCCGTAGCCGGTGAACGCCTCGTCGAAGCGACCGACGCGATCGAGATCGTTCTTGCGTACGGAGGCGTTGCCGGTGAGAAAGTACAGCCACGAGAGCTTCTTGCGGCCGGGCGGGTGCAAGGGCCGCCGCTGTTCGGGGTGCGCCGAGAGCCGCTCGAAATCCCGATACGAGTTGACCTGCAGTTCCAAACCCACCACGGCGATCTTCTCGGCGGCGCGGTGGTGCTCGAGGTGGCGCGAAACGAGATCGCTCGACGCGATGATGTCGGCGTCGGTAAACATCACGACCGCGCCGCGCGCCGCCTCGATACCGGCATTGCGCGCCATGGCGCGCCCCGTGTACGGGCCGGGCAGGTGTCGTACGCGCGGGTATTCGCGTGAAATTTCGGCCAAGTATTCCGCCGTTGCGTCGGTCGAGTTCGAATCGGCAACGACGATCTCGTAGCGCTCGGAACGCAAATCTTGGCGCAGCAGCGACGGGATCACGTAGCGCAGCGTGTCGATGCGGTTGTAGGTCGGGATGACGACGGTCAGTTCGGGTGTCATGCTCGCACGGGCCCGCTCGGGGCTTTGACTTCGAGAAGCTCGGCAACGGCGGCCACGATCGACGCGCGCGAGGCCGCGAGTTCCGCGGGATCGGCACCGGCCGGTTTCCGCAGGCACACCGACGGCACGCGATACGGCGACCACTCTTGCGAGTTCAAGTGAAAGTAGCGATGTTCGAACAGAACGACCGTTGGCCTGCGAGTCGCGCTTGCGACGTGAGTCGCACCGGTATCGACGGTAACGACGAGGCGGCTCTTCTCGAAGACGGCCGCCCACTGCGCGAACGAGAGCCCCCCGACCACACAGTCGGCGACGCCCGCGGCGCGCACGCGGGCGGCCTGCTCGAGCGCGTCGACCCCGTACGTGACGACCACCGGCAGGCCAAATTCGCGCAGCGCAAGGATCAGCGCGAGCGTGCTCTCGAGCGTACTGCCGCCGGCGAACCAGCGCGCCCCCAGATGAAAGGCGATGCCGCCGGCCGGAACGTGGTCCGCGGCGCGCCGGTCGACGTCCTCGATCGGCAGCACGAGGTCCGCAGAGAACTCCGTACCGCCGGCGACGAGAACCAGTTCGAGCAATTGCTCGACTTCGTGGCGCACCCGGTAGTCGGCACTGACCTCACACAGCCCGGGATCGGCCTCCGAGATCGCGACTCGCGTCAGATACAGGCGAGCCCCGAGCCGCGCGACGAAGCGGCGCACGTAGGTGTAGCCGACACGGATCGGCGCGCGCGTCGCTCCGACCAGCGCGAAATCCGGCGCGCACGGCGCGAGTGCGATCGCGAGATCGCAGACGTTGCGGAACCGGCTTCCGATCGAGCGCGGCGAGGCTTTCGGCGGCGCGACCAGCACCGCGTCGACGTCAGGGTTGCGCTCGACGACCACGGCATTGTGCGAACTGCACACGAGCGTGATTCGCGCCTGCGGCCACGAGCGCCGCACCGACGCGATCGCGGGGGTCGAGAGGATCAGATCGCCGACGCGGTCCAGCCGCGTGAGCAGGATGTTCACGGCGCGGCCCTGCGTGCCCGTTCCGCATCGAGTTCGGAAAAGTACGCTTCGTGCGCGAGCGCCCGCGCCGCCGCCAGTTGCCCGGCGCCGAGCGCGCGGTCGGCGGCGCGATCGCCGACCCGGCGCTCGAGCGCCCGCACGAGGCCGAGGGAGCGCACGCCGCGGTGGAACGTGCGCCGGACGGGATCGTCGCCGGTTGCCAGCACCACGCGCCAGTGCGGATGCAGTTGGCGCAGCGCAACGGCGGTGCGTGCCTGCGCGCGCGCTTGGCGCAGCATACCCTCGACGTCCCGCGCGCGGGGTCGCGGCTTATAGTGAAAGGCCAGGGCGAAACGATTGAAAACACCGCGCACGCCCGCGGCCCGCAGCCGCATCCCGAGTTCGATGTCTTCCCAACCGTACTCGCGAAAGCTTTCGCTGAAGTTTCCCAGCCGTCGCAGGGTCTCCAGCGGCAACGAGACGTTGGTGGTCCAAAAATAGTTGGCGGAATAGTTGGCGATCGTCCACGTGGGCGTGGGCAGGCGGTCGAAGCTTTCCGTGTTGATCACGGCGCCGCGCACGATCGCGGCCGGCCGGCGATCGTGCGAGCGCAAGTGCTCGGCGACGAAGACGGGCGTCGGCAGGACATCGTCGTCGATGAAGATGATGCGCTCGCCGCGGGCTCGAGCGATGCCGGCGTTGCGCGCCCGAGCGAGGCCCGCATTCGGCTGCTCGACGACGACGAACGCGCAGGTTGCGCGCCCCCGCGCGGCTTCGATCACCGCGGCGCTGCCGTCGGTCGAGCCGTCGTTGACGAGCACGACCTCGTAACTCGCAGACGGCACCGTCTGCTCGAAACAGGCGTCGAGCACGCGGCCGAGCAAATGCGCGCGGTTGTAGGTACAGAGCTGAATCGTTGCGCGCATCTCGACCCGTTCAAATTCTGACGGGATCAGCGCTCCCATGGCGACCGATTTTCGGCTTCGGTGCGGAGCACACCGCCCAGCGCCACAAGCACCTGTGCAACGTCCAGGGCCGCTACGCAGGCGAAATCGGGGCAGTTCTCCTTGCGATGCCAGGGCGGGCACGCGTAGGTCGCCCGGAGCACGGCGCTGCGCGGCCCGAGCGGAGCCCAGCGGTCCGGCTCGTCGGATTGGAGCGCGAAGATGCCGAGCGTCGGCGCGCCGACGGCGGCGGCGATATGCATCGGGCCCGAATCGACGGCCACGACCGCGAGTGCGCCCTCGGCCAGCGCGCCAAATTCTGCCAGCGTGGTGCGACCGGCAAGCGAGAGCGCCCCTCCTTCGGCAGCCACGCGCTCGGCGATCGTGCGATCGGCCGTGGCACCGGTCACGACGACGCGCGCTCCGTACTCGGCTGCCAGGGCTCGCGCGAGTTCTCCTAACCGCGCCGTCGGCCAACGCTCGCGCCCGGCAGCGATCCCGCGCGTCGGGTGTAACACGAGGTACGGCGCTGCGACGCCCGCGCCGGCAAGCAATCGCCCGACCGAGGTGCGGGCCGAATCCGGTACCTCGAAGCGCGGGGTCGTGTGCGGCGTGTCGCAGCCGAGGGCGCGCGCGAAATCGAGCAAAATCTGCGTCCAGTGTGTCGTCCGATCACCCAGCTCGCTGCGCACGACCACACGGTGCGTGAACAGCGGCGAGTACAGGCGGCGGGCCTGGCCGGCGCGCAGCGGCACCCCTGCGACGAACGGCAACGCGGCGCTCCGCAACGTGGCCCAGGTGACGACCGCTGCGGCAAAACGCGCCTGGTTGACGCGGGCTGCCTGGTGCGCAAACGGAACGTCGTCCGTCCAGACGGCCGCGACATCCGGGTCGCAGGCCAACACTTCGCGATGGGCGGGTGCGGTTAGCGCGACGACCGAGCCGAAACGTTCGCGCAGCGCGCGCACGACCGGCGTTGCCAGCAGCACGTCCCCGATGCCGCCGCCCGTACAGATGACGAGCGCCCCCGAGCGATTCATGCCAGCAACTCGAGCGCCGCGTGCGCCAATTGCGCGGCAGTTGACTCGCGATCGCGCGCCGGGTCGAGCACGATCGTGCGGTTCGGGGCCGCCCACGGTCGCCAACGCAGGATGTCGCGCGCCGTCGCTCCACTCGGCGCGAAGCAATCGACACACGGCACGCCGAGCATTCCCGCGACGTGCGCGGCGCCGGAATCCGGCGTGACCAGCAGCCGTGCGCCCGCCAGCAGCGCCTTCCATTCACGAACGCCAAGCCGGGTGCGTGCTTCGGCGGCGCCCTCGCGCGCGACTAGCGCGACCGCTCGCTCGTCGTCGCCCGCCGCCAGCACGGCGAGGCCGTGCGCGTTCAAACGCGCTGCAAGGGCCGCGTAGGTCGCCGGGTCGAGTCCGCAGCCGGCAAGCTTTTGCGAGACCTGAAGCACGACCGCGCCGTGCGGCGCCGCCGGTTCGTCGAGCACCAGCGGCCGCAAGCGCGAGAGATCCCGGGTCGGTTGCGTCTCAGCGAACAGGCCGGCGCCGAGACGAAACAGCGTTTGGACCTCGTGTTCCGTCGCTCGCGCCGCGGTAGCGGGGCGGCGCAACGCTCGCGTCAGCAGCCGCCGCACCCACAGCGTCTTGAACGGCTTCTCCCAACCGCTGACGAATCCAACGCGCCGCGCGACCCGCGCTTCGCGCGCAAACCTGAAGGCGTCCATCTCTTCGGAGGCCACCAGCGCGATGTCGTAGCCGCCGAGGCGCGCCTCGGCGAGCGCTCGCCGCCGGCTCTGCGGCGTCGAACCATGATGCGGCCAGGCGATCCGCTCGAGGACGTGCACCCGAGCGAGCGCCGTCTGGGCGAAGACGTCGCGATTTGCGGGCCCGAGCACCGCGCCGACCGTATGGCCCGCGTCGCGCAAGGCCGCTAGCAGCGGCACGCAGGCGAGCGCATCGCCGATGCCGTCGGCGCGCACGAGCAAGACATTCACCGCTCGCGTTCGGCCAGTGCCCGGCGCAGCGCTGCCGTATACGAGCCGTCGAGAAACTGGCCTTGCGCGAGCGCGCGTACGAAGCCGGGCGCGCGGTCGCTCGTGGCCAGCCGCCGATACGTCTCGAGCGACCACGGCGGAGCGAGCAACGACGAGCGCAGCATGTTGAGACCGTAGGCGCCCGTCGCGAACTTCGTCCGCAGGCTGCGATCCTTAGCTAGAAACTGCGCCGCCATCTGCGCCCGTTCCAGCGTCTTGTCGAGCAGGCTCTGGAGCGTTTCAACGCGCGGCGGCTTGACGTGCCAGAGATAGGCGTCCCACGCGAAGGTGCGCCGCACGCCGCGGCGCCGCAGCCGCGAGCCGAGTTCGGTATCCTCCCAGCCGTACAAGTTGAAGCTCTCGTCGAAAGCGCCGGCGGCTCGTACTTCGGAGCGCGGCACCGAGACGTTGCACGTGCAGAAGAACGCGCCCGAATAGTTCAGGAGCGAAGGTTTCGGCCGGACGTCGTAGCCTGGCACGTTGATGATCGGACCTGAGACGGCGCTCGGCGCGCCGCCATGGGCGCGGGCGTGTGCGGCCAAGAAGCCCGCCGGCAGCAGCACGTCGTCATCGACGAACAGCAGGATGTCGCCGCTCGCGGCAGCCACGCCGGCGTTGCGGGCCGCGCCGCGATTGGGCTGCGCGACGAACAGCGCCTGCACGTCGAGTCCCCGCCCGGCCGCCGCGCGCGCGACCGCTTGGGTACCGTCCGACGAGCCGTTGTCGACCACGATCGTCTCGAACGGCGGGGCTTCGCGCTGTGTTTCGAGAGCCGCTAGCGCCCGTTCCAAGTACGGCGCGCGATCTTTGCTCGCGATGACGACCGAAAACTTCACGCCGAGGCCGCGAGCAGCGAGCGGGCCATGCGCTCGGCCGCACCCACGTGATCGGCATAGAGCGCGCGCAGCCGCTCCGAAGCGAGCGCCAGCGCCGCGCCGTCATCAGCGTAGGCAGCCACGCGCGCGGCGACCGCCCCCGGCATGAGCGTGCCGCGCAGTTCGGGCATCAGCATCTCGCCCGCGTCCATGTTCGGCTGGGCCGTTACCGGGAACCGCGCATCGACCGCGACGACCATCGCGCGTTTCAAGGACGTTCCCACGAGCGGCAACCGATCGAGGTATTGCAGCGGCCCGTTGATCACGACGACTTCGGGCGCGTTGAGCGGCACGCAGACGATCGTCGGTACGCCGAGCGCGGCCAGTTCGATGCATTTCGTACCAGGCAGCGTCACGACCAGGCGCGCTCGGGGCGCGTGCAGCATCGCATCGCGCACGATCGGAAAGGGCGGTCCGCCGCTTTCGGGCAGCAGACCACTGCCGCAACCGGTCTGTACGACGCGTCCGCGCGCACCCCAAACGTTGGGGTGACCGCCGCCAGCGAGCGCGCGCGAAAGTTCGTCGTCGCTCGTGAACGGCGAGATCGCAAACGCCACGCCGAGATCCGGCCGGCGGTCGCGCAGCCGCACCGCCATTTGGACGAAGAACGGAACGCCGCTATCGATTTCGTGACGCCGCGTGCCGGGCATCACGAGGATCGTGCCGGGCGGCAGTTCGCTCCCCGCCGCGCTCGTCCCGAACGCGCCGGCCGCCTCGCCGAGCGCGCCGTCGACCGCCAGATTCCCGACTCGTTCGACGCGCTCCGCTGCGAAGCCGAGCGCCTCGATTTCGCGCGCGTTCTTCGCGTCGACCGCGTAGACTCGATCGAAGCTCCGCACCAAGCGCTTCCGGGCGAACTTGTAGGACCGCGCGCGGCCGCCCAGGCGCCGGTGAACGCGGGCGGCGTGCATCAGGTCACCGCCCAGATATTGCACGACGTCGGCGCGCTCCGGAACGCCGGCCAGCCGGCCGCCGAGGGCGAAGCGCACGTAGTCGGACGGTGCGACGACGTGCGCGCCGGGAAACATCCGGCGCGCGAGCGCCGGCTCTTGGCCCGTCGCATAATCGTCGGGCACGAAGAAGAGCGTCAGCTCGGTGTCCGGCGCGAGCCGCAGCAACGCGCTCGCGAGCGGGCGCAGCCAGCCTGCGAACTCTCCGGGTCCGTTACTGGTGATCGCAATCCGCATGCAGCTGTGCGTTCACGAACCGCCGTAGCGATTGCGAATGTCCGCTACGATGTCGGTCGTGCTCTTCCCGGCCAAGTGCGGCGCGAGCCGGATCTCGCCGCCGTGCCGCAACACGACGACGCGTTCGGGAAGATCCTCGACCCGGTACTGCGCGCTCTTTACGTGGACGTCGGGTCGCAGCCGTTCGAGCACGGCCTCGGGCGTGCGTTCCACGAAGCCGACGACGGCGTCGACGCAGCGAAGTGCCGCCAGCACCGCAGCACGGTCGGCGAACCCGACGAGCGGCCGTTCCGGCCCCTTGAGCGCGCGCACCGAGGCGTCGGCGTTGAGGCCGACGATCAGCGCATCGCCCTGCGCGCGCGCCCAGTTGAGATACCCCACGTGACCCGCGTGCAGCAGGTCGAAGACTCCGTTCGTGAAGACGACGCGCCGGCCGGCACCGCGCTCGCCCTCGCGCCAGCGCACGGCGCTCTCGAGATCGAAGACCGGGGCGCTAGCCGTCATCGGGTCCCGCTCCGACCAGTTCCAGTATCTCGGCGGGAGAAGCGGTCGCCGTGCCGAGCTTGCCCACGACGGCACCGGCGGCGAAGTTCGCGAGTTGCATCGCAAGCCCGATCGGCGCCTCCGCCGCGAGCGCCAGCGTGAGCACCGCGATGACCGTGTCGCCGGCGCCGCTCACATCGTAGACGGTGCGAGCTACGGAAGGGATCGTCATGCGCTCGCCCTCCGCGCCAAAGAGCGCCATGCCGCGCTCGCCCCTCGTCACCACGACGTAGCGGCAGCGCAAGCGCTCGAGCAGTGCCGTGCCGGCGCGTTCCAGCGAGGCAGCATCTTTGATCGGAATCCCGGTGGCGGCCGAGGCTTCGGCGGCGTTGGGCGCGACGCAGGTGACGCCCACGAACAAGTCGATGTTGGCCGGCTTCGGATCGGCCGCGACGATCGGGCAAGCGGCCGTCGCCTCGACGATGTCGAGCGAGAACAAGCCCTTGGCGTAGTCGGACAGGACGACCGCATCGTGCTCGCGCGCGAGCGATGCGATCAGCACCCGCAGGCGTTCGCGGTCGGGCGCGGCGAGCGGCGCCGGCGATTCCCAGTCGGCACGCACGACTTGCTGGTTATGGGCCACGATGCGCGTCTTGCGCGTCGTCATTCTATCGCCCAGCGCGATCGCGCCGCGCCGCTCGACTTCGATCGCATCGAGCAGCGCCAGCACGCGCCGGCCCTCCGCATCGTCACCGACCGTGCCCGCGAACGATACGTGCGCCCCGATCGCGCGTAAATTGCTCGCGACGTTTCCCGCCCCACCCAGCGTGAAGGAATGGTCGTCGACCGCGACGACCGGCACCGGCGCCTCGGGCGAGATGCGCGTCACGCTGCCCCAGACCCACTCGTCGAGCATCACGTCGCCGACGACCAGCACGCGTTTGTCGCGCATGCGCGCGAACAGCCTGCGCGCGCCCGGAACCGCCAAAGAACTAGACACGCGCGTGTTCCAAGAAAAATGCGACCCCCTCGCGCAACGTGCGCGCGCGGTAGAGCGGCGGTGGTCCGGCGTAGCCTGGCAATTCGTTGACCAGAATCCCGGGGATGCCCGCATTTTTCGCCAGCAGCATGTCGCTCGAGCTGTCGCCGAACATCACGCTCGCGGGCAAGTCGATATCGCGCTCTTCGACCGCGCGCCGGATCATGCCGAGCGCAGGCTTGCGACAATCGCAGCCGGTCAGGTGCGCACAATAGTAAAACGCGTCGATCGCGCCGCCGCGCTTCGCCAATTGGGCTGCCAGCGCCCGGTTGACCTCGATCACGTCCGGTTCGCCGAACATTCCGCGCGCCACGCCGGATTGATTCGTGACGACGATCCGCTCGTAGCCCGCCGCGGCCAGCGCCGCCAGTGCCTGCGGCGCGCCGTCCAAGACGAAGATCCGCCGCGAGTCGCCGATGTAGCCGGAATCCTCCATCAGGGTTCCGTCGCGATCCAAAAAGGCGGCCGGTTTTTTCACGCCTCGGGGAAGAGCGCCTGCTCGACCAGATCGCAGACGATGTGGCCGAGCGTGATGTGGACTTCTTGAACGAGCGCGGAATAACCGTCAGGGCCGACCACGTTGATGTCGGCGACTTCGGCCATCGCACCGCCGCCGTTGCCGCTGAACGCAATCGTGGTCGCGCCGATCCGTTTGGCCTCCTCGAGGGCACGGACGACGTTCTTGGAGTTGCCGGTCGTCGAGATTCCGACCACGACATCGCCTGGTTGCGCGAACGCCGCGACCTGTCGCGAGAAGACGTTCTCGTAGCCGTAGTCGTTGGCGATCGCCGTCACCGCCGACGGATTTACCGACAACGCCTCGGACGGCAAAGCGCGCCGCTCGCGCAGGAAGCGCCCCGAAAACTCGGCGGCGAGGTGTTGCGCATCGGCGGCGCTGCCGCCGTTGCCGCACCACAACACCTTACGTCCGGCGCTGAAGGCCGCGATCAGCGTGCGCGCCACCCGGTCGATGACGGCCTCGTAGCGGTCTGCATCGAGCAGCCCGCGCCGGTCGTCGAGCATCTCGCGAAAGGTCCGCGCCGTTACGGTTCGATCCAAAACATCTCCTCTCCGAGCGACACCAGGGCGCCGTTCTCCGGTAAAATGCGCCGCACGACACCCGCGAAGTCGCTCGTGATCTCGTTCATCAGCTTCATCGCTTCGAGGATGCAGAGCACCTGACCCACTTCGACTCGATCGCCCACCTCGACGAAGGCTTCGGAGCCAGGCGCGGGCGAGCGATAGAAAACGCCGATGATCGGCGCGGTCACCTTCTTCGCGTTGGCGGCGGCGACCGACGGCGCCGGTGCGGCGGCCGGCGCTTCGCCCGGCGGTAACGTGGCAGCCTGCGCTGCTTGCTCCGCGCGCGCGACCAGCTCGTACGTCGAGTCGCGGACGCGCACGACCAGCGAGTCGAGATCGTGCTCGCGCACGATGCCTAGCAGCGCGTCGAGCGCCTCGCGTTCGGTCATGCGGCCGCTCCGCTCTTGGGCTCGAGGGCACGGTACCAGTCGAAAACGCGCCTGGCGGCGGCGGCGTCGTCGCCGCGGACCTCGAGCGTATCCTGCACGCGTGAAACCAGATCGCGCACGACGATCGAGCCGCTGGCAACTTCATCGTCGCCGACGATCACCGCTACGCGCGCGTGCGCGCGCTCGGCCTTCTTGAACTGGGCCGCGATCTTGGCGTCGTTGTAGTCGATCGTCACGGCAACGCCGTCGCTTTGTTCGCGCAGCGCCGCGACCAGCGGCACCGCCCGCTCGCGAGCCGCGGCACCCAGTGCGATGACGGCGATGCCCGCCGGCGCGGGCGGATCGGCGCTGCCGCGCTTTGCCACGATCATCAAGAAGCGTTCGATCCCGAGCGCGAAACCGACGCCCGGCGTCGGCGGGCCCCCGAGCGAGGACACCAGGCCGTCGTAACGCCCGCCCGCGCAGACCGTCGCCTGCGCGCCGAGTTCGTCCGAGACGAACTCGAACACGGTCCGCGTGTAGTAGTCCAGACCGCGCACCATGCGCGGGTCGACGCGGTAGGCGATTCCAAGCGCGTCGAGCATTCGCCGCACGCTTGCGAAGTGGGCGGCGCACGGCTCGCAGAGCACGTCCAGCATCGTTGGCGCGCTCTCGACGAAGGCGCGATCCTGCGGAGCTTTGCTGTCGAGAATGCGCAGCGGGTTGCGTTCCAAGCGGCGCTGCGAATCCGGCGAGAGCGCCTCCCGGTGCGGCGCGAAGTGGGCTTCGAGGGCTTCGCGATAGCGCGGGCGACAGCTTTCGTCCCCGATCGAATTGATCTGCACGGTCACGTTGAGGCCGTGCGCGCACATCACGTCGTTCGCGAGCGCGATCGTCTCGACGTCGGCCTCGGGGCCGGCGAAGCCGAAACATTCCAGCCCGAATTGGTGCGCCTGACGGAAGCGCCCCGCTTGCGGACGTTCGTAGCGAAAGATCGGACCCAGATAGTAGAGCCGCAGCGGTCCTTGCGCGAGCAAGTTGTGCTCGAGGACCGCACGGACGACGGGCGCGGTCCACTCCGGCCGCAGCGTCAACAGCCGCCCGCCCTTGTCGGGGAAGGTGTACATCTCTTTCTCGACGATGTCGGTCGTTTCGCCGACCCCGCGCACGAACAACTCGGTCGATTCGAACGCCGGCGTGCGAATCTGGCCGTAGCCGTAGCGGCGGGCCGTCGCGTGCAGTTGCAGCTCGAGATCTAGCCAGCGCCCGCTCTCGGGGGGAAAGAGGTCTGCCGTTCCCCGCGGGGCGGCGATCTTGTTCATGCTTCCTTCTTCTTAAACCGCCGCCCAAAGCCGCCCCGGCGGCGCGCGGCGTCTGCGAGCACGATGGCCCGACTGCGTGGCGCCGCGACCGCCGCGGCAATACTCGGATGCGCCGCGATCCCCGCGGCGCTGCTGCACCAAGCGCTGGCCGCGACCGCCGGTACTCTGTTCGAAGCGGCGCCGTTTGTCCTTGCCGTAACTTTTTTTCGCGGACCCGTCGCGCGGCGCGTGGCCGCCTTGACCGGTTGCGGCTGCGGCTCGGCGGCCGGCCCGGCCGCGCTCTCGCTGACGGCCGCCGCTCTCTGCTGGGAGACCTTCGGTCCGGCCGTGGCGCTGGCTCGCTTCGGCGCCGCGGTCCTGCTGCACGCCCTTCGTCCCCCGCGCACGGGTCAGGCGGAGCCCGTGCTCGATCCGCTGGAGCAGCTCGAGACGATCGCACTGCCCGCGTTCGCGCTGGCGCTGATCGCCGCGTTCGCCCAGTCCGGAGGCCCGCTCGTGGGCCTGGCGGGGCTGCCGCCCGCGCTGCTGCGCTGTCTCGAAGGCCTGGCCGGGCTCGCGGCTGGGGCGATCGCGCCCTGCGCCACCGCCGCCGTGGCGCTGGCCGGGATGCTCCGGGGGCCGGCGCCGTTGGCCGCGGCCGGCTTGCTCGCGACGGCCGGCCTGGTGCCGCCACTGCGCGCTGCAGGTCAGCGGACGGCAGAGCGGTACGACGCCCGCTTCGGGCTGACCCTGCTCGGCATCGCGTGCGCCGTGCTCGCCGCGCGCGCCGGCAGCGGCTTCGTCCACCCGCGGCTGGTCCCGCTGCTCTGGCTCGCCGTTCCCGCCGCCGCCCTCGCCGTACGGGCGCGACCGGCGACGCGGGTCCGCCGCGGGGCGGTCGTTCCGGCTGCGATGCTGGCGGCGCTCGTGCTCGGCTCGGCCCCGCCCGCTGGGACGACGACGGCAAGTCCGCTCGACGGGCTGTTCGCGGGCGAACGGATCGCGTTCAGCGGCGTCGCCACGTTCGTGCGCGGCCGCACGACGCTCGAGCGCTACGCGATCAGCTGCTGTCGCGCCGACGCCAGCGCCATCGCACTGCCGACCGATCTTCGCTTGCACCTAGCGCCCGGCAGCTGGATCGCGGTCCGGGGCACGATCGCGCGCGACCGAGACGGCTTCTTCGTTCGAGCGGCAGCGTGGCGGCGGGTCGAGGTTCCAGCCGATCCCTATCTCTACCGCTAGGCAGCCCGAACGCCGCGCCCGGCACCGTCCCGCGCGGCGCCTTCCGTTGCGCCCGCGCCCGCTAACGCGCGGCGAGGCGCTGTTGTAAGAGCGCGAAGGATTGCTTGGGATCGATCAGGTGCAAGCGACCGTCGGCGCTCGCGGTCGAACCCGCGCGGATGAGATCGATCGTCTCGGCCGGCGTGAGCTTGGGGTCGAAGGCGATCAGCTTCGCCGCGAGGTTCGCGACGTTCGGCGAGGCCATCGACGTCCCGGAAAACCGCACGACGTAACCGCCCGGAATCGTGCTCGAAACCTGGTACCCGTTCGCGTCCACCAGAACGGTAGGGCCGTAACTCGTGAACGATGCCGCATCGCCCGCCTGGTCGACGGCTCCGACCGCCAGCATATTCGGAAGCCCGAACGACGACGGCGAGAAGTCGCCGAAGCTCGCGTTGCTGTCCGAATTCCCCGCGGCGCACACGAAGAGGATGTCCGGAGCGCTCGCGATTGCGGCCTTCAACCCGGCGCTATCTTCGTCGAAATAATGCCGGGCGATCGCCTTGCGCTCGTTTGCGTCTTTGCCGATACCGTTCTTCTCGAGCGCTTCCTCGATGTCGTTCGGCGTTCCACCCCAGCTCATGTTGACGACGCGCACACCATGCCTCTTGAAGTAATCGACGAAGAGTCTATAGCTTTCGATCGCGCGGTGCTCGTCCGGCTCGTTCGGCGGCGTCGGGATGTTCTTGTAATCGAACGTGATGCGCGCGATGATGACTTGCGCCGCGGGATCGTCCTTCACGGCGATTCCGGTGACGTGCGAGCCATGCGAGTAGTTGTCGAAGAGCGACAGCGTCTCAAGAAGCGTGGCCACGTCCTGCGGAGCGAGAGAGGCGAGATGCGCTTTGAGCGCGGTTGCCTCCGGGCTATCGATTGACGATTGGAGGTCGGATAGGCCCTTCAAATACATGCGGTACGTCAAGTACTGTTGCTGTTGCGCGGGCGTCAGCGGATACAGGTCCGAGTGGCTGCGAAAACCGTGCAGGTCGAACGCGAGGCCGTGCGGATTGTTCGGGCCGGGGTTCGGATCCGTGACGAGATACTTGCTGTAGACGGTCGGATCCGTGCCCGAATCCCAGATGCCAATCCGCACCGGCGTCAGCTTCGCATCGGCCGGAAACACGATGTCGCGGGCGGCCCAGATGTCGGGCTTTGCGACATCGTTAGCCGCGACGTAGGAAGTGAGCGCCGGAAGCACGAGCCCCTTGAGCGGCAGAATGATCGCCTTCGCGAACCGCAGCCCGACGATGCCAGTCGCGAGGTCGTTGCTGACCGCGTGACTCTTGGCGAGCGCCGGCTCGATGTCGGCCTGAACCTGGCCGTCGATGAACGACGCGCTGACGATCTCCTGGCCGCTCTTGGCTTCCTTGATTCTGTTCGCGACGACGGCCCAGGGCAGCGACGCGAGTTCGGCCCGATACAGCTTGTCGAACTCAGCATCGAATGCGGGTCCGCTCGACGCACCCGTTGCGATGCGCGCCTTGAGGAACGCTTCGGCTGAGAGCGCGGTCGTGAGCTTGACCTCCGGCTTGTCTTGCAGGTCGCGCAGCTTCGCGATCGTCTGCAGTGCGGCCGCGTCTTCCATCCCCGAGAGGACCTGAAAATCGAGTTCCAGGCCGAGCAGCCCGCGAAGCGCCGCATGGTCCTGGATGTCGTAATCTCGGAGTGTCGCCTCGAGATCGGCGCGGACGGGCTTCGCGAAAGCGGCGAAGGTCGCCGCGTCGCCGTCGACGATCGATTGGGCCGTCCCCGATACGGGATAGGTGAAGCGCGGCAGGTCGTTTTGTGACGTGACCGGCTTCTTCGAGATGTCGGCGCGGACGGGGGCGCCGGCGACGGCGATCGAGACGAGGGCGGACGCCGCCAGCGCAAAAAAGCAGCTCCAGGCGCGCGAACGAGAGGCTACGAACATGCGCGCGCCTTTCGCTCCCGAGTTCGCAAACTTCCTCGTGCGGGATCGGCGGGCGCGCCCCTTACCGCCACCCGTCGATCGGGTCCGATGCGTCAGCGACGGCCGGACTCGCCGAGCACGAGCGCGCGCTTGCGCTGCAGGCCCCAGCGATAGCCGCCCTCGCCGCCGTCGCTGCGGCGAACGCGATGGCAGGGGATCGCGAGTGCGACCGGGTTCGCGGCGCAAGCCGATGCAACCGCCCGCGCGGCCCGCGGCGCACCGATCTGGGCGGCGACCTCGGCGTAGGTCGCGGTCGTACCGGGCGGGATTCGGCGCAGTGCCTGCCAGACGCGTAGTTGGAAAGCCGTACCGCGGATGTCGAGCGGCAAGTCCAGTCCAGCGTCCGGCTGGTCGACGTGCCCGACGACCCGCGCTACGGCAGACCGCAGTGCCGGCTCGTCTTCGCTCAACTGCGCCTTCGGAAAGCGCGCTCGCAGGGAGTCCGCAAGCGCCGCCTCGTCGTCCGCGAACTCGATCGCGCAGATCCCGCGTGAGGTCGCCGCGACCGCAATGAACCCGAGCGACGTAGAAGCCGTGCCGAAGGCAATGCGCTCGCCCGCGCCGCCCGCCCGGTAAGCACCCGCCGTCATTCCAAGAACTTCGTTCGCGACTTCGTAGGCGCGCGCGGGCGAACCGAAGCCGGCTTCGTAGATGGCGCTGGTGATCGAACGCTCACCGCCGAGTACGTCCTTGTAACGGCGCGCGCGCTGCGCCAGCGCATATTGCTTCGGCGTAACGCCGACGTGTTTCTTGAAGACGCGATGGAAGTGGAATCGGCTCATGCCAGCGGCCGCGGCCAGATCGGTGAGCGTTACCCCGGACTCCGAAGACTCGAGGGTCCGGCAGGCCTCACGCACGATCGCGAGCACCGGCTCGTCAGCCGCGTCGCTCGCCGGCGCGCAGCGCTTGCAGGCGCGAAATCCCGCCGCCTGTGCTTGCGCCCACGAATCGTAGAACGAAACGTTCGCGCGCAGCGGAAGGCGCGAGTGGCAGTGCGGGCGGCAGTACACGCCCGTCGTCCGCACCGCGAAGACGAACGCGCCGTTCGCGCCGCGGTCGCGCGACGCAACGGCGTTCCAGCGCTGGAGATCGGTTGCATAGTGCGTGGTCATGAGTGCAGTGTAACGCCCGCGGGGCAATGCCGCTTCTCGAATCTTGCCCGGTAATTCCGGCCCGCTCTGCCTACGATGCCGGCCGAGCCTCGGGCGGTTTCAGAAAGGTCGAGCCGGTCGCTTTTCCGGCGCGGGTCGATCAGGTCCGAAAGCCGCGATTCGGGCGCTCGAATCCGTGCTATCGTGGCAGCATGGCCGCCATTAGCAAAGACATTATCATCGACGCTCCGCCGGCTCTGGTCTGGGCGGCATTGCGCGACTTCGGTCACCCGCACGACGCGGCGCACGGTTTCGTCCTCGCCACCCAGGTCGAGGGCGACGATCGTATCGTCACCTTCGCGAACGGCCTGGTCGCGCGTGAGCGGCTCGTCGATATCGACGATCGAGCGCGCCGAATATCCTACGCCTCGGTCGGTGGCCGGCTCACCCATCACAACTCCTCGCTGCAGGTCTTCGCCGACGGAATCGATCGCAGCCGCGTGGTCTGGGTCACCGACCTGCTGCCGAACGAATTCTCCGCAACGATCGCCGCGATGGTCGAACAGGGCTCGGCCGCCCTGAAGCAGACGCTCGAGCGCGCATGCGCAGCGTCGCCGCCCCAAATTTAATTAGCCGGACGTCCGGGCTAGGTTACCGGGCCGGGGCGCGGCTCGAGAAGCTCGACCGGGATCCCGTTCGGGTCTTCGACGAAGGCGATCCAGCGCGATCCGCCGGGCGACTTCTTGGGCCCCTTGAGCACCTTCACGCCGTTTTCGGCGAGCTTGGCCACGTAGTCGTGCAGATCGCCCTCGACCTCGAGCGCGAGGTGCTCGTAGCGATTGCCCAGCTCGTACGGCGGATGGTCCTCGAGGTCGTAGACCAGCTCGATGTACGCGTTCCAGTCCGACCCGACGAACGCCATGTCGGCGTTGCCGGGATAGTGGAACGGACCGTCGAGCAGGCGCAGCCCGAGTTTTTTCGTGTAGAAATCGATCGATTCGGTCATGTTGCTGACGAAAATAGAGGTATGAAGGAAGCGCGGCATGGCTCATGCCTTCGCGCCCGTTCATGAGAATTCTCTAAGAAAACGCGCCTTATGAAGCCGGAAAACATCGATCGCACGTTTCCGCGGAGAAGCCCAGCCCAATCAAACGAGGTGTTTCCATGTCGCTTTCCATCATTCGCTGCGCGCGGGCCGGCGGGGCCGCAGCTTCTCTTCTTGCGCTGCTGGTCTCTTCGATACCGGCCCTAGCGGACGATCCCGGGCCGGCCGATCCCGGCGTCGCGCGCTTGAGCGTGCTCTCCGGTGAAGTCGACGTGAAACGCGCGGACTCCGGTTCCACCTTTGCGGCCGCGATCAATGCGCCGGTTTCGCCTGGCGACTACCTCTCGACCCTCGACGATTCGCGCGCCGAAGTCGAATTCGACTACGGCGCGGCCCTGCGCGTCGCACCGGATACGCAGTTGCGCTTCACCCGTTTGGACCCGCAGAACCATCAGCTGCAACTCGCGCAAGGGACCGTCGAGGTGCGCGTCTTCCGCGGCTTGCACTCGCATCCTGAAGTCGACACGCCGTCCGCGACGATCCATCCCGACACCAGCGGCGCCTACCGCGTCACCGTCACCGACGACGGCAACACGCTGGTCACCGTGCGCTCCGGCCAAGCCGACGTGGCCACGGCGGCTGCGACCCAGACGATCGGCCCGGGCGCTACGCTCCTTGTGACGGGCGGCGCCGACGCGGCACAGTTCCAGACGGTCGCGCTCGTGCCGCTCGACGACTTCGACAGTTTCAATAGTGACCGCGATGCCTACGTTGGGCGCGCGCACGACGCCGTGTACGTCGATGAAGGCATCGTCGGCGCCGACGACCTCGACGGCTACGGCCACTGGATCGACGCAGCCAGCTACGGTCAGGTCTGGGTGCCGTACGCGCAGCCGGCCGGCTGGGCGCCATATCACGATGGGCGCTGGGTGTGGGAGCCGTACTACGGCTGGACGTGGGTCGCCGCCGAGCCGTGGGGCTGGGCGCCATACCACTACGGCAACTGGTTTTACGCCGCCGGAACGGGCTGGGCTTGGTATCCGGGTGCGTACGCGGTCGCTACCCCGTACGTGTACCGTCCGGCGATGGTCGCGTTCTTCTCGTTCGGCGGCGGCGGCGGCGTCGGCGGTGGCTTCAGCTTCTCGTTCGGCGACGTTGGTTGGGTTCCGATCGCCCCGTTCGAACCGTTCCATCCGTGGTGGGGCTTCGGTGGCGGCGGCGGTTGGGGCTACGGTCACACGACGATCGTGAGCAACACGACGATCGTCAACAACTACAACACGACCTACGTCAACAACGGCAACATCACGAAGATCTACCAGAACGCGTCCGCTCCCGGCGGTGCCGTCGCGGTCAGCGGCGCCAACTTCTCGCACGGCACGTTCACGCACGTGCAGCCCGTCTCCGTGAACGAGTTGCAGAACGCGCAACCGGTCCACGGCGTCGTCCCGGTCGTGCCGACGGGGCACAACTTGGCCTTCAACGGCGCGCAGCCCGCGCCGATCGCGGGCGGAGCGATCGCGCCCGGCAAGTTCGCGCACTTCGCGCCGCCGCCGGTGGCACCGAAATCATTCGCCGCCCAGCGCGCGTCCGTCGCAACGACGGCTCAGACCAGCTATCCCGAACACGCACCGCTATTCGCGCCGAAGGCGCCCGGGCAAACGCAGCCCGGATACGCCGCACCAAAACAGCCTGGCCAAACGCAGCCCGAATACGCCACACCAAAACAGCCCGTGCAGGCGCAGCCCGGATACGTCGCGCCCGAACACGGGACGTCAGCCGCGCCCGGCGCTCCTTCGACGTCGACGTCGACGTCGACGTCGAAGGATCCCTGGAACCGCTTCAACAACGCGCCCGCCGGTTCGACCGTAAAGCCGTCGAGCGGCGAGCCGGCCGAGCGCAACTACGTGCAGCCGAGCGTCCACACGCCGGCGCCGAGCGTGCCCAAGGCGTATGCACCGCCCCGCGCCTACACGCCGAAGTCGAACGCGCCAACGTATCGCGCGCCGAAGGTGAAGACGCACACGCCGAAGCCGGAAAAAGCTTCGTAGCAGTTCCTGTACTCGGCCTGCCGGGCGATGCCGGCAGGCCGCTCGCGGCCGCCTGCTTCAAGAACGAGGACGGAGATTGCGCTAGCGTTTCTTGGGCGCAACTCCATAAGCCATCGGACCCGAGGAAAACACGATGACCTCACGGCTGACACGTCCCCTCAGAGCCACCATTGCCGCGATTCCGGCGCTCGCCATCGTCTTGGCGTGTTTGCCCGCGTGGGGCGCCGAGCCCCAGCCGCAAGGCGATCCGGGCATCGCACGGGTCAGCGATGTTGCGGGCGGTGTCGACGTGCGCCGCGCGGATTCCGACGCCACGTTCCCGGCCGTGCTCAACGCGCCGGTCAGCGCCGGCGATTACTTGACGACGCAGGACGATTCGCGCGCCGAAGTCGAGTTCAATTACGCTGCGCTCGTGCGCGTCGCGCCCGATACACAGATTCGCTTCACGCGCTTGGATCCGAACGCGCACACGTTGCAACTGGCCCAGGGCACGGTGGAAATGCGCGTGTTGCACGGGCTCGACGCGCACCCCGAAGTCGAAACGCCCTCGGCCACGATTCGGCCCGCCCAGAACGGAAGCTATCGCCTGACCGTCACCCAAGACGGCGACACCGAAGTGACCGTGCGCTCCGGCCGCGCCGAAGTGGCGCTCGGCGACGGCAACGAGATCCAGACAGCGATGCCGGGATCGACGCTGCTGGTGCGAGGTCAGGGCGGCAGCGTGACCGCCCAAACGATCGACACCGTCGCGTTCGCGGATTTCGACCGTTGGAGCGACGACCGCGACGGCCGCTGGGCAAACGTCGGCGATTGGAGCTACGTGGATCACGGCATGGTCGGCGCGGCGGACCTGGGCCAATACGGACAGTGGGTCGAGGCAGCCGATTACGGTCAGGTGTGGGAACCGACCGACGTTCCCGCCGGCTGGTCGCCGTACAGCGACGGACAATTCACTTGGGAACCGTACTACGGCTGGACCTGGATCGGTAGCGAACCGTGGGGCTATGCGCCGTACCACTACGGCCGCTGGTTTTACGCAAACGCCCGCTGGTGCTGGTATCCGGGCGCTTACAGCGGGGCGGCGTTTGCCTACGCTCCGGCGCTGGTCGGGTTTTTCGGCTTCGGCAACGGCTTGGGATTCGGCCGCGGCTTTGCGAACATCGGCTGGGTGCCGCTCGCGCCCTTCGAAGCAATTTCCCCCTGGTGGGGCGCGGCGCTCAGCCTCGCTTTCGGCGGCTTTGGCGGCGCGTTCGGCGGCTTCGGCGGCAACTTCTTCAACCACTATCACAACGCGTACGCGCCGGGCGGAGCCGTGGCCGTGAGCGGCGCGAACTTCGGGGCCGGTCATTTCGAGCACATCCAACCCGTCGCTGCCGGGCAGTTGCACGGCGCGACGCTGGTGAGCGGCGCGCTACCGGTCATTCCCACGCCGCACAACCTCTCGTTCAACGGGCACGGCCCGGTCTCGGCCGTTCCGATCTCATCGCACTTCGAGCACCTGCAACCGGTGGCCAGAAGCGTGCCCCAATTCGCAACCGAAGCCTCGCGCCTCGCCGGCGTCGTCAGAGAGCAATATCCGCACGTGGCCTTTGAATCGCAGCACGCCACGGGCATGCAGAACGGCGGTCAAGCTTGGGATCGCTTCGGCAGCGCAAACCCGACGTTCCGCAACGCAAACCCAAGCTTCCGCGAAGATCCGGCCGCGCACCAGAACAGCATCGCGCGCGAGAACGCACCGGCACGCAGCGACGACGCCTGGTCGCGCTTCGGAAGCCGCTCCGAGGCCCCGCCCTCCTACGCCGAGTCGCGCTCGTATTCCGAGCCGCGCTCATATTCCGAACCGCGCTCGTATTCCGAACCGCGCTCGTATTCCGAACCGCGCTCGTATTCCGAACCGCGCGCGTATTCCGAACCGCGCGCGTACTCGGCGCCGCGCTCGTATTCTGAGCCGCGTGCATACTCGGCGCCGCGCGCGTACACCGCTCCGGCGCGGTCGTACTCGGCGCCGGCGCGGTCGTTCGGTGGCCGGAGCTACGCACCGTCGCGCGGGCCGGCGTCGAGCGGGCACAGCGCGAATTCGAGCCGGCGCCGGTGACTGCCGACACGGTTTGGAAAGGCGCCGCGCTCGTCTGAGAGGGACCCGGCGAGTGAAGGTGAACCTC
>Ga0302314_10005399_pt1 | contig 23309 bp, 21 predicted proteins | sample III_Palsa_N2_3_FD_200533 | JGI IMG/M metagenome (GOLD analysis project Ga0302314, IMG submission 200533) | Peat permafrost microbial communities from Stordalen Mire near Abisko, Sweden - III_Palsa_N2_3 | ecosystem: Environmental > Terrestrial > Soil > Palsa > Peat permafrost | place: Sweden... | reverse complement strand
GCGCCGTCGCCCAGCTGATCGCCTTCACCCCCTACACCCCGCCGATCACCCGCGATCAGGTGGAGCTTCTGAAGTCGGACAACGTGGCTTCAGGTCCGGGGCTCGCCGAACTCAAGATCACGCCCACGGTGCTGGAATCGATCCTGCCGACCTACCTGTGGAAATATCGCCAGGGCGGCCAGTTCGCCGAACTCGAGGCCGCAAACGCTAGTCCCGCTTAGGGACTACCTAAGCCGCCCACCCACCGTCCCGCCCAGCTTCACAGTGATGTGAGTGCGAGCGCTGTCCCCCGATTGTCCATTTGATGGACAATACTCTAGGCTCGGGCATAAATTACCCCTATAGGCGGCTTGTTCCTTAAATCTGGGCAGGACCGACCGCGATGACCGAGCGGATGTTGAAATTTGTCGCTGTGGAGCGGCAGCAGCCGCAGAAGCGCGCGGCGGACGCCCGCACCGGCGACTTCCACGAGGTCTATGCCGACTTCATCGACGCCAAGGCGACCGAGCAGGCCTCGCGCTGCTCCCAGTGCGGCATTCCCTTCTGCCAGACCCATTGTCCGCTGCACAACAACATCCCCGACTGGCTGCGCATGACCGCCGAGGGCCGGCTGCAGGAGGCCTATGAGCTTTCCGCCGCCACCTCGACCATGCCTGAGATCTGCGGTCGCATCTGCCCGCAGGACCGCCTGTGTGAAGGGTCCTGCGTGATTGAGCAGTCGGGCCACGGCACCGTCACCATCGGCTCGGTGGAGAAGTACCTCACCGACAAGGCCTGGCTGGAAGGATGGGTGAAGCCCCTGGCCCCCAGGCGCGAGCGCGCCCAGTCGGTCGGGATCGTCGGCGCCGGTCCCGCTGGGCTCTCCGCCGCCGAGGCGCTGCGCGAGAAGGGCTTTTCCGTCACCGTCTACGACCGGCACGATCGCGCGGGCGGCCTCCTGATCTACGGCATCCCCGGCTTCAAGCTGGAGAAGGACATCGTGGAGCGGCGCACCCGGCGGCTCGCCGAGGGCGGGGTGAATTTCCGTCTCAACACCGAGATCGGCCGGGACGTCTCCATGGCCGAGCTTCGCGCCCGCCACGACGCCGTGCTGATCGCCACCGGCGTCTACAAGGCGCGGGAGATAACCGTCCCCGGTTCGGGCTCCGTCGGCGTCACCGCCGCCCTGCCCTATCTGATCGCGTCCAACCGCACCGGCCTCGGCGACAGCGTGCCCGCGTTCGAGAGCGGCGAGCTGAACGCAGCAGGCAAGGACGTGGTGGTGATCGGCGGCGGCGATACGGCGATGGACTGCGTCCGCACCGCGATCCGCCAGGGCGCCGCGACCGTCACCTGCCTCTACCGGCGGGACAAGGCCAACATGCCGGGCTCGTTCCGCGAGGTCTCCAACGCCGAGGAGGAGGGCGTGATCTTCGAATGGCTGGCCGCGCCGCGCGCCATGCAGGGCGACGCCTCGGGCGTCTCCGGAGTCCGCGCCGTCCGCATGCGCCTCGGCCCGCCCGACGCGTCCGGTCGCCAGATGCCGGAAGAGGTTCCGGGCGCCGACTTCGACCGCCCGGCGCAGATGGTGATCAAGGCCTTGGGCTTCGACCCCGAAGACCTGCCCTCGCAATGGCGCGCGCCTGATCTGGCCGTCTCCCGCTGGGGCACGGTGCGGGCCGATCTTCGCACCATGATGACCTCGCAGGAGGGCGTGTTCGCCGCCGGCGACATCGTGCGCGGCGCCTCCCTCGTGGTCTGGGCCATCCGCGACGGCCTCGACGCCGCCATCGCCATCGACCGTTACCTCGAAGCCCGGGCCCAGCCCCTCTTGGCGGCGGAGTGAGCCGTGCCCGTCCCCGCGACCGTCGGCGCCTTCGCCATCGTCCCGAGCAACGACCTGCCCGCCGCCATTCCGTTCTGGGAGCGGCTGGGCTTTGAACGCACCGGCGGCGACGTCCAATATGTCATCATGACCGGCTGGGGCTGCGAAGTGCACCTGACCCAGGCGGGCGAAGGCCCCTGGGCGGTGCCGGAGGACCACAACCCCTTCGGCGTGTTCATCCGCACCCCCGACGTGGACGCCGTCGCTGCGCGCGTGGACGATCTGATCATCCGCCCCGGCGGAGTTCTGCGCCATCGGGAATGGGGAATGTACGAAGTCGGGATCTGTGGACCGGACGGACTTCTGGTCCGCGTCGGCTGGCCTTCTCGTCTGATGCGAGGTGAGTGATGACCGAGACTGAACGCTACCTCAAGAACCGCCAGCTGCTGATCGACGGCCACGCCTACGATCCGTCCATGGAGCATGACGCCTGCGGGGTCGGCTTAGTCTGCGCCATCGACGGCAAGCCGCGCCGCGAGGTGGTGGAGCTGGCCATCCGCGCCCTGAAGAACGTCTGGCACCGGGGCGCGGTGGACGCCGACGGCAAGACCGGCGACGGGGCGGGCGTGCTCCTCACCGTGCCGCAGGACTTCTTCGCCGATCAGGTGCGCCGGGCGGGCCACAGCGTACGCGAAGGCCAGGTGGCCGTGGGCCAGATCTTCCTGCCCCGCACCGATCTCGGCGCCCAGGAGGCCTGCCGCACCATCGTGGAGACCGAGGTGCTGCGCTTCGGCTTCTACATCTACGGCTGGCGTCAGGTGCCGGTGGACACCTCCGTGATCGGCGAGAAGGCCAACGCCGCCCGCCCCGAAATCGAGCAGATCATGCTGGCGCCCCCCGCGGGCATGGACGACGAGACGCTGGAGCGCGCCCTCTTCATCTGTCGCAAGCGGATCGAGAAGCGCGTGGCGGCGGCCAACCTGCCGGGCTTCTACATCTGCTCCCTCTCGGCCAAGTCCCTGGTCTACAAAGGGATGTTCCTGGCCGAGCACATCGACAGCTTCTACCCGGACCTGCGCGACGAGCGTTTCGCCTCGGCCGTGGCCATCTTCCACCAGCGCTACTCCACCAACACCTTCCCCGAATGGCGCCTCGCCCAGCCCTTCCGCATGCTCGCCCACAACGGCGAGATCAACACGCTGAAGGGCAACGTCAACTGGATGAAGAGCCATGAGATCCGCATGGCCGCGGACGCCTTCGGGGTGCACCAGGAAGACGTCAAGCCGGTGATCCAGCCGGGCAATTCCGATTCAGCCTCCCTCGACAACACCTTCGAAGTGCTGGTCCGCGCCGGTCGCACCGCCCCCATGGCCAAGTCCCTCCTCATCCCCGAAGCCTGGTCCGGCGCCGAGGAAGGGATGAAGCAGAGCCATCAGGCCCTCTACGCCTACTGCAACGCGGTGATGGAGCCGTGGGACGGCCCCGCCGCCATCTGCGCCACCGACGGGCGCTGGGTCGTGGCCGGCAAGGACCGCAACGGCCTGCGGCCCCTGCGCGTCGCCACCACGTCGGACGGCCTGCTCATCATGGGCTCCGAAGCCGGCATGTGTCAGGTGGCCGAGGACCGCATCACCGCCAAGCTGCATATCGCGCCGGGCCGCATGATCGCCGTCGACCTCCTGGAAGGCCGCCTCTATGGCGAGGACGACATCATCGACCACCTCGCCGACGCCCACCCCTACACCCAGTGGCTCGGCAACATGGTGGACCTGGAAGCCAAGGTCGCCCCCGGCCCCGAGCCCCGCGCCTATGGCCGCGAGGAGCTGATCCGCCGCCAGCTCGCCGCCGGCATGTCGCTGGAGGACCTGGAGCTGATCCTCGCCCCGATGGTGGAGGACGCCAAGGAGGCGGTCGGCTCCATGGGCGACGACACCCCGCTGGCGGTGCTCTCCGAGCGCTACCGGCCGCTGGCCCACTTCTTCCGTCAGAACTTCAGCCAGGTCACCAACCCGCCGATCGATCCGCTGCGCGAGACCGGGGTGATGAGCCTGAAGACGAGATTCAAGAACCTCGGCAACATCCTGGCCCAGGACGAGGCGCAGACCGACGTCTATGTGCTGCAGAGCCCGGTGCTCACCACCGGCATGTACGACCGCATCATCGAGGTGATCGGCGAGAGCAACGTCTCGGTGATCGACTGCACCATGCCGCTGCCGGCGCCCGAGGCCCGCCCCGGCGACGCGCTGCGCGCCAACCTCGACCGCATCAGGAAGCAGGCGGAAGAAGCGGCGCTGTCGGGTTGCAGCCAGATCGTGCTGACCGACCAGGGCTCGGGGGATGGGCGCGTGGCCCTGCCCATGGTGCTGGCCACCGGCGGCGTGCACAGCTGGCTGGTCTCCAAAGGCCTGCGCTCCTACGTCTCCATCATCGTCCGCTCCGCCGAGTGTCTCGACACCCACGGGTTCGCGGTGCTGGTGGGGGTCGGCGCCACGGCGGTGAACGCTTATCTGGCGCAGGAAGCCTTTCAGGACCGGCTGGAGCGCGGCCTCTGCGGCGACCTCGACCTCCACGACGTCTGCGTCAACTACAAGACCGCGGTCGAGTCGGGCCTCCTGAAGATCATCTCCAAGATGGGGATCTCGGTCATCAGCTCCTATCGCGGGGGTTATAACTTCGAGGCGGTGGGGCTTTCCCGCGCCCTCGTGGCCGAGTTCTTCCCCGGCATGCCGTCGCGCATCTCCGGCATCGGCCTGGCGGGGCTCGAGACCAAGGCGGTGGAGATCCATCGCAAGGCCTGGGACGCGTCAGCTGTCACCCTCCCCGTCGGCGGTCTCTACAAGGCGCGGCGGTCCGGCGAGGCGCACGCCTTCGAGGCGCGTATGATCCACACCCTGCAGACCGCCTGCGATACGGGGAGCTACGAGCTCTACAAGGCCTTCTCCAAGGCGATCCGCACCCTGCCGCCGATCCAGCTTCGGGACCTTTTGGACTATCGCTCGGACGCCCCGCGCATCGGCCTCGACGAGGTGGAGAGCGTCAACGCGATCAGGAAACGCTTCCTGACCCCCGGCATGTCGCTGGGCGCGCTCGGCCCAGAAGCCCACGGCACCCTGAACATCGCCATGAACCGGATCGGCGCCAAGTCGGTCTCCGGCGAGGGCGGCGAGGACTCGGCCCGCTATCGGCCCCTGCCCAACGGCGACAACCCCAACTCCGCGGTCAAGCAGATCGCCTCGGGCCGCTTTGGCGTCACCGCCGAATACCTGAACCAGTGCCGCGAGATCGAGATCAAGGTGGCCCAAGGGGCGAAGCCGGGAGAAGGAGGCCAGCTGCCCGGCTTCAAGGTCACCGAGATGATCGCTCGCCTGCGCCACGCCACCCCCGGCGTGATGCTGATCTCGCCGCCGCCGCACCACGACATCTACTCCATCGAGGATCTGGCCCAGCTCATCTACGACCTGAAGCAGATCAATCCCGAGGCGCGGGTCTGTGTGAAGCTGGTCTCGGCCACCGGCATCGGCGCCATCGCTGCGGGCGTCGCCAAGGCCAAGGCGGACGTGATCCTGATCTCCGGCAACGTCGGCGGCACGGGCGCCTCCTCACAAAGCTCGATCAAGCACGCGGGCGGGCCCTGGGAAATGGGCCTGTCCGAAGCGCATCAGGTGCTGACCCTGAACAACCTTCGCCACCGAGTCACGCTCCGCGCCGACGGCGGGATGCGGACGGGACGGGACATCGTCATCGCCGCCATGCTGGGCGCGGAAGAGTTCGGCATCGGCACCGCCAGCCTGATCGCGCTCGGCTGCATCATGGTGCGCCAGTGCCACTCCAACACCTGCCCCGTGGGCGTCTGCACCCAGGACGAGGCGCTGCGCGCCAAGTTCTCGGGCTCCCCGGAAAAGGTGGTCAACCTCTTCAGCCATATCGCCGAGGAGGTGCGCGAGATTCTGGCGTCGCTGGGCTTCACGCGCCTGATCGACATCGTCGGCCGCACCGACCTTTTGGCGCAGGTCTCCCGCGGCGGCGAGCATCTGGACGATCTCGACCTCAACCCGCTGCTGGTCCGCGCCGACCCCGGCGCCAACAAGCCCTACTGCACCATCGAGGGGCGGAACGAGGTGCTCGACACGCTGGACGCCGACATCATCCGCGACGCCTCGGCCTTCCTGGCGCGCGGCGAGAAGATGCAGCTGACCTACACGGTGCGCAACACAACGCGGGCCATCGGCGCGCGGGTCTCCAGCCACATCGTCCGCAAGTTCGGCATGAACGGCCTGCCGCCGGGGCACCTGACGGTGCAGCTAAGGGGCTCCGCAGGCCAATCCCTCGGCGCCTTCGCCGTGCGCGGTCTGCGGCTAGAAGTGACGGGCGAGGCCAACGACTACGTGGGCAAGGGGCTTTCGGGCGCCACCATCATCGTCAAGCCGTCGAACTTCCCGTCCGAGGACGTGGAGGCCAACGCCCTGATCGGCAACACCATCCTCTATGGCGCCACGGCGGGTCGCCTGTTCGCCGCCGGGCGCGCGGGAGAGCGGTTCTGCGTGCGCAACTCCGGCGCCACGGCGGTGGTGGAAGGCTGCGGCGCCAACGGCTGCGAATACATGACCGGCGGCACGGCGGTGATCCTCGGCAAGGTGGGTCAGAACTTCGCCGCGGGCATGACCGGCGGCATGGCCTTCGTGCTCGACCTCGAGGACGCGTTCGAGGGGCGGGTGAACCCCGACAGCGTGCTGATCCGGCGGGTGACCTCGCCCCACTGGGAGGGCGTGCTCCGCAGCCTGATCGTCGAACACGAACGCGAAACCGGCTCCCGTGTCGCCGAAGGCGTGCTGCGGGACTGGGACCTGCTGCGCGGCCGGTTCTGGCAGGTCTGCCCCAAGGAGATGCTGGCGCGGCTGGCGCATCCGCTGGAGACGCCGGACCCGGTCGAGGCGACCGGCTGACTATTCGGCGGCGTTGGACAGGACGACCTGACCCGCGCCATCCGGCGTCGGTCCCACATACCGTGCGCGAGGCCGGATGATCCCGGCGCCGGACGCCCGCTGCTCCAGCATGTGGGCGATCCAGCCCGCCGCACGCCCGATGGTGAAGAGCACGAACGGCGCGTCGGACGGCAGGCCGAGCGTTCGGCTCATGCCCACCAGAGCGAAGTCGAGGTTGGCGTGCGCGCCGGTGACGCTCTCGCAGGCGGTCTGGATCGCCTTGATCTCGTCGGAGTAGCGCACCGCGCGGGCGATCGCCTCAGCCCTCGGGTCGCGATCCGGATAGAGGGGGTGGCCGAACCCCGGCACGTTCAGGCCCTGCGCCAGCCGCTGCATCGCAGCGCCCCTCGGATCGGCCGCCCGCCGCGCCTCGGCGATGAAGGCGGAGACCTGGGCCGTCATGCCGCCGTGCAGGGGTCCGGACAGCGCCGCCAGTCCCGCCAGGGCGCCCGCCGCTAACGTCGCGCCGGTCGAGGCCGTGACCCTGGCCGCGAAGGTCGAGGCGTTCAGTTCATGGTCGGCGGTGAGCACCAGGGCGCGGCGGATGGCGTCGACCTTGGCCCCCTCCACCCGCCAGGCGCGGGCGAGGCGGTCATGCAGGGGCCCCGCGCCGGTCTGGCCGCAGGCCGCGTCCACCAGATCGCTCATCAGGGAGGCCGCCTCGCGCCGGAGCGCCCGGTCCGATCGCCCGGAGATGGCGGCGTCGGTGGAGGCGCGCTGCGCCAAAAGGACGAAGGCGCGCGTGCGGCTGTCCGGCCCCGCCGCCCTCAAGGGATGGGGATTGAGGCCAGCAAAGGGGTCGTCGTCCTCGCAGCTCCACAGCAGCCTGGCCACGCCCTCGAGGGTCATCGTATCGGACAGCGCCGCCGCGTCCCGGCCCCGATAGTAAAGCCGCCCGCCGGTGATGGTGGTGATGGCGCTGGCCATCACCGGCTCCCCGAAGTTCATCGCCTCGTGCGCCACCGACGCCCGCCGTCCCCGCATCTTGCGGACGGTGAGCCGGTCGATGTCGTCGGCGGCGTAGAGACTGCGGCGAGGGTCCTCGGCGTCGGGTCGGTTGGCGATCAGGCCGCGGCTCGTATAGGCGTAGAGGGTCTGGAGCTTGACGCCCAGGAGCGCCTGCGCCGCCTCCGCCGTGATCCAGCTGGTCATCCACCGCTCCCGATCATCCGCACACCGCACATTGATTGCATTGATCAATCTGCATCGAAGCAATATCGCACGAGCTTGACCGTGAGCAAAGGCGACCGATGTCACAGCTTCGCGAGGCTCGTTGAAGAGGTGGGATTTGATCCCTGAATTGGGTCGCGAGGCCGGTACGATCGGCGCCGTCGGATCAGTTCGTCCGGGCGGCCTTCTCGTCGAGGCCGGAGCGCCCTTCTCGGGCTGCGAGCTTTTCCGCCACCGCGTCCGGCGACACCCCCGCCGCCGCCAGCAGCACGAGGAAATGATAGAGCACGTCGGCGCCCTCGGCGGCCAAGGCGTCCTTGTCGGCGGACACGGCGGCGATCACGGCTTCCACCGCCTCCTCGCCGAACTTCTTGGCGGCGCGGGCGGGGTCGGCGAGGAGTTGGGCGGTGTAGGAGGATTTCGGGTCCGCGCCCCGCCGCGCGTCGATGGTCGCCTGCAGGCGAACGAGGACCGCAGCAAAGGTATCCTGATTGTCCAGGGTATCGTCCATGATGTGCAGTCGATCTCCAGCGTATGCAGGTACAGACTATCCAGTGGGTTATGCCCGCATTTAGAGGCGAACCGGAAGCCCCGCCGCGCCCATCGCCGCCTTGGCCTGCGCGATCGAGATCTCCCCGAAGTGGAAGATGGAGGCGGCCAGCACCGCGTCCGCCCCGCCGTCCTTCACCGCGTCGATCAAGTGGCTGACTTGGCCCGCTCCGCCTGACGCGATCACCGGCACGGTGACGGCGGCGGTGACGGCGCGCAGCAGGGCGACATCGTAGCCGGTCTTGGCCCCGTCCCGGTCCATGGACGTCAGGAGGATCTCGCCGGCGCCCTTCGCGGTGGCGAGCCGGGCGTAGTCGAGCACGTCGATCCCCGTGGCCTTGCGCCCGCCGTAGATGAAGACCTCCCAACGGCCCGGCTCGACCTGCTTGGCGTCGATGGCGGCCACCACCGCCTGGGCCCCGAACTCATCCGCCGCCGCGGCGAAAAGATCAGGATTTTCAACGCCCGCCGTATTGATGGAGATCTTGTCGGCGCCCGAGAGGATCAGGCTTCGCGCATCCGCCACGGTGCGGATGCCGCCGCCGACCGACAGCGGCATGAAGCAGACGTCGGCGGTGCGGGCGATCACCTCGTGGATCGGGCGGCGGCCTTCGTGGCTGGCGGTGATGTCGAGGAACATCAGCTCGTCCGCTCCCGCCGCGTCATAGGCCTGCGCCTGCTCGACCGGATCGCCGGCGTCGCGCAGTTGCTCGAACTGCACCCCCTTCACCACGCGCCCGTCCTTGACGTCGAGACAGGGAATGACGCGAACTTTCAGCACCTTACGCAGCCCTCTCTCAAGCAGCTCTGGCGGCGGCCAGCGCCTCATTGGCCTTGATGGTGCCGGCGTAGAGCGACTTGCCGAGCACGGCCCCGGCGATGGCCGCGCCCTTGCGTCGCTTCAGGGTTTCGATGTCGGCCAGCGTGGTCATGCCCCCCGCGGCGATCACCGGGATGGAGACGGCGTCAGCCACCTGGCCGAACACGTCGGCATCCACGCCCTTCAGCATGCCATCGCGGCTGATATCGGTGACCACCAGCGCCGCGACGCCGGCGTCCTCGAACCGGCGGGCGACCTCCAGCGCGGAGAGCCCGCTGTCCTCCAGCCAACCCTGCACCGCAACCTTGCCGTCCCGCACATCGAGGCCGACGGCGATCTGTTCGGGATAGGCGGCGGCGGCCTCCTTGACGAACTCGGGCTCGCGCACGGCGGCGGTGCCGAGGATCACGCGGCTGATCCCGGCTTCCAGCCAGCGCTCCACGGCGGCCATGTTGCGCACCCCGCCGCCGAGCTGCACGGGGATCGGGGCGGTCTTCAGGATGGCGGCCACCGCGTCGCCGTTCACGGCCTTGCCCTCCACCGAGCCGTCGAGATCGACCACGTGGATCCAGCTGAAGCCCTGGGAGACGAAGATCCTGGCCTGATCGGCGGGCTCGACCTCGTAGATGGTGGCCTTGTCGAAATCGCCCTGCGACAGGCGCACGCAGCGACCGCCCTTCAGGTCGATGGCGGGGTAAAGAATCAAGGGGTTACGCTTGGTCATGGGCATGTCTTGGGCATTTCAGGGCCGCCATTCCAGGAACCGGCCCATGAAGGCGAGGCCCTCCGCCTGGCTCTTTTCGGGGTGGAACTGCACCCCGGCGATGTTGTTGCGTTCCACCGCCGCAGTGAAGCGCTCACCGTTCTCCACGCTGGCCGTGACAGTCGCTTGATCGGCGGGGTGGAAGGCGAACGAGTGGGTGAAATAATATTGCGGCGCGGCGGCGTCGCCCAGAAGTTTGCTCGGCGCCTCCAGCCGGATGTCGTTCCAGCCCATGTGCGGGACCTTGACTGCCGTATTGGTAGGCTCCAGCCGCTTCACGTCGCCGTCGATCCAGCCGAGGCCCGCCGTCTCGCCGAACTCCAGGCCGCGCGCGGCCAGAAGCTGCATGCCGACGCAGACACCGAGGAAGGGCGCGCCGCGCCCCATCACCGCCGCGTTCATCGCCTCGATCAGCCCGCCCCGCTGGCGAAGGGCGCCCATACAGGCGGCGAAGGCGCCGACGCCGGGGAGCACGATCCGATCCGCCGCCGCCACGACGTCGGCGTCCGAAGTCGTGACGATCTCGTGGCCGCCGCCGAGGGTCTGCGCGGCCTTGCGCAAAGCCTTTTCGGCGGACCGGAGGTTGCCCGAGCCGTAGTCGATCAACGCTGTGGTCGGCATGGCTTCAGAGCACGCCCTTGGTGGAGGGGGCTAGGCCGCCGGTCTTGGGATCGATCTCGATGGCGACGCGGAGCGCGCGGGCCAAGGCCTTGAAGCCGCTCTCGGCGATGTGGTGGCTGTTGTCGCCGTAGAGGGTCTCGAGGTGCATGCAGGCGCCCACGTTCATGGCGAAGGCGTGGTGGAACTCCTTGAACAGCTCGGTGTCGAACTCGCCGATCTTGGGGCGCGGGAAGGCTACCTTCCAGATCAGGTAGGGCCGGTTGGAGAGGTCAATGGCGCAGCGGGTCAGCGTTTCGTCCATGGGGATGTAGGCCGAGCCGAAGCGACGGATGCCCTTGAACCCGTCCAGCGCCTGCTTCACCGCCTGGCCCAGCACGATGCCGGTGTCCTCCACCGTGTGATGCATGTCGATATGAAGGTCGCCCTTGGCCTCGACGGTCAGGTCGATTCCGGCGTGGCGGCCCAGCGCCTCCAGCATGTGATCGAAGAAACCGATGCCGGTGGAGATGGCGCACACCCCCGTGCCGTCGAGATCGACGACGACGCGGATCTGCGTCTCCTTGGTGTCGCGGACGATTTCGCCAACGCGGTTCATGGGAGGGGTCCTTGGCTTAGGCGGCGAGATCTTTGAGCGAGGTCTGCGGGCGCGGGCCGTAATGGCCGATCACCTCGCCCGCGGCGATGTGGCCGAGCCTCGCGCACTCCGCCAGGGGCCGCCCGCGCGCCAGCCCGAACAGGAAGCCCGCCGCGTACTGGTCTCCGGCGCCGGTGGTGTCGATCACCTGGGCGACCGGCGCCGCCTTCACCGTCTCCACCCGGCCATCGCTCAGCACCACCGAGCCTTCCGCGCCGCGGGTGACGGCGGCGATCCTGGCGATCTTGCCGAGGGCGGATGCGGCGACGTCGAAATCGGTGGTCTGGAACAGGGCCATGGTCTCCACCTCGTTGGCGAATACGAGGTCGATCTCCTCGGTGATGAAGGCCATCAGGGCGTCGCGGTGGCGCTCCACCACGAAGGCGTCCGATAGGGTGATGGCGATCAGCCGCCCCGCGTCCCGCGCGATGCCGGCGGCCTTGACGAAGGCGGCGCGGGCGCCGGGCGCGTCGAAGAGGTAGCCTTCCAGATAGACGGCGTGCGCCGCCTTGATCATCTCGGCGTCCACATCGGCGGGAGTGAGGAAGACCGACGCGCCCAGGAAGGTGGACATGGTCCGCTGCCCGTCCGGCGTCACATTGATCAGGCATCGGGCGGTGGCCGCCCCGTCGGCGAGCGGCGGGGTGTCGAAGGCGACGCCGCCGGCCCGTATATCGTGGATGAAGACCTCGCCCAGCGTATCGCCCGCCACCTTGCCGATGTAGGCCGCCGAACCGCCGAAGGAGGCGACGCCCGCCACGGTGTTGGCCGCAGATCCGCCCGACGCCTCGATGCCCGAGCCCATGGCGGCGTAGAGCGCCTCGGCCCGGCCCTCGTCGATCAGGCCCATGGCGCCCTTGGCCAAACCCTCGGCAATGAGGAATTCTTCACTTGCCGGAGCGATCACGTCGACGATGGCGTTGCCGATGGCGGCGACGTCGTAACTGGCGGGCATGTGCGATCTAGCCTTGAGAACGCCGGAAAGCTTGGATAGCCCTCCAGCCATGAAGTCCGCGCTTATATCGATGATTTTGGCGAGTGTCGCCATCGCTGCATCGCCCGTCTCGGCGAAGACGGTGAAACACTCGCAAGACCCCAAAAAACAGGCGGTTAGCAAGACCGCCAAGGCGCCGCTGGCGGAGGCGCGAGGCCTGACGGGCCTGCTCGACGCGAGACCGGACCGGGTGAAGGGGCGGCTCGGCGATCCCGCCGTCGCCCGCACCGAGGGCCGCGGCGCCTTCTGGACCTATCGGGCGCCCCGCTGCGCGCTCTACATCTTCTTCAAGGACGGCAAGGTCTCCGGCGCCGCCGCCGGGCCCCGCAAGCGAGGCGTGCCCTACGCTGACCTCGATACGTGCCTCGCGGAGCTGGAGCAGTCTCAGGCCGGAGCGGGCTAATTCTCGCGACAAGAGCCTGTGATTGAGGGGTCGGAGCCTTGTGGAGCGGACGAAGACGGACGGGCCGGTGTGGCGCTCGCTAAAGCCCCTCGCCCAGCAGCAGCCTCGGCCGATCCCCCAGCGCGCCGGCGGCCTCCCGCACGAACAGGCTTCGCGCGGGCTTGATCCGGTTCACGAACGCCAGTCCGACCCCGCGCACGGCCCGGAGCACGGGGACGTCATTTGAGAAGAGCCGCGTGAAGACATCCGTGGCCGCAGCCAGGGCTGCCGCGTCGAAGCGGCGCCAGCGGGCGTACCGATCCAGCACGAGCTCGGAGCCCCAGTCCTCGCCCAGGCGCCTGGCGTCCACGATCACCTGCGCCAGCGCCGCCACGTCCTTGAGACCAAGGTTCAGGCCCTGGCCGGCGATGGGGTGGATGGCGTGCGCGGCGTCGCCGATGAGAGCGGTGCGCGGGCCGGTCATGGCCTGCGCCATCTGCAGGGCCAGCGGGAAAGAGAAGCGCGGACCGACCAGCATCGGCCGCCCCAGATGGTCCCCGAACCGGCGCGCCAGATGCGCCTCGAACGCTTCGGGCGAGGCCTTGACCAGCGCATCGGCGCGGTCGGTCTTCTCGGTCCAGACCAGGCTGGCCCGCTGCTCGGTGAGCGGAAGGATCGCCAGGGGGCCGCCCGGCAGGAAGTATTCGTGGGCGACGCCGCCGTGCGGTTCGGCCAGGGCGACGGTCGCCACCACGCCGGTCTGCGGATAGGTCCAGCCGTAGGTCTTGATCCCCGCCGCCGCGCGCACCGCCGACTTGCGGCCCTCCGCGCCCACCACCAGCGGCGCCGTGAGCGTGCGACCGTCCTTCAACGTCACAACGGCTGTACGTGGATCGGTCTGAACCGCCTGCACCAAAGCCGGCGCGATGATCTCCACCCCCGATCCCGCCAGCGCCCCGCCGAGCACGGCGCGGATCCGCCGGTTCTCCAGCATCCAGCCCAGCGGCGCGTCGGGATCGGCTTCGCCGAGGTCCGCGCCGTCGAAGCGGAGCACGCCGCCGCCTGAGGAGGACCCTGTGCTGGCGCCCGGTGCGGCGCCGTCGGTGACGAGGATCGAGCGGATCGGTTCGGCGGCGGCTTGCAGCTCATCCGCCACCCCCAGCACACGCCACTGGTTCATGGAGGCGGCGGCTATGGCGCTGGCGCGACCGTCATAGTCGGGCGCGAGCTGGGCGCTTACCGGCTGGGCGTCGATCAAGGCGACGGAGAGGCCTGATCGGGCGAGGGCGAGGGCGAGGGTCGCCCCCGTCATGCCCGCGCCGGCGATGATCACATCGAAATTGTCTGCGCCTTTTGTCACGCCCCCTTCTCCTCCAGACGCCGGAGAAGGTCCAGCGCCCGATCGAGGCGCCCTGCAAACGCGCACGGTAAACGCGGTCTTAACGCTCCCGCGTCAGAAATCCCTCTCAGGTTTACGGAGACGGCGATGGCGGGCGCTGCGGTACAGGGTCGAGGACGGGCGGCGGCCCCGGCGAAGGCGACGGCGGGACGGGCGCCCGCGGGGGTCTGGCGACCGGTATGGTTCGGCCTGCGACGGCTTTGGGACAACGACGTCTCTTGTCGCCTGCGGGGCGGAGCCTGCGCCGCCGCGGGCGCGCTGAGCGTCGCCGCCTTCCTCACCTATCACGCAGACGATCCGAGCTGGAACACCGCCTCCGCCCAGGCGGCGCACAACATCCTCGGCCGCTTCGGCGCAAGGCTGGCGGACGCCGGCATGCAGTCCCTCGGCCTCGCCGCCTGGGTCGCCGCCATCGCCCTGATGGTGACCGGATTCAATCGCGCCTTCGCCAGGGACCCGCGGGGCCTGCGCGCCCGCCTGCGGATGAAATCGGCGCTGGCCGCGGTCGGCATCCTGCTTCTGGCCGGCGCTCTCGCCGCGCCGCGCGCGCCGGCGGCGTGGCCCCTGGCGATGGGGCTCGGCGGTCTTTGGGGCGACGGCCTGCTGCACGGCCTCGCGGCGCCCCTGACCATGGTGGGACTTCCCGCGGCCAAGGTGTTCGCAGCATTGATCCTTCTCTCCGGTGCGCTGGGCATGCTGATCTGGGCCGCCGGGCTGAAGCGGCAGGACTTCGCCGCCGCCGGGGCCTGGGTGGCCTGGGGCGGACAGGGCGCAGCCCGCACCGCCCAGCGCCTCGCCAGCCGCAACGGCGCGCCTGAGCCTGATGTGAAGGCGCCGACGCCCAGACCCGCCAAGGCCGTCAAGATCGCGCCTGTGATCGAGGACGATGTTCTGAACAGCGAAGAGGACGACGAGGACGGTCCGCCCTTCGACATGGGCCCCGCCGTGGCCACCCAGGTGCTGAACATCAAGGCGCCGAAGGCCTCCAACCGCGAATCCCGCGAGAGCCAGAAGACCTTCGAGTTTGTGCATCCAGGCGGCTTCCAACTGCCAGAGCTGGCCATGCTGGCCAAGCCCAAGCCCCGCGCCAACGCCTTCGACGAAGCGGCCCTGCGCCAGAACGCGCGCCTGCTCGAGACCGTGCTCGGCGAGTTCGGGGTGAAGGGCCAGATCGACCAGATCCGCCCGGGCCCCGTGGTCACCCTCTATGAACTGGTGCCCGCCGCCGGGGTGAAGTCGAGCCGCGTGATCTCCCTGGCCGACGATATTGCCCGTTCCATGAGCGCCCGCTCCGCCCGCGTGAGCGTGGTGCAGGGCCGCAACGCCATCGGCATCGAGCTTCCGAACCAGAAGCGGGAGACGGTCTATCTGCGCGATCTCCTCTCCTCCTCCGAATACGAGAAGACCGGGCCGTCCATCCCCATGGCGCTCGGCGAGACGATCGGCGGCGAACCCTATATCGCCGACCTGGCCAAGATGCCCCACCTGCTGATCGCCGGCACCACGGGCTCGGGCAAGTCGGTGGGGGTCAACGCCATGATCCTCTCGATCCTCTATCGCCTGCCGCCCGACCAGTGCCGCTTCATCATGATCGACCCGAAGATGCTGGAGCTCAGTGTCTACGACGGCATCCCCCACCTCCTCGCCCCCGTAGTCACCGACCCGAAAAAGGCCATCGTCGCCCTGAAATGGACGGTGAAGGAGATGGAGAACCGCTATCGCCTGATGTCCAAGATCGGCGTGCGCAACATCAACGGCTACAACGAGCGGGCGCGGGAGGCCGAGGCCAAGGGCGAGCACTTCGAGCGCACGGTGCAGACCGGCTTCGACGACGCCGGCCGCCCGATCTACGAGAGCGAGAAGCTGCGCCCCGAACCCATGCCCTTCTTGGTGGTGGTGATCGACGAGGTGGCCGACCTTATGATGGTCGCCGGCAAGGACATCGAAGGCCTGGTGCAGCGCCTGGCGCAGATGGCCCGCGCCGCCGGCATCCACCTGATCATGGCCACCCAGCGCCCCTCGGTGGACGTGATCACCGGCACCATCAAGGCCAACTTCCCCACCCGCATCAGCTTTCAGGTGACCTCCAAGATCGACGCCCGCACCATCCTCGGCGAACAGGGCGCCGAGCAGCTGCTAGGCCAAGGCGACATGCTCTACATGGCCGGCGGGGGGCGGGTGACGCGCCTGCACGGCCCGTTCGTCTCCGACCAGGAGGTCGAGGACGTGGCCAAGTTCCTGCGTGACCAGGGCGAGCCGCAGTACCTCGACGAAGTGACCGCTGCGCCGGACGAGGACGACGACGGCGACGGCGGATACGGCGAGGGCGGAAGCTCCGGCGACGACCTCTACGACCAGGCCGTGGCCGTGGTGACCCGCGACCGCAAGGCCTCCACCAGCTACATCCAGCGCCGCCTGCAGATCGGCTACAACCGCGCCGCCTCCCTTATCGAGAAGATGGAGCGCGAGGGGGTGGTCACCGCAGCGAACCACGCGGGAAAACGTGAAATCCTGGCGGGGCCGCCGCCCTGAGCTGGCGCCGCTTTCCGAAACGAAGAAGAAGGGCGTGATCCCGCCACGACTTTTCGCCATGATCGACTTTCGCGCCGATCAAAGGACCATCTCTTGCAGAACCGCCGCACCGCCTTCGCCCCCACGCCGCTTGCGCTCGCAGCGGCCATCGCCCTGATCGCCTCCTCCGGAGCGGCGGCCCGTGCGGCGGCGGTCGATCCTTTTCCACCCGCGCATGCCGCCCTGGCGTCTGCGCCCATTCTCTCTGCGGACGACAAGGCCCTGGTGCAGAAGGCCACGGACTATATCCAGGCGCTCAAGACCGCGCAGGGGAAATTCACCCAGACCGATCCCAAAGGCCATGTGACCAGGGGATCGCTGTTCATCCAGCGGCCCGGCAAGGCGCGGTTCCAGTATGATCCGCCAGCCCAGCTTCTTGTGGTGGCGGACGGCTCCAATGTCTCGGTCTACGATCGGAAGCTGAAGAGCTTCGACCAGTACCCCCTGTCTAAGACGCCCCTCATGCTGCTGCTGGGCGACACGGTGCAGCTGGACCGGGGCGTGCAGATCGCCGCCGTAGACCATAGCCGCGACGGCTTCACTATCGAGGCGCGGGATGCGCGCCGCCCGGCGCTCGGCGGCATCAACCTCACCTTTTCCAACAGCCCCATGGTGTTGCGGGGCTGGACCGTGATCGACGCTCAGGGCCAGAAGACGGAGGTGACGCTCGGCGCGTTGACGATTAAGGCGGCTCTCGATCCCAAGCTGTTCGTGCTGCGCGATCCCCGGTCGGCCTCTGCCCGCCAGTGATGTGGCGGTAAAAACACATTGGGGAAAGAAGCGATTTTCGCTTGCAAAGAATGCTTTCCCGTGGCAATTATCACACGCAACAACGACGGCGCATCTATGCGCTCCGTTTGGCCCGAGCCGGACATCCCCTCCCGGCGGAGGCATGAATCCAAACTCATCGCCCGGATGCGCCCCCGCGTCCGGGCGAAACTTTGTGGGCAGGACGGCGGCCCTATACCCGACGACACCGTGCGGATTATAGCGCCCGGCGACGCGCTGACGTATCAAGCCTCATGAAACTTCGCGTCGTCACCTGGAACATCAACTCGGTCCGCATCCGCACCGATCAGATCGCGCGCTTCGTGGCCGAACATGCGCCGGACGTGATCTGCCTTCAGGAGATTAAGTGCCGCGACGGCGAGTTTCCCACCAACGCCTTCGCCGAGATGGGCCTGCCGCACGTGGCGATCAAAGGCCAGAAGGGCTGGCACGGGGTCGCCACCGTCTCGCGCCTGCCGATCGAGGCGGGGCCGGTGCTGGACCTCTGCAAACGCGGCGAGGCGCGGGAAGTCTGCGCCATCGTCGCAGGCGTGGAGATCCACAACTTCTACATCCCCGCCGGCGGCGATACGCCCGACCGTGACCTCAACCCCAAGTTCGACCACAAGCTCGACTTCTTCGAACGCCTCGCCGCCCGGATGGCGACGCGGGATCCCAAGGCGCCCCTGCTCGTCACCGGCGACCTGAACGTCGCGCCGGGCGAGCACGATGTCTGGAACCACAAATACATGTCGCGGATCGTCAGCCATACGCCGGTCGAGATCGAGGCGATGAAGACCCTCCAGACCTCGCTCGGCTTCGTCGATCTCGTCCGCGAAGCCATCCCTGACCCCGAAAAGCTCTTCAGCTGGTGGAGCTATCGCGCGGCGGACTTCCGCGCCTCGGGCCGGGGCCTGCGCCTCGACCACCTCTGGGCCTCTCCCGGCCTTGCCATGAAATCGACTCGCGCCGCCCGCGTCCACGACGACGTCCGAGCCTGGGAGCGCCCCTCCGACCACGCCCCGGTCAGCGTGGACCTCGACGTTTGATCGCCGCTAAGGCGCCAGCCGATACCCGCCCGCCTCGGTGAGCAGCAGGCGCGCCGCAGACGCGTCGGGCTCGATCTTCTGGCGGAGGCGGTAGATGTGGGTTTCCAGCGTGTGGGTGGTGACGCCGGCGTTGTAGCCCCAGACCTCGGCCAGGAGCTCTTCGCGGGCCACCGGCTTGCCGCCCGCGCGGTAGAGGTATTTCAGGATGTTGGTCTCCTTCTCGGTCAGCCTCACCTTCTTCTTGGCGGCATCGAGGAGGAGCTTCTGCGCGGGGCGGAACTCGTAGGGACCGAGGTGGAAGACCGCGTTCTCGGACTGCTCGTGGCTGCGCAGCTGCACCCGGATGCGCGCCAGGAGCACAGCGAAACGGAACGGCTTGGCCACATAGTCGTCGGCGCCGGCCTCAAGCCCCTGTATGGTGTCGCTGTCGCTGGTGGCGGCGGTCAGCATGATGATCGGCGTCTTGATCCCCGCCGCGCGCATGCGGGCGCAGGCTTCGCGGCCGTTGATGTCAGGCAGGTCCACGTCCAGCAGGATCAGGTCCGGCGATGAGGCTTTCGCGGCCTCGACGCCCGCCTCGCCGGTGGCCGCCTCGACCACCTGGAAGTCGTCCTCCAGCGCGATCTGCTCGGCGAGGGCGGAGCGCAGGTCGTCGTCGTCGTCGATCACGAGAATGGTTTTGGATTGCGCCATACGCCGGATCATGCCTCGCTTGGGTTTACGGTTCGAACATAGGGGCTTGGAGAGCGGCCTGCATGATCTTTAGCGCCTTTTCCGATGGTCGGTTCGATTTGGCGGGTCGCGAGGCGCGCTGCGCCCTCGGCAAGGGCGGCGTGATCGAGGCGGACGCCAAGCGCGAGGGCGACGGCGCCAGTCCCCTCGGCGTCTGGCCGATCCGGCGCGTGCTGTATCGGCCAGACCGCGGCGCAGCCTTGCAGATCGCCCTGCCTGTGAAGCCGATCGGGCCGAACGACGGCTGGTGCGATGCGCCCGCTGATCCTGCGTACAACCACCCGGTTGCGCACCCCTATTCCGCCAGCGCGGAGCATCTGTGGCGGGCCGACGGGCTCTATGACTATGTGCTCGTCCTCGGCCATAACGACGATCCGGTGGTTCCCGGCGCAGGCTCGGCCATCTTCCTGCATGTAGCCCGCCCCGACTACGGGCTGACGGAAGGGTGCGTCGCCCTGGCGAAGAGCGATGTGGAAGCGCTGCTCAAGGTCGCCCAGCCCGGCGACGCCATCGCGATTCGCCGCGCTTGAGCGGGACCGCCGGATCGACGAAGCTCCCGCCGAATTGTAGGAGCCTTCCATGACCTTTCGCCTGACCCTGATCGCGGCGACCGCCATACTCGTCGCCTCGCAGGCCTTCGCGCAGTCGGCGCCCGCGACAAGGCCCCTACCCGCCCGCCGCGCCGTCTCCACCGACGCCATCCCTTTGCTGGATGCCCACCTCATCGCCACGGCGGAGAGCCTGCGCGACAAGGCGCTGAAGGAGAATGTCGCCTATTCGCTGCTGGAGGGCCTGACCACCGAGATCGGACCTCGCCCGGACGCCAGCGAAGCCGAGCATCGCGCCGCCCAGTGGGCCGCCGCCAAACTGAAGGGCCTGGGGTTCGAGAACGTGCATCTGGAGCCCTTCGCCATGGACGAATGGGTGCGCGGGCAGGAGACGGCGGAAGTGGTCTCGCCCTTTCCGCAACGACTTGTGCTCGCCGCGCTCGGCGGATCGGTCGCCACCCCGCCGGAAGGCGTGACGGCGGAGGCGGTGATCTTCAAGACCTATGACGAGCTGCTCGCCGCGCCGATGGGCTCGCTGACAGGCAAGATCGCGGTGGTCACCCAGCCGATGGCGCGCGCCAGCGACGGTTCTGGATATGGCGCCAGCTATCAGCTTCGCGGCCTCGGTCCGTCCGAGGCGGCCAAGCGGGGCGCGATCGCCTATCTTCTCCGCTCGCTGGCCACGGATCATCACCGCGAGCCCCACACCGGCACGCTGCAGTATGCGCAAGGCGTGCCAAAGATTCCCGCCGCCGCTCTTTCCGTGCCCGACGCCGAGCAGCTCGACCGCATCGCCCTTCGCGGCAAGCCGGTCCGCCTGCATGTGACCCTCACGCCCACGCTCCGCCCGAACGCCACCAGCTACACCGTGATCGGCGAGCTTAAAGGGCGGACGAAGCCGGACGAGGTGGTGCTGATCGGCGGCCATCTGGATAGCTGGGACCTCGGCACCGGCGCCATCGACGATGGGGCGGGCGTGGCCATCACCACCGCCGCCGCCAAGCTGATCGCCGACCTGCCGCAGCACCCGCGCCGCACCATCCGCGTCGCCCTGTTCGGGGCAGAGGAGCGGGGCGTCTCCAACTTCTCCTACGTGGCCGCACACCCTGCCGCCGATCAGGCGCAGACAGTGATCGCCAGCGAATGCGATTTCGGAGCGGATCACATCTACGCCATCGCCCTCCCCAAGGGCGCGGCAGGGTCGAGCTTCGGGCGGTCGCTCGGGCGGGTGACCGCGCCCATCGCCGCGACCATCTCCACAAAGCCGGCCGAAGACGGCGGTTCGGACCTGGAGAGCCTCGTGGGCGTGCCGCTGGCGGCCCTGGCGCAAGACGGCACCCGTTATTTCGACATCCATCACTCGGCGGACGATACGCTCGACAAGATCGACAAGGACCAGATGAACCAGAACGTCGCCGCCTGGGTCGCCTTCACCTATCTGGCCGCTGATAGCGATGTGGACTTCCGCGCCCTGGCGGCGAGGGCGTCGGCGAACTGACTTTCGCCAACACCGCGCCTGCATTTGCGCTCATCCCGGCGCATAACACCTGTCGGGTTGACAGGCTGTGGAGGAAAAGCGCGCCATGATCCGCCTGTTCGCCGCCCTGCACGTGCCGGATGAGATCGCCGAGGGGCTGGTGCGCCGCCAGACCGGCCTGCCGGGCGCTCAGTGGCGCCCCACCGACGCCTTCCACGTCACGCTGCGCTTCTTCGGCGAGGTCTCCGAACCCATGGCCGCAGATCTCGACGACGCCCTTGAGCTGATCCGCATGAAGCCGTTCGAGGTCGCTCTGCAGGGCGCGGGCGCGTTCGGGGAGACCGAGCACATGCGGGCGGTGTGGGCCGGGGTCGCGCCCTGCGAACCCCTGACCCGCCTCGCCGGCAAGGCCGAAACCGCCGCCAGCAAGGTGGGGCTGAAGGGCGAGACCCGCGCCTATCGCCCCCACGTCACCCTCGCCTACCTGAAGCACGCCCCTGCGCCCCGCGTCGCCGACTGGGTGGCCGAGCACAACCTCCTGAAGTCCCCGCCCTGGACGGCCTTTAGCTTCGGCCTCTACTCCAGCCAGCTCGGCCCCGACGGTTCGAAATACACCCTCGAACGCGAGTATCCCTTCCAATGACGACCACCGCCCCCCCCACGTCCCGCCCCCGCCGTAGCGTGCTCTACATGCCGGCCTCCAATCCCCGGGCCATCGAAAAGGCGCGGACCCTGCCGTGCGACGTGGTGATCCTGGACCTCGAAGACGCCGTGGCGCCCGACGCCAAGGACGCGGCCCGCGCCGCGGCGGTCGAAGCGATCAAGGCCGGCGGGTTCGGGCGGCGGGAGCTGGTGCTGCGGGTCAACGGTCTGGACACCCCCTGGGGCGAGGAGGACCTGAAGGCGGCGGCCCACGCCGGGCCGGACGCGGTGCTGGTCCCCAAGATCGGCGACGCCGGCGACATCGCCCGCTACGACGGTCGCCTCTCCCACGCGCCGGCCTCCACGCGCCTGTGGGCCATGATCGAAACGGCGCGGTCCATGTTCCACCTGGAAGGGATCGGCGCGGCCGCCAGGACTTCCCGCCTCTCAGCCCTCGCCCTCGGCCCCAACGATCTGGCCAGGGAGACGGGGTGGCGCATGACGCCGGGGCGCGAGCCCTTCTTCGCCGCCTTCTCGCTGACGGTGGCCGCGGCCAAGGCGCACGGGATCCTGGCGCTCGACGGCCCCTTCGGCGGGATCGAGGATGCGGCGGGGCTGGCGCGCGAATGCCGTCAAGGCCGCGACTTCGGCTTCGACGGCAAGACCCTGATCCACCCGAGCCAGATCGACGCCGCCAACACCGCCTATGCCCCCGACCCCGAGGAGGTCGCTCACGCAAGGGCCGTCATCGCCGCCTTCGCCGAGCTGGAGAACGTAGGGCGGGGGGCTATTCGCGTGAACGGGAAGATGGCCGAGCGGCTACATCTCGGGATGGCGGAGAAGGTGGTGGCGATGGCGGAGGCGGTGGGATTTTAGGAAGGCCATAGCCTTTCTCCACCCCTGCGCAGCGGGGAAGGGAACCATCGGTAGGATGGTGGACGGGTGCACGGCTAAGGTCGCGCTTAAACGCCCACCTCCCACCACGCTGCGCGCGCGGTCCCCCTCCCCGTTTCATGGAGTGGAAGAAGAGGTCTACCCCCCCTGCCCGGTCAGCAGCGGCCCGAGGCCCGGGATTGACATCAGGACCTCCCGCAGCAGGTCCTTGCCGGTCTTCTCCTGCACGAAGGTCATGGCGACAGGCAGGATTTCCTGCATGTCGGAGACGTTGATGCCCTTCTTGGCGAGGTTCTGGTTGATGGTCATGGCGTCGGCCATGGCTGCGCCGGATGCGCCGCCGACCTTGCCCATCAGGCCGCCCACCAACCCCTTGTTCTGCATCATCGGCGCGCCCTCGGCGGCCAGTTCGCGGGAGCCGGGGATCGCGCCCATCAGCTCCTCCACCTTGGCGGCGTCGGCGTGCTTCTGCATCAGGGTGAGGGCGCCGGCGAGGCCCTGGCGGGACTG
>Ga0302314_10005398_pt1 | contig 23311 bp, 23 predicted proteins | sample III_Palsa_N2_3_FD_200533 | JGI IMG/M metagenome (GOLD analysis project Ga0302314, IMG submission 200533) | Peat permafrost microbial communities from Stordalen Mire near Abisko, Sweden - III_Palsa_N2_3 | ecosystem: Environmental > Terrestrial > Soil > Palsa > Peat permafrost | place: Sweden... | reverse complement strand
TCTCGCCGCCCATGACCTCGATCTCCGGGTTGACCAGCACGGTCAAGGGCGCGGTGTGGTCGAAGCGCTCGGCTTCGGACAACCCCGGATCGGCGCGCTCCTCCGGCGCCTGGAACACCACGACTCGCAGCGGCACATGGACCTGGGGCGCGGCCAGCCCCGCGCCATTGGCGTCGATCATGGTCTCGACCATGTCGGCGACGAGGCGGCGGATTTCGGGCGCGGCCGGATTGGCAACCGGCCGTGCCTTGGCGGCGAGAACTGGATGACCCATGCGGGCGATCTTCAGAATGGCCATCCAATTATCTTTCGCCCATTGAAAACAAAGGAAAATACCTCCGAGGTTGTTTTTCGGTGACCGAGCGACTTACAGGGCCGAACACCAGATAGGAACGTACAGGGAACATAACCCTATGTCAAGAGCGGCATCCGAATAGCTTCCGCCGCCGGCCGCGATGGACAGCCCGGAACCCTTCTGTTATCTACCCCGACCTTTCCGGAAACGCACCAGGAGCAGGCTTTGCAGATCATCGTTCGCGACAACAATATCGACCAGGCGCTGAAGGCGCTGAAGAAGAAGATGCAGCGCGAAGGCATCTTCCGCGAGATGAAGCTCAGGGGCCACTACGAAAAGCCGAGCGAGAAACGCGCCCGCGAACGGGCCGAGGCGATCCGCCGCTACCGCAAGCTCCAGAGAAAGCGCCTGCAGCGCGAGGGCGTGTTGCCGAAGTAACCGGCGCCGCAACACAGAATTCGAAAAGGCCGTCCGCCAAGGGCGGCCTTTTTGTTTCAGTCCGCACGCACGCGATACGCACAGCGCCCCGCGCCGGCGAGGATATGGCTGAGGCGTTCGACCTTCACATCCTTGCCCAGCACGCGGTTGAATAGCGCAAGCTCCTCGCGGCACAGCCCGGTGCAGAGCCGCGCCGCGGCGCAGATCGGGCAGTGGTTCTCGACGAACAGCCAGTCGCCGGTTTCAGTATCGCGGCGCAGTTCGGCCATATAGCCTTCGGCGCTTCGGATTTTCGCGAGCTGGTCGAGTTTTCCCTTCAACGTGCGCGCCGCATCGGTCTTGGCGCGATAGGTCTTTTCCTGTTCGGCGGTGCGCAGCTTGAGGATGCGGTCCATGCCGTCCTCGCCGAACGCCTTTCTCATCTGCAAGACGAGATCGGCTGCGAGCGCGGAATGGGAATCGGCAAAATAGGCGTTGGCCTTCGGCGTGGCCGACCACATCTGCACCGGCCGTCCGCGCGGGCGCGCCTGCCCGGCGAATGCGGCCAGACCCTCCGCCGCCAGCGCCGCCAGATGCTGGCGCACCGCCATCGCGGTCAGCTGAAGCTTTTCCGCCAGCGAATCGGCGGAAACCGGGCCCTCCCGCTTGATCAGGGAAAGCACGGCCAAGCGGCCGGGGCTAAGCTCGGGCTGGGTTTCCGGCATGGCTGATTTTCTAAAGTAGTCACTTGCGAAAAGCAATTGGCCGGGCCATAGTTTCTAAAGTCATGACTTTGTAAAAGGAAGAGACCGTGTTCAGCGCCACGCGCGTCACCGAGAGCGATCTGAAAGCCAAGGGGTGCAAGGTCATCCGCCGCGAGGGCAAGCAGATCCTGCTGATCGCGCGCGAGAACCGCATCTTCGCCATCGCCAACCGCTGCCCGCATGAGGGCTATCCGCTGAGCGAGGCGACCTTCGGCCCCGGCTGCGTGCTGACCTGCAACTGGCACAATTGGAAATTCGATCTGGCGACCGGCGAGGCGTTGGTCGGCCGCGATCCGGTGCGGACCTATGGCGTGGAAATCCGCGACGGCGAAATCTTCCTCGATCTTTCGGAACCGCCGGCCGAAGCGCAACGCGAGCGAGCACTGAAGGGCCTCGAGGCAGCGCTGCTCGACAACGACATCACCCGCATGGCGCGCGAGATGGCGCGGCTGGAACGCGCCGGCTTCGAGGCGCGCGAAGCGCTGGTGCATGCAACCCTGTTCCTCAACGACCGGCTCGAGGATGGCGCGACCCATGCGCATGGCGCCGCGGCCAACTGGCTGGCGCTGTCCGATTCCGCGCCGACGCTGCAGACACGTTTCACCGCGATCCTCGAACCGATCGCGCATCTCGCGTGGGACACGATGGGCGCGCCGCGCTTTCCCTATCCGAATGAATCCGCAGCCTGGGACGCGAAAGCGTTTCTCGCCGCGGTCGAAGGTGAAGACGAAAGCAAGGCGATCGCCCACATTCGCGGTGCGGTCGCGGCGGGGATTTCCTATCCCGAACTCCTGCCGGTATTGGGCGAAGCGGCGCTGGCGCATTACGCCGGTTTCGGCCATAGCGCGATCTACGCCATCAATATCGGCGAGCTGATCGCGCGGCTGGGCACACGCGTCCAGGCGCCGCTGCTGCTCGCGCTCACCCGCAACATCTTGCGCGCCACGCGCGAGGAGCGCCTGCCGGAATTCCGCTTCTACGACAAGGCGCTCGCCGCCTGGGACGGCAAGGGCGACGCGCCGGCGCGGCCGGCGGATTTCATCGGGCTCAATATCGATGCGATCCTGAAACGCACGCTGGAATCCTCCGGCCGTCCGGTGCGCGAGATCTATGACGCGCTGGTGGCCGCCGGCGCCTGGAACCTGCTCCATTTCGATCTCGCTTTTTCCGAGGCCGCGGACAACGCCATCGCCGACAATGTGAACTGGCTCGATTTCACGCATGCGCTGACCTTCGCCCGCGCGGCGCGCACGATTTGCACCCAGCGTCCCGATTTGTGGCCGCGCGCGCTGCTGCAGATGGCGCTGTTCGCCGGGCGCAATCGCAAATATGTCCGCGTCGAAGAAGACGCGGCGCGCTGGCGCGTCGAGGATCGCCGGGAATTTCTCGCCCGCGAGAAATCCGCGCTTTACGACCACGGCATCGTCGAGCCGATCGTCGCCTGCCATCGGGTGAAGGTGCTGACCGCATTGGAGCACGAATTGGACGAAACACCGGACGCGCCCTGGGGCGATGCGATGTGCGCCGCAGTCAACCGCTACCTCAACATTCCGATGAAACGCCACCACGGCCTGCGCAGCGCAAGCCAGGCGCTGGATTTCATCGCAAAGGAAGGATGACCGCGCGGCCTAGATGAATCTGAGCGCCGCGACGGCCAGCAGCGAGATCGACAGGAATGTCAGATAGAGCGCGCAGTTAAAACGCACCATGCGTGACAGCAGCAGCTTGAAAATGTGGCGTACCGGATCGGTGTGGTCGGATGGATGGCGGTACATGCGCATCGTGCTGCGCAGGATCGACATGGCGAGGAAGGTGCCGAGGATGAGGCAGCCGAGCGAAATCAGGATCGGAATCTGCGGCCAGCCGTGATCGAGCGCGAAAGTGTCGGCGACGGTGAAAATGCCTTGCGCGGCCAAGAGCGCGCCTGCCTTTTCGGTGTTGTGCTGGACGCCGCCGCGCATCCGTTCGGCGGCCGAGATCGGATCCAGATCGCCAACAAGATTGCGATAGGCGGTTTCGCGCTCTTCGGCGGTGCCCGGAATACCAAACACAAAGCCGTTGACGCGCTCCAGCATCTTGCTCAGCCCAGCGCCTTGACGATCTCTTCCGTCATCTTCTTGGCGTCGCCGAACAGCATCATGGTGTTGTCGCGGAAGAACAGCTCGTTCTCGACGCCGGCATAGCCCGAGCCCATGCCGCGCTTGATGAACAGCACGGTCTTGGCTTTCTCGACGTCGAGGATCGGCATGCCGTAGATCGGCGATTTGGGATCGGTCTTGGCCGACGGGTTGGTCACGTCGTTGGCGCCGATCACATAGGCCACGTCGGTCTGCGCGAATTGCGAGTTGATGTCTTCCAGCTCGAACACTTCGTCGTAAGGCACATTGGCCTCGGCCAGCAGCACGTTCATATGGCCGGGCATGCGTCCCGCGACGGGATGGATGGCGTAGCTCACCTTCACGCCTTCCTTCTTGAGCTTGTCGGCCATCTCGCGCACCGCATGCTGCGCCTGCGCCACCGCCATGCCGTAGCCCGGCACGATGATGACGGAGCCTGCGTTCTTCATGATGAAGGCCGCGTCTTCCGCCGAGCCCTGCTTGACGGGGCGCGTCTCGGTCTTGCCGGCCGCCGCCACTTCGCCGCCGAAGCCGCCCAGGATGACCGAGACGAAGCTGCGGTTCATCGCCTTGCACATGATGTAGGAAAGGATCGCGCCCGACGAGCCGACCAGCGCGCCGGTGATGATGAGCGCGGTGTTCTCCAGCGTGAAGCCGATGCCGGCGGCCGCCCATCCCGAATAGGAATTGAGCATCGAGACCACGACGGGCATGTCCGCGCCGCCGATGGGGATGATCAGCGTGATGCCGAAGACGAAAGAGAGAGCCGCGATCGCCCAGAACGCCCAGATCGGCTGCACCAGCGCGAACCAGACGATCAGCGCGACGATGACCCCGAAGATCAGGATGTTGAGCAGATGGCGCGCCGGCAGCAGGATCGAGGCGCCGCTCATATTGCCGTTGAGCTTGGCGAAGGCGATCAGCGAGCCCGCGAACGTGATCGCGCCGATGGCGACGCCGAGCGACATCTCGATCAGGCTCTGCATCCGGATCGCGCCTTCGCTGCCGATGCCATAAGCCTGCGGCGAATAGAGCGCGGCGGCGGCGACCAATACGGCAGCGAGGCCGACCAGCGAATGGAACGCGGCGACGAGCTGCGGCATCGCCGTCATGTGGATGCGCCGCGCGATCACCGCGCCGATGCCGCCGCCGATCACGATGCCGCCCGCGATCATGCCCCAGGTCAGCGCATCGGTGACGCCCGCGACCCACAAAGTCGTCGCCACCGCCAGCGCCATGCCGATCATGCCATTGCGGTTTCCGGCGCGCGAGGTGACCGGCGACGAAAGCCCGCGCAGCGCCATGATGAACAGGACGCCCGAGACGAGATAGAAGATGGCGGCGAGATCGGCCTTCATCGCGCTACTTCTCTTTTTTCTTATACATCGCAAGCATGCGCGAGGTGACCAGGAAGCCGCCGAAGATATTCACGCAGGCGAGGATCAGCGCGAAGAAGCCGAGGCCTTTTGAGGTCCAGGCCGATCGAACTAGAGATTCGGACGGAGGCATAGCTGCCGCGCTCTTGATTAAGTCCATAAGCTTGGGTTCACCTATGGAAGCATCGGCGATCTTCTTTCCGTCCACATAAGTGTTACTGTTTTTGTCCACCGAAATTACGATATTCTTCGGTGGATTCGTGGGATTCACCGACACCGCGATCAGCGCGCCGACCACGATCACCGACGAGATCGCGTTGGTCACGCTCATCAGCGGCGTGTGCAGCGCCGGCGTCACCGCCCAGACCACGAAATAGCCCACGAAGATCGCCAGCACGAAGATCGAGAGCCGGAAGACGAAGGGATCGATGGCTTCCATCTCTTATCCTTTCAAGCTCGGATGGACGATCGCGCCGTCGCGCGTCAGCCCGGCGCCCTTGACGATTTCGTCGTCCCAGTTGAGCGCCAGCGCGCCGGTCTTCTTGTCGACGATCAGGCTGACGAAATTGAACAGATTGCGCGCATAGAGGCTCGAGGTGTCGACCGCGAGCCGCGCGGGCAGATTGGTGTAGCCCATGATGGTGACGCCGTGGACCTCGATCACCTGATCGGCTTTGGTCAGCGGCGTGTTGCCGCCCTGCTCGGCGGCGAGGTCGACGATCACCGAGCCGGGTTTCATCGTCCGGATCATCGCCTCGGTGACCAGCACGGGCGCCTTGCGGCCGGGGATCAGCGCGGTGGTGATGACGATGTCCTGTTTCTTGATGTGCTCGGCCACCAGCGCGGCCTGCTTGGCCTGGTATTCGGCCGACATCGGCTTGGCATAGCCGCTCGCGGTCTCGGCCTGCTTGAACTCGTCGTCGATCACCGCGACGAAACTGGCGCCCAGCGACTCCACCTGTTCTTTCGTCGCGGGGCGCACGTCGGTCGCCGAGACGATGGCGCCGAGGCGGCGCGCGGTGGCGATAGCCTGCAATCCCGCCACGCCGACGCCCATGATGAAGGCGCGCGCCGGCGCGATGGTGCCCGCCGCCGTCATCATCATCGGGAAGGCGCGGCCGAAAACCGCCGCGGCATCGATCACCGCCTTGTAGCCGGCGAGGTTCGCCTGGCTCGACAACACGTCCATCGCCTGGGCGCGGGAAATGCGCGGGATGAATTCCATCGCGAAGGCGGTGACGCCCTGCCCTGCCAATGTTCCGATGGCATCTTTTTCCGTGTAGGGCGCAAGCAGCGCCGCCAGCACCGCGCCCTTCTTCATCTGCGCGATGGCGGACGCGTCAGGCGTGCGCACCGACAACACGATATCGGCATCCTTGAGCAGCGTGGCCGCGTCGGGCGCGATGCTCGCGCCGGCGGCGGTGTAATCCGCGTCGGAAATCCGCGCACCGGCGCCGGCGCCGGTCTCGACCGCGACCTCCAGCCCCAGAGCCTTGAACTTCTTCACCGTGTCCGGCGTGGCGGCGACGCGCGCCTCGCCGGCGCGGCGCTCCTTCAGGATCGCAAGCTTCATCGCTCAGTCGTGCGTGCGGAAGATGGCAAGAAAGGAAAGCAGGACAACATTGCCGATGACCATCCATTTCACGAAGCTGAGGAAGCCGTGCCAGGTCTTCAGATGGTCCTTCAGATCCATCGTGCCGCCGCCCTGGGCGAGCAGTTCTTTGTCCGTTTCCGATTCCATTCTGGTCCCCAAGGATTCGCGCGCGGATCGGACTATAGCAAAGCGGCCCCGCGCGGCAACGGGCCTCAGGTCTGCCGCGTCGCCACGGAATGGTTCCAGTCCGCCAGCAGCGCCCTCAGCGCCGCGACCAGCGCCAAAGGCTGGTCCAGCATCACATGGTGGCTCGCCTCCGGGATGGTGACGACCGGGGCAGCGCGGCCCAGCAGGTTGAACATGTATTCGCCGATCTCCGGCGGCAGCAAGATCGAATTCTCGCCGCGGAAGATGGCGATGCGGCATTTGGTGGCCCTGAGCCGCGCGGCGGTGTCGCCGATGGAGAAGCGCTGCCAGATCGCCGGATCGAATTTCCAGGTGAAACCCCCCTCGACGGCTTTGAGCGAGCGCCGGCCGACCCAATCCACCAAGTAGAGATTGTCGCAAGCCTGCGGCGGCATCAGCCGGAAGCGGGCCAGCGCCGCGGCCATGGTCGGATAGATGTGATGCGGCTTGATCACCCGCTTGGGCGGGCCGCCGGGGCGGTCGGGCGGGTTGACCGGGGAGTCGACGATCACCGTGCCGGCCAGCCGGTCGCCATGCAGCGCGCCAGTCAGCATGGTGACGAAGCCGCCGAAGCTGTGCGCCACAATGATTGGCGGCTCGCCATGGCCGAACATCCCGGCCGCCTCGCAGACCGCGAGCTGCTCCTCGACGAAGGTCTCCATGGAATATTCGCGGCGCCAGTCGGAATCACCCATGCCGGACAGATCCATCGCCGCGACATTGTATTCGCTGGCGAGATAGGGCGCGATGAAGCTCCACCAATAGGCATGCGCCGCGTTGCCGTGGACCAGTAGCAGGCCCGGCCGGTCGCGCGCGCCCCAGCGCAGATAATGGATGCGCGCGCCATCGACCTCGACAAAGGCGCTTTCCGGTTCCACCGCCACGATGCGCCCGAACCAGGCCGGCGCGGGCGGCACGGCGCCGTCGAGCGGCGCGAGCGGGCCTTCGGTCGGCATGAAGAAGGTAGGGCGCTGTGCTTCACTCACGTCAGCACTACCTCAACATGATTGTCATCCCCGGCGAGGCGCGCGGTTGCGCGCCGAGGGAAGGGGACCCAGGTCTTCGAGCATTTCCGGTGCTTCAAGACCTGGATTCCCTTCCCCTCGCTCCCAACCGGTCGCTCGGCCGGGAATGACAGCGGTTTTGATCGGTGGAGAGCGACACCTACTCCTGCCACTCTAGCCACGCGCCATGCGGGTGGCAAAGCGCCAGCTGGCGCGAGTCGCGCGCGCCATCGTGGTAGCGGCCCAGAACCATCGGCGCCTCGCCGATGCGCACCAAGGAGCCTTCGGCGCTGAGCCGCCAGATGGGCCGGCGCAGACCCGCCATGGTCAGGATATTGTCCAGCGCTTCGCGCATCGCATCGCTGAACTGATAGGTGACATAGCTGTGATAGACGCAGACCGGCTGGTCTTCCGGGATGCGCGCGATGGCATCGGGCAGCAGCGCCAGCGCGTCGCCGGCGCGGATCTCCGATTTCGCGCGCCCGGCGATGTCCAGTGCTTTTTCCAGCCGGGCGAAACGCGCGATATTGTCCGGCCAGACCAGCGCCTTCAGCCAGTCGCGCTGCTCGGGATTGGAAAGATCGACCGGATTGAGTTCGAGGCCGACGCGGCTAGCGATCTTGGGCGTCGGTCCCAGCGGCGGGTTCTTGTCGCCGCGCAATTCGCAATCGATGGTCAGCGCCGCATCGGCCGGCCCGACTTCGAAGCTTTCGCCGCCGCGGGTGTAACGGACGCGATAGCGGTCCCAGATCATGTTGAGCCCGGCGCTGGGGCCGATCTCGATCAGAGCGAGCGGCTCGCCCGATTCCTTCGCCACCGCGCGAAAGCCCGCATGCAGCGACGAGCAGCGTGCCACTTCATTGGTGTTGGTCACGCCCTTGGCGATCAGCACCGCCAATTCCACGCGATGGGTTTCGACGAAATCCTTGAAGGCGGGAAACGGGTTTTCGCCCTCGACGCGATTGCCGCCATTGAGATTGGGATAGAAGCGGCGCAGCGGATGCTGGGCACCGCGCAGCAGCAGGAAGTGCACCGCGGCCAGGATGATATTGGCGTGCGGCTGGCCCTTCTTCACATGCGAGGCGAATTCCCTGAGCGCCGGATCGCCGCCGATCCCGCGCACGATCTGGGTATAGAGCGGCGCATTGGCGCGTTCGCATTCGATGACGAAGAAGTCCCAATAATCGAAGGATTTGGCCTGCTCGCTCACACACCCTCCGGCAACGGCACCCGGGCCTGTTTGAACGCCGCGCGCTGGCGTTTGGCAAGGGCATCCACATCGAAATCGGCGATTTCCTCCTCGAACAGCTGATGGAAATTGAGCCGTGCGCCAAGCCGGATCAGCGCGCCGCCGAGACCGATGGCGGCGCGATCCATGAAGACGAATTCGCGCGGCAGCTTGATGCCGCCGATCTCTTTCAGCTTTGCGTGCACTTCATTGGCCTGCTTCATGCCATATTCCGCCGCCGGAACGCCGTCATCCACCACGCGCACGCGGTCGTCGAGCAGCGGGCTGAAGATGAACTTCGCCCACATATTGAGCACGCCGACCATCTCCGGCGTCACCTTGGCGAAGCCCCAGGCGCGATAGGATTTCGCCGCGAGCGCGTCGTCGCCGGTCTGCAGCGCGCGATAAAGCCCGACCACGCCTTCGACGAAAGCGGGCGTAAAGGTGCGCACGCAGCCATAATCGAGCAGATTGATGCCGCCATCCTTGCGCACCGCGTAATTGCCCAGATGCGGATCGCCATGGATCGCGCCAAAGCGTGCGAAAGGCCGCCACCACGCCTTGAACAGGGCAGTCGAGGCGGCGTTGCGGATTTTGAGATCGGCCTTCTCGAATTCGAGGATGGGCTTGCCTTCGAGCCAGGTCATCGTCAGCAACCGTTTTGTGGAGAGCGCCGCGACCGGCTCCGGCACCGCGATATCGTCGCGGTCGGCGAGCATGATCGTGTAGAGCCGCATATGGGCGGCTTCGAGCACGTAATCGAGCTCCTCGATCAGGCGCGCGGAAACCTCGTGGCCGAATTCGCGCGTGTCGATGGTGGGATCGACGCCGCGTTGCAGGGCGAGCCAGCCCTTCAACTGCCGCACATCGGCATCCACCGCAGCCCCCATGTCGGGATATTGCAGCTTGCAGGCGAGCAAGCGTCCATCCTTCGCCACCGCGCGATGCACCTGGCCGAGCGAAGCGGCGGCCGCGGCCTCGCGCTCGAAACTCTTGAACTTCTTCTCCCAATCCGCGCCCAGTTCGGACGCCATGCGCCGGCGCACGAAAGCCGCGCCCATCGGCGGCGCGCTGGTTTGCAGTGTCAGCAAGGGCGCGGCGACTTCCGGCGGCAGCACGCCGGGCACCGTGGCGATGAACTGCGCCACCTTCATCACCGGCCCGCGCAGATTGCCCAGCACTTTCGTCAGATCGGCCGCGTTGGCGGCGCTGATCGCTTTCGTGCCCGTCAGCCTGCGCGCCGTTCCGCGCGCGGCCACGCCTGTCAATCCCGCGGAGACCCGCGCGAAACGCGCCACGCGGCCAGTGAAACTGTTCTCGTTGTCGCTCATGCGCCCGATCGGGAGATGACTTCGTCTGCCGCGCGCACGCCGGACATCAGCGCGCCTTCCATATAACCGTACCAATGCTCGGCGGTTTCGCTGCCCGCCCAATGGACGCGCCCGCAGGGATCGCGCAGCGCCTCGCCGAATGTCGTCAGCAATCCGGGCGGCATCACGCCGACATAGCCGCGCGCCCATTCGTCGGCCAACCAGTCCTTCTCGGCATAGCCGATCGCGTCGTTCGCCTCCGGCCCGAACATCTCGACCAGGCAATCGATCACTTTCGCGCGCCGCTCATTGGCGCCCAGGGCGGAAAACGCATAGGCCTTCGCGCCCTCAATGAAGCCGATCAGCAGGGGCGCCGCGTTGTCCTGCGTGTCCTCCATAGTGATGCCGAGCGTGCTGTCATTGGTCGCGATCTGGCCGGTATAGCCCTTGCGCCGCCAGAACGGCTCTTTATACGCAGCATGCACCTTGATGGCCGCGCCCTGCGGCATGCGCTGTTGCAGCGCCACGCGCTTGGCCGAAATCCCGGTCCCGAAATCGATGCGCTGGCAGAGCGCGGGCGGCAGGGCGACGATCACGTCGTCGGCCTCGAAGCGGCCCTTGTCGGTCACGACCACGACGCCGCTTTCGTCCTGGATCACCGCGCGCGCCGGCGCCGACAGCACGATGCGATCGCCCAACTCCTCAGCCAGGCGCCGCGCGATCTGGTGCGCGCCGCCCTTGAACTTCGCGTCCACCGCGCCGCCTTCCACATTCATCAGGTAATCGAGCCCGCCATTGGAGCGCAGCATCTCCACCAGCCACAGATAGGAGACGTCGGACGCTTCCGCGCCATAAGCGCCCTTGGGCACCAGGCCCGCGAAGGCCCGCGTCGTCTTCGTGCTCAAATTCTTGCCGGCCCAGCTTGCCAGCGTCTGCGAATCCCATTCTTTGGCTTTCGGCGCGTTCCACGGCGCGCCTCTCGGCAGCGTTTTCATTTCCTTGTTCCAGCGCGACTGGAGCATGGCGAGCTCGATCAGCGAGATCGGGCCCATCTTGGGAATGTTGCCCTTGAACTCCGTCTTCTTGCCATCGAGCGAGAGGATCGTCTTGCCTTGTGCATATTGCAGATAGGTCTCCATGCCGAAGCGGCGCGCCTCGGCGAGGAGAAGATCGTGGCCGGGACCTATCCATTGCGCGCCGCGATCGATGACCTGCCCGCAAAGTTCGCCCGCTTCCACGCGGCCACCGACGCGATCGCGCGCCTCGACCACTGTGACCGTCTTGCCTTTGGCCACCAGATCGCTCGCGGCCTTCAGCCCCGCGAACCCCGCGCCGATCACGATCACATTCGTGCGTTGCGTCATCTTTACCCTCTGTTCACCATCATCGCGGCACGGGCGCGATCCTCGACGGATTGCATGCTCTCGTCCAGCACTGTCGCAAAGCGGAACGTCTTAAACCGCCCTTTACCCTTCGCGGTCCACGATGCCGCACCGAACCCTCAGGTTTATCCATGCCGCAGACGATTCTCATTGTCGATGACGATCCGGTGCAGCGCCGGCTTCTCGAGGCCGCAATCACGCGCTCGGGAATGAACGTCGTCACCGCGCCCGGCGGCCAGCCCGCGCTCGATCTTCTGCACGGACCGCGCGGCGAACAGATCGCCATCGTGCTGCTCGATCTGGTGATGCCCGACATGGACGGGCTCACCGTGCTCGCCAAATTGCGCGTCAGCAATCCCGATCTTCCCGTCATCGTGCTCACCGCCAAGGGCGGCATCGATTCCGCGGTCGACGCGATGCGCGCCGGCGCCAGCGACTTCCTGGTCAAGCCCGCGAGCCCCGAGCGCATCACCGTCTCGATCCGCAATTCGCTCAAGATCGGCACGCTGGCCGGCGAAGTCACCCGCCTGAAGAAGCGCGTCGACAATCGATTGGTGTTCGACGATCTGGTCGCGAAATCCAGCGAGATGCGCCAGGTGATCCGGCTGGGCCAGCGCGCCGCGCAATCCAACATTCCCATTCTGATCGAAGGCGAAAGCGGCGTCGGCAAGGAACTGGTGGCGCGTGCCATCCAGGGCTCCTCGGAGCGCGCCGGGAAGCCGTTCGTCACCGTCAATTGCGGCGCCATCCCCGAGAACCTGATCGAGAGCATCCTGTTCGGCCACGAGAAAGGCTCGTTCACCGGCGCCACCGACAAGCATCTGGGCAAGTTCCAGGAAGCCGACGGCGGCACGCTGTTCCTCGACGAGATCGGCGAGTTGCGCCTCGACATGCAGGTCAAGCTGCTGCGCGCGCTGCAGGAAGGTGAAGTCGATCCCGTCGGCGGCAAGCGCCCGGTCAAGGTCAATGTGCGCATCATCTCCGCCACCAATCGCGATCTGGCGGAGCGTGCGCGCGAAGGCCTGTTCCGCGAGGACCTCTATTATCGCCTCAACGTCTTCCCGATCTTCGTGCCGCCGCTGCGCCAGCGCCGCGAAGACGTGCCGCTGCTGGCCCGCCATTTCATCGCGCGTTTCGCCGCCGAAGAGAGCAAGCCGGTCGCCGGACTGACGCCGGAAGCGAGCGATCTGATCGAGAAATTCGAATGGCCCGGCAATGTGCGCCAGCTCGAGAACACCATCTTCCGCGCGGTCGTACTGTGCGACGGCATCACGCTTGATGTTTGCGACTTCCCGCAGATCGCCGCCGCCATGGGTGTCGAAGCCCAGACGCGCCGGCCGATCGCCAGCGCCGAAGCGCCCTTGCGCGTCCACCAGATGGCGGCGCGCGCGGCACAACCTGTCGCCGAGCTTTCGCCCTACGCGCTATCGGGCACCGACATCGCCGGACATATGCGCAAGCTGGAAGAGATCGAATCCGAGATCATCCGCATGGCGATCTCGCGCTATGACGGCCATATGTCGGAAGTCGCCCGCCGCCTCGGCATCGGCCGCTCGACGCTCTACCGCAAGCTCAAGGATTTCGGCCTCGAGCAGCATCTGGGCGAAGAGCCGGACGAAGACGCGCCGCGCCAAGCCGCGAGTTAGCTCTTCATCCCCAGCGCATTCATATAAAGTTCGAGGATCGCTTCGTGCTCCTGGCGGTCGGCCGTGTCGAGTTTTCGCAGCCGCACGACCTGGCGCATGATCTTGGTGTCGAAGCCCTGACCCTTGGCCTCGGAATAGACCTCGCGGATATCGGCGGCCAGCGCCGCCTTCTCCTCTTCGAGCCGCTCGACGCGCTCGATGAAGGATTTCAGATGCTCTTTCGCGAAGCCGCTTTTTGCCAAGTCACTCTCCCAACGATTGTCATGGCCCGCGAATGCGGGCCACCCAGCTGAATTCCGGCGCGCTGCGGGAAATGCAGTGTTCGTCCCAAATCTCTCGACCGGGGAAGCGTCACCTGGGTGGCCCGCATCCCTCCTTCGCCAAGGCTTCGAAGGGTTGTACGCCCGTCCTCCGAAGCTGCGTAGCAGCGAAGGAGGATCGCGGGCCATGACAAATAGGGGCAAGCCGTCCGCCACGCAACGCTTTCCGCATCTCTAGCTGTGGGTCTTTTGCGCGGCGGCGAAAGCGGCCTTCTGCTCGGCGCTCGCCTCTTTCTGATAGCGCTTCTTCCATTCCGCCGGCGCCATGCCGTAGACGATCTCGCGCGCCTGGTCCTTTTCCAGCGCGACGCCCTTCTCAGCCGCCGCCTCGCGACACCAGTCGCCCAGGCAGTTGCGGCAGAAGCCGGCGAGGTTCATCAGATCGATGTTCTGCACATCGCTGCGTTCGCGCAGATGCGCGACAAGCCGGCGGAAGACCGCCGCTTCCAACTCGGTGCGCAGGCTTTCATCCATCGTCGCGTCTCCTGGGAGCGGACGGGTAAAGTGGATCGCGGGCGCGCCCATCGCGGCCAGCGCTTCGTCCAGGATCGGTTTCAGCCGCGCCGCGAACGCCAGCGCCGCTTCGCGCGTGGCGATCAAATCCTGGCGCATCTCGATCAGCACATGCGGCAACCCGTTCATCGTGCCGTGGCGATACAGGCAATCGTTTTCAAGTTCGCCGGAATAGGGCTCGTTGTCGCCGACGGCGAAGCCGGCGCGGCCGAGCGCCGCCATCAGCGGCCCGGCCAGCCGGCGATCGCGGTCCCACAACACGCCGACTTCCCATGGCCGCTTCACGCCTTTCCACACCGGCGTGAAACTGTGCATCGAGAGGATCACCGGAATAATGCCCGCCTCGCGCGCCCTGACAATCTCGGCCGCGATGGCGGCGTGATAAGGCTCGTGGAACTTCTCAAGCCGATGGGCGATCTCCTTCGCGTCGGCGTCGCGATTGCCCGGGATGATGCGGCCATCGGACAATTTCATCACCAGGGTCGGATCGTCGGCCCCGCGATTGAGATCGATCAGGAGCCGCGACCAGCGCGCCAGGATCGCCGGTGCGCCGAAATCCGCGGCGAGCGCGCGGGTCACATCCGCCGCCCCGATGTCCCGGGCGATATGCGCCGCAAAAGCGCCCACTTCCAGGCCCAGCGTGCCATAGAAATCGGGAAGCGCGTTCGCCGCATGATCGCAGACGAAAATCAGGGGCGCCGCGCGCCCCTCAACCATCTCAAAAGCGTCATCGCTCATCGCGGCGATCATAGCACCCGCGCGTTGACAGAAAACAATTCCTGCGCGACACCCTGACATGCGCCACATCCTCGCAGCCCTCATGCTCCTCGCGCTCACCGCATCCGCCCAGGCCCATCTCGCGCTGTGCAACAAGACCGCCCATCCCACCCGGGTCGCGCTCGGCCGCTTCAACGGCACCGATTGGGGCAGCGAGGGCTGGTGGACCATCGCGCCCGGCAAATGCGAGACATTGGTCCCGGGCGCGCTCGACGCGCGTTACTACTATCTCTATGCCAGCGACGGCGGCTCCGGCAGCTGGGACGGGACGCACGGTTTCTGCGTGGCGGCGAGCGACAAATTCGCCATTGTCGGGCGCGAGGATTGCTCGGCGCGCGGCTATGAGCGCAAGGGATTCTACGAAGTGGACACCCACGAAGACACCGACGTCACCAAATCGCTGTCGGACTGAACCATGCGGCGCGGACGCAAGACCAAGATTCTCGCCACGCTGGGACCGGCCTCGTCGTCGCCGGCGCAATTGAAGGCGCTGTTCCAGGCCGGCGCCGACGTCTTCCGCATCAATATGAGCCACACTTCGCATGACGCCTTGCGCGACCTGCACGGCCGCGTGCGCGCGCTGGAAGCCGAAGTCGGCCGGCCGATCGCCATATTGGTCGATCTGCAAGGCCCCAAGATCAGGCTGGGCAGCCTGCCCGGCGGCGCGGTGCTGCTCAAGGACGGTGCGCGCATTCGTTTGGTGCGCGAAGGATCGTCCAGCGACGCGGACGTGCTGCCGATCCCCCATGCCGAGGTGTTCGCCGCGCTGAAGCAGAAGCATTGCCTGATGATCGATGACGGCAAGATCCGCTTGCGCACTTTCGCGGCCAAGCCGGATTCCGCCGAAGCCATCGTCGAAGTGGGCGGCTGGGCCAGGGACAAGAAAGGCGTCAACCTGCCCGATACTCTGCTGCCGGTCTCCGCGATGACGGAAAAGGACCGGAGCGATCTCGACGCCGCGCTCAATCTCGGCGTCGACTGGATCGCGCTGTCCTTCGTGCAGCGGGCCGACGACGTGGCCGAGCTGAAAAAGATCGTGCGCGGGCGCGCCGGCGTGCTGGCCAAGATCGAGAAGCCCAAGGCGCTCGAATCGCTGGCCGAAATCCTCGACATCACCGATGCGCTGATGGTGGCGCGCGGCGATCTGGGCGTGGAATTGCCGCTCGAAACCGTGCCCGGCCGGCAGAAGGAGATCACCCGTGCCGCGCGCAAGGCCGGCAAGCCCGTGGTCGTCGCCACCCAGATGCTCGAATCCATGATCGAAGCCGAGGCGCCCACCCGCGCCGAAGTCTCCGACGTCGCGACCGCGGTGTTCGACGGCGCCGACGCGGTGATGCTCTCGGCCGAGACAGCGGCCGGCAAGCATCCGGTGGAAGCCGTCGCCATGATGGACCGCATCGCCATCGCTGTCGAAAGCGGGCCGCTGTTCCAATCCTTCATGGATGCCCAGCGCAACGCGCCCGAGCAGACCACGCCCGACGCGATCCTGGCCGCGGTGCACGACGTGACCCACACGATCGGCGCCCGCGCCATCGTGAGCTGGACCAAATCCGGCTCGACCGGCCTGCGCGCCGCGCGCGAGCGCCCGGAGGTTCCCATCATCGCGCTGACGCCGTCGCTCGACACCGCGCGGCGGCTTTCGCTCGTCTGGGGCTTGCATTGCGTGCTCACCGAGGACGCCCACGACCTCGACGACATGGTCGAGCGCGCTGCCCGCATCGCCTATGACGAGGGGTTTGCCGCCGCCGGCGAGCGCATCGTCATCACCGCCGGCGTTCCCCTGGGCACGCCCGGCGCGACCAATCTGCTCAGGGTCGCGTTCGTGGGTGGGAGATAGAGCAATTTGAATCCACGTTTCGTCAAACAAAACTGTCATCCCGGGCGAGCGCCATAGCGCGAGACCCGGGACCCATCGCGAATGCGTCGCCGTGGGTCCCGGCTCCGCGCGATGCTGACGCATCGCTTGGCCGGGATGACAGTTCGATTTGATTCTAGCAGAATGAGAAATACCCTAAATCTTCTCGCCCTCGACGTCGCGCGCCAGTTCGTCGACATGCTTGTCGACGCCTTCCATATGCGGATCGAGCGCGAGCACGCGGCGGTAGGTGGCGAGCGCCGCTTTCTTGTCGCCATAATCCTCGAGCATGACGGCAAGCTCGGCCAGCGCCGCGAATTCGCGCGGGTTGAGCGTCACCGCCTTCTGCAGCGAGATCATCGCGCCTTCGTCGTCCTTGGCGGCGGCCTGCAGCGCGGCGCGGCGGTGCCAGCCTTCGGCAAAATCGGGTGCGATATCGGTGATCGAGTCGATCAGCTTCTTGGCCGTATCGACATCGCCGGCATCCGCCGCGGCCTCGGCGCGCGTCATCAAGAGATCGACGCTCGCGCTCCCCGACTGGTCGAACAACGCCAGGATCTGCGTCTCGATCGGCTTGGCGTCCTCTTCCGACTGCGCCTTGGCGAGCGAGACGAACAAGCTGTCGAGCGAACTCGGCGGCGTGGCGGCGTGCGCGGCCAGAGGGACTGCAAACATAAATACGAGGACGGGGAAGAAGCGCATATATTCATCCTAGAGCATTTTGAACATCGGCTCAAAACTTTCCAAATGAAAAAGCCGGTGTTATTCCCGGCCGAGCGCCCGGTTGGGCGCGAGGGAAAGGGAATCCAGGTCGTCAAACAATCGAGTTGCTTAACCGCCTGGGTCCCCTTCCCTCGCCGCGCTGTCGCGCGGCTCGCCGGGGATGACAATCTTTCTATTTCAAGAAATACGTCAACCCAATCCCGCCGGTCTTGGCCCGCCCTCCGCCCAATCGATCAATTCCGCGAGATGGACGATGGGTGGAGCGTCCGCGCCCGAGAGATGATTGAGGCAGCCGATATTGGCCGTGGCGATGACGCCGGGATCGACGCTTGCCGCATTGGCAAGCTTGCGCGCGCGCAAGCGGCCGGCGATCTCGGGCTGCAACAGGCTGTAGCTTCCCGCCGAGCCGCAGCACAGATGACCTTCGGGAATGGCCACCACGTCATAACCCGAGGCCCGCAGCAATGCGGCGCCCTCGTCGCCAATGTGCAAACCGTGCTGCATCGAGCACGGCGCATGCCAGGCGGCACGCAGATTTTCGCGTGACGCGGCGGGGCGCGGTTGCGTGAGAACGGAAAAATCCTTCACCTTGCTAGCGAATTTCAAGGCGCGCGGCAGCCATTGCGGATCGTCGGCGAAAAGATGCGGATAATCGGCGAGATGCGCCGAGCAGCCTGTGGCGCTGATCAGAACCGCTTCGATATCTCCCGCCGCTTCGAATGCCTGGATCACGGCTTTCGCCTGAGGCTTGGCATCCCGCCCCAGATGATGCGCCAGCGCCCCACAACAGCCCGCGCCGGCAAGCGGTACGACGCGCTTGCCGCGCCGCGCCAGCACGCGCGCGACCGCGTCGTCGATTGCGGGCGCGAGCGCCTGCTGCACACATCCGGACAACAGCGCGACGCGCGGCGCATCGGCGGCAAGTTCCTCCATCGGCATAGCGCTCGAACGCGGCCGCGTCTTCAGAGCTGTCCGCGCCATAGCGCCGAGCATGCCCGGCAATCGTCTGGCAATCGGCGCGAAGGTCTTGGCCAGCGCGACGCCAAGCTTCGCAAACGCGGGCCGGGCCAGCACATTGGCGATCAGCCAGCGCGTCGATCTCTCTCCAACCGGCCGGCGATAATGGATTTCGATATGGGCGCGCGCCGTATCGACCAAACGCGCGTAATCGACGCCCGAAGGGCAGGCGGTGCGGCAGCCGAGACACGACAGGCAGCGATCGACATGCAGCACCGTCTCGGCCGATGGCGCGCCGCCCGCTTCCAGCATCTTCTGCATCATCACGATGCGCCCGCGCGGCCCATCGCGCTCGTCGCCGAGCAGGACATAGGTCGGGCATGTCGCGGTGCAGATGCCGCAATGGACGCAGGCGCGAAGGTTTTTCTCCGCTTCCGCCAGATGCGGATCGGCAAGCTGCTCGGTCGTGAAGAAGGTGCGCATCACACACCCTCGAACATGCGGCCGGGATTGAACAGTCCCAGCGGATCGAACGCCGCCTTCACCGCGCGCGTCAGCGCCGCGCGCTCCGGCGGCTCGGGCTGGAAAATCGGGATTTGCGCGCGGCTGTCTTCGCTCGCCCGCATCAAGGTCGCATGGCCGCCGGCCCGCATCGCGATGGCGCGCAGCTTCGCGGGCGCCTCGGCATCTTGCGGATCGCTGCCGACCCACAGCATCCCGCCGGCCCAATCGGCGTACCAGAACGGCGATGCGATTTCCGCTGCACAGCCGGCGGTGCTCGCGGGCGGCACGGCGACGCGCCAGACGTCGAAAGCGTTGCCGAAGAACGGCGCGCCATCGCCGAGCTTGCGAAAAAGCGCATCGCCTTCCTCAATTTCACGCATGTCACTCGCGCAAAGCAGCGCGCGCAACGCGGCGACCTTCTCCCGCAGCGGCTCGCGCGCGCCGTCGAGCCGGATGAGCGCCGCGCCGCTCTCCAGCCCGGCAAACGCCACGCTCGCGGGAATGTAAGCCAATCCCGTCGCGTCCAGCGGGCTCGACCAGACGCGGCGCAGCAGCGCGAGACCTTCCTGTGCAACGATGTCGCGCACCGCCAGCGTCGCCGACAGCGGCGGTTTGGGGAAGATGCGCAGAGTGACTTCCGTCAGCGGCCCCAGCGTTCCGAAGGAACCGCACATCAGCTTGGGCAGATCGAAACCCGTGACGTTCTTCACCACCCGGCCGCCGGCCTTATAGGCCTCGCCCAGTCCGTTCACCGCATGGAAACCCAGCAGGTGATCGCGTACCCGGCCGTGACGCACCGCGCCTGAACCCGCCACATCGGCCGCGATGGCGCCGCCGATCGTGCCGGCGCCGGCGGACGCGCCGAACAGCGGCCCCCAATCGGCCGGATCGAAGCCGAGGCGCTGGTTCTTCGCGGCCAGCAGAGTTTCGATTTCCGCGACTTTCGTTCCGGGACGGACCGTGAGGATCAATTCCTCCGGCTCGTAGGCAACAACACCCGAAAGCCCCGACAGATCGAGCACCGTGCCCCAGCCCGCCACCGCGCGCCCGAATGCGCGCTTGGTCCGCGCGCCCACGATGTTGAGCGGCGATTTCCATTCGCGCGCGGCGCGCACCGCCTCGACAACATCCGCTTCGCTGTGGGCCGCGATATCGGTCATCACAGGCGCGGCAGATTGGGAAAGGGAATGCGCCCCGCTTTCACATGCATGTGGCCCTGCTCGACACAGGCCGAAAGCGTCGGAAAAACCTTGCCGGGATTGAACAATCCAGCGCTGTCGAAGGCGCATTTGAGGCGTTGCTGCTGGGCGAGATCGGTTTCGCTGAACATCGCCGGCATCAGGTCGCGCTTCTCCACGCCGACGCCATGCTCGCCGGTGAGCACGCCGCCGACGGCGACGCAGAGCCGCAAGATCTCCGCGCCGAATTCCTCCGCGCGTTCCAATTCGCCCGGCTTCATCACGTCGAAGATGATCAGCGGATGCAGATTGCCGTCGCCGGCGTGAAAGACGTTGCAGAAACCCAGATCGTAGTCCTTCGCCATCGCCGCCATGCGCGCGAGCACTTCGGGCAGCGCGCGGCGCGGGATCGTGCCGTCCATGCACAGCATGTCGGGCGCCAGCCGCCCCATCGCCGGAAACGCCGCCTTGCGTCCGGCCCACAATCGCGCGCGTTCGGCCTCGTCGGCAGCTTCGCGCACCGCATGCGCGCCGGCGGCACGCGCGATGGCGATCACCCGCGCGATGCCGTCGGAAACTTCCGCTTCGATCCCGTCGATCTCCACGATCAACACGCCGTCGGCGTCGCGCGGATAGCCCGGCGCGCAATAATCCTCGACCGCCTCGATGCAGCGCCGGTCCATGAATTCCATCGCGGCCGGAATGATGCCGGCGGCGATCACGTCGGCGACGCATTGCCCGGCGGCCGGCACGTCGCGGAACGCGGCGAGCAGAGTGCGCGTCACCGGCGGCTTGGGCAGGATGCGCAAAGTCGCCTCCACCACCACACCCAGCAAGCCTTCCGAGCCCGCGACGACCCCCAGCAGATCGAACCCACTCTGCCCCAGCGTCTTGCCGCCGAGCGTGATGCGCGCGCCGCCGGCCAGCGCGATCTCGACGCCGAGCAGATTGTTCGTCGTCAATCCGTATTTCAGGCAATGGATGCCGCCGGAATTCTCCGCCACATTGCCGCCCACCGTGCAGGCGATCTGGCTGGAGGGATCGGGCGCGTAATAGAATCCGCGCGCTTCGACGGCGCGCGTGATCGCGAGATTGGTGACGCCGGGCTCGGCGACGACGCAGCGGTTCTCGTAATCGATCTCGACGATCCGGTTCATGCGGGTGAGCGAGACGAGGATCGCATCGCCGCGCGGCAGCGCCCCGCCCGACAGCGACGTGCCGGCGCCGCGCGGCACGATGGGAACGCCGGCTTCGGCCGCGTAGCGCAGGATCGCCGAGACTTCGTCCTTCGTGCGCGGCAGCACGCAGACCAGCGCCTTCTGGCGATAGGCCGTCAGCGCGTCGCCGTCGAAAGCGGCCAGCCCTGCGTCATCCGCCACCACGCCATCCGGCACGATGCTTCTCAGCGCCGCGACGATCTCGCGGCGGCGGGCAAGGATTTCGGCGTCGAGTTCGGCAAGCAGCACGCGGCGCTCCGATCAGCAGGCCGGGCGCAGCTTAAGACATGAACCGCAAATGGCGAGGGTCAGCCCTGGCGCGCCTTGAAGCGCGGGTTCTTCTTGTTGATGACGTAGGTGCGGCCGCGGCGGCGGATGACGCGGCAGTCCTTGTCGCGCTTCTTGAGCGAGCGCAGCGAATTGCGGATTTTCATGTCACGCCTTGAATTGAGTGCCGCGGAAAGAGGCGCGGAAAGAGGCGCGGAAACTAGTGGCGGGTCTCCGCCCTGTCAACGCCACAAACCGGGCCATATCATTGGCCTCGGATTCGCGATGGGGATAGAGCGTGCTTGTATTAACCCTTTCAAAACGCTGGGTTTTCCGGCTTGGCCTCGCATTGACGCTCGGCAGCGCGAATGCGGCGCTCGCCCAAACCCCGACGCCGCCGCTCACGCCAGCCCAGGCCGACGCCAAATTCGCCGCCTTCGTCCATGATTTCCGCGACACAGCGATAAAGGCCGGCATCGCGCCCGCGACCTATGACGCCTCGATGGCCAACATCCATCGCAACGCCGATGTCGAGCAGGCCAATCTGCAGCAACCGGAATTCGTCAAGCCGGTGTGGTCCTATCTCGACACTGCCGTCTCCGACGACCGCGTGATGCATGGCGAGCAGATGGCCGCCACCTATTCCGCCAATCTCGCCGCCGATACGGCGCGCTTCGGCGTGCCGAAGGAGATCCTCGTCGCGATCTGGGGAATGGAATCGAATTACGGCAGCGCGATGGGCAATTTCAACATGTTCGAGGCGCTGGCGACGCTCGCCTATGACGGACCGCGCATGGACTACGCGCGCAAGGAACTGCTCGCCGCGCTCAAGATGGAGGAGCAGGAGAAGCTCGCGCCTGCGACCATGCTCTCGTCCTGGGCGGGAGCCTTCGGGCTGACGCAATTCGTGCCCAGCGCCTTTCTCGCCCATGCGGTGGACGGCGACGGCGACGGCCGGCGCGATCTGTGGCATTCGGCGCCGGACGCGCTGGCCTCGACCGCATCGCTGCTCGCCGACGCCGGCTGGGAGCGCGGACTGCCCTGCGAGTACGAGGTGACGCTGCCGGCCAATTTCGACTACGCGCTGGCGGATGGCGACAGCGCGCACCCAGTCGCGGAATGGAAGAAACTCGGCGTGACCAAAGCATCGGGCATCGCCTTGACCAAAAGCGAGGAACCCGCCGCGATCTACCTGCCCGCTGGCGCGCGCGGACCCGCCTTTCTCGTGTTCGACAATTTCAAGACCGTGCTCAAATACAACAACGCCGCGTCCTACGCGCTCGGCGTCTGCCTGCTGGCCGACCGTATCGCCGGCGGCGGACAGGTCGAGGCCGCCTGGCCGCGCGACGAAGTCCCGCTGACCCAGGACGACCGCATCGCCTTCCAGACCGATCTCAAAACGCTGGGCTACGACATCGGCGACATCGACGGCATCCTCGGCCACAAGGCCCGCGCGGCGTTGCGGGCGTATCAGAAAACGCACGGCATGCCGGCGGATGGATTTCCGACGCAAGCGATCTTGGGCCGCATCGGAATGGATGCGAAGGGCAAGTAGTTATCCTCCCCCGCTTGCGGGGGAGGTGGATCACGCGCGCAGCGCGTGAGACGGAGGGGGTAAGTCTGCGCGACGACTTCCCCCCTCCGTGCCGGCGCGTGGCCCGGGAGAACCACCCCCCCACCG
>Ga0302314_10005396_pt1 | contig 23317 bp, 22 predicted proteins | sample III_Palsa_N2_3_FD_200533 | JGI IMG/M metagenome (GOLD analysis project Ga0302314, IMG submission 200533) | Peat permafrost microbial communities from Stordalen Mire near Abisko, Sweden - III_Palsa_N2_3 | ecosystem: Environmental > Terrestrial > Soil > Palsa > Peat permafrost | place: Sweden... | reverse complement strand
CCTCGAGCATCTCGCCGCAGACCAGGTCGACGTACCCGCAGGCGTCGTCGTCGAACTCGGGCGGGACCACGTGCGCGCCCAGGTAGGTCACCTCGGGGGTGATCTCGGCCGCCAGGGCGACCGACCGTGCTTCGCCGGCGACGGTGAGGCCGTACCCGGACTTGCACTCGAACGTGGTCGTCCCCTGCCGGAGCATCTCCCCGGCCAGCCGGCGCAGCCCGGCGCGGAGCTCCGCGTCGGTGGCCGCGCGGGTCGCCGCGACCGTGGACCTGATGCCCCCGGCCGTGTACGGGCGGCCCGCCATCCGCGCCGCGAACTCGGCCGACCGCTCCCCCGCGAACACCAGGTGCGCGTGGGAGTCGACGAACCCGGGCAGCACCGCCCGCTCGGCCGCGTCCACCACCGTGTCCGCGGCCGGCGCCCGGGCGGCGGGCCCGGTCCAGGTCACCCGGTCGCCCTCGATGACCAGCGCGGCGTCGCGGATCACGGCGAACCGGCCGGGACCGCGCCCGGCACCGCCCGGCCCGGCGGCGTCATCGTCGGGGGCGTTTGTCACCAGCTCGCCGATCCGGGTGATCAGCAGGGACCCAGCCACCGGCACCGCCGCGCTCAGCCGAGTACCGCGGCGATCGCGGCCCCGAGTTCACCTGGGACGTTGTCCACGAGCAGATGGTGCCCGTCGCGAACCACGTCGACACCGCCCGCGACCACGTGCCTGACGTCGGCCGCGGTCCCGGCGGCGAACAGCGCCGCCAGCGGGTCGCCGGCCGCGCCGCCCGCCAGCCGGGGTGAGTCGAGGGGCACCGTCACCAGGTCCGCGTACGCGCCGGGCACGATCTCTCCGGCGTCCGGCCAGCCCAGGCAGGCGTGGCCGCTCACCGTCGCGGCCACGGCCAGGTCGGCCGGGGCGAAGTGGCCGCGCACCCGGCTGACCAGCCGCTGCGACAGCTCGAGCCAGCGGGCTTCCTCGATCAGGTCGATGACGCTGTGCCCGTCGCTGCCGAGCGCGAGCGGCGACCCGGCGGCGGCCAGCGCGGGCGCGGGACCGACGCCGTCGGCGAGATCGGCCTCGGTGAGCGGGCACATGCACACCGCCGTCCGCGACCCGCCGAGCAGCTCGATGTCCCGCGCCGTCAGGTGGGTGGCGTGCACGGCGGTGGAGCGCGGCCCGAGCGCGCCCGCCTCGTAGAGCACCTCGGCGGGCGTGGCGCCGAACGCCGCCCGGCACTCGGCGTTCTCCAGCGGCTGCTCGGACAGGTGCGCGTGCAGCGGGGCGGCGTGCGCGTGCGCCCAGGCCAGGACCTCGGGCATCTGGTCGGGCCCGACCGCGCGGACCGAGTGGATCGCGGCCCCGAGGCGCGCGTGCGGCGCCACCATGCCGAGGGCGTCGCAGCCGAACTCGCTGACCCGCTCGGCCCAGCCCGCGGCCGAGCCGTCGCCGAACCGGAGCTGGGCGCCGGCCAGCGGTACCGCCTCGCCGGCGGGCGAGAAGCCGGCGGCCAGGTAACAGGCGTCAAGGAGGGTGATCCGCAAGCCGGCGGCAGCAGCGGCCGCGATTAGGAGACGCCCCGGCTCGTTCGGATCGCTGTATTTTGTTCCACCGGGGCCGTGATGCAAGTAGTGGAACTCGCCGACGCAGGTGACCCCGGCCAGCGCCATCTCGGCGTAGACGGCGCGGGCGAGGGTGAAGTAGCGGCCCGGGTCGAGGCGCTCGGCGACCGCGTACATGCGGTCGCGCCAGGTCCAGAACGTGTTGTCGCCGGACGGGCGCCCGGAGGCCGCGGCGCCGCCGCGCAGCGCGCGGTGGAACGCGTGCGAGTGGGCGTTGGCCAGGCCGGGCAGCGTCAGGCCCGGCAGCCGGACCGTGCCCGGCGGGAGCCGGGCGGCGGGGGTGCCCGGCGCGACCTTGGCGAACCGGGCGCCGTCGGCCTCGATGAGCACGTCGTGGGCTACGCCGCCCGCCATGCTGCCGTCCGGCGCCGTGCGCGCGAGCCACGCGAGCTCGGCGTGCCAGCGGCGCGGCCCGGCCGGCGCCCGCATCGCATCAGCCGCCTCGACTGTTGTCACCGGCACATCATCTCCACTCCACCCGGCCCGGGGAACCCGACACGCACCGATGCACCATCTCACGCGGCCGGCATGCGGGCGGCAGGCGGCCGGCCGACGGCGGGCCGCGGGGCGGGAGATTGTCCAGGTACTGGGTACAATTCCTCGGTGATGCCCACGGAGAAAGACAACGCGGACACCGTCGACCATCACGCCCACGAGCACCGGGACGTGTCCGGCGGGTGGCTGCGGCCGGCCGTGTTCGGGGCGATGGACGGGCTTGTCACCAACGTGTCGCTGATCGCCGGCGTGGGCGGCGGTGGCGGGTCCCAGCACGCGATCGTGCTCACCGGGCTCGCGGGCCTGGCGGCGGGCGCGTTCTCGATGGCGGCCGGGGAGTTCGTCTCGGTCTCCTCGCAGAACGAGCTGATCCAGTCCGAGGTGGACAAGGAGCAGCACGAGCTCACCACCAACGCCGTCGCCGAGCAGGCCGAGCTGGTCGGGATGCTGCGGCGCCGGGGCATCAGCGCGGCCACCGCGAAGCTGGCCGCGGCCGAGATCTCCGCCCACCCGGACAAGGCGCTGGCGGTGCACGCGTTCGAGGAACTCGGCGTCAACCCGTCCGAGCTGCCGTCGCCGGTGGTGGCCGCGGGCGCGTCGCTCGTCGCGTTCTCCTTCGGCGCGGTCATCCCGCTGCTGCCCTACCTCTTCGGCGCCGACGTGCTCTGGGCGTCCCTGGGCCTGGCCGCGATCACCTCGATCGTGGGCGGCGGCCTGGTCGCGCGGCTGACCGCCCGCCCGTTCTGGCGCGGCGCCCTCCGCCAGCTCGTGCTGGGCGCGCTCGCGGCCGGCTTCACCTACCTGATCGGCCTGGCCATCGGCGGCCTGGCCGCCGGCTAATCCGCCGGCTGAACCGCCGGCTGGCCAGCGGGCTAATCCGCCAGCTAACCGGGCGCGCTTGATCCCGTTACTGCCTGGTAAGGTGCCCCGTGGCCTCAGTCAAGCGTCCGCTGCGCATCGCGCTGCTGTCGTACCGCAGCAAGCCGCACTCCGGCGGCCAGGGCGTCTACGTACGCCACCTGAGCAGGGAACTCTCGGTGCTCGGTCACCACGTCGAGGTGTTCTCCGGCCAGCCGTACCCCGACCTCGACGAAGGGCCGGTGCTGCGCCCGGTCCCGGGCCTGGACCTGTACCGGGACGAGGACCCGTTCCGCACGCCGAGGCCGTCCGAGATCAGGGACTGGGCCGACGCGCTCGAGGTGGTCATGATGTGGGGCGGGGCGTTCCCCGAGCCGCTGACGTTCAGCATCCGCGCGCTGCGGGCGCTGCGGGCGCGGGCCGGCGAGTTCGACATCGTGCACGACAACCAGGGGCTGGGCTACGGCATGCTCGGCGTGCGGCGGCTCGGCCTGCCGCTGGTGACGTCGGTGCACCATCCCATTACCGTGGACCGGCGGCTGGACATGGCCGGCCGGAGCCCGCTGGTGCGGCTGAGCAAGGCCCGCTGGTACGGGTTCGTGCGGATGCAGGGCCGGGTGGCCCGGCGGGCGGGACCGCTGATCACGGTGTCCGAGTCCTCCAAGAGCGACATCTGCCGGGATTTCCGTGTCGACCGCGATCGCGTCCGCATCATCCCCCTGGGGGTCGACACCGGGCGGTTCCGTCCCCGCGAAGACGAACCGCGGGTCCGGGGCCGGATCGTGACCGTCATGAGCGCCGACTCGCCGCTCAAGGGGCTGCCCACGCTGCTGCGCGCGCTGGCCAAGCTGGCCACCGAGCAGGACGCTCACCTCATTGTCGTCGGCAGCCCGTCGGACGCGACCCGCGAGCAGGTGGCGCTGCTCTCGCTCGCGGACAGGGTGACGTTCGTGAGCGACCTGCCCGATGAGGAACTCGCCCGGCTGCTGGCCTCGGCCGCGCTTGCGGTGGTCCCGTCGCTGTACGAGGGGTTCTCGCTGCCCGCGGTGGAGCACCTCGCGTCGGGGACGCCGCTCGTCGCCAGCCGGGCGGGCGCGCTCCCCGAGGTCGTCGGGGACGCGGCCGTGCTGGTCGCGCCGGGCGACCCCGAGGAGCTCGCGGCCGCGCTGCGCGGGCTGCTCGCGGACGACGCGGGCCGGGCTGACCTGGCCGAGCGCGGCCTCGCCCGGGTGCGCGAGCGGTTCGCGTGGCCCGCGGTCGCCGCCGCCACCGTCACCCTCTACCGCGCGGCGATTAACGGAGAACTCGGGTGCTGACCGTCGATTTCACGAAGTTTCCCATCGGTCCAGGCGATCTGGTTCTCGACCTGGGCTGCGGCGCGGGCCGCCACGCGTTCGAGGCCTACCGGCGCGGCGCCCGGGTCATCGCCGCCGACCTCGACCCCCGGGAGCTCGCCCCGGTCAGCGACATGTTCGCGGCGATGCGGGCCGAGGGCGAGGCCGGGCCCCCGGGCCGGGCGGCCGCGCTCAGCGCGGACGCGACCGGGCTCCCCTTCGCCGACGGCGCGTTCGACGCGGTCATCGCGGCCGAGATCCTCGAGCACGTGCCGCACGACGCCGCCGCCCTGGCCGAGATCGCCCGGGTGCTCCGCCCGGGCGGGATCGCGGCGGTGACCGTGCCCGCCTGGCTGCCCGAGCGGGTCTGCTGGGCGCTGTCCCGCGAGTACCACGAGGTCCCCGGGGGCCACGTGCGCATCTTCACCCGGGCCGAACTCACCGGCAAGCTGGCCGCGGCGGGCCTCGAGCCGACCGGCGGCCACCACGCGCACGGCCTGCACTCCCCGTACTGGTGGCTCAAGTGCGCGGTCGGCGTGCACGACGACGACCACCCGGCCGTGCGCGGCTATCACCGGATGCTGGTCTGGGACATCATGCGCAAGCCCGCGCTCACCCGGGCGTCCGAGGCCGTGCTCAACCCGCTGATCGGCAAGAGCCTGGTCATCTACGCGAGAAAAAGCGAAAACCTCAATCCAGTCACCGTGAACGGTCCCGTGGTTCCACCGCATGCGTCACGCTAAGCCTCCGCAGCCGGCCAGCCCCGTGCCGCCGGCCGACATGCTCATGACCGCGCGCTCGATCGCCGCCGCCCAGCGTCCCGGGGGCGCGATCAGCTGGCCGGACGGCCACGTCGATCCGTGGGATCACGTGGAGTGCGCGATGGCCCTCGCGGCCTGCGGGCTGTCCGCCGCCGCCGAGCGGGCCTACCAGTGGCTCGCGGACGCGCAGCGGCCGGACGGCTCCTGGCCGCGGACGACCGGCGGCCCCGGCGCGGCCAGCCCGGACGAGGTCACCGACCAGGCGGCCGAGAGCCATCACGCCGCCTACGTGGCCGTCGGCGTCTGGCATCAGTTCCTGGTCACCGGCGACCGCGGCTTCGTCACCCGTATGTGGCCCGCGGTCCGGGCCGCGACCAGCTGGGTGCTGGAGCTGCAGACGCCGCGGGGCGAGGTGGCCTGGGAACGCGACGCGGCCGGCCAGCCGGGCACGTTCGCGCTGCTGTCCGGGTGCTCGAGCATCCTTCAGGGGCTGCGCTGCGCGCTGGCGATCGCCGACCTGGCCGGCCAGTCGCAGCCGGACTGGGAGCTGGCGGCCGGGCGGCTCGGCCACGTGCTCGCCGCCCATCCGGAGGCGTTCGCGGACAAGAGCCGGTTCGCGATGGACTGGTACTACCCGGTGCTGGCCGGCGCGCTGCGCGGTGATAGCGCGGCCGAAAGGCTGGCGGCCGGCTGGGATACGTTCGTGGTGCCGAGGCTCGGCGTCCGCTGCGTCAGCGACCATCCGTGGGTGACGGTGGCCGAGACCTGCGAGCTCGTCCTCGCCCTCGAGTCCTGCGGGGATCGTGAGCGGGCGGCGGAGATCCTGGCCACGGTCCGGCGGCTCCGCCACCACGACGACGGTTCTTACTGGACCGGCTGGCAGTACGCCGACGAGGCGTACTTTCCGGCCGAGCGGTCGGGCTGGACCGCCGCCGCCGTGATTCTCGCTAACGACGCCCTGAGCGGGTTCAGCGCGGGGGCCGGGATCTTCCGCGACGCATCGGTCACGATCGATCCCGGCCCGCCCGTTGACCCACAGTCTTGCGGCTGCACGGGGTCAACTACCGCCGCAGCGCAAGGACGATAAGCACGATGATGACGATGACAACGACGGTTCCGATGCCGATGTACATGAAGGGGATCCTCTCCATGGGCGGGTTGTGCTGACCCCGGTCTGCTACCCGCACAGGACGGGACAAACAATCCAGCCGCCGGCATCTGCTCAGGCGGCCCGGCGGCGGACCAGCCAGACGGTCGCCGCGATGAGGACGACGGACAGCACGAGCAGCCACCCGCCCTCGATGAATTGCATGGGCCAGAACCGGCTGACCGGGATGTATCTGGTCCATTCGGTGAAATGATGCTGGGCCAGCAGTTGCGCGAACGACAGCTTCGTGCGGGGCGCGCCGTGCATGGGAAAAAGATTGAAAATCTGGTTGAGCACGGACTGGCTGGCGGGCTTGCCGCCCGGGCCGGTGTACCAGGTGCCGAGCAGCCACGGGTTGGTGTCAGAGGTCTGCAGGGTGCCGAGGTTGGCGTTGTTGGTGACCAGGGCCACCGGGTAGAACTCGCGCAGCCGCCAGGCCGCGAGGGCCAGGGCGAGGTAGGCGCCCATGGTCACGGCCATCGCGGGCACGATCCGGCGCAGCAGCATGCCGAAGAACGCGGCGAGCGCGAAGGCGACCAGCGTCCAGGCGGCGAACGCGATACCCCGGGATGCGAACACCGTCGCGTTCAGCACGGTCAGCCCCTCAACCGGCAGGAAGGGCTGGAAGAACCAGGCGAACAGCTCGCCGAACGCCCCGGCCAGGACGGTAACGGTGGCCCCGAGCAGGGTGAGCTTGGCGATCGTCCACCGCTCCCGGCCGAGGCCCTGGGTCCAGGCGTAGCGGAAGGTGCCGGTCTCCAGCTCCCGGGCCAGCACCGGGGCACCCGCGAACACGCCGATCAGCACCGGCACCAGCTGCATGAAGATCTGGGCGGTGTTCCCCAGCGTCCAGTCGGTGTTGTTGAAGTCGGTGAGCAGCCGAGCGCAGGTGGCGCCGGCGGCGTTCGCTCCGCTCGGGCCGCTCGGGGGGCAGGCGGCGATGGCCGCGTAGTCGTGGTGCACCCTCAGGCCGGCGATCAGCAGGAACACGGCCACCGCGCCGAGCACGGCGGGCAGGCTGATCAGCAGGGCGCGGTGCTGCCGCCAGGTGACCCAGACCATCCGCCGCCAGGGCAGGGGCGGCGGCGCGGCCCCGGTGTCCGAGCCCGGCTGCGCGGGCAGGGTGAGCACGCTCATCGCTTGGCCTCCGTCGGCTCGGCGGACTGGGCGGCCTGGACGGGGGAAAGCGCGGCGGGCGCCTGGCGTTCCGGCCAGCCGTCGCCCGGGGCCCGCAGATAGGCCATGACGAGTTCCTCCATGGTCACCGGATGCGACTCCCAGCCAGGCGGCACCCGGCCGGCCGGGCCGGCGACCCTGACCAGCAGGTGGGCGTAGGCCGCGGCCCGCCTGACCTGCACGACCGGCAGCTCCTTGGCGTACCGGTCGGCCTCGGCCGCCGGAGCCGTCAGCACCCGGTGGCAGGCGAGCAGGTCGTCGACCTCGCCGGCCAGCTGGAGCCGGCTGCCGGACAGCACGATCAGGTAGTCGGCCAGCCGCTCAAGCTCGGCGACCACGTGCGAGGACAGCAGCACGGACACCCCGTCGTCGGTCATCGCCGTCATCACCGCGGCCAGGAAGTCCTGCTTGGCCAGCGGGTCGAGCGAGGCCAGCGGCTCGTCGAGGATGAGCAGCCGCGGCCGCCGGGCCAGCGCCAGGGTCAGCGCGAGCTGCGCCCGCTGGCCGCCGGACAGCTTGCCCGACTTCTTCTTCAGCGGGATGCCGAGCTCGGCCAGCCGGGCCCGCGCGTAGCCGCCGTCGAAGCGCCGGTTCAGGTTCCTGGTCAGGTGGAGCAGGTCGGCGGCCGACAGGTTGCGGTAGACCGGCGACTCCTGGGCGACGAACGCGATGCCGTCGAGCGCCGCCGGCGACCCGGGCGACCGCCCGCCGAGCACGGTCGCGGTTCCCTCGGTCGGCAGGGTCAGCCCGGCGGTCATGCTCATCAGGGTTGACTTGCCCGCGCCGTTCGGGCCGACGAGCGCGGCCAGGTGCCCGGCGGGCAGCGCCAGGGTGCAGTCGCGCAGCGCCCAGGAGTCGCCGTAGCGCTTGCCCACGCCGCTGGTCTCGATGACGTTCACGCGACTCCCTCCGCTCCCCCGCTGGCCGCGCCGTCCACCGGGTCCGGCCGGCCGGCCTCGGCTCGGCCGCTAAAACCCGCCTGCCCCGGGGCGGCGCCCCCGCGGCCGCCGCGGGAGTCGCGCACGACGCTGGTGAACAGGGCGACGATCCCGTCCTCGTCCAGGCCGGCCGCGTCGGCCGACGCCAGCCACCCCATCAGGGTCCGGCGCAGCCCGGCCAGTTCGGGCAGCGTGACCTGCTCGAGCGTGCCCTCGACGAACGTGCCCTGGCCTGGCCGCCCGGCGGCCAGGCCCTTGTTCTCAAGCTCGCGGTAGGCCTTCAGCACCGTGTTCGGGTTGATGGTCAGCGCGCTGACCACGTCCCTGACCTTGGGCAGCTGGTCCCCGACCTTGAGGTAGCCAAGCCGCAGCGCGTGCTCTACCTGGTGCACGAGCTGCAGGTAGGTCGGCACGCCGGAGTCAGGATCGAGCCGGAACTCGATCGCGCTGTCTCCTTTATCTATTGTCATAGGACAAAGCTACAACAAATGCCGCCGGGTGACTACTCCGGTACGGGAAACGGCCTGGAGCGACGATGGCGGATCGTTGTACAGCCGGGTGCACCCGGGCGTACACAACGATCCGCCATCATGAGAACCGCGTTACTTGTCGGCGGTCAGCTTCCCGGCCGCGCCCCAGCTGTCGGGCGGCACCTCGTGGATCCACACCTGCACGGCGTCCGCGGGGATCGCGTAGGCGTCGACGAACGCGTCGGTGACCCGCTTGATCAGTTCGCGCTTGAGCTCGACACTGCGCGGGCCCTGCTGAATGGTCACGATCGGCATGAGGTTCTCCCTCGGTCTCGGTAGTCCGGTCTCGGTAGTCCGGTCTCGGTAGTCCGGTCTCGGCCCAGTCCACCGGAGAACCCCGCCCCGACCAAGAGCCAGTCGGCGCTGGCAGCGATCAGCGATCGTGATCGTGATCGCAGGACCGGAGCAGCAGGTCCAGGCACCAGGGCGGGTTGCTGTCGGACACCGCGAGCAGGGTGCCCATGCTGACCGGCGTCTCGGGCGGGCGGAAGACGACGAGCGGCGCCGACAGCCGGCGCGCGTGCGACTGGTAGAGCACGGTCCAGGACGGGTCCCCCGCGCCCACCAGGGCCAGGGTGTCCTGCAGGGTGGTGAACGGCGGCGCGAGCACCGGGTCGAACCCGGCCGCGCGGCAGGCCGACAGCACCAGGTCGCGCAGCGCGGCGTTGCGCGCGCGGGCGGCGAGCCGCAGCGGCAGTCCGGCCAGGCCGGCTAGGTCGACCGACTCCCGCGCGGCGAGGGGGTGGCCAGCCGGCAGCGCGACGACGAGCTGGTCCCACCACACCGGGATCAGCCGGAGTTCGGGGCTTTCGGTGACGCCGCGGACGAACGTGGCGTCGAGCTCGTGCGCCCGCACCCGGTCAAGCCGGGCCTGGGTGGGCGCCGACGTGAGCTCCACGCTCACCCGCGGCGCCAGCCGGGCGAGCGCGGCGAGCACCAGGTCTAGGTGCTCGCCCAGCCCTTCGCTTGTCCCCAGCCGCAGGGTGCCCGACCGGCCCGCGAGCAGTCCGGCGACGGCGGCCCGGGCCCGGCCCTCGGCGGCCAGCACGGCGCGGGCCTCGGGCAGGAACAGCTGCCCGGCCTCGGTCAGCCGCACGGTGCGGGGCGAGCGGTCGAACAGCTCGACGCCGAGCTCCCGCTCCAGCCTGCGGATCTGCTGGCTGACCGCGGACTGGACGATGTGCAGGCGCTCGGCCGCCCGGCCGAAGTGCAGTTCCTCGGCGAGGGTCACGAAGTACCGCAGCTGGCGCAGTTCCACCCCACCAGTATCGTCAGTGGGTCAGATGCCTTCGGCGGTGCGCTCGAGGACCCGGAGCGAGCCCTCGTGGCGGACCTCGGTGAAGGCGCCGCAGGCCAGGGCGCGCTGGTAGACGCGGTAGGGGGCCTGGCCGCCGTCGGCCGGGTCCGGGTAGACGTCGTGGATGGCGAGCGCCCCGCTCAGGGCGACCCAGGGCGCCCAGCCCTGGTAGTCCCAGCGGGCGGCGGCGTCGGTGTGGCCGCCGTCGATGAACAGCATGCCGAGCGGCGTCCGCCACAGCCGGGCCACGTCGGCCGACCGGCCGACGATGGCGACCACGTCGTCCTCGACCCCGGCCGCCGCGAGCGTGGCCCGCAGGCGGGGCAGGGTATCGATGCGCCCGGTCGCGGGGTCGACGAGACCGGGGTCGTGGTACTCCCAGCCCGGCTGGTGTTCCTCCGAGCCCCGGTGGTGGTCCACGGTCACGACCTGCTGCCGGATGCCGTGGGACCGGGCAGCACGGACCCCGGCGGCCAGGTAGACCGCCGATTTCCCGCAGTAGCTGCCGATCTCGAGCACCGGCCCGACGGCGGCGTAAGATTCCGCCGTCTCATACAGCGCTAGTCCCTCGGCCTCCGGCATGAACCCGTCGGCGGCCTGCGCTACGCGCCTTAGCTCCCCATCCATCCAGGCACCATAGCGCGTTTGATCGCGGGCTAGGCGCGCGGTGAGCTGGCGTGCGACCACGCGAGCTCACCGCCTGGGGACGGCGTCAGAGCTTGGAGAGCTTGGCGCAGGGCGTCGCGATCCGCACCCAGTGCGAACCGAAATCGATGACCAGGACGGCGTCATCCTCGATGCTCATGACCTTGCCCAGACCGTACTTGTCGTGGGTCACCTGGTCATGCACCTCGAACTCCTCGGGCGGCGGGGCCGGAGGCGGGGGTTTGAAGGGGCTTGTTGGCAGGAAGCGCTGGGTTGCGGCGCGGGCAGGCTTCATCCTCTTAAGTATGCGCTGTCCTGCCGCTCCTTGCTCCCCCGGACGAAAACGAGTTGCCGAGTCTTAACCAGGAACCACCAGCCTGGTCTCGTAGGCGATCATCACGAGCTGGGCCCGGTCGTGCGCGTCCAGCTTCATCAGCAGACGGCTGACGTGCGTTTTCGCCGTGGCCGCGGAGATGTGCAGGCGCTCGCCGATCTCCGCGTTGGACCAGCCGCCCGCCACCTCCGCGAGCACCTCGAGCTCCCGGGCCGACAGGGATTCGAGCACCCGGGGCGGGAAGCGCTCGCCCGGCTCGGGGCGCTCGGCGAACTCGCGGATCAGCCGGCGGGTGATGCCCGGGGCGAGCAGGGCGTCCCCCGCGGCCAGGGTCCGGATCCCGGCCAGCAGCTCCTCGGGCGCGGTGTCCTTGAGCAGGAACCCGCTGGCGCCGGCCCGCAGCGCGCCGTAGACGTAGTCGTCGAGGTCGAAGGTGGTCAGCATGAGGACCCGGGTGGCCGGCACCGCGGCCGACGGCGGCTCGGCCGCGTCGGCCGCGGCCGAGCCGCCGGAGGTCCCGGAGCCGCCCGCGGTTCCGCACCAGCGCCCGCCTCAGCCGGCCACGCCGACCGCGTGAACCGCTAAGCGCGATGGTGCCTATTCGTGACCGGAGAAAGCGGCGTAAAGGCGGTCAAGGCGGGTAGCTGCCTGGCGCGAGCCCAAGCTCGCCAATGACGCCAGGAGGCGGTCATGCGCATCGGAACGATAGTGCTCATCGTGTGGCTGATCATCGGCGCCATCGCGGGTGCCCAGCGCCATTATTACGACTCGTCCAAAACAAACTGCGCCAAGGACGGCACCGTCCTGGTGACCATTCTGGCTGGCCCGCTGAACTATGTGGGCGTCAACCCGAAGGTCACCTGCCCTAAGCCGAGCAAGTGACCGGTCAGAGGCGGTTGAGCAGGGAAAGCGACACCCGGGCCGAGGGGCGGGCGACGATCTCGGCCAGGGTCATCTCGCTGCGGCACATCTTGATGAAGGCGCGCCAGCCCTTGGCGGTCGACAGGCCCTTATGGACCGTGCTCGTGTGCCGGGTGAAGGCCGACAGCACGGTCCGGCCCGCCTGCATGTCGGGGACCAGGGTCGCGTTCACGGCGGCCACGTACTCATCGAGCGATGACTGCGTGGTCGCCGGGTCGCCCGAGGTCGCGGCCTTGGCGGCGGCCTCCCCGGCCAGGGCGCCGGAGCGGAGGGCGTAACTGATGCCCTCGCGGGTCCACGGCTCGAGCAGCCCGGCGGCGTCGCCGGCCACGACCACGTGCCCCTTGCGCAGCGGGGACTCGTCGGCCCGGCAGCGGGTGAGGTGACCCGAGTCCCTGATGACCTCGCCGCCGGCCAGCCCGAGCCGGGCGACGAACTCGCGCAGGTACCCCTTCGTCGCGTCCCCGTGCCCGCGGGCGGCGATCACGCCGACCGTGAGCCGGTCGCCCTTGGGGAAGACCCAGCCGTAGGAGCCGGGAATCGTGCCCCAGTCGAGCAGCACCCGCCCGGCCCACTGGCGCGCGGCCGGCTCGCCCGCCGCGATCTCCAGCTCAAGGCCGAGGTCGACCTGCGCGAACCGCGCGCCCACGTGCCGGGCGGTGATCCCGGACGAGCCGTCCGCCCCGATGAGCACCGTGGCCGTCACCGAGGTGCCGTCGGCGAGCCGGGCCGTCGCCGACCCGTCCGCCTGCTCGATCGCCCGTACCTGGGCCCGCTGCCGGACGACCGCGCCGTTTTCCCGGGCGCGGTTCAGCAGCGCCGCGTCGAACTCCTCGCGCATCACCATGGCGATGAGCGGCTCAGCGTGCGACCGGGTGAAACCCTGCCCGCCGCGGAGCGTGAACGTCGCCGACGTGATCTCGTCCCTGACCGGCACGGAAATCTGGCCGTCCGCGGCCGCGCGGGACACGCCGAGCAGGCCACCGCCGCACGTCTTGTACCGGGGATGCTCGGCCCGCTCGAGCACGATCGTCCGTGCCCCGGCGGCGGCCGCGGCGCTCGCGGCGGCCAGCCCGGCCGGCCCGCCGCCGACGACGGCGACATCCCATTCACCCTGATCGCGCACAGCGCAAGCTTAGGGGACCGCTCCGGCCGCCGGCCGCCACCGGCCCGGCCCCGGCCCGGGCCGGGCGAAGGCGGAACGGGCAGGTTAGGAGTTCAGGTAGGCGAGGACCGCGAGGACGCGGCGGTTGTCGTCGTCGGACTGGGACAGGCCCAGCCGGGTGAAGATGCCGGCCGCGTGCTTGCTGACCGCCTTCTCGGTGACGAATAGCCGGGCCGCGATCGCCGCGTTCGACCGGCCCTCGGCCATCAGCGCGAGGACCTCGCGCTCCCGGGGCGTGAGCGCGGCCAGCGGCCCGGACCGGACCCGCCTGGCCATCAGCCGGGAGACGACCTCGGGGTCGAGGACGGTGCCGCCGGCGGCGACGTCGCGGACCGCGGAGGCGAAGGCCGCGTCGCTGAACACCCGGTCCTTGAGCAGGTACCCGACCCCGCCGGCCTGGTCGGCGAGGAGCTCGCGGGCGTAGAGCTGCTCCACGTACTGGGAGAGCACGAGGATGGGGAGGCCGGGCACGGCCCGCCGGGCTTCGATGGCGACCCGCAGCCCGTCGTCGGTGTGCGACGGCGGCATCCGGACGTCGACGATGCCGACGTCCGGCTTGAGCCCGGTCAGCGCGGTCAGCAGCTCGGGGGCGCTGCCGACCGCGGCGGCGATCTCGAACCCGTGGGCCTCGAGCAGCCGGACCAGGCCGTCCCTCAGGAGGAAGAGATCTTCACCGATGACAACGCGCACGGAACCTCAATCGCGACGATGGTGGGCCCGCCGGCCGGGCTGCTTACCGCGAGAATGCCATCGAACGGGGCCAGCCGCCGCTCCACTCCGGCCAGCCCGGTGCCGCGCGCGGGGTCCGCGCCGCCCAGGCCGTCATCGGTGATCCACGCGCGCAGCACGCCGTCGACGTGCCGCACGCTGATCTGGACGGTCTCGGCCCGCGCGTGCTGCACCACGTTGGTCAGTATCTCCGCCACCGCGAAGTACACCGCCGCCGCGATCGGCATCGGCGGCTCGGCGGGCAGGTCGGCCGACACCTCGACGTCCATGACCGTGTCCAGGGCCAGGTTGCGCACCGCCTCGACGAGACCGCGGTCCGCGAGCACCGGCGGGTAGATGCCGCGCACCAGGTCACGCAGCTCGATGATCGCCCGGGACGACGCCTCCCTGGCCTCCACGACCAGCGCGAGGGCCGCCCCCGGTTCGGCGCTTATCAGCCGCTGCTCGGCCGCCCGCAGCGACATGCCGACCGCGACCATCCGCGCCTGCGCCCCGTCGTGCAGGTCCCGCTCGATCCGGCGCAGCTCGGCGACCGCTGCCTCGGCCGCGTCGCTCCGGGTCCTGGTCAGCCCGTCCACCCGCTGGGCCAGCGCCCGCGCCCGCTCGGCCAGCTCGAAGTCCGCGCCCCAGGTCAGCAGCCGCGGGGTGAGCGCGAGGCCGATCCCGAGCAGGACGGCCCCCTGGAGCCCGGTGAACAGCCGGGTGATCCCGCCGTCAAGCGGCACCCCGCCGTAGAGGACGATCGACTGCGGAACCACCCGCGCACCCATCCCGGCGAAGTGCGGGTCTCCCCTCGTCTGCGCCCACAATCCGAACATCTCCGACCATTGAACGTTTCCGCTCCACAGCAGCCCGCCGAGTCCGAGCATCACGGTCCCCGCCACCACCAGCACGGCCGCGGCCCGCGGCAGCCACACGACCAGGGCCACGCCGACCGCGACAATCAGCACGGTCACCAGGCGCGGCCAGGACTGATCGCCGAACCAGAGCGTCCGCGAGAACAGCTCTTCCCAGAGGAAGAGCACCGGAAGAAGCAGCAGCGGCGGCACCGTCCGCGGCTGGCCGCCCGTCCCCCGCAGCTGCGCCAGGGCCCGCCGCACCGCCCGGCCGCCCGGCGCCCCCGGCCGGGCCAGCAGCCCGACGCCGACCGCCATGAAGACCACCGACTCCGTCAGCACCAGCCCGAGCGGCCCGCTGGTTTGCCAGGTCGGGTACCGGCCGCGCGAGGCGTGCACGAGGCCGTAGAAGACGGGCTGCTTCTCCCAGATCAGCAGCGCGTGCATCAGGAAGAAACCGTAGGCGCCGTAGGCGAGCAGGGCGAACGGGGCGAGCGTGGCGGCTTCCCGCGGCGCCAGCAGGGCGAGGATCAGCGCCAGGATGGCCAGCAGCAGGGGCCACGGGGGGCCGGCGATGCCGGCGGTGTCGGCGGCCAGCAGCGGCAGGAGCAGCGCGGGCCAGTTCGCGCGGGCCAGCCGCAGCAGGCGGCTCGACGTCGAGCGGGTGCCGGAATTCGTCAGGCCGAGCTTGTTCACGCGGTCCCCCGGGTGGAAGAGATCGTCGTCGCTGACAGCGCGCACGGGACCTCGATGGCGACGATGGTGGGGCCGCCGGCCGGGCTGCTGACCGCGAGGATGCCGTCGAACGGGGCCAGCCGCCGCTCCATCCCGGCCAGGCCGGTGCCGCGGGTGGCATCGGCGCCACCCCAGCCGTCGTCGATGACCGACGCGCGCAGCTTCCCGCCGGCGTAGCGCACGCTGATCTGGACCGAGCGGGCGTACGCGTGCCGCACGGCGTTGGTCAGCGCCTCGGCCACCGCGAAGTACACCGCCGCCGCGACCGGCATCGGCGGCTCGCCGGGCAGGTCGACATCCACGCCCACGTCCATGACCGCGTCCAGGGCCAGGTTGCGCACCGCCTCGGCCAGCCCCCGGTCGGCGAGCACCGGCGGGTAGACGCCGCGCACCAGGTCACGCAGCTCGGTGATCGCCCGGGAGGACGCCTCGCGGGCCTCCGCGACCAGCGCCAGCGCCGCCTCCGGGTCGGCCAGCAGCACCTTCTCGGCCGTCCGCAGCGACATGCCGACCGCGACCATTCGCGCCTGCGCCCCGTCGTGCAGGTCCCGCTCGATCCGGCGCAGCTCGGCGACCGCCGTGTCGGTCGCGTCGCCGCGGGTCGTGGTCAGCCGGTCCACCCGCCGCGCGAGCACCCGGGCCCGTTCGGCCAGCTCGAAGTCCGCGCGCCAGGTCAGCAGCCGGGGCGTGAGCGACAGGCCCGCCACGAGCAGGGCAATGCCCTGGGCCAGCGCGAACAGCCCCGCCCCGTTGTCGAGCGGCACCGCGCCGAAGAACAGGACCAGGACCCGGCCGGTCTCGACCGCCCGCACGGTGTCGATCCTGAGCAGGATGAACGGCCAGGCCATCCCGAACAGGGCGAGAAACACGATCCCGGTTACCGCCAGCACCGCGGCGGCGCGCGGCACCCACCTGACCACGGCCAGGCCGAGCGCGATAATCAGCGCCGCCAGCAGCCGCGATCCCCAGGTGAATCCGAGCCAGCCCAGCTGGCCGAACCACAAACGCTGGGCGAACAGCTCTTCCCACAAGAAGATCACCAGGATGAGCAGCAGCGGCGGCACCGTCCGCGGCTGGCCGCCCGTCCCCCGCAGCTGGGCCACGGCCCGGCGCACCGCGGTGCCGCCCGGCGAGTTCGGCCGGGTGAGCAGCCACACCCCGGCGGACATATAGGCCAGCGCCTCGGCCAGGACCAGTCCCGCCGGCCCGGAGGTGTGCCAGGCGAGCCAGGTGCCTCGGTACAGGTAACCGCCGACCAGGCTGTAGAGCACCGGCTGGCTCTCCTTCCCCCACTGGATCGGGAGGGAGTGCATCTCGAAGAAACCGAGAATGCCCAAGGCGATCAGCAGGAACGGGGCGGCGTTGGCGCACCCTACCGGGGCCAGGACGGCGAAGGCGGCCGCCGCTACGACGATTATCCAGGCCAGCTCGTAAGGGAAGCCGAACGCCTGGGCGAAGATCAGCGGCAGCAGCAGGGCGGGCCAGTTCGCGCGCAGGCGCGCCAGCTTGCTTGTCCCCCAGAGGCGGGCGGTAGTTGTCATGCGGACCATCCTGGCCACCCGCGGGCGCGGCCACCATGGGCCTAGGACCCGTGTTCGGAGGGAGAGGCGGCCGGGACCGTTCATCTCAATGGATTGGGTGGCCCTGACCTCAGCCGGCCAGGACGGCGAGCCGGCGCAGGGCCTCCTCGAGCACCTCGGGGCGCTTGCAGAACGCGAAGCGGACCATGGTGCGGCCGGCCTCCGGGTGGTCGTCGTAGAAGACGCCGCTCGGGATGGCGACCACGCCGGCCCGGTTCGGGAGGGCCAGGCAGAAGTCCATCGCGTCCTTCTCGCCGAGGGGGGCGATGTCGGTGGTGATGAAGTAGGTGCCGTCCGGCTGGTAGACCTCGAAGCCGAGGTCCTTCAGGCCGCCGGCCAGCAGGTCGCGGCGTTGTCTCAGGTCATCCGCCATGGTCGTGAAGTAGCGGTCGGGCAGGTCGAGCGCCTGCGCGATCGCGTACTGGAACGGCCCGCCGCTGACGAAGGTGAGGAACTGCTTGGTGGTGCGGACCGCGGCGACGAGCTCCGGGGTGCCGGTGGCCCAGCCGACCTTCCAGCCGGTGAACGAGAACGTCTTGCCGGCCGAGCCGATCGAGATCACCCGCCCGCGCATCCCGGGGATGGTCGCGAGCGGGATGTGCTCGCGGTCGAAGGTGAGGTGCTCGTAGGCCTCGTCGGTGATGACCAGCAGGTCATGGTCGATGGCGATCGTCGCGATCGCCTCGGTCTCGGCCCGGGTGAGGACCATGCCGGTCGGGTTGTGCGGGCTGTTGAGCAGCAGCAGGCGGGTCTTGCTGGTGATCTTGCTCTCCAGCGCGGCCAGGTCCGGGCGGAAGTGCGGGGGCGTCAGGGTGAGCGGGACGCGGGTCGCGCCCGCCATCGCGATGCCGGCCACGTAGGAGTCGTAGTAGGGCTCGAACGCGATCACCTCGTCGCCCGGCTCGAGCAGGGCGAGCAGCGCGGCGGCGATCGCCTCGGTCGCGCCCGCGGTGATCAGCACCTCGGTGCCGGGGTCGTAGCTCAGCCCGTAGAACCGCTCCTGGTGGCGGGCCACGGCCGCGCGCAGCTCGGGGACGCCGGTGGCGGGCGGGTACTGGTTGCCCTTCCCGGTTCTGATCGCCTCGGCGGCGGCCTCGGCGATGGACGCCGGCCCGTCGGTGTCGGGGAACCCCTGGCCCAGGTTGATCGAGGCCGTGGCGACGGCGCGGGCCGACATCTCCCCGAAGATCGAGTTGCCGAGGCCGGCGAGGCGGCGATTGAGCAGCGGTCGAGTCACCCGATCAGATTAAAGCGATCCGGATTAAGGTGAGGGGATGCGTATCGCCTTGGGCCAGATCCCGGTGAGCCCGGAGCCGGCCGTGAACCTGAACCGGGTGCGGAGCGCGCTGCGGGAAGCCGCGGCGGGAGGGGCGGAGCTCGCGGTCTTCCCCGAGGCGACGATGGTCCGGTTCGGCGCTGACCTGCGTTCTGCCGCCGAGCCGCTGGACGGGCCGTTCTGTACCGCGCTCGCGGCCGCGTGCGCGTCAGCCGGCGTCGCCGCGGTGGCCGGCGTGTTCGAGCCCGCACCGGACGGGCGGGTGCACAACACGGCGGTCGCGTTCTCCGGTTCCGGAACGCTGGTGGCCGCCTACCGGAAGCTGCACCTGTTCGACGCGCTCGGGCAGCGGGAGTCGGACCTGGTCGCCCCGGGCTCCGAGGTGGTCGTGACCTCGCTCGCGGGCGTTTCCGTGGGGCTGCAGATCTGCTACGACATCCGGTTCCCCGAGCTAACCCGGGCTCTCGCGGTCGCCGGGGCGGCGCTGGTCACGGTCAGTGCGGCCTGGCAGGCCGGACTGTTCAAGGAGGAGCACTGGGTGACGCTGCTGCGCGCCCGGGCGATCGAGAACACCGTGTGGATCGCCGCGGCGGGACAGGTGCCCGACACCGGCGCCAAGCCGACCCGGGCACCGACCGGCGTGGGCCGGTCCATGCTCATCGACCCGCTCGGCGTGGTCCGTCTCGACCTGGGGCCGGCCGCGGGCGTGGCCGTGATCGACGCCGACATGTCGCTCGTGGACAGCGTCCGGGCCACGCTGCCGTCGCTGGCCAACCGGCGCGATGACATCTTCGCGGCCGGGCGGGCGGGGGCGGGGCGGTTACGCGTCGCGGTCGACCTGGAACGGGGCGAAGGACTGCGAGGTCGCCATCAGCTCGATCGTGTTCACGTTGACGTGGGCGGGCAGCGTCGCCGCCCAGTGGATCGACTCGGCGATGTCCTCCGGCGTCATCGGCCGCATGCCCGCGTAGACGGCGTCCGCCTTGGCCTGGTCGCCGCTGAACCGGGTGAGCGAGAACTCGGTCTCGGCCATGCCCGGCTCGACGCAGGTGACGCGGACCCCGGTGCCGTGCAGGTCGGCGCGGAGGTTGAGGCTGAACTGGCGCACGAACGCCTTCGTGCCGCCGTACACGTTCCCCCCCGGGTACGGGTAGTTGGCCGCGACCGAGCCCAGGTTGATCACGTGCCCCCGGCGGCGGGCGGCCATGCCGGGCAAGATTGCCCGGGTGACGTAGACCAGGCCCTTGCAGTTCGTGTCGATCATCTGGTCCCAGTCGTCAAGGTCGGCGTCCTGGGCCGGGTTCAGGCCGAGCGCGAGGCCGGCGTTGTTCACCAGGAGGTCGACGTCGGCGAACTCGGCGGGCAGCGCCGCGAGGGCGGCGGCGACCTCGGCGCGGTCCCTGACGTCGAGGATCAGCGGGAGCGCACGGGGACCGAGCTCGGCGGCGAGATCCTTGACCCGGTCGGCGCGACGGGCCGCGACGATGACCCGCGCGCCGTCGGCCGCGAACCGGCGGGCCACCGCGGCACCGAAGCCGCTGCTCGCGCCGGTGACGAGGACGGTGCCTGGCTGGGTACCTGTTTCGCTGCTAGTCATGATGACGCCATCGTAGCCAGCCGGGCAGCGGCGGTCAGTCCCGGACCGGGGACTGCCAGAGGGTCGGCTGCCTGACTCCCGCGGACTCGGCGAACCCGACCCCGGTCAAGGTGGCGCCCACCGTCGTCAGCGCGGTGATCGCCTGCGTGCTGGAGGCGGCCAGGCCGCGGCCCTGCGGGGTCGCGACCGTCCAGCCGCCGGCCGCCGCCGCGACCGACGGCAGCGTCCAGACCACGACGTCCTCGCCGGCCGCCGTGCCGTAGGTACCGGTCGCGGTGAACCCGGTGCCGGTGGCGGCCAGCGCGGTCACGGTGGTCTGGGCCCCGCCCGCTACCGGGGCCGGGAGCGCCGTCGGCTGCCAGGTAGCGCCCGCGTCCGCCGAGACCTCGGCGAACGGGCTGCTCTGGCCGGCCGCCGAGGTCTCGGTGCCCACCGCGACCACGGCCGAGCCGTTCGCCGCGACCGCGGTGAGCGCCGCGCTCACCGCGCCGGCGGGCAGCGGGAGCGCGGCCAGCCGCCAGTCGCGGCCGTTGGCCGACAGCCACGCGGCCGGCTTGGCCCCGGCCCCGCCCACGGCGGCGAATCCCCGGGAGGTCGCGGTCACCGCGTTCATTTCCTGGGCACCGCCGACCGGGACGGCCGCCGCTTGCTGAGTGATCTCCGCGCGCCGCCAGCCGGTTCCGCGGGGCGCGTACCAGGCGGCGGCCCGGGCCGTGCCCGTGGTCGCGCCGCCCTTCGGCTTGTGGCCGACGATGACGTACTCGGCCGGGCCGGCCGCGACCGCGGCGGCGGTCGTAGCGCCGGTGGCACCGGGCAGCGCACCCGAGCCGACGGTTACGGTCCAGGTCTGCGCGTCGGATGAGCGGGCCACGATGGGTCCGCGGCGGCCCCGGGTCGCGGTGCCGACGGCCAGCCAGCCGGCCCGGCCGTGGGCGACGCCGGCCAGCTCGCCGCTGCCCGTGCTGGTGAGCGCGGCCGCGCCGGCCAGGACCGAGCGGCCCCAGCTTGACCCGCCGTCCGGGGAGACCCAGATCGCCGGGGTGCCGTCGGTGCTGCCCGCCACGACCTCGGTGTCCGCCGCGGCGGCGATCGCGCCGAGGATCACCGACGAGCTGACGGTGGCCCCGGTGAAGTCCGCCCCGGCGAAGCTCGCGGGCGGGAAGCCCGCGTCCAGCGCCGACGGGGCCGCACCGCCCCCGCCGCCCCCGCCGACGACGACCACGACCGCTATTCCGACGATGACCGCGGCCAGGATCGGGACCGCTAGGCCGGTCACCCAGTTCCGCGCCCGCATCGCGGCCAGCGCGCCCCGGGCGACGCGGGCCGACAGCGGCGGCGGATCCTCTTCTTCCGGAACCGGCGCGGGCCGCCACAGCGGGTCTTCCGGAACCGGCGCGGGCCGCCGCAGGGGGCGAAGCGAGTCAGCGTAGTCTCCCGGGACACCCCGGTAGGTCCCGCGGGGTATCTCGCGCGGGACCTCGAACTCGTAGCCGGGAACCTCGCCCCTCGCCCGCGGGTCCATCGGGTATCGAGGCGGTCTCCCGGTTGGCCCGGTACTCATTTCGTATTGAGCGTAGCCCGGCGTCAGCCCGATGGCTCGGCAAACCGGGAGAGCCGATAGAGGGCGATAATCGCGGCGCTGGATCGTACCGGTGGGGAGAGGTCGCGGTGGAGTGCCGCGCGTGACCCATGCCACATCCATTGCCGGAGGCCCGCCGGTGCTTTACCGCCTCCCAGCCCCGCAACCGGCAGGTAACCTGAGAGGCGGTAGTCAGTAATAACCACGTCTAAATTTCGGAAGAAGGCGATGTCCGCCGTGTCTTCTGAGTCGCCGCTCGCCGCCGCGGATCTCAGCGCGCCATCAGCAACCCTCTCGTCCGCGAAGCCGGGTGATCCAGCGGAGCCCGGTGCCGCCCCCGGCAGCGCCGATTTCGGCCCCAACGAGTGGCTTGTCGATGAGCTCTACCAGCGTTATCTCGATGACCCCGGTTCGGTTGACCGGGCCTGGTGGTCGTTCTTCGCCGACTACCGGCCCGTCCGCGCGACGGTGAACGGCACGGGCCCGATGCCGGTCGTGACCGACGCGTCGGTGCCGGCCCAGGCCCCGTCGGCCGCACCCGCCGCGCCCGCCGCGCCCGCCCCGGCCAAGCCGACGGCATCAGCCGCCCAGCCAGCACCGGCCGCCCCGGCGGCACCGGCCACGGCGGCGTCGGCGAGCCCGGCCACGCCGGTGCCCGGCGACTCCGACCTCAGCAGGCTCCGCGGCGCCGCCGCGCGCACGGCGCTCAACATGGCCGCCAGCCTCACGGTGCCCACCGCCACCAGCGTCCGCGCGGTTCCGGCCAAGCTGCTCATCGATAACCGGATCGTCATCAACAACCACCTGCAGCGCGGCCGGGGCGGGAAGATCTCCTTCACGCACCTGATCGGCTACGCGGTGGTGCAGGCGGTCAAGGCGCTGCCCGAGATGAACGCCGCGTACACCGAGGAAGACGGCAAGCCGGTCCTGGCCGCGCCGCACCACGTGAACCTCGGCCTGGCCATCGACCTGCGGGCCAAGGACGGCAGCCGCCAGCTCCTCGTGCCGAGCATCAAGGGCACCGACGAGATGGACTTCCGGCAGTTCTGGACGGCCTACGAGGACGTGATCCGCAAGGCCAGGAACGGCAAGCTGACGGTCGCCGACTTCCAGGGCACCTCGATCTCCCTCACCAACCCGGGCACCATCGGCACCGAGCACTCGGTGCCCCGGCTGATGCCCGGACAGGGGACGATCGTCGGTGTCGGCGCCATGGAGTACCCCGCCGCCTATCAGGGCGCGAGCGAGGAGACCATGGCCCGGCTGGCGATCAGCAAGACGGTCACGCTGACCTCCACCTACGACCACCGGATCATCCAGGGCGCGCAGTCGGGCGACTTCCTGCGGATCATCCACTCGCTGCTGCTCGGCGAGGACGGCTTCTACGACAAGATCTTCCAGAGCCTGCGCGTGCCGTACGAGCCGGTCCGCTGGGTCAGGGACTTCCCCTACGGACACGAGGACGACGTCACCCGGGCCGCACGGGCGCAGGAACTGATCCACGCCTACCGGGTCCGCGGCCACCTGATGGCCGACACCAACCCGCTTGAGATCGTCCAGCGCAAGCACGAGGACCTGGACATCATCAAGCACGGCCTGACGCTGTGGGACCTGGAGCGCGAGTTCGCCACCGGCGGGTTCGGCGGCAAGAAGCTGATGAAGCTCCGCGACATCCTCGGTGTGCTCCGCGACTCCTACTGCCGCACGGTCGGCATCGAGTACATGCACATCCAGGATCCGGAGGAGCGCAAGTGGATCCAGGCCCACGTTGAG
>Ga0302314_10005395_pt1 | contig 23319 bp, 16 predicted proteins | sample III_Palsa_N2_3_FD_200533 | JGI IMG/M metagenome (GOLD analysis project Ga0302314, IMG submission 200533) | Peat permafrost microbial communities from Stordalen Mire near Abisko, Sweden - III_Palsa_N2_3 | ecosystem: Environmental > Terrestrial > Soil > Palsa > Peat permafrost | place: Sweden... | reverse complement strand
CCTCGCTGGACACCGCCAGCCGCAGCGCCCTGAACGCCGACTTCACCTCGCTGCGCAACCAGATCACCTCGGTGGTCGACAACGCCAGCTTCAACGGCGCCAACCTGATCGATTCCGGGGCCAAGAACATCTACGCCCTGGCCAACGCCGCGGGCACCTCGTCGCTGACTGTCGCGGCGCAGAACCTGTCCCTGGGCGGCTCCAACGTCACCCTGACGTCGACCACCTCGATTGGCACCGCGACCCTGGCCTCGGCCGCCATCTCGACCATCCAAACCTCGATCACGAACGTCAACAACGCCCTGGCCAAGCTGGGTACGTCGGAAAACGCTCTGGCTTCGCAGCAGACCTTCGTGGCCAACCTGCAAGACACGATCGACACCGGCGTCGGCAACCTCGTCAACGCCAACCTGGCCAAGGAAAGCGCCCAGCTCCAGGCTCTGCAGACCAAGCAGCAGCTCGGCATCCAGGCGCTGTCCATCGCCAACTCCAGCAGCTCCTCGTTGCTGAGCCTCTTTCGCTAAACCAAAATTGGCGCGCGCTCCCAAGCGGGCGCGCAAACTCTCCAAGCGGCGGGCGTCTTAAGGGCGCCCGCCCATTTTTTTGGCTGGCGTATCAGGCTGAGTGCGTCGAAGTCGGATCAGACCGCCGGCGCTCGCCCCTCCGCCACCCTTCGGACGGTCGTTCGGCGCATGCGCCTCATCCCCCACGACAGCGTCGCATGGGAGGAGAATGCCCGTGCTGGTGGTCTTGCTGCCTGCGAGCGGGAGCGACGTGGCGAAGAGGGGGAGAAGCGTTGGCTGCCCGGCTTGGCGACGCTACGCCGCCTGGGTCGCCTCGTCCTCGCCTTCGCCCAAAGCCTCGCGCATGGCGGCGAACAGGCGGCCAATCTCGATGGGCTTGGCGACGAAGCCGTCCATGCCGACGGTGGCGTACTCCGCCACCTGATGGGACATGGCGTTGGCTGTCAGGGCGATGATCGGCGTCCGGTCACGCCCCGTCTGGGCTTCGAGTTGACGGATCCGCCGGGTCGCGGTCGGGCCGTCCATGCGGGGCATCTGCACATCCATCAGGATCAGATCCCAAGGCTCGCGCTCCCAGGCGCTGACCGCGTCCTCGCCGTTGTCGACCACGGTGAGGTCGACGCCGATCTGATGCAGCAAGGTCTTCAGAACCAGCTGATTGACGGTGTTGTCCTCCGCCGCCAGCACGCGCAACGCCGATGTTTCGCTGGTCGGGGCGACCTGGGCCGCCGGCTGCTCAATCGACCGTGGAGGTCTGCGCGACGCTCCGGAGATGCGGGGGATCGGCAGGCGCGCCTCGAAGACCGAACCCTTCCCGGGTTCGCTGGTCGCGCTGATCACCCCGCCCATGAGGGCTGCGAGTTCGCGGCAGATGGCCAGGCCGAGGCCGGTGCCTCCGAACTGGCGGGTGGTCGAGGCGTCAGCCTGTTCGAACATCTGAAACAGCTGCGCCAGACGCTCGGGCGGAATGCCGATGCCGGTGTCGCGAACCTGGACGCTGAGCTGATCCTCATCGCGGGCGATCACCACCCGAACCTCGCCCTGCTCGGTGAATTTCAGACTGTTCGAGACCAGGTTGTAGAGGATCTGGCGGATGCGGGTTGAATCCCCGCGATAGACGCCGCGGGCGTTACGCTCGATGCTCAGATCGAACGACAGGCCCTTCTTATTGGCGATAGCGGTGAAGGCGGCGTGGGCGCCTTGGGCCAGCTCGCCGATATCGAACTCCACCTCCTCCAGCTCAAGCTTGCCGGCCTCGATCTTCGACAGGTCCAGAACGTCGTTGAGGATCGCCAGCAGGGTCTCGCCAGATTGGCGGATCACGTCCAGGCGTTCGCGCTGAACCCCGCACAGATCGTCGGCCGCCATGGCCTGGGCCATGCCCAACACGCCGTTCAAGGGGGTGCGAATCTCATGGCTCATGGTGGCCAGGAAGGTGCTCTTGGCGCGGTTGGCGGCCTCGGCGTCCTCCTTGGCCTGGGTAAGCGCCCGCTCGTTGAGCTTGCGCTGGGTGATGTCCTGCATGGCGGCGGTGAAGCGGGTCACCTCGCCGGCGCTGTTACGGTCGACCTGGCTGACACTGGCCGCCCAGACCTCGCGGTCGGCGCGGTTGACCCTGAATTCCGCGGCGAAGGGCGCGCCCTCCTCGATGTTCAGGTTGAGCAGGGCGGAGACGCGCGCGCGATCGTCGGGGTGAACCGCGGACAGATTATCGGCCGAAAGGTCCCCAAAGGCCTGGGGCGTCTCGAAGAACCGATCTTCCAGGCCCGCCTTCTCCAGGGCGCCGCGCCCGAAGTCCATTTCGAAGACATGCATCTCGGCCATTTCGAGCGCCAGCTTCAGGCGCGCTTCCGACCGCTTGGTGCGGTCCATGGCCTCGATGATCTCGGTGATGTCGTGGGCCGCGATATGCACCCCGCCCACCTCGCCGCCCTGGTCGAACCAGGGGCGAACAGCGGTCTGCATCCAGCGCAGTTCGCCATTGAGCCACCACTTGACCCGCTCCTCGTCATAGGGCCGGCCGGTGGAGATGACCCGATCGTAGGCCTCGCTGAAGGCGCGATAGCCAGGCACGATCTCATAGATGGATCGTCCCAGCACCTGATGCTCGGCCAGCCGCCGGTTGACCAGCCATTGGCCGCTGGCCTTGACCACCTGCATCTTGCGGTCGGTCATGACGATCGAGGTCGAGGTGGTGTCGGCGAAGGCGGACAGCTCGTCGCGGTGGCGCTCAAGCGCGGCGACCGTGGCGTTCAGGGCCTTGGTCTTGGCCAACCGCGCCAGGGTCATGCCGAACAGGGCGGCGAGGTCGCCAAGGGCCGAGGCGATGGCCTCGTCATAGACGCGCGGCGAGGGCGAGCAGCCGAAAATCACCGCGGCGACCCGATCGTCTGGCCCGACGATGGGCGCGGCGATAAAGCCGGCGATATCCCGCCCAGCGTCGCAGTCGCCCAGCCAAAGCGCTTCGCCGCTGGCGACGATGGATTCGATCAGCGCCGCCGGCGCGGTCGCGCCGTTCTCGAAGAACCGGCAGCCCCCATCAGCCTCAAGCAGCACAAGCCCGGGCGCGAAACCGCCCAGCGACGCCCGCGCCAACCTCAGGACGCGTTCGAGCGAAACGTCGTCGACGCCTGTGCTTGATGATTTTTCCACTGCGCCCCCGCTAGGTCTTCTCGCCTTTCCGCAAGGATAACAGGGTTTTGTGAGAATATTTGGTTAAGCGCCTATTCACCGTTGCCCGCCCGGGTCCTGCCCGAATGGGTTATTGGTACCCTCCTTGCGGATAGCCACCCTGCCCGTAGCCTGGCGCGGGCGCGTAGTAGCCGCCGCCATAGGGCGCATAACCGCCGCCTTGGGCGTCATAGCCATAAGGATACTGGGCTTGCGGCGCGGGTTGGCGCGGCGGCGGAGCGTCCTGATAGGCGTAGGTCGCCGGTTGCCGCCGATACTGCGCGGCTTGTTGGTACTGCGGCTGCTGCTGCTGCGTCTGGGCCCGGCGGGCATAGATTTGCCCATCGAGCGTGCCGTCGCCCTGCGGATAGGCTTGGGCTTCGGCGACCTGTTGCGGCGCGGGCGCCTCATCTTCGGGCGCGATGGGACGCGGGGCATAGCCATAGGCGGCGGCCTGCTCGGGGCCATAGGCTCCGGCGGCCTGGGCGGCCGGCGGCGCCACATCCGCCACACGTTGGGTGGGATAGGGCTCAGGCGAGCCGCCGTCCGCGGCAGAGGAGACGCAGCGTGCGGTCTCACCCACGGCGTGCTCGCCGACACAGAAGACGTCGTCAAAGTGCGGACCCGCCGCGGCCAGGCACTGGTTCATATTCAGCATCGCCATCTTGAGGCAGCTGGCGGCCAGGGCGTCCTGCAACAGGGTCGCGATCCGCAGATCCTCCTTGTCGCCGGCGTGACCCATCACCGCCAGGGCGGCGACGGCCATGCCGCGAACCACCGCCGGCGTGGCGGACGGCGGCCCGTACCCGTCCAGATGCGGGGCCGAGACCAGGCTTTGCAGCAGCATCTTTTCCGTGGGAGCATCGGCCGCCCGGGGTTGGGTCGCCGCCAACTTTACGCCGGCCAGCACCACCTCTGGATTAGACACAGGCTCCTTGGACCAGGACTGAGCCTGGATGTCGTAGGCGGCCTTGCCGATGGCCTTGCCCGTGGTCTGCAAGGCGACGCCATGGGCGCGCAGGACGCCGGCGACATCCATGGCCGCCTGGGCCGCGCCGGGAACCTGCAGCACCATGACCGGCTGGGCGGTGAGGCGATCGGCGAAGGACGGGTCGGCCTGAGCCTGGGCGCGCACCCCCTCCACAAACGCCGGGCTGCGCAAGGCGATCATGGCGGCGTAGGCGACGATCCCCTGCTGCAGCTGTTCTGGCTGATAGCCCGCCGAAGCCTTTACCGCCCGCTGCACGGACGCGGCGTCGTTGAACCCCGGGTCGATCGCGGCGGCGTGACGGACATAGCCGTCATAGGCCGTGGCGGCGTCCGTGACCCGATGGCCAAGGGTGGTGAAGAAGGCGGCCTCGTCCTCGGTCAACACGACAGGTTGGGCGGCCGGTTGAACGACGGGCGGTTTGAGCGACGCGACCAGGGCGCTGTCGCTGGACGCAGGGGACGGAGCGATGACAGCAGACGGCGCGGGCCTGAGCGGGGTGGCGTCGGCCAGAACCATCGGCTCAGCCGCCGGGGCGGCGGCAACGGGCCCGATCACAGCAGGCGGGGCGACCGTCGCCGGCGCCTCTGGAACTGGCGCCACTGGAGCCGCCGCAACAGGTGCGGCAGGCGGCGCGATCTGGGGCCCAGGCTGGGCGTCGCTCACGGGAATGGCGTGGATCGGCGCATCGCCGACGGCGACCTGGGCGTCAGCCGACCCGGCGACACCAACCAGCAATGCTGCAAAGGCGCAGCTACCCAACAGCAGTTTCATGATCTTGCCCCCTGAACGCCCGCCAGCCGGACGAATATTAAGTAAACGCGCTAGTAACCATAGGTTTATCGCGTCATAACAGCCGTATTTATTGATGCATGGAATTCTTCGGACTTCACATCAAGAATGTGTGAGGCTGTCAGCTATGCGACAATAAGCAGCGCAGCACCGATTACTTAAACGCGGCTCGCGGCCGGCACACACGCTTCAGGCGAAAAATTCACCCGCCATCAAGCTGGACTGTTGAGGAACTCGCGCACGGGTTCCCTGGCGGCGTGTCAGACCCGCACCCATCCGGCGATTCTCCGGAGCGCACTATGCTTGTGAGTATGACATCGTATACGGATCGATTACATGCCGATGCATGACGCCGCCGGCACAGATGGACGATCAGGGCTCCAGCGAGCCGACAATCGAAGCCCTTTGCGACAGCTCTATCCAGTTGCCGTCGGGATCGCGGATCATGGAGATGCGCGCGGTCTCGCCCAGGGTCACGGGCGCGGTCCCTTCCCGCGCGCCGTGGGACAGGGCGAAGGCGTGCTCGGCGTCGACCTTGCGGATCTGGAAGGTGATGTAGCGCCAGCCATAGCCGCCGATCTGGGCGTCAGACGGCGCATCGTCCGCCTGGTCGAGCAGCACCATACTGTCGCCGGCGCGATAGGCCGCGCCGACGCCGTCCACAACGACTTCGGGCAATTGCAAGGCCTCGGCATAGAACCGCTTGTGTGCGGCGAGGTCGCGAACAGCCAGCCGCACGCCGACTTTCTCAACGCCCAAATACCCCGGCGGGACCAGGGTGACCTTGTTGCCCTCGGCATCCTGAAGCGACCTGGGCGCCTCAAGTCCCGGTCGCGCCACCAGCAGCTCGCGGTAGCCGGAGGGCGGGTTGTCGGCCAACGGCTCTCTCGAATTATTGATCTTCAGCACCGAGCCAAACAGGTCGTGCCGGTACTGGCGATGACCGGGGCGCAATGGCAGCACATGGTCGAACACGGCGCCGGCCTCGTTCTGCCAGAACTTCAGGGCGGCGTCGGTGTCGCGGACGTAGAGACCCACATCCAGGTGCGGCTTGGCGAGGTCCATCGATGTCTCCCTTGTTTGGGAGACTTTTGCGGTGACCCTGACCGCCGGTCAATTGGCCGGCGGTGGCGCGACCCCCGTCTGGCGATCGATGAAGGCCGTGGTCTCGCGCATGATCGGGGCGATCCAGCGCAGCGGCCCGGCCAGCGCCGCGACCGTGCGGGCGTGATCCAGACCGGCGTAGTGGATCACGGTCACCTGCCCTCCCGCGGCCCGAACCTTGGCGGCCAGTCGGTCGCTATTGCCCGGATCGACGGTATGGTCCTTGTCGCCGGTGATCAGCAGCAGCGGCGGCGCGCGGCCATTGACGTGGTTGATCGGCTGGGTGTCGGGCCGCTGGCCCTCGGGGCCGAAGATGGTTTTCAGCTCGTCACTCTCAAGCGGCAGGAAGTCGTAAGGCCCGGACAGGCCGACCACGGCTTTGATGTCATGTTCCGGATCGACGCCGACCGCCGTCAACCAGCGCTCGTCCACCGCCAGGTCCACCGCATTATAGGCGCCCGCCGAATGGCCCATCAGGACCAGCTTGGCGGGCTGGCCGCCATACTGAGCCGCGTTGTCGCGAGCCCAGCGCACGGCCAGCGCGCTGTCCTGCAGGAAGTCGGGCCACTTAGCTTGGGGATAGAGGCGATAGTCGGGGACCACGGTCACGAACCCCTGGCCCGCGAGCGCCCGGCCGACCCAGGCGTAGTCTGCCTTGGCGCCTGAATCCCAGCCGCCGCCATAGAAGAAGACCACCACCGGCCGTCCGGCCATACGTTGGGCGGGCTGGTAGACGTCCAGCCCATGCCGTTCGCCAGGCGCATAGGCGATGTCGCGTGTGACCGTGACGCCGGGACTGGTGACCTTCGCCACGCCGTTCAGCACCCCGATCGCCGAGCAGGCGCTGGTCAGGGCGGCGAGCGCCAAGGCCGCGGCGACGCGAGCGGTTCTCCCGCGGCCGACAGACGGCGCTACGATTGCGGGCGGAGCGATCGGCTCTAGAGGATGTAGGGTCAGAGCGATCTCCCGCGGCGTCAGTTTGTCGGACCGACCCTATACGCGCCGAGCCCCGTCATGGTTCGCACAGGCGCAAAATACCGATCGCCGACCGCTGAAATGACGCGATCATGCACAGACACGATTTGAGTCTATAGTCAGGCCTGACTTGATTCAGAAAAGCCGTCAGGGGGAACCATGCACGCCAACCGCCGATCGATCCTGGCCGCGGCCGCGGGCATGGGCGGCCTGCTTATGGGCGGCGCCGCGCGCGCCATCACCGCGGGCGACATCTTCCCGGTGGTCGAAACGGCCCAGGGCAAGGTGCGAGGCATCTCCGCCGGTGGGGTGAAGATGTTCAAGGGCATTCGCTACGGCGCCGACACTTCCGGCATGAACCGCTTCATGCCGCCGACTCCGCCGCCGACCTGGGCTGGCGTCCAGGACAGGCTGGACTACGGCCAGATCGCGCCGCAGATGCCGAACAGCCGCATCAACGACTATGGCGGCCTGATCATGTTCGACATCCAGCCGGGCGGGATGGGCGAGGATTGCCTGGTGCTGAACCTGTGGACGTCGACCCTGGCGCCAGGCGCCAAGCGGCCGGTGCTGGTGCATGTCCACGGCGGCGGCTTCTATGGCGGCTCCGGCAACTCGCCGGGCTTCGATGGCGAGGCCCTGGCCCGGTTCGGCGACTGCGTGGTGATCACCATCAACCACCGCCTGGGCGCTTTCGGCTATCTGAACCTGGCGGATCAGACGCCCGGGTTCGCCCATTCGGGCACGGTCGGCATGATGGACATCGTCGCCGCCCTGGCCTGGGTGCGTGAGAACGCGGCGGCCTTCGGCGGGGACCCTTCGCGGGTGCTGGTGTTCGGCCAGTCCGGCGGCGGGGCCAAAACCTCGATCCTGATGTCCATGCCTTCCGCCAAGGGCCTGTTCCATCGCGCCGGGGTCATGAGCGGCGCGACCTTGCGCCTGTCGACCGCCGAGACCGCTCAGAAGGGCGCGGCCGCCTTCCTGGCCAACCTCGGCGTCGCCAAGGGCGACATGGCCAAGCTGCAGGCCCTCCCTTACGAGGATTTGCTGGCGGCGCAGGCAACTATGGAGGCGGCCGACCGCGCCAAAGGCGAAGCGCCGCGATCCTTCTCGCCCTCGATCGATGGGGTGGTCCTGCCCGGCAACCCGTTCGATCCGGCGGCGCCGGCCGTGTCGAAAGACGTGCCGCTGATCGTCTCCGACGTGCTCGACGAACGCGCCTATCGGATGGCCAATTTCGATCTTACAGAGGCGGGCCTGCGCGGCTTCATCGCCAAACGGGTGGGCGAGGCGCGGGCCGACAAGGTGCTGGCCATGTATCGGGACGAGGACCCCAAGGCGACGCCGTTCGTGCTGCAGGCCCGCTTCGACACCGACGAGGTGTTCCGCAAACCTTCACTGATCGAGACCGAACGCAAGGCGGCGCAAGCCGCGGCGGGCGGCGCGCCGGTCTGGAGCTACCTCTATCGCGAACCCAGCCCGGCCTATGGCGGCCGCTATGGCGTGCCCCACGGCAGCGATGTCGGGCCGAGCCTGCACGACGCGCGCGGCGGGCTGAACGAGACCGGGCCCGAGAGCCTGCGCCTGGCCGACGAACTGGCGTCGATGTGGGTCTCCTTCGCGGCCACGGGCGACCCAAACAATCCCCGCCTACCCCACTGGCCGGCCTACAGCGTGCCGAGCCGCGCCACGATGGTGTTCGACCACCAGACCCGGGTTGAGAACGACCCGCGCGCGGACTTCCGCCTGTTCTGGGAATCGGAGCCGCCCAGGACGGCCGGTTAGATCAACAACCTAACCGCATCAAAGGCTAGCCACTCCTCAATAATCGGGATAGTTGCGGCCAAGGTTCGGGGGAATCAGATCACATGGGCGGCGCAGGCGGCAGGTGTAACCGGCTTATCTCGACGGTTCGCGCCATACTGGCGATTTCCGGGCTGCTGGCCTTAGGCCCCGCCTTCTCAGCCGCCGCCCAGACCGGCCCGGCTCAAACGCCAGCCGCGCCAGCCGCCATCTCCCCGGCGCCCTGCGAGCTACATATTTGGCCCGCGGCCACCACGCACACCACGTTTCAGGGATGGCTTCAGGCCGGTGCGATCGATGGGGCACGGCGTGGCATGCGGGGTTATCCCGATCTCCATTCGGACGCCCTCGACACCGCGAACCAGGTCCGACTGCTCAATAAGATCGATTGGCGCGGCGCCTTTAGCGATCCGGCGCTCGTCGTGGTTGTTCATACTGGCCCGCCCGGGCCGGCGGACGACCGCGCCCGCACCAGCAGGCTCGTGTCGGACAGCGCATCCCCCTGTTATCGTGAAGTGATCATCGCCAGTTCCTTCGTCGAGTCCGAGGTCTTCTCAAAGCAGTCGGTGCGCATCCTGGGCTTGCGCAAACGGTTCGATGGGACGGCCTCGGCGCCAGCCAACTTTTCGTCGATGAGCGAAGCGCCGATCCTTTACTCGGATGACGATAAGGCCGCCGCGGACGCCAGCGCGCGACTGGATGAGGCGGTGCGAGCCGCCTTCGTCGTCGCGGTCAACAAATTCGCCGTGATGCAATCATTTCACTGACGCGCGGCATGAAGGAGGGAAAGCATGCCTGGACTTAAATTCGCCCTGCCGGTGATTGGCGCGATGTTGGCCGCCCCCACCGCCATGGCTCAGACCACGGCGACGCCCGCGGCGCCGGTGGCGGCGCCCGAATCCGCTCCGCTGGCCGCCTCGGCCCCGGCGCCCGCTACGCCCCTTCCGGCCTGCGAACTGCACGTGTGGCCCGCCGCCTTGGTCATGGCGACAACGCAAGGGCCGGCGGCCGGCTTCGGCCTCGTCGGCGCCTTGGTCGACACTGCCGCTCACGCCGATCAGAACAAACGCGACGCCGCCTTCATCACCGGCGCTCTCGATCCGCAGGCGCAAGCGCGGGCGCTTCGCGAACTAGATCTACCGGCCAAACTGCATCTGCCGCCATCGCAGGTCATTTTTCATGATCAGGCCGCCGGCATAAAGCGTGACGACGCCAAGCGTCTGACCGACTCCACCGCGCCCTGCTACACCGAGTTCGTGGTCCGGGGTTTGTCGTACTTCCAAAACATCGTCTACAGCGGCCAGATGCGGACATTCCTTGAAGTGCGCCGGTTCGACGGCGCGATGGTGACCGTCGACTTCCGCGATTCGAAGCATGAGGTCCTCACGGTCAAGCTGCCAAAGGACGGCGAGGATACCGGGCCGGCGACCGATGCTTTGCTGACGGCTTTCCGGGGCGACGTCGCCTTCTTCGCCGATAAGTTCGCCCGGAAATACCCGTGACGCTTGCCAGCGGCGCTAAGCCTGTGTTTGGCGCCAGCCACCCATTGGGCGCGGCTTGGCGGGCGATCGCGCTGGCCGGCGGAGTGCTGACCCTCGCCGGCTGCGCCACGGTCGTGCGCGGACCCCATGAGCCATTCCAGGTCATTTCCGTGCCCGCCGGCGCAAACGTCCAGTTTTCGACCGGCGAGACCTGCGTAACGCCTTGTAAGCTGGAGCTGTCGCGGTCCGTCGGGTTTAAGGTCCGCGTGGGGCTTCCTGGCTATGTCGCCCAGGTGATCCCCGTGGCTTCCAGAAACTCCGTCGGCGGCGCCGTGGGCTTCCTGGGCAATGGCCTGGCCGGCGGCGCCATCGGCGCCAGCATCGACCTGGAGACCGGGGCGATGCGGAGCCTGTCGCCAAATCCGGTCACGGTGCGACTAAGTCCGCTTTCAGCCCAGAATTCCGCTCAAAGCCATTGAGGCGCCGCGCCTAAGGCCACCTTCAAGGCTCCTACTTCAGCGTCTCTTCGAACAGCTTGAGCATCTCGCGCCAGTGCCGTTCGGAGGCTTCCTCGTTGTAGACCGGCATGTCCGGCGGGGCGTATCCGTGCTTGGCGCCGGCGTAGATGGTCACCTCGTTGTCGACGCCCGCGGCGGTCAGCGCCTCGCGCAGCTTGTCCGCCTGATCGGGCAGGAAGCCGGCGTCCTCATCGGCTCCGGCGACATAGACCTTGGCCTTCATCTTCGGAGCCAAAAGATGCGGGCTGTCGGGCGCATCGGTGGCCAGCCGGCCGCCGTGGAAGGCGGCGGCCGCGACGATGCGGTCCGGATAGTGTCCGGCCGCGCGCAAGGCCAGCCCCCCGCCCATGCAATAGCCGGTGCAGCCGACCTTATCGCCCTTCACCTGCGGCTGTTTCGACAGCCAGTCCAGAAAGGCGCCGGTATCGCGGGTCGACTTCTCCGGGTCGGTGGAGGCCATGAACTTGCCGAACACGGCCCGGCGGGTTTCCTCGTCCTTCATCACCTCCTTGAGGTTGATGGGCTCGTACGGGCCCGCGCGCCAGAACATGTCAGGCAGCAGGACGTAGTAACCGTGAGAGGCGAGCCGGTCGCACATCTGAAACAGGGCCGGACGGATCGCCGGGGCGTCCATGTAGAAGATCACCGCCGGCCAGGGGCCCGCACCCTCCGGCGTGAAGGTGTAGCCGCGCGCCTCGCCATCGGGCGTCGGGATCTTCACTTCGGTCTGGGTCATCGGTCGTCTCGCTCCCTGAAGGCCGGCGCGGTTTGGCGTTTACCGGACGTTGCGTTGGTTTCTGCCACGGCGCGGCGCGCCCCAAAAGGCCGCCCGGGCCGAATCCGCGACAATTTGTCGTTAGGTTTATTTGCACCCATTAGCGCAATCCGGCGGCGGAGATGGGCCACAACCCATTGACTCACTTGACCCCAGGGTGAGGCGCTCCGCCGGTCCTATGTAAGAGCCCTGTTAACGCCTATGGCTCAAAACTGGCGATCCACAAACCGCCAGGGCGCCACACATGGGCGAGGATAACGGACAGGCAGACGGTCCGGCGCCAACGGCGCCGTTCGGTGTCGACCTCTCCATGACGGTGATCGAGCGGGCGACCCGCATCGCCAGCGGTCTGTTCGACGATGGCTACGCCATTGTCATCATGATGCATCAAGGCCAGTTCTGGCGCAGCCGATATGCCGACAATGGCGTGCCGGTGTATGATCCTGTCGCGGAAGCCATCGTCGCAAGCGGCAAGCCGTTGTGGGTGGAGGACGCTACCCAGCACCCGGTTTACGCGCACAACCCCCTGGTGAAGGGCCCGCCCTTCCTGGTGTCTTACGTCGGTGCTCCGATCCGGCTGGCCGACGGCACCACGCCCGGCGTCCTGTGCGTCACGGGCAACACGCCCAGGCCTTACGACAAGGGCAGGCTGGAACGGCTCGGCGATATCGCCGACTTCCTCGCCGACGAATGGGAGCGGGCCCAGGCCAAGCGCGCCCATTCCCAGTCTTCGGTCGAACGCGACGCCGCCCGCGCCATGCTGATCGAGCTGGTGCGCGGGCTGCCGATGTCGCTGGTGCTCACCGACCGGGACATGGGGGTGATCGCGCACAGCGAAGTGTGGGCGTCGAACCTGAAGCTGGACCCCGAACAGACGCTCAGCCGGTCGCTTTTCGATCTCGCGCCGAGCGTCTACACGCCCTGGATCAGCGAGCTCGAAGGTTGTCTCACCGAGGGCCGGCCGGTCAGTGTCGAACGGTTGCGCACCCAGCGTCCGGATGGCCGCCCCGCTTGGTTCAACACCCAGGTGAAGGCGTGGCGAGACTCCTCCGGCGAGATCGGCGGCCTGATGATCGCGGCCGACGACATTACCGAATTGGTCGAGACGCTTGAGCAGGCCGAACGGACCGAGGAACGGCTAAAGCTCGCCCTGGGCCTCGCCGACATCCACGTCTGGGAAATGGATTACCAGCGCCGTGAACTGTTCAAGACCGGCGATGAGTCGCTGTTCTTCGAAGAACCCTGCACCTACCCGGAGCTGTTCAAGGACATCTACCTCACGATCGACCCGCGCGACCGCCCCGGTGTCGAGGAACAGTGGCGGCGGCACGTCGAGGAAGGCGCGCCCTATCGTCCCGCCTACCGGCTCAAACGGGCGGACGGGAAGGAAATCTGGGCCGAAACCGCGGCCACCTTGCAGCTTGGCGCGGACGGCAAGCCAATCCGGCTGGTTGGCGCCCTGCAGAACATCACCGCCCGCAAACTGGCCGAACAGGCCCTGGTGAGGGCGAAGGATCAGGCCGAGGCAGCCAACCTGGCCAAGAGCACCTTCCTGACCACCATGAGCCACGAAATCCGCACGCCCTTGAACGGCGTGCTGGGCATGGCCCAGGTCATGGCCGCGGCGGAGCTGTCGGACGTTCAGCGCGAACGGCTGCGGGTGATCCGCGAATCCGGCGAGTCCCTGCTGGCCATCCTCAACGATGTCCTGGACCTGTCCAAGATCGAGGCGGCCCGGCTGGAGCTGGAGGAAGCGCCTTTCAACGTTGGCGAGCTGGCGCGCGGCGCCCATGCGGTCTTCAGCGGCGTGGCGAGCCAGAAGGGCCTGGCGTTCGATCTCACCATCGAAGAGGCGGCTCAAGGGACCTACCTCGGCGACTCCACCCGGGTGAGGCAGGTTCTGTACAACCTGGTCTCCAACGCCCTGAAGTTTACCGAACGGGGCGAGGTGAAGGTAGCCATCCGCGCCGCCGAGGCTGGCCTTGTGCTCACCGTGTCCGACACCGGGATCGGCATCGCGCCGGACCGGCTCGGGCAGCTGTTCGAGAAATTCGAACAGGCGGACGCCTCGGTCACGCGCCGGTTCGGCGGCACCGGTCTTGGCCTGGCGATCTGCCGCGAACTGGCTCAGCTGATGGGCGGGTTGGTCACCGTGGAGAGCCGCCAGGGCGAGGGCTCAACCTTTACCGCGACCTTGCCGCTGAAGCGCGTGGCGGAGCCGGCCGCCGTTCCGGCCGACCGGGAAAGCGCCGATCAGACGGACGACCTGCCCACGCTGCGCGTGCTGGCGGCCGAGGACAATGCGATCAACCAGCTGGTCCTGCGCACCATGCTACAGCAGGCCGGGGTCGACCCGACCATCGTCGCCGACGGCCGTCAGGCGATCGAGGCCTGGGAACTGGCCGAGTGGGATGTGATCCTGATGGACATCCAAATGCCAGAGATGGACGGCCTGTCCGCGACGCGGGCGATCCGCGAGCGCGAGCGCCAGACCGGCCGCCGCCGCACCCCGATCATCGCCCTCACCGCCAACGCCATGGCCCACCACGTCAGCGAATACGCCGCCAACGACATGGACAGCTTCGTCGCTAAACCCATCGAGGTGGGCCGGCTGTTCGCCGCCATCGACGCGGCGCTGGGCGACGCGGACGAGGACCAACAGGCGATGGCGTCCTAAGGCCCCGGCCCCTTACCGTTGTTTCACTTGCCAGCCGCCGGCCCTTGAGGCTCCTATCCGCTCGTCTTTGAGGGGAACGACGCATGCTGGCGATCGACAAGCTGACTCACGTCTATCCGAACGGGGTCAAGGCGCTGGACGAGGTGTCGCTGAGCATTCCGCGCGGGATGTACGGCCTGCTTGGCCCCAACGGCGCGGGCAAGTCGACCCTGATGCGGACCATCGCCACCCTGCAGGCGCCGACCTCGGGCGCCATCACCTTCGACGGCATCGATGTGATCCAAGACCCAGAGGCGCTGCGCAAAACGCTGGGCTACCTGCCGCAGGACTTCGGCGTTTATCCGCGCGTGTCGGCCTACGACATGCTGGACCATATGGCGGTGCTGAAAGGCATTTCGAACGCCAAGGCGCGCCGCGAGACCGTTGAATATCTGCTCAACCAGACCAACCTGTGGGACGTGCGCAAGAAGGCGCTCGCCGGCTATTCTGGCGGCATGCGCCAGCGGTTCGGCATCGCCCAGGCGTTGATCGGCGACCCGTCGCTGATCATCGTCGATGAGCCCACCGCCGGCCTCGATCCGGAAGAACGCAACCGCTTCCTGAACCTGCTGGCCGAGATCGGTGAGAATGTGGTGGTGATCCTGTCCACCCACATCGTCGAGGACGTCGCCGACCTCTGCCCCGCAATGGCGATCATCTCCGGCGGCCGGATCGTGCGCCAGGGCGGCCCGGTCGCCCTGATCGACGAGCTGAAGGGCCGGATCTGGGTCAAGACCATCGAAAAGCGCGAGCTGGAAGCTTTCCGCGCCCAGCACCAGGTGATCTCCACCCGCCTGTTCACTGGCCGCACCGTGGTCCATGTGCTGGCCGACAACAATCCCGGCGAGGGCTTCACCCAGGTCAACGGCGGGCTCGAGGACGTCTATTTCTCGACCCTCACCGCCGCCCGCAAAGCCGCCTGACATGCTCTTTAAGATCGCGGGCTTCGAGTTTCGCTACCAGCTGCGCCAGCCGATCTTCTGGGTGGCGGCGATCCTGTTCGGCCTGCTGGCCTTCGGCTCGGTGGCGTCCGACAACATCCAGATCGGCTCGACCGACAACGTCCACAAAAACGCCGCCTTCGTAATCGGCCAGACGACGTTGTTCTTCGCCGTCATCTACATGTTCGTCGTCACCGCCTTCGTCGCCAACGTCATCACCCGGGACGACGAGACCGGATTTGGCGCGATCGTCCGTTCGACCCCGCTTCGCAAGTTCGACTACCTCTATGGCCGATTCTTCGGCGCCTTCGCCGCCGCCGTCCTGGCCTTCGCCGCCGTGCCGATAGGCTTGATGCTGGGGGCGGTCGCGCCCTGGGTCGACCCGGAGACGCTCGGGCGGTTCACCTTCAGCCATTATCTCTACGCCTATCTGGCGATGGCGCTGCCGATCCTGTTCCTGACCTCGGCCATCTTCTTCACCATGACCACCGTCACCCGGTCGATGATGTGGACCTATGTCGGCGTCATCGTGCTGATGGTGTTCCGCACCACCTTCGGCATCATCCTGAACAAGCCCGGCATGGAGCATATCGCCGCCCTCTGCGACCCCTTCGGCTTCGGCGCTTTCGGGGCGGCCACCCACTATTGGACGCCCAGTGAGCGCAACACGCTCGTGCCGGCGATCGCCGGCGACATCTTGTGGAACAAACTAATCTGGATGAGCGTGGCGGTGGCCATCCTCGCTCTCGGCTATCGGCTGTTCAACTTCCAGTCCGCCGAGACGTCAGGCCGCTCGCGCAAGGCGGCCAAGTTGGCCCAGGCGGCCACGCCGGATAAGGCGGCGCCGGCCGCACCCATCGGCGGCCTGCCTCGCCCGGTCTTCAACGGCGCCACGCTCTGGGGCCAGCTTTGGGCCCGCACCCGGCTGGATGCCGTACAGGTGTTCGGCAGCCCGGCCTATTTCGTCCTGTTGGGTCTGGCCGCCCTGCTGTCGGTGGTCAATCTGTGGCTGGCGACCGATGTCAGCGCCTATGACGGACGAGTCTATCCCGTCACCCGCGTGATGATGCAGGCGCTGAGCGGCGCATTCAACTTCTTCGCCATGGTGATCGCGGTCTACTACGCTGGCGAGCTGGTCTGGCGCGAGCATGAGCGCCGCACGCAGGAGATTATCGACGCCACGCCGGTTCCTGACTGGATGTTCGTGGTTCCCAAGACCCTGGCCATCGGCCTGGTGCTGATCTCGACCCTGATCGTCGGCATCGCGGTGTCGATGCTGATCCAGGCGATCAAGGGCTACTTCAACTTCGAGATCGACAAATACCTGCTCTGGTACCTGCTGCCCAATGCGATCGACTTTGTCCTGATCGCCGTCCTGGCCATCTTCGTCCAGGCGCTCAGCCCGCACAAATTCATCGGCTGGGCGGTGATGGTCGTCTACCTGATCTCGACCATAGTGCTGGGCAATATCGGGTTCGAGCACAACCTCTACAACTACGGCGGCGGCCCGAACGCGCCGCTGTCGGACATGAACGGCCAAGGTCACTTCTGGATCGGCGCCTACTGGTTTCGGCTGTACTGGAGCGCCTTTGCGGTGGTGCTGATGGTCCTGGCCTATGGCCTTTGGCGGCGCGGGGCCGAGACCCGGATGCTGCCACGCCTGCGCCGCCTGCCACGCCGACTGATGGGACCAGCAGGCGTCATCCTGGCGCTGGCCCTGGTGGTGTTCGCGGGCTCCGGGGCCTTCATCTTCTACAACACCAACATCCTCAACGACTACCGCACCACCCTCGGCACGGAGAAGTGGAACGCCGACTACGAGAAGAAATACCTCCGCTACGAGACCCTGCCGCAGCCGAAGATCACCGCCGTCAAACTCAACTTCGACATCTATCCGCACCAGCTCAAGGTGGTGACCACCGGCAGCTATGTGATCGCCAACCACACCAATGCGCCGCTGAGAGTGCTGCACCTGCGCTTTGACCGCGACCTCAAGATCGACCGGATGGACGTGCCGGGCGCCCACCTGCAGAGCAACGATCAGCTGTTCAACTACCGGATCTATGCCTTCGACACGCCGATGCAGCCGGGAGAGAGCCGCACGATTTCGTTCGCCACGACGCGCGAGCAGCGAGGCTTCAAGAACAGCGGCAATTTCGTCGACCTGATGGACAATGGGACCTTCATCCACGACAGCGTCCTGACGCCGCAGATCGGCATGGACCGCAGCGGCGCGCTGCAGGACCGGACCAAGCGGCGCAAATACGGCCTGGTCCCGGAACTGCGGATGCCGAAGCTGGGCCAGCCGGGCGCGGACCAGCTCAACTACCTGCGCCACGACTCCGACTGGGTCACCAGCGACATCACCGTCACCACGGACGCGGACCAAGTCCCGATCGCGCCCGGTTATCGCCAGTCCGAGGTTGTCCAGAACGGCCGCCGGACCGTGCACTTCATGGCCGACTCCCCGGTGATGAACTACGCGTCCGGCCTGTCGGCCCGGTACGCCGTGTCGAAGGAGACCTACAAGGGCATCGACCTCGACGTCTATTACGATCCGCAGCACCCCTGGAACGTCGCCCTGATCCACAAGGGCATGAAGGCGGGGCTCGACTACTATCAGGCCAATTTCAGCCCCTATCAGTTCCGCCAGTTCCGGGTGCTGGAGTTCCCCGCGCCGCAGGGCGCGTTCGCCGAAAGCTTCCCCAACACCGTGCCCTGGTCCGAAGGCATCTTCTTCATCGCCGACAATCGCGACCCCGATCGGGTCGACATGGTCACCTATGTCGGCGCCCACGAGCTGGCCCACCAATGGTGGGCGCACCAGGTGATCGGCGCCGACGAACAGGGCTCGACGGTCCTGTCGGAGACCCTGGCGCAATACTCCGCCGGCATGGTGATGAAGCACATGTACGGCCGCGACATGATGCGGAAGTTCCTGAAGTTCGAGTTGGACAGCTATCTGCGTGGCCGCGGCGGCGATGTGCTGGAGGAAGAGCCGCTCGAGAAGGTCGAGAACCAGCAGTACATCCACTACCGCAAGGGATCGCTGGTGATGTATCGGCTACAGGACGAGATCGGCGAGGACGCCGTCAACCGGGCCCTGCGCCACCTGCTGCATGACTTCGCCTTCAAGGGCGCGCCCTACCCCACCTCGCTGGATCTGGTGAAGGACCTGCGCCAGGAGGCGCCGGCCGACAAGCAGCAGCTGATCACCGACCTGTTCGAGAAGATCACCCTCTACGACATCAAGACCACCAAGGCGGTCTCGAAGAAGCGCGCCGACGGCCGCTATGACCTGACCCTGACGCTGGACGCCAAGAAGCTCTATGCCGACGGTTCGGGCAAGGAGACCGAGGCGCCGATGAACGAGACGGTGGACGTGGGCGCCTTCGACATCGAGCCGGCGCAAAAGGGCTTCTCATCCAAGAGCGTGATCGCCCTGCAGCGGCTGGCGATCCACAGCGGGGTCCAGACCGTGACCATGGTGGTCAGCCGCCTGCCCAAGATCGCCGGCGCCGACCCCTACAACACCATGATCGTCCGTAACTCCGAGGCGAACGTGACGAAGGTGACGACGGGGTGAAGTAACCGCTTGCCAGGCCGCGTCGCTGATCAGGACATCGAGACCTGGAGCGGAAGTTACGAGAGTCTGCGCTGGTTGGCGAACGGACCTAGACGCTGTCCAGCAGCTGTACCGTCGGTGGGTAGATTGTAGCGACGTCGAAGAGAGCGTCAGAGGTCGAGATTTGCCAATGCCGCAGAGTCGGTATCGGAACCACGGTTACAGGGCTCATCGCAGCGACATACTCGGGCTGGGCATGTGACTCCGCCCTTACCCAGCCCAGGAAGGAACTATCATCAAGAATTTCGGTGATCGTTGCTGTGCTCGGCCCGCCTTTGGGAAATGGGTCTCCCCGTATGGCGACGCAAACCAGCGTCTCCCAGAAGATCGAAAACCTCTGGCCAATCGCTGGGCGGACAGTGCGCGCTTCGAGCACAAGCCGGAGTGATCGGTCATTCGGGACCTCAACCGCCACTAGGACTGCCGGGTGTGCAATGTCAGGCCAAGGCTGCATGCGTTAAAGTTGCCTTCCCAGTCGCTCGAAGGTCAATGTCTGCTTAGGGTCGAAGCAGTCATTGGCCTCGCATCCGTAAGCGGCCAGTCTTGCAAACAGCAGGGTCTATGCCATTGCCATCGCCGCCGTGTGGTCCCAGGTGGTTTCTTTGAAGCTCGGGCGCGCGGTCATCCGCTCCAGCCAGGCGACCACATTGGCGTTGCCCGCCGTTAGCGGCGCCCATTCCGGCAGCCCCACGAAGAAGTCGATCTGCGCGGCCACCATAATGTCGGCGAGGCTGACCTGGTCGCCGGCGAAATAATGCTGGTCGCCCAGCAACCTGCCTAATTCGTCGAACACCTGGTGCGCCCTGGGCAGGGCGCCGGCGCATATCGCCTCGTCCGGCGTCATGCCCAGCACCTTCGGCCCCACCACCCGCTGGAAGCCGATCGTGTTGGCGACGCCGTTGAAGAAATAGCAGTCGTTGATGTTCATCACCTGATCCATCCGCGCCGCCGCCTTGGGATCGGCAGGCGTCAGGGCCGGATCGGGCAGGACGCGGTCGAGATAGCGCAGGATGGCCTGGGTCTCGTAGAGCATGAAGCCATCGTGCTCGAGCACCGGCACCTTGCCGAACCGATGGCGCTGGATGTGCGGCTCCTGGCGGAAGGTTCCCGGCGCGACCGCCACATAACGAAAGCCCGCGCCCTTCTCCTTCAAGGTCGCCAGGACGGCGCGGCCGTAGGGACTGCCGGGAATGCTGTAGACGGTGAATTCGGACATGGACGACCCTCCGTTCAGGCCTGAACGCCAGCATATTCGCCGAAGCTGGCGAGGATTCCAGGCCAGCCATTGCGCAGCGACTCCGAGTGCGCCGCCGCGTCGGCGCCGTAGGCCTCCAGCTTGCGATGCATCAGGGTCACCTTGGTGCGGCCTTCGCCAACAGGCTCGAAGCTGACCTCGACTTCCGTGACAAGGTCCGGATCGTAGGTCCAGCGGCTGGTGATCTGCCAGGTGAACACCAGCCGGGCGGGCGGCTCCCACACCAGCACCTTGCCCCACAAGGTCACCGTCCCGTCCTGCGCCTGTTCGAACACAGCGCCGTCCGGTTTGGGGTCGAACTGGATCGTCACCGCCGGACTTGCGCCAATGGTCATCATGGCCGGCCGCCACTTGCCGAAGTCCGCTGTAAACAGGGCAAATGCGCGGGCCGGCGCGGCCTTGACCTCCACGCTGTGGACGATCGGAGCGATGGTCATTCAGGGCTCTCCTCTTGCGCCTGTTCGTCGACATATTGGGCGAAGGCCTCCAGCGCCGAGGCCCAGTGGGCGTCGAGCCAGTCGCGCATGGCGCCGATGCCGCGCGGATCGAGGCGGTAGATGCGGCGGGTTCCTTCGGGGGTCTCACTCACCAGACCGGCCTCCTTCAGCACCTTGAGATGCTGGGAGACCGCTGGCCGGGTCACCGGCAGGTTCGCCGCCAGTTCGCCGACGGCCGCCGGTCCCTGCGCCAACCGTTCGAAGATCGCGCGGCGCGTGGGCTCTCCCAGAGCGCCAAAGGCGTCGATCGCGGCGGCGGATACGTTAGTCATGACTAACGGTTAGCTTGGACGCACGGATGAGTCAAGCGACGCCCATTAAGCCCCTCATCCTGAGGCGCCCGCGAAGCGGGCCTCGAAGGACGCAGCGGCGGTTCCGTGCGTCCTTCGAGGCTCGGCTAAGCCTCGCACCTCAGGATGAGGAGGTTTGAGGATGCTGGACGGGAAGTTCTCAGCCCGCCTTCGCCTTCACGAACTCCACATCGATCGTCAGCTGGATCGGGGCCGCGAACATGGGCGGCAGGCCGTAGTCCTGGGGATTGATCCAACCCTCGGCATGAACGCCCAGACGTGGCGCGCCGAATCCAGGCCCCGCGCCCACCAGCGTCACGTCCAGCGTCAAGGGCTTGGACTTGCCGTGCAGGGTGAAGACACCGTCGACCTTGCCGCTGGCGGGGCCGGTCTGATGGAAGGCGCTGGAGGTGAAGGTCGCATCCGGAAACGCCTTGGCGTCCAGGAACTTTTCGCCCGACAGCTCAGCGGCGAAGTTCGGCACATTGGTGGCGATGGAGCCGACCTCGACATCGGCTGCCAGGCTGGAATGGTCCGGCGCCGCGGCGTCCCAGACCAGATGCCCCTTCACATGGTCGAACCGGAAGACACTGTAGGAATAGCCGATGTGGGAAACGCGAGCGACGACGCCAGCATGGAAGGGATCGACATCGTAGCCGCCGCTGGGCGCGAGCTTGAAATCAGGCGCGCCGCAGACGATCCCGGCCGGCAGGCCCGGCGGACAGGCCGCTGTCGCCCCATTCGCCAATCCAAGCGCCATGGCGAGACCCGCCAACGCACCGCATAACCCCATCCGTCCCATAATATCCTCCCCGGCCAAGCCCAGGCGCCGACGATGTTGCAGAAACCGCGATTGGGCAACCTTGCGCCGCACCATGGCGGCGACGCTCGATTGGCTTAAGCCGCCAGCGCCGGGCGCGTCAGGGCGGTGATGAAGCGGTCGACCTCATCGGCGCCGATCGGACGGCTGATCAGATAGCCCTGCAGCTCATTGCAGCCGAGTTCGGACAACCGCTTGCGCTGGGCCTCGGTTTCGACCCCCTCGGCCAGGACGCGCAGGCTTAGCGCGTCGCCGAGCTTGATCATCGCCCCCACCACCGCATCGGCGGAAGGACTGTTACCCAGCGGCGTCACGAAGGACCGGTCGATCTTGATCTTGTCGACCCGATGCTGAAGCAGATAGCCCAGACTGGAATAGCCGACGCCGAAATCGTCCAGCGCCAGGCTGAAACCCATGCTGCGCAAGCCGCGCAGATTGGCTTGAGTCTGGATGTCCTCGCCCAGCAGCACGCCCTCGGTGATCTCGATCTCGAACTGGCCCGCGTTCGCGCCAGCCTCGGCGAGCAGGTTGGTCACGTCGCTGAGGAAGTCGGCGCGGACGATCTGGGTGGCCGAGACGTTGATGGCGATCTTCAGGTGCGGCCAGCGCGCGGCGTCGCGAAAGGCGCGTTGGAACACGAAGCGACCCAGCGTGGGCATCAGCCCAGCCTCCTCGGCCAGGCCGACGAAATAGTCCGTGGGCACGTCGCCGCGACGAGGATCATGCCACCGAACCAGCGCCTCCAGGCCACCGATGGCGCCCTGGGAGGTCGTCTGCGGTTGGTAGACCACGCTGAGCTTGCCGGCGATCAGGGCCGCACGCAGGTCGGCCTCGACCAGTTTGCGGGTCTGCAGCGCCTGGTCCATGGCCGGCTCATAGAAGCCCAGGCCATCGTGGCCGGTCTCGCGTCCGTTGCGCAGCGCGATGTCGGCCTTTCGCAGCAGGTCGTCCGCGTCGATCTGTTCGCGGAAGGCGGCGCTGACGCCCACCGAACAGGTGACCACCGCCCGGCCTGCCGGCAGGGTATAGGGCCTGGGCGTAACCTCGCGGACCTGCAGGATCAGGGCGTCCAGGGTATCGGCGGCGGTGTGGATCAGGGCGAAAGTGTCGGAATTGACCCGCGCCAGCAGGGCGCTCGCCTGGGACACCCCGCCTATCCGGCGGGCGGCTTCGACGATCAGCTCATCGGCGCAGTGATAGCCGTAGGCGTCGGCGATCTTGGTGAAGTCGTCGATGGCCACGGTCACCACCGCGACCAGGCCGCCAGTGCGGCGGGCGTGGTCCAGCGCCTCGGCGAGGCGGGACAGGAACAGGGTGCGGTTGGGCAGGGCCGTCAGACTGTCGTGCAGCGACATGTGCTGGGCTCGCGCCTCACTGGCGATCAGGCTCTGGGTGGTCTTGCGCAGTTGGCGGAACAGGATGATGGCCGCCGCCGCCAGGGCGTCGACAATCACCAGCATCGAGGTCAGCTCACTGCCCCTGCCGATGTGGGCGGCCAAAAGGCACAGGTTGCCCAGCAGCACGATGATCGCGCCCATCGCCACG